>Ga0247742_10002545_pt1 | contig 11872 bp, 11 predicted proteins | sample UWRJL208509C2_FD_180944 | JGI IMG/M metagenome (GOLD analysis project Ga0247742, IMG submission 180944) | Plant litter microbial communities from Arlington Agricultural Research Station in Wisconsin, United States - UWRJ-L208-509C-2 | ecosystem: Environmental > Terrestrial > Plant litter >... | reverse complement strand
CGGGCATCGTCGATGACTCTAATACCCGTCAATGCCGCCTTTCTCAGAACTTTCATTTCGAATGGGAAAGCAACGCACATACAAGAAGTCCGTCTCTGTTTCTCCGGCAACGATGCGGACTATACTGATATGTCGGAATCACTGTCGTTCAGCATGGCTCAAACTCTGAAACTCTCCTGGGATTGGATCAGAGCTCCGAATATCGAATGGGCCTGTTTGAAGACACTGAATTCTTCATGGCCTAGTCTCACCAGCTTCCACGCCCATCTTATTCCAGAAGACTTTGTTTTATCCGTCATTGTCCATGCTCCGCTTCTACGCGAAGTGCATTTCGTTGGGGGCATCTCGTTTCACAGAGAGTCGATAATCGACTCCACTCAGTTAACTCCCATCCTTCACGAGAGATTGGACACCCTCATCATGAAGCCCAACATCCGAGGCGATTCGTCAGGCGAAGCGATTTTACCCGACATCATCTTTCTTTCCTTGCGCCTACCCTGCTTGAGAGAACTCCGTATTGCATACGGTGCATTATCGAACGACGATTCATTTCTTAATTTCATCCGAGAGACACGGGAATCTCTCGTCGTACTGGAGCTCAGACATGTCCCCCTCAGGGCCTTGGCTCATAGGGATGTTCTCCGACTCTGTCCTCGCCTCGAAAAGCTCAAGACAATGAAGGCGAGGAATCTGGATCTACAAGCGCTTTATCTCGAGGCAGATGGGTCTCGCCCACCTATCTGTCCTCTTCTCAAACATCTCAGTCTATCTCTTCTCTTCGCTGATGTTGAGGATCTGAAGCGAATGGCCAACTCCCGTATCTTCCGACCTTCAAATTCTGAAGCAAGTAATAACAACCTAGCGCCGTTCTCAATCACGGTCACTGTGAATGAAGGTCACCGGGATCTCTTTTGTTGCGGCCTTCAGGACCTCGATAGTGAATCCTATGGAAAGTTGATGGTGTGGAAGGGACTCGTTGACGGCCTGTCTATACCGTTCAAGGTTGGTAATATCACTACTCATTATATGCTATCGCTGATTAGTGACCCAGGATTCGGAATCGAAGAGGTCCCTTGTCGAACTCCTGCTAGTTGGAATTGAGGAATCCTTCCCAACTCATCCCAGTTGGATCTGCGTCGCAGATGTAAGCCGACCGATCTATTTATCGAATAACATTTAACATCCCATCCCTCAAGGACTTGCTTATAATTGAGTGGCTGCGACGATTCACCAAAGCATCTCTGCCTTGTAAATTGTATGGGGGTTTCCAAGACCGAGCGAAGACTATTCGTCGCCAGTGGACAACCATATTGGAAGCCTTTCGCCAATACCCTCATTGGAAAATGATGCCCCCCGAAATCGGGAGTCATCGCCGAACATTGCGACGGTTTACATTTCAGATGGGATCTCAGATGGGATCTAAGACTCGTAGCGTAAACCCGATAAAACAGCCTGGGGGATATCTAGAGTGACAGAGATGTTAACGTCTCATTGGGTGGCTTCCCATATCGCTAGCTTGAGTACCTATCTCTGAACCTTGCATTTTGGAGTTTGAATACGGCCCTGTGCGGAATATCTTCTAATCACAACAACACCGGGCGCCCAACTTGAAAACCTTTTTCGGAAGTACCGAAGTGCTGGGCAGCTATTTGCCTCGCTCGCTACCCGCACTGCTGGGTTTTGGGTGGTTCATAATCGCGTCATCAATACACTGATTAATTTTGAACGGTGAACGTTTGAACTTCCAGTGACGCACTCTCCTCTTCACGAGTCTAGCCAGTGGACTCTTCAGTAGCTGGTAACGGCCGTAGTGAATAAACCACGCGATATTTAACACACTCTCTCTGAGTCTTGGCTTGCCGAGCGCTTGCTCGCTCATATTAACTGTGGGCCTCGTCTGCGTTTAGGCTCTCACTGACTAGTTCTGTGGACACAATGATTAAGATTTGATTAATCTTAACCGTATGAAGACGGCGTCGAAAATGAATATAAGCTTGATAATATCTTTATAGGGTTTTTCCCGACCTAAGATAATCTTGTGCCCACGCCAATTAAAAAAATCGAAAGGACCATCTCCATTTTAAAAACGATACTACAAAGCACTATGGTAATATGTCAGGGCGAGTATGCATTATTCTCACATGGTCAACATGCCATCAATTTTATTTGGTGAGACGGACAAGTATGTGCCTCTCCGAGTCAGGTAGGCGCAGTATGGTGGTTGACACTGAGCTGAGAGTGACTTATACTTGACCGAACCTACTGATTATAGGTTAGAGCGCTCATATGAGATGATTCCCGCGTATAAAATGTCGTGGTGTATATAATATGTACATTTCACGTCCGTCAGCTCTGCAAGGTCATACTTTGGAGGGTTTTCTGACATTACCCACCTGCCAGCTGCCACACCACCACCACAAGCCCATTTATCTCGTTGTATGGTTTGCAACTCGCTGTACACAGGTATACAAACTTAGGACAAGGTTTAACCAACCCGTCGACGACATCACCTCGGCGCAGTCTCGTACAAAATCTGCCATTTATTGAAATCCGGGAGTCGGGATCAACGAGAGTGCGCGAAGTCGGGGACCTCGAGTGCCGATTCATTCGAGTAACTACGCTTATACCCTGATCCACTGTAGCACGCATACACGAAACGTCGGTCTGCGTACACCGTCTATCACAAACACGCGTGTGGGGTGCGCAGCCGCCAAGCTCGCTACCAACAAATTCCAACAGCATTGCTTGCTAGTTTCGAGCTGGGGACACGGCATCTCGTAATTACCGATTCCTTCTATATCTTCCTTCTAACCGCAAACGATGATACGAAGTTAAGGTTGCCGCTCAGTTGGGCCCACCATATCATTCTCCTCCTACTATCAGCTAGTAGTTACTTTATATTATCAGCCAGGGAATACACAGACAGTTACCCGCTGTAAAATCATGACCAGCGACGATGTTTTTTTTTTGCGAGAAGCAATAGGCTAGAAAGTTCAGCATGTCGTTCTCTCAGGCCTAATGGGAAGCTGTAGTATTTAGGTCTGCAGCGAATAATTTCCAGGTCAAGATGTTCGTGCGGAGTGATTTGGCCCAGTTCTGCCTTCTGGACTGAGAAGGTGCACTCATACCCTTATATCTTCGGAACGGTCCGTTTATTGTGGTGACTCGGAAAAGACCGTTAAATTAGTAATACTATAGCTCTCCTCTATGAAATATAGGCAGTATGCTCAACCACCCATTAGGACTCGTTCTGCCGTGCCAAGGGGGAACCGTGGCCTTCAACACCAAGTCTTTAGTTGGCGACAACCGTAGGTCAATACCAAGCGACCATGGAGCACTTCATATGACGCATAGCGAAGTTAGCTGGTTTACTGATGATCCGAGTCGCCATCCGCATTGTATCGCCTCATCAGAGACCCAGGTGTACCATGGGGAGGCATAAACCGATTGCTACTATAAAAGAGACTAGCTGGAATGTTTTCCTTCAGCGCAGTGCACTCTTCCTTTAAATTTTACCCAACTCAAAGTGCTGGTCACTTGAGCTTGCAGAGCAGAAACAACTCCAATTTTTCGTATGTTCTCCTCTCTCCCACTCCAACTTAATTGTCTGAACATCATCCTTAGTTATCATCATGAAGTTCTTCACTATCGCCCCAGCGGTCATTATCGTCTTGGTATCCAGCTTTGCCAGTGCTGTACCAGTTCCTGCCAATCGTGCCTCTCTTTCCACTCGGGATGAGAGCTTCAGTCAATTTGGGACCAGAGGCCTCGTCTTCGACGATGATCTCGAATTCGAACTATCCCGTCGAGGTGGCGTTTTATCGAAGATCAAGCCCCACCCAGACAGGGCAGCCAAACACGACACTGGAAAACCAAAACCTGAGACTCCTGTGGGGAGTCGTGCAAGACCCATCGCAAACGGTAAAAAGGATGACTACTTTGGGTGAGTTGGCTGTCTATCCCATGTACAGAGACTGGAACTGATGTTGCTTGCATTAAGTAATTGGGAACCGCTTGTCAATGGCGTCAATAACCCCGCAGCCGGTAAGGGCAAGGGAAAGAAATAGAGTTATTAGCAGTACCTATCGTCGCTACCTAGTTTAAGTACTCTCTGCTTTCCAGCTTATATACCATCCCTATTTCACCATCCCGACTCGGCCTATAGACTTTGAAGACCGTTGAAAGTAATATTCCTATCAGAGTTAATAAGTAAACAAATTTCAGCCCCATTGAATAGAACAGGATTAGCTCGAATCTCAAGTCTCAAAAATTACCTCATCGGTCTACCATAATTGCACAGTTGAACTGGTCCTGGTACCACCGTCGGAGGGTCGAGATAAATGGAACAATCGATAATACCCTTCAATGAGAACGCTGAGGAAATGGTCATACGGCGGACAAGATCAGTTTGGAGCACCTCTTCAATAACATACCTATTTAAACTGTTAGCCTTCAGTGAGTTCGTTATATAAAATCAATACCAACATTGGCTTCGGACCCTCTCAGCATGTGTCCCCGAAACTCATAGTGGATCTCCAGCACGTTCAGGCCAGGGGGAGCATACATGAGAATACCAGGTAACTTTAATTAAGAGTACGGGGGATATGAGTTTTCGGAAGTCCGACATCGTGACCGAAACGCCGGGCAGCTCTTTGCCTCACTCACTACCTGCATTGCTGGGTTTTGAAGTCCGAGGCGCATATGGAGGGTTAATATTTTAGTAACCACATCATCAATACACTGATTCATTTTGAACGGTGAACTTCCAGCGACGCGCTCTCCTCTTAGGATTCTTGTTTAGTTGTGGGGCTAGTTTGGTGCTAGTACAAATGAGCCTGACTAAATTTGGTCAATAATTCAAGATTCAACTTCGAGAGTATAACGCGAATTCTATGGCTCACGTTTCGGCGGTCAGCTAAATTTATTTGTACTGCCCCACAAGTAAACAAGAATTCTAAGCTGCAAATTTCGAAAACGGATCTATGGATTCTTGGACAGCTATAAAGCCCTTTAATGCACTGTGGGCACACATTAGACGAAAAAGGCCCACTCTTGTGTCAGCAGTACTTTGTCAGCCAGTATTGATGCGGTTAGTAGATTGTCCGCAATTAAGCGCCCAACCGCTCGAAAACGTAACACAACACATTCACAGGCTCTAAAATTAGCGTAAAGCAAAGAAGACACTGCTCCTCGTGCCAATACTCGGTAAAACTGTATAGATTTTTTTTCTGACCACCAATACTAAAATTTTCAAGCCTCCAGCGGTACTCTCCTCTGAGTCCTCTCTAGCCCCGGGCCACGGCTCAACCTCCCGGGACCCTCTTGTGAATAAGTACACGGAGTCCGACCGGTCACCCTCACCCTCCCAGGATGATGAAGTGTATACGCCGGCTTTGATAATGTCCATTGACTCAACCGCGGATTCTGACCCCCTCCGTGCCCTACAGTTCTTCCAGGCTCACCACTGCCACCACTACAAATCGGTACCAGTACTACCCCCTTGGATCGCTGCGCCTACCTCTTCGGCGACAATGACAAGGCGACGACTACGAGCGCAGAAGCCTAGTGGTGCAACAGTCCCCTAACTAGGTTCGTCTTTTTACCTTTTCAATGAGAGTGACAAGAACGCAGGCAATCGCGTCAAGATGTGCGGCCCCAGGCTTCTCAAGCAGCACCATAACCAAGCACCGACAAAACCGCCTGTCGACTATGTTAGAAACATGCAGCAGCGTACTTAGTTCTGTATTGTTTGAGGCCGAACGTACTACTGGCTCTCTTATGTTTTACCAACTTCTACGTTGATCACACTGAGTCTCTAAAGACTGAGATGGCCATGACTTCCTTATTATTTCGCCTACTCGTCAAACTGTTATTGCTGCTAGAGTCTTCAAGTAGGTGTCGTGTATTTTTCAAGGGCCGGACTATCGTTTCGAAAACAGCTGTAAATTTTGGAAGAGGGTCATTTGGTAATCGGCAGCTCGGCGGATGTCGCTTAGCCAATTTTAAAAAGATGGTCTGCGTTTCTAAACGCTGCGGAATGTAATCAATGTCATCCACTGAGTGCGTGTGCTCGCTTCTTTCAACTCGGAGTCTATAATGTTCTGATGAAACCATACATCACATCCTAAACTCACACGAAGCATGCCATGCTATCCTATACTATCCTTGCCCTGTAGTTCGGACAGAACCAGTGACATAATTTTGGCAGGGAAGCATGACAAGGTGATGAGGAGGCTATGCAAACAGAGTATTCTGATTTGCTTGTCCGACAAAGTACAGGTAGGTCCATACCACACATGGAGTATGTCATAGCGCCCATAACAAAATTAGGTTTTGCTGATGGAGTGTTCTGATTGGCTTGTCCGACAAAGTACAGGCTAAGATAGGTCCAAGCGATATGGAGCACTTCATAGCGCCCATGACGTGTATGACAGTTGCTGATGGAGATCCAAGTTGGCATCCGCATTGTATCGCCTCTTGGAAACCATCAGAGACCCACGGTGTATTATTACGAGGTATCACACATTGCTACTATAAAAGAGACTCGCTAACTGGAATGTTGTTTCTTCAGCGCAGTGCACTCTTCCTTTTACCCAACTCAACGTGCTGGTCACTTGAGCTTGCAGAGCAGAAACAACTCCAATTTTTCGTATGTTCTCCTCTCTCCCACTCCAACTTAATTGTCTGAACATCATCCTTAGTTATCATCATGAAGTTCTTCACTGTCGCCCCAGCGGTCATTATCGTCTTGGTATCCAGCCTTGCCAACGCTGTACCAGTTCCCGCCGATTATGCCTCTCTGTCCACCAGGGATGAGAGTCTCAGTCAATTTGGGACCAGAGGCCTCGTCTTTGACGATGATCTCGAATTCCAACTATCCCGTCGAGGTGGCGCTCTCTCAAAGCTCAAGCCCCACCCAGACAGGGCAGCCAGCCACCATACTGGAAACCCACATCCTGAGACTCCTCATGGGAGCCGTGCAAGACCCATCGCAAACGGTAAAAAGGATGATTACTTTGGGTGAGTCGGCTGTCCATCCCATGTGCGGAGACCAGAACTGATGTCATTTGCGTTAAGTAAATGGGAACCGTTTGTCCACGGCGTCGATAACCCCGCAGCCGGTAAAGGCAAGGGAAAGAAGTAGAAATGTTAACTAGTAGTACCTATCGTCGCTACCTAGTCTGCTCTCTGCTTTCCGGCTCATACAATCCCTGTTTCACCAACCGAAGGTCCAAAGAGCTTGAAGACCGTCCGAAGTAATATTCCTATCTGAGTGAATAAACAATCTTCGGCGCCATTGAACAGAACAGGAATCAGCTGGGTCTTACATTATAGTGGACAATTGAACATTATTTTTGTTAGTCCTTGTGCCAGCATTGGAGGGTTAAAACATCTTTCAATGAGAAGGCTGAGGACAAATCGTTCGAGGGTCGTCAACGTTGAGCTTGAATTCGCGAATGTAGCGACTTTTGGCGAAGTATCAGACGCGCGGACATGATCAGTTTGGAGTACCTCTCCAACAGCAAACTGATTTGAACTGTTAGCCTCCAGTGCGTTCGTTGTATGGTGAAATTCAATTAGGTAGGGCTCATCGAACGAGAATAAACCGACATATTGCGACCAATACGCCTCCTCTGCTTACGCATATTGATGTCACATTCCACCGCCCGCTAGTCTCTCTTCTTGCGCAGGCTGGCTTCGGACCCTCTTAGCATGTGTCCCCAAGAACCCATAGTGAATGTCGATCTGCAGTATCCGTCGAAGAGCGAAACATGCATCCATTACTTGCATCCAGAGCCGAGAAGTTCATTCTCGCATATTTTGGATGAGAACCCAGCACGACGGGTAGAACGTCCTTGTCATCCCACACAGGCGATGTGTGGGCTCGCGGTGGCAACAGAGGCCTTAGAAAGAAGTTCCTTGAGCTTACTCTTCTCGGTAAAGAGAAACGTCCGAGTGGTTGATGGACATGTGTGTCAGTCTCGTTCAAAGAAGGTTCTAATCGACTTACATATAAGGTAAGTGACATTTTGACGTGAACATGAGATGGGAGGTAAGCACCGTGGTGTAAATGGACAAGATAATGGCCGGCAGAGTTGCTGCCATGTTAAATTTCAGTAGCAAGGAGCAGGATGTCCTCGAATGGAAAGCAAGCACTCAAAATTTGAATTAGATGCTCACAAGGATCTGGTTTGGATAAATGTCGTTTCTCATGCATGGGCGCCTAAATGCGATCAGCCGAGTTTAGTGGTATTTTGACGTCGGCAACAGTTCCTGATTTTCATAAATAAATGTTTTTGCACATTCTCGCTCACTACATCCTAGATCTATGGCATAGTACTATGAGCAATGTATATTAAGTAGTTGAACTTGCAGTACTTACTTTCGGCTGAGCAACGCGTTTCAGCGATTATTGAATGTGTGTGGGTGCCTAGAAATTTAGACTGTATATACCTGGTATCACAAGCCCATCTGAATAATACCTTGAGTACGTATCCTCAACCCTAACCCTCTGAAGTCGCGAACGCGTCTTGAACGCGTCTAGATCTTCAGGCAAAACGTGACGTGGGAGATCTCGTTACAACCTGTCACAATCGTAGTCACTGGGTCAGCTTCTCAATCATCTCGTCAAGGGTCTTGTTTTCTCAACTCTTATAAGAAACCAACAACCTCTTGTTCTTTACGTGCCTCTATGCTTCATTTTCCATCCTCACTTCCAAACGGATCCAATGGCGTTTCTAGAAGAACCGATAGCTTGAGTCTTAATGCAACGCAGCAAAAATCTGCGTCACACCCCATATTCTTGAAAGTGGAGGAAGAACTTCATGATGCGCGTAGAGTGCAATCTGACGGACAAGAGGATGATTTGAGGTACGCCTTGAATATGGTCATCATCCGAGTATCAGAACTAGTGCGTTTTCAACTACGTTATACGACTATCCGCACAACGCTTATCGATGTCCCAAACTATTTCATCAGTCCTCGATGCTCGGTGAAGCGTATAAGACCCAAGCGGACCTTGAGGTGCAGCTGAACGTTGCAAAATCCAATTTGAAGCTCGTCATTGCCAATAACGAGATGTTGGAAGACGCCCTAAAGCGTGACACGTCTGGGCAGTCCAAGGATGTTGGTTGGCGTCGTTCGAGTGCTCGAGAAGGAGATCCACGAGCGTCCGTCGAACGATCACAGACTATCGATTATCTACCGACTTCCACTGATCAGTCTCCGCCTACTTCGGCTGATTCACCGCCGTCAAGTCATGCCCAGGACACTCGGTTCTTCAAGTTCCGGTTCAGCAATCCTAGCACCAGCTCTCGTCCGACCAGTAGACCTGCAACACCGGTTGGAGGCACCGCAGCCTCTGCTGTACATCATTTGACTTCCCCATCCATGCCCTCGCTATCTTCAGTAAAGATGAAGGAACTCGAGGACCTTACCGCTGAACTTGAAAAGGAAAAGGCAGCAAAGAAGCTGATAGCTGATGAAAAGGCTGCTTTAGAGGCAGAATTGGAATCGCTCTCTCAGGCCCTCTTCGAAGAAGTATGAGATTATCCAGTTCCCACTCATGCTAAATACTGACACAAAGGTTTCTAGGCCAACAATATGGTTGCGACGGAGCGCAAAATGCGTGCCGAGGCGGAAGAGGAACTGAAGGAGCTGAAGACAGAAAAAGAGGCGCTTCGTAGTGCACTAAAGCTCATTGAGGGAGAGAACTCACATCTGCGGTCAGCTGTATCCTCTCCTCAACTCGACAAGTCAGGTCCGCCAGAAACAATCCCAGATTTCTCGCCTACACCATCCCGGTCATCCTCGCGAATCGGGGTCAAGTCAAGACCTCACTCGTTAGATCTCGCCTCAACACTTCCTCTTCCCCCTTCACCCGCTCCGAATGGGGTTTCTCCGCAGGACGATACTACAACTCATGATGAACTGCCGAAGGGATCCCTCTTCTCTCCCACCGCCATTTCTCCCGAAGAGGAATCGCAGCCCACACCGCGATATCGTATGGTGATGCCGCCTGCACCTGCGGACGATATCTTTTCAGAGGCTTCTCCTTGGGCGGATATTCCGTCATCTCGGACAACATCGCCCGAGTTACATTCATCAGCTTCCTTGGTCGCGATGGCTAGCCTTCGGTAGTCCATCACTGTTCGTGTTCGTCGCCACGCTTGGGCAGTACCTATCAAACTAATATGGACTATCACCTCTAATTTGCCCAGCACATCGTCAACATGCATGACACAGGAATGATACTTTGCGGCTGGCCGCGTATCCTTCCCAGACTAATTTCTTGCCGTTTGTATCGTTTCCCCGCTCTCATTTGTTTATCGTTACATACACCCACTCCACTATCCCTGTCACATTCCCGAAAACATCTTACACTTACATTCAGAAATCATCGTTTGGTGCTCTACTTGATCAATAGGCACTGCCGAAGCCAGAGTGCCCATTGGGGAAGATCTGCTTGAAGAGCTCTGGATAATGCCTCTCTGCGACATCTGGGTGACTCCTAAATGATATATACTCAGCGGCCTGCGAACGAGTAGTACATGGACTACTTACTTCACCCGTCCAATCAAATTGACTTTGCCTGAAGGTTCGCGATCGAACTCGGTAAAGTTAACAGCTGGAACAAAGTTATTTAGAATTCAGTTGCACTTATACAGATGAATATCATATGGTCTTACAGTCTGTAGCAGCAATGTTGCCTCTCGCATTGCGAAGTTCAAGAATGTGGGGTGGGACTGCAAAGAAGTGAGCACGGAGAGTGGCAGAAAAAATCCGTGTGGGGCTCACATTCGAGGACATGCTCCGACAGCCTAATATCTAGGCTGATGTTCTGGAAGAAAGGGACTGAATAGCGAGGGGTGCTCCCTTTGGGTGACAACACTCGATGAGAGGTAGCTCGTGCCAACCCCCGAGTGATGAATTCCAAGGCTGTAATGGTTGGGTTATATGACAGGCGACATGTCATTGAAGTCTATAAATTACCTTTACCGATATTCACAACGAAGGTACCGGGGATCGGGGGTGCATCAATCCATTCACCAGAGAGGTTTTGCACCTGTAGACCTCTGTGGGACGAGGCTTGCAATAACTGTAAACGGCGCCCAATGGAATCAGGAAAGAAGGCAAGTGAAAAAAAAAACATTGTGGACTTACGAACGTAAGAAACCCAGCATCGTAATGAGGCCCAACACCTTGGTCGCTTGATCCTTGGACAACAGGATATTTCACAATCTTCGCTCGGTGTTGCATGAGGTCTGGTGTGTCGTAGAACTGAGAAAGCCCATCTGGACCAAGGCCGAATGCTTCAGAAATCAGGGAGCTGAACTTGTAGCTCAGGTTCTCGACCTGATCCAGATATCGTTCGAGTGTCTCCCGGAAACCTGGAATTAGTTTCTCATCAGGCCACTGTTGGCAAGCACATCGTCGATGCATTGGAATCAACTTGAAGGTTCGATTAAACTAAGAAACAAACCTGACAAGGACCCCATATGCGGTAGTGATCTGGATCACCCTTTGTCCACCTGCAGACATGTCGCGTCGCAAAGTCAAACTGTTCACGCTGATCCACTGCGCCTTTGGTCAGCTCGGCGCCTAATCGAGAGTAGCCCAGGAAATGTTCCGAGTTAGCCATCTTGATCTTGTCTTTTGCATCCTGGGGCAGCAGGAACAGCTTGGGTATGTAATCAATGAGCTGGTCCACATCCTTCTGCGCTACTGGGTGGTTGGATAAATATAGGAATCCGACATTAATGAGGGCATGTCGGAGTTGGGCTATGAAGTGAGGTCGGTCATCAGGTGAATCCAACAGAGAGTAGTCGAGGATTGGTATGGAAGAAAAGTCAGTTTCATGAGCGGTTGAAGC
>Ga0247742_10002544_pt1 | contig 11874 bp, 11 predicted proteins | sample UWRJL208509C2_FD_180944 | JGI IMG/M metagenome (GOLD analysis project Ga0247742, IMG submission 180944) | Plant litter microbial communities from Arlington Agricultural Research Station in Wisconsin, United States - UWRJ-L208-509C-2 | ecosystem: Environmental > Terrestrial > Plant litter >... | reverse complement strand
TTATTCGAAGGCGACTGAGAAGAGGGTGAGAATGCACCTGGCATGGTTCTCGAACCTCCTGGTATACCACTCAACCCCATGCCGCCCATGAGACCACCCATACTACCCAATCCCAATGCACCCATACTTTCCAGCATATCCTTCATATCAAGATTTCCTCCAGCTGCTGCCTTTTTCTTCCTCTCCGCCTCTTTAACCAGGTGCTCTTTCTCATTCTTCTCCCTCGTTTCTGCCCTCTGCTGTTCTTTCAGCTGGTCCCAGTCAAAACCGAGCTTCTTGGCATTCTGTCTGGCTACATAGAGCTGCTTTTTGAGCTTTCGCCTTAGGAGCGTCCGTTCGCTGAGCTGGATATCGGGTCTGGCAGGACCTTCTTCGGGACGCAAGCGTGAAGTGGAGGCCATGGTGTGATTTTGACCAAACTACGCGTCTACGTGTTTTCATACGTGTCAAAGATCAAGATTACCAGAGAGAATTAGAAAAATAGATGTTGGGAAAGAGAAATTCAAAGATCGATCAGGATTCAGGAAACACAAAGGAAACACGAGGACTTCAGAGGTCGAAAGCAACGTACTCGGGTGATGCCAAGGCTAAATTTTCACGAGAACTGTTCAGAATGGCCCGAAAACTAAGGTCAGAGTTATGGCGCAGTAGATGGTGCAGTGGATTTTGAAGAACTGGAGCAGGGTGCAAGTGACACAAGAAAGGTAGGGCGGTCCGAAAATCTGTCTCCATTTGGAATCTGGCACACGTCCCGGACACTCCGTTCGCTCGCTGACCTCTGTCCACCATCTTCTCCCAAAGCTATTCTGCTTCATCACGGTCTTGTAGTCCATACCTACTCAAAGCATGGCGCAATACGTCAACGCACGCGAAGCTGCTAAATCATACAGGCCAAAAGCTGGCGTACGTCGTTCGCTCCTATGCTAAAATTTCACCGCTAATTTACAGACAATTCGGAACTATATCAAACAGTCAATGTCTCCTGGCCTTAAACGAGCTCGCGAACCTTACCGCGTCAAAAATGCTATTGTTGGGCTCGCGCTTGGCGCGTTTGCAGTCGGCGTCTGGGCATACTCGATCAGCGCCGTGAAGCAAGACATTTTTGACGATGTCGATGAAGAAGCTGAGGCTCTATCTGCCGGAGTCGCTCAGGCATCGAAGGAGAGTGTTGTACCATCGACCGGGAAGAGTCTAAGCGAGTCAACTGTACCCGCTATATCAATAACACCTACGACAAATGCAACAGCAACTATCAATGCGGTCGGCAACTCGACCATTCTAGGCGAGGTAGCAAAGGCACAGTCCGTGAAGGGCGTCCTACCACGACTGGGAATGCCCGGTTGGCTCCTGGACCCGGAGCGGAAGACGCTGGTGTGGGGAGCACCTCCCGTGGACGACCTTGGGAAGATGGGAAGGCGATCCTAGACAGCTGGGATGCCTGAAAACAATATGGAAGCATGGCCGTTCAGAGCTCAGACATGGTCGTTCTAGCGAACAGAATGGACGTTCACAGTATGTATAGATGAGAAATTACTAATTGCATCCCCTTGCTCTCCTTGTCGAACGAATCGCGTTCTAAAATCTCACGGAGAATGATATGGAAAGCAAGGAAAGCAAGTTGCAAACGACAATCGAGGGTACAAAGCAAAATAACTTATATGGATACCGACAGCTAATATTACTCCTCCGTCCATTATTTTTCCTCATACAACACCTGTTGACAATCAACCCAACCCCCAAATACCAGCCTTCCTTACACCCTCAACAAGCGCATCCACGTTACCCAACATGGTGCCCAGCAATTCTTTTTTCTCCTCTGTCGTCTTCCATTTGTGTGGCTCTTCCTTCCCATCAACCTGACCCACAGTGCTTGCAGCAATCGATGCTGAACTTCCTTCTCCCACCGCCACTAATGACTTGTCTCCACTGGACCTCGTCCTCAGTGGATATGACCCGCTCGGATTTGAACCGGTTGCAGTGGAAGTTGACAAGCCTTTCTGATGCCCCTGCCGTCCAAGACCCAGCCCCATCACACCAACCTTTTTCGGGCTCTGCGGAACATAATCCACTTCCTTCTTCAACAGCATCATCGATCGAACTTGCGGGAACTTATTGATGCTATTACCCGAGGCAAGAGGGGGGGAGTTTGGTGGGGTGCCATTTCGTTGCTGAGTGGGGTTGTGGTGTGGTGTCGCTAACCGTTTAATGGGGCTCTTGGCCAGAGCTTTAATAGGTGAAATTAGTGGCACAGGTAACCCCGCTTCTTTGACGGGCGAGGATGAGATGCTCGAAGCAGCTGTAGACCCAGAAGCATTGGAAGAAGCGGAAGAGAAAGAGTTCGTCGAACTTCCAGATGCTGACCTCGACCCGCTCGAGTTAGCATTGGTGTCGGAGACAGAGAGTCCACTAGACGTGCTGGATGTGAACGAGAACGTCGACGAGCCATAACGGGATGCAGGGCGCAGAGGAGTAGCGTTCAAAGATGGCTTCGACTTGGTAGGCCTGATCGGTGTCGCAGGGGCTGTCGGTGGCGGTGTTGATTGTGTGGCCTTGAGAATCGCGTCTGGCGAGGTTGAGGGGGTTTCATCCAGGAGGTAGAAGTAGAGAAACTCGAGACATTTCATCCGGACTTCACGAGGGGTGCCCGCTCTTTTGAGGATTTTAACGACAGCTTGAACACCAGTGGCTTCCTCGAAGGCACGGAGTGCAGAGGTTGAATCCACCAGGATGCAGAGTAGCGTATCGAGAACGATGGATGTTAAATGCGGCGAGGCAGGTGTGGATTTCGAGTTGGGTTCAGAGCCATCGGATGGGGACGGCAGGTGTCGAGAGGCCAATAATAGGTCAAGAAGTGTCTAGGCGAACGTTAGCATCGCTAAAGTCACAGGTGCACTGCGGCGTACCTCGAGAGCTGGTCTCCGTCCAAGGTATTGCTTGCTGGGTGGGTGGATCAGAACTACACCCTGCAGAAGCGACAGTGACAAGGTCAGCTGAGAGGCCAATTCATCGATCTCTGAGGGTCGGGCATCTGATTCAAGGTCCGTTCAGCCTCGTGCAGTGTTATCGTCAGGCATAGTCAGTACGTACCGTCAGCTGCGGTTTTCGTCGTCAGACTATCCAGCCGCATTGTAGAGAGCGTTATCCATGATAGCAGGTGCGAGGGGACTGCAAAAAAAAGAGATCAGCTCCACAACAAGTACAAGGCACCCATATGCCTACTATTGCATTCAAATGTGTGTTGCAGCGCCAAAAACGCATCCTTTGCTTCACATTCATTCGCCGTCACAAAGCACGCCGTGGCAAGATGACGTTCAAGATGCTTTAGAGCTCTCGTTCTCGTATTCGAACACGAACGGGGTGAAGTAAGCTGAACCATCGCTCCAAAGTCAACCTCCACAACAAATTGATAAAACACAACCACATACCTCGTCTAAAGAGAGCTGCATGCTCTCCCGCATCGTATTCAAGACCTCCTCAAAACCCATATGGTCATTCGCCTCGTTGCAAGATGTAGGTGGTTGTAATGTAGTTGGCAGAAAACGTTGTCGGGACTCGGCCTCCATGTGAACTTGCGACGCGCTTGGATGTTTCTCATCACGTGATCGAGTCAAGCAGTGGTCCCGGATATGCGGACCGCTCTGCTTCCTAATCTCCGCAACAACCAATGGTCACGGCGACAAAAATTAGACTAAGGGTGGTCAAGTGCTGCATCGTACCTTTGACGTGAACCACCACTACTAAAAGGCAGCAATGGCACCTATCAAGACGGTATGATTCAAGTTCTCTCCCTTCCCATGCAGATTCTAGAAAACTTACATACATGGTTATTATCTAGCAATGGACTCGTCTCATCCGCTTTGTTGCGGCCGAAACTGGTCGGGTTCACATCGGACAACCAGTAAACCCAAATATTGACGGTCTGCTAATATAAAACTTCATATATACCCATGTAGACTGCTTACAAGACTTATAGTCGGTCTCGCATACTCCAAAAACCAGCCAATAAAAGCCCACGAAATCGTCGGATCTGCTCTATCGCCCGGCGCAGCAGTAACCACCACAGTGCTCACCGTGAAAACCCTCCTCGCACCTCTCTCAAATGAGGAGATCGGTGTTGTGCGCGGGCTTGGTCTCAACTACTCTGACCATGCCGCCGAGGCGAAGCTCGCAGTACCCGCCTTCCCCATCCTTTTCTACAAGCCTTTGACTACACTGCTTGGACCAGGCGGGACAATTGTGATTCCCAAGGTTGTCCAACCCCCGAAGGAACACCTACCTGACTACGAAGTCGAGTTAGTGATTGTGATTGGCAAACCAGCAAAGGACGTCAAGGAGGAGGATGCTTTGGACTATGTGCTTGGATATACCGGCACCAATGATGTTCGTCAGCCGCAATTTCTGTCTGTCATAGGGTCACCTCACATACCCTCCTATAGGTCTCTTTTAGAAAGCACCAAATGGCAGTCTCACAATGGGGTTTCTCCAAGAGCTTCGGTTGGTCGATATCTCCGTGTCTCAAGCCTTTCCATCGGACTAACAGCCATGCCTTCGTATAGACAACACGAATCCTCTTGGTCCTTGCCTAGTATCCAACAACGCCATCCCAGACCCCCAAACAGTGACCCTCAAAACCGTCCTCAACGGCAATGTCGTGCAGGACGGTAACACTGCCGACCAGATCTTTGGGGTACGCCATACCGTTGCATTCCTTTCTCAAGGCACTACTCTTCAGCCTGGTACCATCATCCTGACTGGTACACCGAAAGGAGTTGGATTCGCCAAGAACCCGCCACTTTTCTTGAAGGATGGTGATTCAGTTAGCGTGTCCCTGGGCAGTGGGATTGGCACATTGGTCAATAATGTCAAAGAGGAGAAAGACGAGTCATTGAAAGCAAAGTTGTAAATTTTTGTGTAGTTATACATCAATGCAGGTTGTGTTCAACATAATACTATCAGAGTTCACACAGAAAGATACATTAAAAATGCTACATTCGTGTCGTTGGTTCATTTTGTTGTGCAGTTGTGTCTCGTGTATATGATCAGAGCTCAAGCCCCAATTCCGAGTCCACCAAAGACGATCAGCTTCGTGTTCATGTACTCCTCAATCCCATGACCACCCTCTCTGCCCAAGCCACTCTCCTTGACTCCTCCAAACGGAATAACAGCCTGGCTGATAAGACCCGTGTTCGCGCCAACCATACCCACCTCGAGCTTTTCTGCAACTCTCCACACCCTTCCAACGTCCCTCGAGAAGAAGTATCCAGCAAGTCCAACATCCGTATCATTGGCCAACCTGACAACCTCGTCCTCCGTCTCAAACTTGGCTAGCGCTGCAAGAGGTCCAAAAGTCTCTTCGGTGTTAATCAGTGCATTCGCTGGGACATCACACAGGACAGTAGGGTTGAAGAAACTGGTGTTTGGTATGGACTTCCCGCCCACGAGGACCTGGGCACCTTTCTCGACGGCGTCGTTGACATGTTTCTCGACCTTCTCCACAGCACGGGTGTGGATGAGAGGGCCGTGGGTCGTTCCTTCCTCGAGGCCGTTGCCAACTTTGAATTTCGACACACGGTCGGCAAGGCGGGAGGCAAAATCGGCGTAGACGGAAGATTGGACGTAGATTCTGTTGGCACAGACGCAGGTTTGACCACTGCTTCTGAATTTGCAGATGATAGCGGCTGAGATAAGGAAATGAATGTTAGGCGAGAAGGGTTGAAAGGAAGGATATAGATTTGCCTTCGACAGCTTCGTCAATGTCTGCGTCATCGAAGACGATGAATGGCGCATTTCCACCAGCTTCCAAAGAAACCCTGTTGCAGAGCATAGATGAGGAGCAGAATTATGGATGAAAAGTAGAAATTCCTCACTTTTTCAGCGTCGAAGCAGCCATTCCAGCTAACAGCTTCGCAACAGGCGTAGATCCAGTGAAGCTGACTTTCTTGACCGTCTTACTCTCGCACATCTCCTTCCCAACCTCAATGACATTATTCTGTGTCGTAACAATGTTGATAACACCATCTGGGACGCCAGCACGACTAGCCAGCTATTGATTTCCCCGTCAGACAATCACAAATACGTGGAGACAAATGACATACCTCTGCGAGGGCAAGGCAAGAGAACGGTGTCTCAGGTGGTGGTTTTATAACAGCCGTGCATCCTGCTGCAAGAGCAGCCCCGAGCTTACGGGTAATCATGGCAGAGGGGAAGTTCCAAGGAGTCATGATCGACCTATGTGAATTTGAGCACTTGTTGAGCGTACGATGCAAAGAACGATACGAACACAACACCTAAAAATAAGCTCAGTGTCGGCAGACCTTTGGAAGGTATGTTCACATACCAATGGGTTGCTTGATGACGATGTTGCGACTACTGGGAGTTGCGCAGGGTATATGCTCTTTCTTCAGGGTCAGTAACGCTAGGAAAATAATAGACCTGTGCAAACCGACCTCCATAGGTTCGGACGGCTTCCTCAGCTGATATATAACCCTTCTAAGCAGCTCCCAGGCAAATCATTGACAAATAGATACGCACCATACCACTAGAAAGACTGTTAACCCATACAGTATTTCAGTAAGTCAATTCGTCGGCGCTTACCTCGATGAACGAAGCACTGTAGGCATTTTCTCCCTATGGCTTATTAGACGGGACACACATCCTCGTTGTTATCAATTCACCTTGCCCTCTGCGAGAGGTTTTCCATTTTCAAGGGTCTAATGATAGATGAGCACCAAGTGACGTCAGAAAATGGTTATTTGGACTAACGATGAGGCGACCAAGGTCGTCGTTATGCTGCTGCATAAGGTTGAAGAACTTCATAAGGACGTCGTGACGGTGCTGTACGCAGTACGGTGAGTTCTGGTTATGGCGTACAAATGTGGCATACAATGCAAAGACATTACACACCTTCGCCGTCGTCTTGCTCCATGAAGCAAATGCCTTCGAGGCAGCGTCAATGGCCTCTTTTGTCTCGTCTAAGCCCATCTCTGGCACAGTTCCAAGTTCCTCGTTCGTAGCAGGGTCTGAAGATGAATAACGAGGTCAATTCATATTGGGACGGCGCAATGAACGGAGTAAGTGCGCACTCGTAACAATGATTTTCTCGCCGCTTTTAGCGTCGACCCACTTCCCATCAATTAAGCCTTGAAACTTGATAAGGCTAGGATCTTTCAATCCAAACTACAAGCCCGTGAAGTATGAGTTGAACATCGATTTCGGAGTTCAGACATTCGGCAGGCTTACCGCTGAGGCTTGTGAGCTAGCCATTCTCAGTTGGTGCAATCTCAAGAGTAAGACTGTAGAAGAGTTACTTTTGAAAGAATTGGAAGCTAAGAGACGAAATGGGACTGAGAGACGCATCCGGTTATGTTGGGCTCCTTCAAGTTCCAGCCCCAACGCGCGAAGAAACACGGGTTCAATCGACGGTCCGACCTTCCCGTTATCATTCTAAAAATAACCCGCCATAGAATTGAGCGCTAATTCAAACAAAATGGTCTAATCGTTGTGAACCAAGTATGTAGTTATATCGATATGAGTACAAAAGAGTTATTTTTCATAAATTTACCGACAGCATATTTTCCATGTTCTCAGAGGGGGTAAGTACTTAGGTTTGGCGAACTTGTTGGAGGTGATCTGATACTCTGAATCAAGTTGTTTTTCCTCTAATAACAATAGCCGCTAGCTTCAGCATCCATACCAAAGCCAGAATGTCTGAAAACTAACCTAGACAAGACCCGAATTTAGATTTCAGCCAACGGATAAGCATTTTTCATAAGGCGCCTCATCCTCTTCGGGTTCTTCAACTTGATAAATCCAGATATATGTTCGAAAATATTGCCCTTGATGCACGCATAATGTAGTGCTAGAGGACCCGAACTATAATCTCCAGAGTACGATCCACGCTTGGCATCAAAGAATTCGCCGTAGGCTTTCTTGAGTTCGTCCTCTTCACCAGAGGTTTTGCAATTTAAAAATCCGTAATCGTATCTTGTAGCGCGTCCGATTGGAATAGAGAAACCTTCTTTATCTGCTGCTACGAGCTGCTTGAGACTCCATACTGAAAAATTCGAACAGGATCCCCCAAGGAATTCGAGAAGGCAAGGGGCGGTGTATGGTCCAAATTGAGGAATGTCCTGGCCCATTCCCTTGAGATCAATGAGTTCCAAAAGGCTCTCTGACTCGAAAGCACCGAGAAACTCCTGGAATGTGCATTTCTCCAATAGACTTCTGTAGAATCCCCCTAACCATGACATCCCGTTTTCCCCTTCACAGGCGCAGAAACCGAATGGAATCCAAGCATCAGAGTGAGTTGGCGGACTAAAACCACTGACCACTGGGACGCATAATTGGAAGCACTGGTTTTTTTCCTGAGACCAAGTAGCGGCGGTTCGCTTAATAACTGAAAGGCTTGCAGAAGGGCTCCCGCCACTATAGAGCCACGCCGTCCGGAAGTACCCTTCTGCCAGTTCGTCGTCTGTGACGTGCCTCCCATCCAGTACCCATTGGTTTGCGAGAAACCAGGGATAGTACTGGCCCCGATTGTCGGAGGGCAGGGCCTCATATCGCAATTTGATCTCTTGAATGAGCGTCCCACTCGTCCGCCACCTGTGAAACTCGCGGCCACGCACTGGAGACATCGGATGCAACGCGGCAAGCCATCTATACAAGCCAAGCAGGTATGATTGGTTAAGCGCGTTGGTTGACGCGCGTCTGAAACCATAATCTTCTAGGGTTTGCGGATCGGTTGGTATCTCATCTCGTATGGCGGCGCGAACTAGGCGGTCACCAGTTGTGATGTCCTCAGGCCTCTTACAGTTGAAAAGGTGATGAGACCAATGGGAATTTTGGCACTGCTTGGAGCAGTACCAGACTTTGCCACATCCCGCACATTTCTTGTCGGCAGGCTCATCACAGCTGGCACATAGGTGCGCCATGCTCTGAGAGAACGAAAGCCTCGTGAGTAACGTATATATTTCGTGATAAGGCTCCAAGGTCATACCTGCTTCACTTCAGTGCTATTCCCTGAGCGTAGATTTAGAATGCCTATCGGAGCCTGTGGAGCGTGGTGAAGAACGGTCAACGTCAGATGGGAGACGATGACGACGAAATGGTTGGCGTTGTGGAAGCCTTGTCCGCCCAGCTGATGTGGATGGCTCAAACCTTATAGACAGCTGACCGCTCGAATATTGATCGGCTTCCAAAGAGGTGACATTTAATACGTTCTGTGTACAGGCGGGACCCAGACCCCGACCCACACGAAGGTGAGACTTGGTTATGTGGACGAGACATTACCAAACTGATAATTCAAAAGAAATTGATGAATTTTCTTTAACGAGGCGATTTATGAGACTCGCTCAGGAGTCAGCATCGAACAGGCTGCAAGCGCCCACCGGTTGTGGCGCACATCGAAGTCACGGTGTCACAAACACACATCTAAGCGATAGGTTCTGGTTCACGAATCCACAGCTGGCGGCAAGAAGGTAGTAAAATAATCGACGCGCAACAAATCATATCATCACGCCAGTGTCCTAGTCATCGAACCCCTCAAGTTTTTTACCAATTCCTGCAACTATGGCCTCCGCGTCAATGATACTCGCTACATGGAAGCAATAAGCAGCAATCAACAGAGAGAACGAAAGGTAAACGCACGTTCCATGCCTCTCCCATCTGAGCCCAGATATGCAATCACTGCTTGGTAGTCATCATAACCACGAGGCCATTTGATTTTAATCGACGCATGTTGAGCAGCCATTAATGTCATCGCTCCTTTGGTTGAGATACCCCAGCTCACAATCATCTCAACGTCCTCTTCAACGACACCCACATCCCTCCAATTCTCCAATATGGCTTTCACGTCCCGCGAATCCATGGTGCCCATGGGTTTGATCCTGTGGCCCAGGTGAGCGTTGGAGAAGAAAAGGTCAGGGCCTCCTCCCTGCTTAATCAGACGAGTCAAGACAGGACACAATTTCTTGTGGGCGAATTCTCCTTCTTCTGTCCAGTCTGCCTTTTGACAAGTTGGACTGCAGTAAGATACGACCTGGCATTTACTACATCGCCTGAACTCCCTCCCAGAGCTTTGCAGTGAATTGTCGCACTCACGCGCAGCGCATCGATTCTCCATACGGCCAATGTGGATATGTCGGATCGCTCTTTCTGGGAGGTCTGACCTTGGATCGGCTCGACGGAGGATTAAGGTGTAGAGTATTTCGATTTTAGGGTGAACAAGAAAGCGTGGGCGAGAGCCACCCATGTAGGATCCAAAATTGTGATACAAGTTCTGGGCGACCTCAGCCATCATCATCTGCGAGTCGTCTGTCATTGGGTGTGGTTGCATTCTGGGAGTGTCCGCCAAGTAGAGAATGATCGAACACACTTCGAGTGCTTTTGTTTGTGCACCAGCGAGAATTCGGGCTCCAATGTCAAAAGGCATGCCCGAGATGCATTCATCCAGAAATGCCTCTATTAGTATACTATGGAAGTAGAATCTCCTCTGGATACGGAATCGCATTGCAGGATCGATGATAGGTGTGGTTGAGATGTCGGAGATGATGAGATCCATGGTGCGTTTTGTCGCATCCATCATGTTAGACGCCAGGTTGTACTTGATAGCGCTAGCTGTAACGAGCGACTGACAAAGCCGCAGCATTATAGCTGTGACTCGAAAGATGACTGGGTCAGGAATAATGCGATACCATTGGAGAGCAGCCTGCATGAAGCGATCGGGACCGTAGGGCATGAGATTCGAGGGGTTGAAGGGCCATGTACGATTAGACCCTTGCGCAAAGGTTGTCGCCCCGCAATCATGAATAACATAACCCAGCTCGCAGAACAGCTCGACGATTAGCGCGCATTGCCTTTCAGAGTACTTTTTTTGGACTTGAGTCTCCCCAGATAAGCCCGAAAAGGGATAGATCTCTGGCTCCTCAATGCAGATGCCAGCTTCCCTCCTGGCTCCGAACTGGAACTTGCCTCCCCTGTGATAAGCTCGAATTTTGTCATCAGTAACGGGACATGAACAGACTGAGAGAAGACCAATGAGTCTGTCTATCTGTTTATCCCGCCTTTTGACAAACAGGAACTTGATCACTGCGTTCCATAAATCGGGGTTCCGTTGTGTAGAGGAACGTTTGGATGAGTCCGTTATCGATTTTGGTCCTTTTGGATTCCATTTGTCCAACTCGCGACTAGTTTCTTGAATGGTAGATGCAACAAAGGCACCTGTAAGGCATGTTCCGCAGTGCTTGGGGTTGTGAGGATCAAGAGTGGATTCGATGAAGAATGGTGCGGAGTGGGTGGCTATGGCCCTCGCTTCAAGAAATGAGTATGACTTCCGCGACATGGCCATTATTGCTGGTCCTAGTTCTAGAGCTGACATGGTAGAAGCGGCTTGAAGGTTGTACAGTTGCTAGTGGTGTTATGGTCGAAAGCCCGACAAATGTGTGTTGATGGTTTCAGATAGGCTGCAGGTTCGCTGGGTCATAAAGCGACACGGTGAAGACAATATCAATGGCATACCGTTATATAGTACAGTTCAGATAAAAAGGGTGCACAAGTAAGGAGTACGTACACACTTAGATCGTGGTTGAAGGAAGACTTCCCGCGGCGGACGGAGTTCGGAATATGCACAGGCTGTGTGTACTTGGTGTGTGGCGCAGGCACCGTGAGATCGGGATTACCCAGAAAGTAATCAATAGTCAAAGAAATTCAGTGAGATGATACATGCAATAAGTCTACAGCTATACGCAGCAAAATCAACTAAATAATAGCACGTAGAAATAGAGTATTTTAGATAAAATGGTATAGTAGATGTACGCGCAAGTAGTCCGTTGTAACGTATCGAAGCGTCCTTGATACACACTCAAAGTCCAAGCAAAC
>Ga0247742_10002543_pt1 | contig 11875 bp, 12 predicted proteins | sample UWRJL208509C2_FD_180944 | JGI IMG/M metagenome (GOLD analysis project Ga0247742, IMG submission 180944) | Plant litter microbial communities from Arlington Agricultural Research Station in Wisconsin, United States - UWRJ-L208-509C-2 | ecosystem: Environmental > Terrestrial > Plant litter >... | reverse complement strand
GCCGCCGGATAGGTAATAATCGCCCGATGCGCCCAATCCCCCGCCTCCCCCTCCTCCTGACCCTCGCCCTCATCGCCGCCGCCCCCTTCCCACCCGCCTTCGCGGCGCAGGATGCCAAGGCGCGGTCGGAGCAGGACGAGGCCCGGCAGAAGCTCGACGGGGTGCGCAAGGAGATCGAAGGGCTGACGAAAGAACAGCGGGATACGGTCAACGCCCGCGACAGCGCGAATGCGGCCCTGGCCAGACAGGCCGAGCAGGTCTCGACGGCCGCGAAAGCCGTCCGCGAGACGGATACCGAGCTGGAAGCGCGCAGGCGCGACCTCGCGCAGCTGAACGAGCAACGGGCGGAGATGCAGGCTGGCCTCGACAAGCAGAAGGGTGCCCTGGGCGACCTTCTCCGCGCCACTTACACCCTCGGCCGCGGCTCCGACCTCCAGCTCCTGCTCGGCGACGAAGATGTCAACAGGATTTCCCGCGCGCTGGCCTACTCGCGCTACTTCCAGGAGAACCGGGTCGAGCGCATCCGCAGCCTGCTGGCGGATCTTTCCCGGCTGCAGGAGGTCGAAACCGCGATCACCGCGGAACAGGACAAACTCGAGGCGACACGGGCCGAGCGCGAAAAACGTACCGGCGAACTGGAAAAGCAGCGCAACGAGCAGCAGAAACTGGTGGCCGAGGCGGATTCCAAATACAAGGACCAGGCCCAGCGCATCGCCGCACTCAAGCAGAACGAGCAGGACATGAACGCCCTGGTCGCACGGCTGCAGAAGGTGATCGACGAAGCGGCCAAGGCCGCCGAACCCGCGCCCGCGCCGAAGGGCACGACGCCCGCGGCACCCATGGGCAACCTGCGCGGCAACCTGCCCTGGCCGGCCAATGGTCCGGTGCACGCGTATGGCAGCGGCGTGATCATTGTCGCCGCGCGTGGCAGCGAAGTGAAAGCGGTCGCACGCGGTCGTGTCGTCTTCGCGAACTTCCTGCGCGGCTACGGCATGATGATCATCGTGAACCACGGCAACGGGTTCATGAGTATGTACGGCAACAACGAAACGCTGCTGCACGGCGTGGGCGACATGGTCGAGGCCGGTGAAACCGTCGGCACGGCCGCGGCGCCCGCCGGTGACAACGGCGCCTATTTCGAGCTGCGCCAGGGTGGCAAGCCCATCGATGCGCGCGGCTGGCTCGGTAAACGGCATTGACCCCGGAGACAGGCATGCGCCAGCACCCCCTTCGCTTCGCCCTTGCGCTGGCACTCGGCGCCGTCGTGGCGATTCCCGCCGCTCAGGCCCAGCAAAAGCCCCTGAAGCAGCCCGACGCGCCCGCCGCGTCGTCGACCTCAGCGGCAGCCATCGCCAGCAAGGCGGACGACGCCGTCGACCTCGACGACATTCGCAATTTCACGCGGGTCTACCAGATCGTCCGCCAGGCGTACGTCGAGAAACTCGACAACAAGACCATCATGAAGGCCGCCATCAGCGGCATGCTGCAGAACCTGGATCCGCACAGCGAATACCTGGACAAGGAAGGCCTCGACGAGCTCGACGAAGACACCACGGGCCAGTACGGCGGCCTAGGCATCGAGGTGCTGCAGGTCGATGGCAACCTGAAAATCGTATCGCCCATCGACGATACGCCGGCTTCCCGCGCGGGCATCAAGCCCGGCGACACGATCCTCAAGGTCGACGGCATGGTCGTCGACAGCCAGAACATCGACGAGGCGTTCAAGAAACTTCGTGGGGACCCCGGCAGCAAGATCACTCTGACCATCCTGCACGAGAAGTCGGACAAGCCGATCGACATGCCGTTGGTGCGCGAGCGAATCGCCGTCACCAGCGTCAAGGTGCGACAGCTCGATCCGGGCTTCGTCTATATCCGCCTGAGTCAGTTCCAGGAGGACACGGCGACCGACATGGACAAGAAGCTCGCCGACTACATCAAGAAGAACGGCGCCCCCAGGGGCGCCGTGCTCGACCTGCGCTCGAACCCCGGCGGCCTGCTCACCACCGCCGTCGCAGTGGCCGATGCCTTCCTGGACTCCGGTGTCATCGTCACGACGAAGGGCCGCCTGCAGGATGCCAACCTCAACTTCGACGCGCACCCGGGCGACCTGCTCAAGGGCGCATCGATGGTCATCCTCACCGACAACGGCACGGCTTCGGCAGCGGAGATCGTCTCCGGCGCACTCAAAGACAACCATCGCGCACTGATCATGGGCCGCCGCACGTTTGGAAAGGGCGTGGTGCAGACCGTGCTGCCGCTGGACACGGATCATGCCGTCAAGATCACCACGGCGCGCTACTACACGCCGAATGGCACGTCGATCCAGGCCGAAGGCATCAAGCCGGACATCCCGCTGGCCGATCTGGCTGTAAACAAAAGCGACACACCGCCGCAGCTCATCGGTTCGGAGGCGGACCTGCCGAATCACCTGGTCAATGAGAAGGCCGTGAAAGACGACAAGAACGCGTCCGACGACGACGGGAAGCTGGCGATCGAGGACTATGCGTTGTCACAGGCGTTGAATGTGTTGAAGGGGATGGCGCTAAATCGGCAGGCCAGCGCCAGATAGACGGAGAAAGAACACGATAGCGTCAATGCGCCTACAACCGAGTGCCTATGGTTGGCGAGCTCCGGGCAGACGATCATCCAAGGGGAAGCCGGTTTGCCGGCTTCCCCTTTCGTTATGCCGCAAGGATGCGCATCGTGAGCACAGAAGCATTTGAAGACACTCCTGAAATGCAGCGGGTCGAAGAGAAGATTGGCAAGGGAGACGCATGGGCCGCCATTGAATGCATTTTTCGTTACCTGCGCTGGAAGAGAAAGTCTTCGACACCGAAAGAGTGGCTCATCTTCGCGAAGCACTTTTCGAAAGCGCATTTCAACGACTTCACCAACCGCTGTCCGATTACCGCGAGATGCCGCGCAAAGCCTCGCGGCTATTCCGGCGATGCCGTTGTAATGGACTATATCTACGGCCTGGAGAGCGGAGTCGCCGGATCTCAGCCAGACGAGGTTTCGACGGCGTTATTGCGCCATAACACCAACATGCCTGCGGCAAGGGCAGTGAGATTCAGACGAGAACGCTTCGCGCGCATGATGGACGACGTTTGTTTACAGCGCAGTGGGAACGCAGACATATTGTCCGTCGCCTCCGGGCATTTCCGCGAAGTCGCGCTGTCAACGAAGGTCGCAAAGGGTGCGTTTCACACCGTTACCGCCTTCGATCAGGACGCGAAGAGCCTTGCCGTGATCGACCGCGACTACAAGGCCTGCGGCATCACGGCAATACAAGGGAAGGTCAGCGACCTGATCTCTGAAGCAGTCCAGTTCGATCAGGACTTCGACCTCATCTTATGCGGAGGCCTGTACGACTATCTCAACGATGCAACGGCAAGGAAGCTCACTCGCAGCCTTTTTCTCAAACTGAAGAGCGGCGGAAAACTTCAGATCGCAAACTTCTCACCAGATCTGCCCGATTCCGGGTACATGGAAGGCGTCATGGACTGGTGGCTGATATACAGGACCGAAGAAGAGACAGTCGCATGCATCGAGTACGTCGATCGGAACCTCGTAGAAAGCTATACGACGTCGTACGACCCCGACCGGAATATCTGTTTTCTGGAGGTGGTACGAAAGTGAGAACTCGTGTCCACGAGGGATTCCAACAGCGAAGCTGCTTCAGTGAATGCCTGTCACCAGAACTTCCACCACGGCCGATCCGCGCGGGCCTTCACCATGGCCCGCCGGACACTCCACGGCAACTCCGCCTTCCGCCCGGGCTTGAGCGCTTCGGCCGGCGTCCATCCCTCGAACGCCGCAACACCATAGGCGCTCGCAGGCAGCGCCTCGTCGAACGTCGTCACGCTATGCGCGAGCTCGGGCGGCAGGAAATAGAAATGGTCGACATCGTCGCCTTCGGTATCGGCGCGATCCTGCAGCGCTTCGATTCGGGCATGGATGGCGTCGAAGGCGAGTGGTAGGCCGCCCTTGGAAGCGAGGTGACGCGTGTCGTCCTGCTGGCCGTCGTGCTCCACGCTCCAGCTGCGCAATCCGTCCACGTAACAAGCGGCGGTACTGACCAGCTGCTGGTCGTCCTGCTCGCAGGTGACGACCGTGCAGCCGCGCGACAGCGGCCGGAGTGACTCCTCGGCAATCAGTGGCGATGCGAAGCGCGTCACGACGACGAACCAGCCCGAGGGCAGCGTGATCGCGTATCCGCGGCGTGGGTGGGACGTGGCCTCGCCGTTCCGCACGAGGTCGAGCGCCCCCAGCACGGCATCCGCGTCCTTGCCCTTCACCGCCAGCCAGCCGATCGACAGGCCCATGGTGTTACTCCCTTTCGGGTGGTTTCAGCAGGAAGCGCACCGACAGCAAGCCCACTTCGTAGAGCAGGCACATTGGCACGGCCAGCATCACCATGGACAACAAATCCGGCGGGGTGATGAAGGCGGAGATGGCGAAGGCGCCAACGATGGCGTAGCCGCGACCCTTGCTGAGCTTCTCGGCGTCGACGATGCCCATCGCGGCCAGGATCACTACGGCCACGGGCACTTCGAAGCACAGCCCGAACGCGAAGAACATCAGCATGACGAAATCGAGGTAATGCGTGATGTCCGTCATCATCGCCACGCCTTCGGGCGTGACCGCGTTGAGGAACTTGAAGGCGGCCGGCATCACCACGAAATAGGCGAACGCGCAGCCGGCATAGAACAGCACCAGCGAAGCGACCAGCAACGGCCGCGCCAGGCGCTTCTCGTTCCGGTACAGACCGGGACTGACGAACGCCCAGAGCTGGTAGAGGATCATCGGCATGCTGATGAACAGCGCCACGAAGAAGGCGAGCTTCAGCGGGGTCACGAACGGACTGGCCACTTCGGTCGCGATCAGATGCGCGCCCTGCGGCATGCGCTCTACCAGCGGTTTGGCCAGCTCGGCGTAAAGGTGGTTGGCGACGGGCACGAGCGCCAGCAGCACCAGCAGCAGGACGACCACGGCGCGAAGGAGCCGGGAACGCAGTTCGATCAGGTGGGAAAACAGGCCCTCTTCGATCGCGTCGTCGGCGGACGGATCGGGGTCAGCTGCGGTCATGCGGTTCATCCGTGGGCGGCGTGGTCACGCCGTGGGCCAGCGGCAGCATGTCGCGTGCCGGGTCGGGCTCACGGCCCTCGATACGCGCCGTCTGCGTCTCGGTAAAGGTGTCGCGGACGCGATCGCCGGTCTCCCGGATATCCTGCCCGGCACCACGGATCTCGTCGCGGACGCTGACATGGGCGGAGCGCGCGGCTTCGGCCGTCTCTCGGAGCGTGCGCTTGATTTCCTCGGCCTGGATCTCGCGTTCGACCTCGGCCTTCACGTTGTCCCAGCCATTGCGCATGCGCCGGATCAGGAGTCCGGCGGTGCGGGCGGCGTGCGGAAGCTTCTCGGGGCCGAGGACGATGAGCGCCACCACCGCGAGCAGCAGCAATTTACCGAAGCTGATCTCGATCATGGCGCCGCCAGGATCACGGAGCGCGGTCGCGCGGCTCGGTGGATTCGGTATGGGTCGGCGGGACCTGGCCCGTCACCGGGGGGTCGGCGCGAAGCTTCTCTTCGCGGTCACGGGCGGCCTTGGCCTCCTCGTCGCCATCCATCCCTTTCTTGAAGTCGCGCATGGCACCGCCCAGATCCGAGCCGATGTTGCGCAGCTTCTTCGTGCCGAAGATCAGCACGACGACGAGCAGCAGGAGGACGATATGGGTAATGCTCATGAAAACCTCGCAGGCGCCCGCCAGGGCACCGATGGGACGGACCGGCGCCCTTACATGACGCCGGATGGTTCAGATTCAGCGCTGAGTGTACTCCTCCAGCGCGTCACGGAAATTGACTACATATGCCGGGGCATTGGTGACACCGCCTTCGAAGATGCGGCGAGGCGTCATCCCGGGGCCGTAAACCTCCTTGTTGGTGTCGTCATCGATGCTGAAATGGGTGCCATCGAGCGCCACGCCCGCGAACAGACCCCTGGCGCGCGAATAGGTGTAGATCTCGGCCTTGAGCTGGCCGTCGGTGGCCGCCGTGGCCGAGCGGCCCACCGGGCCGGCCGCCGCGGAGGCGTTCGCGCCAAGGGTGAACTTGCCGTCGATGATGCCTTGAACACCCCTGTCGGTGCGGAAGACCAGGATCACGTCGGCCGACTGGATGCCGATCTGGAAGCCGACGCCGGCACCCGCCATGGAGATGAAGTTGGGATTGGACCAGGTGCCGTCGGGGCTCTTGATCGAAATCAGGCCCTCGCCCTTGGCGCCCGAGAAGACGAAGCCGCCCTTGACCATGTCGGGGAGGATGGCGATCGCCTTCGCGTTCTTGAGCAGGTCGGCCGGAAGCTGCTTGTCCGGCGCATCGTCCATGATTTCCTTGAGCACGCGCACCGCGTTCTCTGCCTGCTCCTTCGGCGGGTCCGCGGCCTGGACCGCCGTCACGGGCAGCAAGGCAAGAAGTCCGAGAACAAGCAGGCGGGAAAGACGTGGGGTCATCGCGTGGCTCCTTTCATACACATGACGGCTTCGGCGTTACACCGCGCTATGGCAGACTGCGGGAATTCCCGCGAGTGCCCGACGCCGATGCCAGGTACGCCAAACTATACCGGCCTTGCCGGGTATTCCCATGACACCCTGCCCCAGGTCGGTGTGCTGCTGGTTAATCTCGGTACACCTGAAGCGCCTACCGCTGCCGCCGTAAGGCCCTACCTGGCCGAGTTCCTCGGCGACCCGCGTGTGATCGAGTACCCACGCCTTCTCTGGCTGGCGATCCTGCACGGCGTCATCCTGCGTGTCCGGCCCAAGCGTTCGGCGCACGCCTATGCGCGCATCTGGACGGAACAGGGTTCGCCGCTACGGGTCGGCAGCGAAGCCCTCGCCGCCGCCTTGCAGGCGGAACTGGGTCGACGTCGCCCCGGCCCGATCCGCGTGGCCCTCGCCATGCGCTACGGCAGGCCCGCCGTCGCCGAGACGATCGCTCAACTGCAACGCGAAGGCGTTCGTCGCCTGCTCGTGCTGCCGCTCTACCCGCAGTACTCAGCCACCTCGACCGGCAGCGTCTTCGATGCCGTCGCGGACGCGGTCAAGAGCCTGCGCTGGCCTCCCGAGCTGCGCCAGATCAACGACTACCACGCGGAACCCGGCTATATCGCCGCGCTGGCCGGTAGCGTGCGCGCCCACTGGGAGCACCACGGTCGCGGTGAGAGACTTCTCATGAGCTTCCACGGCATCCCCGAGCGCTATGTGCGCCATGGCGACCCCTATTTCTGCCAGTGCCACGCTACCGCGCGCCTTTTGCGCGAAGCGCTGGGGCTGTCCGAGGAGGAGGCTCCGATCAGCTTTCAGTCCCGCGTGGGGCGCGAACGTTGGCTGCACCCGTACACGGACGAGACGGTAAAGGTCTTCGGCGCCAAGGGGATCAAGCGGATCGACGTCATCAGCCCCGGCTTCGCCGTGGATTGCCTGGAGACGCTCGAGGAGATCGCCATGCAGAACGCCGACTTCTTCAAGGAAGCCGGCGGCGAGACGCTGAACTACATCCCCTGCCTCAATGCGACGCCCGATCATGTCGGGACGATCGCCGACCTTGTGCTGCGGCATACCCAGGGCTGGCCGGAGTTCGCCGCGGACTACGACGCTGCCGAGGCGACCCGCCGCCTTGTCGCCAGCCGCGAGCGCGCGCGACAGGTGCGTAGCGATGCGTGAGCTGCGTACTTCCATTTCGGGGCTCGAGCTTTCGGGCCTGACCTGGGGTGAGCCGGACGCACCGCCGCTGGTACTCATCCACGGCTGGCTCGACAACGCGGCAAGCTTCGCTCTGCTGGCTCCTCTGCTGGCCGAGCGCTTCCATGTCATTGCACTGGACTTGCCCGGCCACGGTCATTCCGACCACCTGCCGGCGGGCACGATTTACCAGCACGTCGATTACACCCGCGCCGTCCTGGCGGCGGTCGACTCGCTCGCCCTGCCGCGCTTTCACCTGCTCGGCCATTCACTCGGCGCCGGCGTGGCGACCATGGTCGCGATCGCCGCACCGGAGCGCATTCGCGCGCTTGCGCTGATCGAGGGCCTTGGCCCGCTCGGCGATGACGGATCGCGCACGCTCGATCGTTTCCGCGATGCGCTGGCGATCAAGGACGACGGCAACCGGCCGCTACGCGTGTTTCCGTCGATTGACGACGCCGCCCGCGCGCGCGCTCTGGCCAGCGGACTGGACAGCGCGCTTGCCCGGCATATCGTTGAACGCGGGTTGCGCGAGGTGGAGGGGGGGTACAGCTGGCGCAGCGATCCGCGCCTGTCGAAGCCAACGGCCATCCGCCTCGCCGAGACACAGGTGATGTCGCTGCTGCTTGGTCTTGCGGCACCGACGTCGCTGTTACTGGCGCGCCCGCATCCGCCGTATCTGGAGCCGGAAGCGCTGCAGGTGCGGATCGACTGCGTCGACGACATCACCGTGACCCGGATGGATGGGGGCCATCATTTGCACCTTGAGCATCCGGGGGCGGTCGCGGACTGGTTGCACACTGCGCTCTAAACGACAGGCTCCAGCCTAAACGCCGGCTGCACCATCGGGTCGACCAGCCAGTGGTCGGCCAGCAGGAAGGCGAACAACACCATCAGGTACACGATGGAGTAGTTGAACATCTTCATCGCGAACAACTCATCCGGCGGGTTGAGCATGCGGATGGCGTACCAGAGGAAACCCGCGCCGAGGATCACCGCGCCGAACAGGTAGATAAGCCCGCTCATCCCGGTGAAGAACGGCAGCAGGGTCACCACACAGAGCAGGATCGTATAAAACAGGATGTGCCAGCGCGTGTACACCACGCCATGGGTGACGGGTAGCATCGGCACCTGCGCTCGCGAATAATCGTCGACACGGAAGATCGCCAGTGCCCAGAAGTGCGGCGGCGTCCAGACGAAGATGATCAGCAGCAGCTGCAGCGCATACGGATGCAGCGAACCGGTGACCGCGGTCCATCCCAGCATGGGCGGCGCCGCGCCAGCGAGCCCACCGATCACGATGTTCTGCGGCGTCGCACGCTTCAGGTACGCCGTGTAGATCACCGCGTAACCGATCAGCGAGAAGAACGTCAGCACCGCGGTGAGCATGTTCACCAGGAACACGAGTACCAACATCGATACGATGCCAAGCGACATCGCGAAGATGAACACCTGCATCGGCGTGAGCTGCCCCGTGGCAAGGGGGCGATGCGACGTGCGCGCCATCAGCTTGTCGATGCGCTGGTCGATGAGGTGGTTGAACGCCGCGGCGGAGGCGGACGCCAGCCAGATGCCGAGCGTGCCGAAGACAGCCGCGTGCCACGTCGGCAGCACGCGCTGTCCGGAGGCGTCCACGGCGAGGAACATACCGATAACCGCGCAGAAGACCAGCAGCGCGACGACGCGCGGCTTGGTGAGTTCGTAGTATTGGGCGAGCTTGCTCACAGGGACTCCGTCATCGCAGGCAGGCGCTGCGTGCTGGCCAGGGCCGCGAGCAGGGTGAAGAGAAGCAGGGCCGCTACGCCATTGTGCGCCGTCGCCACGGGCAGCGGCAGACCGAGCTGCACATTGCCTATGCCGAGTAGAACCTGGGCGATCAGCACCAGGCCCACCGCGATACCGATCCGGCGAAGCCCCGCGCGTGCCAGCTTGTGCGACAGCCAGGCGAGGTAGCAGAACGTGACCAGGGCGCCGATACGATGCGCGAGCTGGATCGAACTGCGTGCCGCCATATCGAGCACACCGCCTTCATAGTTCACGCCGATGCCACGCCAGAGTACGAAGGCCTGTGGGAAATCGGTCTGTGGCCACCATTGGCCAAGGCACTTCGGGAAATCCGTGCCGCAGGCCAGAGCCGCGTAATTCGAGCTCGTCCATCCGCCCAGGGCGATCTGGCACACGAGCACGACGATACCGATGGCGACCGGCGACCGCAGGGCCGCGAAGCGCTCGTCCGGCGTACCCACTCGCCACCACCGCAGCGCAGCCCACGCGAGCAAGGCAAACGTGGCCAGACCACCCAGCAGATGGCCCATCACCACGATCGGCTTCAGCAGCAGGGTCACTGTCCACATGCCGAGCATGGCCTGGAAGATGATCACCGCCAGCGCCACGACGCCGATCTTCCACGCCCCCGGGCGGTCGAGCGTCGCCGCGGCGATCAGCGGCAAGGCGATCGCGAACGCGGAAAGGAATGAGGAGACGACATGCTCACCGCGCATGTACATCACGACACCCACCACCGCGAAGGCGGCGGCGAGCAGTACGGCGATCACCGCCACGCGTCGGCGCCAGGCCGAGATCAGCGCGATCGCCAGCACCATGAAACCGAGGCCACCGGCGAGGAAGCGATGCACCTGCTCGCGCCAGGCTTTGTGCGTCTCGTAGGGACGATCCGGGAACGCTTGGTTTGCCTGCGCGATGTCCTGCGCATGTCCGGGCCAGGACGCCTTGCCGTAGCAGGTCGGCCAATCCGGGCAGGAAAGACCGGCGTTGGAGAGGCGAACGAAGGCACCGAACATCACGATGCAGAAGGCGAACAGCGCGGCGAGGAGCGCGAGCGTGCGCAAGATCTTCACGGTACGCGGCGGCATCAGCGGATCACCTTCTGCATGTCCTTGCGCAGTCCACTCGGGTCGAAACCAGCAGGATAGTAAGACAGCGCCGTCCCGTTGGACTCGACCAGGACCGCAGACACGCTGTCCGGCTCGGTCGGGCGGAACTCGCCGAACGCGTCGGCGGCGTCGCGGCCTATCTTCCAGGACGGCATCACGCCATCGGCACCCGGTGCGGTCGGCGGCGCTCCCAGATAGAGCAGGCGCAGACGGTCTGCATTCGCGTTGAGCACGATGCGCGCGTTGCGCATCAGTGCCAGCGTCATCAGGCAATGGTCGGCGCAGCCTGGGCCCGGCAGGGCGACCAGGGTCAGGCGCGGCTCGCTGTCACGCCACACCCAGGGCTTGCCATCGACATCGACACGCACGTCGTTGACGCTGCGTTGCGGCACGATCGGCCGGCCATTGCCCTTGCCCTCGGGCTGCCATCCGCTGAGGGTAAGCAAACCTGCAGCGATGATCGGTGCAAGGAACACCAGCATGATCAGGATCAGCTTGAGGCGGCTGCTACGAAGGTTTTTTGTGGAGACGTTCGGATCGGTCATGGTTACTCGGGCCGCTTCGGGCGTCGCTGGCGATGCAGGAGGACGAAGATCACCACTGCGGCGAGCGCAAAGGTGAACCACTGGAAGGCGTAGGCGCGATGCCGCGCCGGGGGCATGAAACCGGGCGTCCACTCACGCGCATAGATGCTGCCCGGATCGGCATCGAGCAGCAGCACGCGAGGATACAGCGCACGGCCGACATCGGCGCCGATCTCCTTGAGGTCGACATAGACCATCGACTTCTCGGCGCCGTGCTGCTCAGGCAGGCGATCACCCCCCAGACGAACGCCGACACCCGGCGACGGCACGTAAAGCCCACGGATGGTCGTTTCGCCGTTCGGCAACGGCGGCAGACGCGGATTGGCGCCGGCTTCCTTGGCGAGGAAACCCAGGTCCACCAGCACGTAAGGAATTTGTCCGTGCGGGGAGAACGGCACGTAGACGTGGATACCGACCTGCCCTGCATGGGTCTGGTCGTCGAGGATGTAAGTGTGCCCGGGCACGAACTGGCCACGCAGGGCCACACGGGGATAGCGATCCACCGGCGGTGTCTCGGCGATCATGCCGAAGTCCTCCACCGCGGCCGCGGCGGATGCGGCGTAGCGCCGCAGCAACTCGTCCTTCTCGTCGGCGCGATCCAGCTGCCAGACACCCAGGCGCACGAAGGCCAGCACGCCCACCACGGTCAGTGCGACAG
>Ga0247742_10002541_pt1 | contig 11878 bp, 11 predicted proteins | sample UWRJL208509C2_FD_180944 | JGI IMG/M metagenome (GOLD analysis project Ga0247742, IMG submission 180944) | Plant litter microbial communities from Arlington Agricultural Research Station in Wisconsin, United States - UWRJ-L208-509C-2 | ecosystem: Environmental > Terrestrial > Plant litter >... | reverse complement strand
ATACCTGAACATAATAGGTTCGTACGGGTATAAAGCCACTTCACAGAGCTCGCGCTTCCCCATCCGGAATACCGGACCGCCGTGGGAATCACTAGGCCGGAAGGTCGAGGCTCAATTTTAAGGTCTACATAGTATTTATAACGGTGTAGGGCATCTAGAAGGGCCCCATGTGTACTAATAAACCGCCCTGGATAGTTAAATTCCCCATATATACATATTTGAAGGTGTGGCCGCCCAGGCATTTTGGTGTCGCCATCACTCGCGATCAAAATCGAACCGCGACCTTCCGGCGTACCGTACTACGCGGCCATGCTGTATATTTACGCGACCATTTTCCTTCTACACAGGAAGCGCTGGTGCTGCTGTCGCTGATACAGCACTGGGCAACTTCAGCGCTACTTCACAAAAACGTGTTCTATCCAGTAGCACATCTCAAGCTGAGAGCTTTGCAGGTTCTTCGAAACGAGTTCGGCTCGACGACTGTAAGTTATATGACATGATCAACAATTCGTACCACGTTAAATACTTATAAATATTCCAATCTATAGCTGCGACGCGAACCGTGGAGACTCCCCTTTGTCGAGGCACCCGATTGAAATTTACGAGCGAAAAATACAGACGAAGGCGAGTTTAACGTTTTCGCTTACTTTTATGCGTTGTCTCATGTTGTTTTTACTTCTTGTGCCACCAAATATCACAGAATGAAATGTCCCAAGTGTGGCGTCCAAATCGGAAGCGCCGCTGCTCAGGAAGAACATGATAAGGCACTACACTTTTTTGTTTGTCAATGATGACGGTATAGTCTCCTAATATGCCCTCTGCGAATAGAGAATCTAACAACCTTGTGCAACCTCACACGAACGTATAGGCATATGTCATAGGTTGGACTCATGCGGTGACATGGGATGTTATGACGCGGCATGTGATTTTGAGGTGACCAACGTACAAGATATGCTGTATCACATCAAGAAAGTGCACAACGATCATAAAAAAGTAGTAAATGCCTTGGACTACTTAATTCTTGACTAATAAATTTCTGATTTGCTGTCATCCCCCGTTGTGAATTTGAAATCCAAACATCAAATGGTATGTCCGCTTCGCCTCTGCGTCTATCCTGACCTCCTGGACAAAACAGAGAAACCTAAACGCTTTCCTCCTCAAAAGCTTCCTCGAGCAGTTCCCTTTCTCTCAGTCGTGAAAAGGACAAATTATTCGAACTTGGCCGGAGAATTACGAAACTTATACTGAGGCAGCCTCGCGCGTATACTGTGAGGTAGGTGCGCTATGAGCAAGCGAAGGCGTATAAAATAAAACCTGTTTCTTATTTATTCTCTCCTACAAATTTATGAAAGGTATGAGGGGTTAAATTTGAGGTAAAAGATGAAGGCAAACTGGATCGACACACCTATTCCGTCAACCTGTCGGCGTTATCGCCATCAAATTTCACGTCGATTTTTGATAGCGATAGGCCAAGGACTTCGGCAAGAGAAGCTGGATCAATGTGAACATGTCGTCGTAGATGAAGATGAAGAAAGGGCATGGGGAGGTTCTGTTTCTTTCGGACAGCGAAGAAGTCCATAAGTAGTGGAATAGATGTTGACGCTTCGTGGACCTCCAATCGAAGCTCACGAAGTGCAGGGAGGATAAGGTCGACTGAATCAACGTTTTTAGGGTTGAAACAGAGATCGAGCGTATATGTGAAGTCTCTAGAACTTCAACGTTTAGGAAGAGACGTGCAAATGGCATAGGGATGGGAGTTGGGGCCAAATCAAAGTTTTCCACCCACAACTCGAGAATCTTGACAGAGCTGCATTGACACAGCTTGAGTATCTCCAAAATATTCAGAAGTTGGGGTGTAACGATTTCAGCGAGGAAGCCATTTGAAGAGGTGGGGTCCTGCTCTATGAAACTCCGGAGTTTACAGACATTGACAGAAAGCGTATAGACTGGGTGCTTTTCGAAGTACACTTGAGCGTAGTGTCCGACAACATTCGTGCACTCCAGCAGTGTCAATGGATCGTCATTTACTCCGGGATAAAAAACGCAGTTTCAAGACGAAGGCAGCATCCAGGGTCCACCATCAAGTTTCCAAGAAATCGAATTGCAAGAATGTTATCATTAACCTGGAGGTATTGCAGATTTGGAAGGTGAATAGGTGTTGAAAGGGCAGCGGCACCCTCAGACCTAGCGGATTCAATGAAGACGAAGTACAATGCAAGCGATCCGAGTAGAGGCAGCCTCGACAGGTTTCGGAGCAGCTCAATGGGGTCAAAGCTCGGTCTGGTATTTCGGATGGTGAGGTTGCGAATTTGGCTGCCCCAGGATGTATGTAGATCAATCTTGATGCTCTCAAAGGAAAAGTTGAGAAGACGAGGGGCATGGTTGGAAAATAGCGTCATCGAGGGAAAAAATCCAGTCTCTGTGCTAGAGATTGAATCAATCATGAACGATACCAACAAAGGCGCTCGTTGGCTGAATATCGGGATCATTTGGGCCAATGGACTGTTTCGCATCCCGTGATCGGAGACGTCGAAGGACACCATTCTCTCCCAGTACCGTTCGAGGACGCTGATAAGGAAAGGGAATATCAAGCCGCAATTTTGAGGTATGACTTTGGCTCTGAGATATAATGGCGCGTTTCCAGTTCTCATCAAGAGGGTCTCCCATCGTTGCGGATCTACTCGTGCCTCGAAACTGTTCAGATTGACGACACTTCCCCAGAGTAACGGTGAGTTGATGATGATCTCTCTCCAGAGTGAGCATACGCGAGAGCTGCGGAGGAGGGTAAGGAATGCGATGGATGGGTCACTGAATTGGTGAGTTTCTTGTAGGCGTCGTCCCCGCCCATCTCGGAGTTCAATTGAAATATGTAGCTAAGGATCTCGATGGAAAGCATGCCGTTAATGGAGGATAGATTCCGAGACATGGTGATACTAAGTGAGAGATTTTTCGAGCTGAGCTGAAGGATTCGGTCACTGGTCACTGGTCAAAGGTGATGTGAATTTGGAACAAGAGTTTGGATGATGACAACAACCAGAGGGGTGCCTGACCAGTGACCAGCGTTGCCAGTCACAATGCCCAATCATGCCTGGTTTGGCCTAAAAATGCCTGGGAAGATGGTTCATCAGGCGAAAAATTCCCTCATCAGGCAGGAAAAGGGGACCTCCTGATATGGCATTTCGCAAGTTTCCGACACAGTTAAAGTCATCACCAGCTCGTCATGCCTCCACCTCCAACTATCACCATGAAGCGAAGACTCCAACTCTTCTACTGGATATCAGGGGATCCTCCTTCCGACTCTTATGAACTCGAAATGAAAGTGGAAGATGGACAACCCCTGCCAACAGCTTCCAAATTTCAACAAACCATGGCTGCTACTAATGACCGCCTTGCAGGCGCGTACTTGCGTATGTGGAAGGTGGGTTCAAATAAAAAATATACCAGCTCTTCTGAGTCGCTAATTGACGCGATTTCTCAGGTCTCTATCCCCGCTAGGAACTTTGACGAACTTCTCAAGCATCCACTACACCCGTCCAGCGCAATTCTACCTCCGGAGTGCATGGATCTGTACCTCAAAGATCCTCCGATATTCGGAAATATCAGCTTCATTGTTCAGGCAGTCACGAAAGGTGGGGCTACTGAGCGATGGTCTCGATACGGGAAAAATGAGTTTCCCCTCCTGACATAGGGAAATTCGGCAAGATACAACGAACTACCTCATCAAGGCGCATCCAACGGAGTTGTGAAGCCGAGAAAATGGCTGGCCCGTCTACACAAGCTAGCCTCGAGATAGGTATGTGATTTACCTTATCTTCTGTTTACACTGCCCATCAAGCGTCCATAGCATCCACCAAGTCCGCAGAGATATCCAAATCCAAACCCTCAATCGTCAACAGCGGCGAGGCAACGGCAGCACTAGGTAAATTCATACACGCGCCGTCGTCTTGTACCATATATTTCATATAATGTATATGCTTGCTGATTACTTCTTCCAAATAGGAGATGCGGGCACTTTCGCGGTCGAGATAGCACCTGGCAGCGGTGATCCTACACAAAAACAGGCCCTACTTCGTGAAGTATCATATTTCGACGCATTTCCTGTTCAAGGCCCTGCAGGTACGTCAAGATGAGTCCACCTGAACGAGTGTATGTCTGATCTATGTTCTCACATCGTGATATGTCCATTTACTCGGATAATTTATTCCACCATCTGCAACCCTGTCTGTTGGGATAGGTTCACCTTTCTTTGCGTCGAATAGGAACATACCACCTAGTAAGCCAAGTAACGATGTAGTAAATTTCACCCACTTATGGGATCACCCACTCAGCCACAGAGAAAACGAATCTGGAAATGTTGAGACAATTCCATTCTCCTACGTATATACCCATATTAAATGCTTGTATCGGTCATGGTTTCCTACAGATTGCAATGCAAGATGTGCGGCCTACAATCGAAAACCATCCCCGCTTACAAGGCGCACAAATGTCAACGCAGGAGGTTAATGATTGTCGAGGACAAAGGTGAAGAACCAACATTTTCACCTTGAATTGGGATATAGATCCTTACGGCATGGTGTAGCCACTGGCAAATTTCTAGGCACATGCCATAGATTGAGTTCTCGCAGCAATATGGGGTGCTATGACATAGAATGTGGTTTTGAGGCGGCCGACGCACGAGACGTTCTTCTGCACATCCAGAAGGTGCACCGCAACGGCAAAGAAGTGATAGATTGGTGTTAGAATGGTGACTCCCCAATATCAATCGGGAAAGGAGTAATTTTACGAAACCATCACTAATCTTTGAGAGGGACTCGAGCTATGTTCATGTAATGATATTTCCCGGTTGATCCAGGGAACAAACCATATTAGCGCCTGATAAGCGCCCGTCGTAGTGTCTTGAACTCCAACAGTGCATATGGCTACCTTGTTATGTTAGGAATCTCATCACTCGTTGCGATTCCACCTTTGACTATGGCTATGATAAGTACTAGGGGTACTGATTAAGTTGTGAACGTTTATATCTACTCATTCTCTGGTGATCTCGAATTATAGGCGCTTATTGCGACTTGGCTGTGATCTTTAGAGTTGGGATATCCATCGAAATTAAATAGCTTCACCTTCTGAGTTTAGATTGAATTCAGACTCCAAGTAAATTATAATCGGTTGGAGTGCAGACGATTAACGGTTGTAACAGTGGTAGTCTCATTATGATTCTAACAATACATTTCTAGGAGTTGATGTCAAATTTTAGTAGGTAAGAGACACTACAAAATCCGAGGTCTTCTTAGTCAGTTTATCGAGGAAATAAAATAACAGGCGGCAAGCGAAGAAAGGCACTCGTCTTGTCATTCTCATTGCGTATACATCAATTTCCTATCTTTACATGTTGTGGAAAGTAGGAAAAGGCAAATAGGGTACTACCATTGCAGATTTCATACGAGAAGATAAAATAACTAACAATTGTAGGTCCTGTAAATGGCCGAGCCCATGCACTATAAATCATTTATCAGACAACTGCTAACCATGAGTCAAATATAACAAGACATACGCGGTAGTTGTCGGCATTGTTTGTCTTATCGGCTACACTTAATCTCGCGGTGTTGGAGCACCCATAGGCGATATCGGTTGTGCGGGCGGTAGCATGAGAAAGCTGTAGAAATGTTTAATGCAGGACATCATTGGTTGTGGTCCTCACTTGCCTCGTGCAAGATAACTCCGCCGCGGCTGGAAGTCGTAGAGTCAAATCCACCTTCGAAGAATTAGTCAAAGATTAAAACCACATTAAAAATACTTACCAGTGCAAATTGAAGGGGTAGTTCCAACACTAGTGAAGAAGATTTCGCAGGTGTAGATCTACAATAGAATCGCTGTCAGTGAACAATTACCAGCCTCATCTATGAGTTACTGCTCACATCGGAACTAAGAACGTTTCCACCACTGGTAACTATTCTCGTGTAAGCAATAACACCGCCTGTGCCACCGCAAATACCAGCGGGATCGCTGTTGCAGTTGATTCTTTATGTAAAAACTCGATTAGAGCGGGAATAAATGTAAAGGCACTGAAATACCCACGTCCTTCTCCCGGCACGATCATCTAAATCACCAGCAATGGTGTCCATCCTGAACCATATTAAGTCATGATCAGCCCCACCGAAGTAAGTATTCCATTCCGCTCCGTTAGGATGCGTTCTGATATCAGAGGCCGCACCCCCAGACATACTACGTGCGTAGCTGAGAGAATCCCTAAGAACTTGCAAGCGGCCAGCATCGCCGCAAGTAGGGGTAGATGTTTGGGGCGAGAATGAGAGAGGGTCGCGCTTCTCGACGTCGTTTTTGACAGTTACCGAAAGGGGATCAACTGGAACACTGATCGCAGTATCCTCCGGGCCATTTTGGAAATGGGTATTGGGGACGAAGTTGAATTTTCCAGTGCCATGAGTTTCGAAATCGTACAACGGGGCAAGTCCGGTGTGGTTAACTGCGATAGAGGAGCCTGCTGGGATGACCTTGTAAAGGCTATCTTCGTTGAAGTCATATGTGGCCTGGAGATACCAAATATATTAGTAAGAGTAGGGTAAAGAGAGAGGCACTTACCTGGATTCCTGTGTAGAGAAGGTCCTTTCCATCCTTGTTCACCGTAAACGAGGTGGTGGCCGAGGCGTCGAGGACATTATTTTTTGCGAAGACGCGAATGTCACGATCAGTTGGGTTGGTAATAATAGCAGAGATGACAATATCTTCGATTGAGTCGACGTCGGTATGCAAGGCTTTCATAGAGACTTGCAAGTCACCAGTGGAGAGCCCTAGAGCGAGAGTTGTAAGACTGAGAAGAAGAATAGAGCGGAACATTGTAGGCAGGTAGAGTCTGTGGTTTGACACTGGAGATGCACAACGTGAATGGTGCGTACTTATAGTCCCAGCCCCAGTTGACATCTTAGAGAACCCTAGCCCAGAGACGCATGGACGCTCTTTGTTTTTACTGGAGCATATGAACACAGCGGCGTTCTCCAGCAGCTGAATACGGCATCCATACGCTTCTCTTTGTTCATCAAGATGATGAACACTGATATCAGGATTGACCAAGCTGTTCAAAGGCGATCCATCCGGATCCTATGACCAGAAAAACAAGGTTCTTCACAGGAATAGCGATGTGGACGGGGCTTAGAACAGCCTACGTACATTAGTTAGTCGAGGCATATCATCTAGACTGTACGGTTAAAGGTGAAGGTCAAAGAAGCGCAGTGCTGACCGATCAGGCTGGAGATCCTCATGTCGGCGCTCCTCAAGGTTCCATATGCAACTAGCGCCCACGCACGTGCCTTGAGGATTTATAACATGGAAAATTCAACATTAAAGCACAGCCGGAGTTCTCTTTCGATCGTCCTTTTGGTCTTACTGAGGTATTGGATATATTCTGAAACATATATATACACTTCAAGTCGTATTTGACTCTCTGAAAAATACAATTCACCGTAAAACAAAGCAATGAGAGTTCTAACCGGCTCGAAGACACGGTCGTTCATTTTGAGCGTCCGCCAAGCATAGGAAGCGCCCGTTTGTGACATGAATCAGATATAGACCCCGAAATGGCTACCGCAAAACCCGAAGAAGGCTTCTAAGTATAGCCACAAAAGCGCCTAAGACCCATATACACGAGGTGACACGAGGAAACCAAAAGTCTTGGTATCGATGATTTGTCAGACCCGAGACCTGACTAAATCAAATTCACCGTCACGAGGCTTTTTGATATTACAAGGAAATCTTTGTATTGCTGAACAAATATTCTTTTCAGGATATTCTTTTCAGGATTTCAATGCAAATATTCTCTGAAAGCTAAGATTTTTGTAAGTAATATGCTGGTGTTTTCTTGGGTGTCGCATCCAGGACTTCCACGTTTGACTGATTATGATCTGCCCAGCATCGACTTGCGGAGGTAACAGATGCATATTCAAGAAAGAGCACATATTTCGAAGCTTCTGATACAATTCAAAACGTCAGCATGACCCCGCTTTGTCATCAGAGATTAAGCAGAGTCAGGAACATGTGTAAGCCGTTTATCTGGACGCTGGATTTAGGAAAGGTTAATGACTAAAATAAACATCTCTCATTGAGAAAACTCATCTCCAAGATGCGTAAAAGTACGGTACCTTTTATCTATCCACTTATTCTCTGCTTCAGGATCGGTTTTGTCAAAAATCCTACGGGTAGGAACAGAGCATAATCAATGCAGGAGTGAGCATACCCTGATTCATTCGGGCCATCACATGTGAGCTTGGCAGGGCACATACTGATTCCATTGCTGCCCTCGTCAACAATGGGTACCGAGCTCGGAGCATAGCAGTCACCTTTCTATAATATACAGAATTTCTACCCAATAATTTACGAGTATCCGAATCCCCCCTTCAATATCGACTGCACATATACGTTGTTGTCCGCTTGAGACAGTCATTCAAGCTTTGGGTAGCGCGCAAGCTGCAGCTAGGTTTCGTTACTCGATTAAAGCTCGCCTACGGGTTATGCGACTACTAAAACTAATTAGCTCTCGCAACTTCTGGCACGGTGCACGACGGAGCAACGCCAAAAATGACATTTCGACCAAACTCTCGTTAGCGGCCACTAAGCGCCGGTGGAACATAACTCACAACACGGTAGCTATGTGCAAAGGCGCAATCGCAGCAAGTTTCATTTGCACCTCAGGAATTCTTAGATCAATTGAAACAACAATATCTACCCGGTTGAATAAAAGTACTCTCCGCACACAATATAAGTGTGGTGGTACGCGGTATGCATATGAAAACGCACCGCCTTTATATTCCATCCCTGAGATAACATAACTTAATATACAGCTTATGGATAACCTAACCACCACAAAGATAGCACGTTAGAGTACATGATGAGTCAGATAGTATTCGCAGATCCTATCAAAGCAGCCAGCGTACTGAGTGGGTTGAGGTATCAAAGTGAATCCGGGTGCGGGTGGACTCAATAGAAACAGGTAAGCAGTAAGCAGTAGTGATCTGTGTAATGAGGTTGTTCCAAGCTCTTGAGTACAGTCTATGATCAAGGCAGATGAGAATATGCAGTAGAGAGTTGGGTGGTGGGGAGGACACGAGGAGAGCACGAGCAAGAGTTAAGACGGAAACCGAGATCTAGACACGGATCCTGGAGATCAATACCACCAATGGAGAAATTGAATGGTACGCGCGAAACCTAATTAGCACGGACAGGATTTCGAGTAAGGGACACGAAAAAAGGAGCATGAAGGAGCTACAGGAAGGAAGAAATAGGGCATGTATGCGTGGTGAAGAAAGCCATCGTGAGGCAGGCCTGTCGTGGGCCATATAAATCTTGATCGCAGTAAATAGTTGACCGAATATGGGAGAACGAAGACCAGAAAATTTGAGCGGATAACGAAGGAAGCAAGTAGGCTACCAGAAGAGGGCTCCAAAGGTTCTGCCGCCAACGTCCGACTCTAATATTGACATCGACGACTCGAGAAATGATCACGATAATCTCACTTCTTACCAGTGCTCCAAAGCTCACTAACGTCATTCTAAGCTCTCAGCTTTATCCTATCGTAACCTTCGATCGTCTGCAGGTACAAACTGATGAGATGATACTGATCTCCCTTCAGGGTGCCAGTGAGCATTTATGATACGCGAGAGCTGCAGAGTATCTTGATAGTAAGCACGTCGATAAGGACTGATCCCAAGGCATTGTGAGTTGAGTGATGAACTTGAGGGTGATGGGGAAAAAGTATAGTGAATGTCATGGGATATGTCATGGAAAGTTGGCCACCATAATTAATTATCGTGCAGATTGGTCTCCCCGCTATGTCCCGACGCTGACAGGATATCACAAGCACCGTGACAGTGATGTTATGGCACGTGATGCGTGATGGTTCGTTCTTGGTCTCGTCGGAGTCTCGAGTCTCACTCTAGTTTGCTGTCCATTGTCAACTTATTTACAAACCAATTATGGGACGAATAGTCAAATTCTTCTATTGGATATCAGGAGATCCTCCTTCTGACTCGTATGAACTCAAAGTACACGCGGAAGATGGAGAAACCATGCCAACAGCCTCTGAATTCCAACAGACCATGGCAGCCTCTAATGCCCGCCTTGCAGGTGCGTACCTACGTATGTGGAAGGTGGGTTCAACCCCAAACGTCAAACAGATAATTGACGTTTCTTTTAGGTCTCCATCCCCGCTAGGAACTTTGAGGAACTCCTCAAACACCCACTGGATCCATCGACTGCAATCCTTCCTCCGGAAGGCATGGATCTTTACCTCAAGGATCCTCCAATATTTGGACACATCAGCTTCATTGTTGAAGCAGTTATAAAAGGTGAGTATACTGAGCGACGGCTACGACACAGAAATGTGAACCTTCCTCTCCGCGTAGGGAAAATCGGTGATACAATGGACACCACCTCGTCAAAGCGCGTTCAAAGGAGTAGTGAACCTGAGAACATGGCAGGGCCTTCTGGACGGGTTTACCTCGATACGCGTGCGCGATTTTCCTCTGTCCTGTCCTATGATGAACTACTTATCAATAATAGCGAGCACATCTCCACCCTTCCTCTCTATGTTCAAAGCCACCACCAAATCTGTGGAGATTACCAAACCACCGTCGGTTGTTAACAACGGAGACCGCAAGGCGGTACAAGGTGATTTCCTCCACGCATCGCCATTCTCGTTTTCTTACTCGGCATACCCCATACGTGCGTGCTGATCGCCCTTCCTCGATGTAGGAAATGCGGGTACTTTCAAGTTTGAGATGGCGCCAGTCAGCAGTGGTTCTACCTCACGAAAACGCGCCCTACGTAGTGGCACATCTCAGGCTGAGAACACTGCGGGTCCCTCAAAGCGAGTGCGCCTTGATGAATGTATGTCTACACCCTATTCTCTCATCATGACGTCCATTCACTCGGAGAATTCTTTCTCACTTATAGCCTCAACATGGTCAGCAGGTACGGTAATACCTTCGTCTTCGTCTAATGGCAATAGGATTACAACAAATGGTAAGCCAAGTCCTGATGATGGGTGAATGTCGCCTCACTTTTAACTAACCCATTCACCTATAGGAAAAACAAATCCGAACAGGTTGAGTCACATTCTCTCCCCTACGGTTGTGATCCATCTCATGTGCTTATAATCTTTTCTCAGATTGAGATGCCCCGATTGCGGTATCCGAAGCAGAACCATCGCCGCTCGAATGACGCACAAATGTCGATACAAGAGCTCAATACTTGTCAAGGACAAAGGTGAAGTGTTGTAACATATTCTCTTTGTGTATACAGACTCTGACTGCTTATGTAGCCTCGGGCAAACGCTTAGGCTCATGCTATAGGTTACCGTTCGAGAGGAACATGGGATGTTATGACAAAGTATGCGAATTTGAGGCGGTTGAAGTTCGAGATATTCTTCTGCACATCCAGAGTGTGCACAATAATGGTAGAGAAGTAGTAGTCCATGACCGTTAGAAATCGTTCATGCACTCTCCTTACCAGAATCTGTCATAATCTCTACAGTTTATAGTATTTTGTTCTATTTTTGACCCACTATGTGCTGACTCAAACCTTCGTAGCCTTCAGGCTCGTGCTCCGAAACTTTTACTTATCCTCAGTCTCGCTCCGGAGGCGGTTTAAAGGTCGCTTCGGGCTTTCAAATTTACCAGAGTACCCTTTCCGGTCGTTATTTTCCTACAAACTGTTTTAGTGAAACGTTTGACCCGCTTAATGAGGCAACCAGTGAAGTACCCGGAGGTGCAGCCTACGGGTACGTTTTCTCGTGGGAAGGAGTTGCCGTATAGGCAGCCATCACACGATGTCTAAGTCGTTCCGTACCACCACCTCGATCCAGAGGTGGTTCCTC
>Ga0247742_10002539_pt1 | contig 11880 bp, 8 predicted proteins | sample UWRJL208509C2_FD_180944 | JGI IMG/M metagenome (GOLD analysis project Ga0247742, IMG submission 180944) | Plant litter microbial communities from Arlington Agricultural Research Station in Wisconsin, United States - UWRJ-L208-509C-2 | ecosystem: Environmental > Terrestrial > Plant litter >... | reverse complement strand
ATTTACAGCTGTAGCTCCAAATGCTATCAGGCAGGCTACATGGTGGACTTCAAACACGTCTCCGGCTTCTACTATAATACCTGTTTCGGCCCTAAGGCCTTTTCGAATCAAGTGGTGGTGGACTGCTGAAGCCGATAACAGTGAAGGTATGGCAGCGTGTTTGGAATCAATTGCCCTGTCCTGTAATATTAATATACGATAACCATCTTCAACAGCATCTACTGCATATCTGCAAATTCTGTCCAATGCCCTTCTCAGTGAATCTGGCTTGCCATCAGCTGTAAAGTAACACTGTATAGTTTTGGACTGGAACATCCCCGTATCAAGACTCCGTATTTTCTCGAGATAATAATTATCCAATATGGGGTGTTTTAACACTATGCAGTGACTTGCCAATGGATCTTCTTCTAGTATATTTCCATTATTGCCCGCAAAACTTGCCATAGACATTACCAGTTTTTCCCTTATAGGATCAATTGGCGGATTAGTAACCTGAGCAAACAATTGTTTAAAGTAACTTGTTAAATGCTGGGGTTCGTGACTCAATACTGCCAGAGGGGTATCATTACCCATAGATCCAATAGGTTCTTTTGCCGTAAGTGCCATTGGAATAATAGTATTCTCTATTATTTCGGATGTATAACCAAAAGCTTTTTGATAGCGAAATACTTCTGCATGGGCCAAAGGCGTAAAAGTTATACGGGGTTCCGGAATTTTACCCATAGTGATTTTATACTTGGCCAGCCATTCGGCATATGGCTTTTTCGAGCAGATTTCTTTCTTAAGGGAATCATTATAAACAACCTCCCCTTTTTCAAAATCTACTACCAGCATTTTGCCCGGACGTAGTCTTCCTTTTTTAAATATTTCTGACGCTTCGATTTCCAATACGCCAGTTTCAGAAGCAAGAATTACACGTCCGTCTTTTGTGATATTGTAGCGTACCGGCCTAAGCCCATTACGATCAAGGGTTGCTCCTATCATTTTTCCATCCGAAAAACATACTGCCGCAGGTCCGTCCCAAGGCTCCATAAGACAGGAATGGTATTCATAAAAAGCTTTCTGTAAAGGATCCAGTGCTTCATTTCCATCCCATGCTTCAGGAATCAACATCATCAGTACATGTGGAAGGGATCTTCCTGAAAGCATCAGCATTTCTACCATATTATCCAGACAGGCTGAATCTGATTGCTTACCAGATACCAAAGGAACGACCCTGTCCAGCTCTTCCCTTGTAAAATGAGGAGATGAAAAACGGTTTTCATTACTTGTAAGCCAGTTAAGATTACCTTGAAGTGTATTGATTTCACCATTGTGGGCTATGTACCTGAACGGTTGTGCAAGCGCCCACGAAGGAAATGTATTTGTCGCAAAACGGGAATGCACAATTGCATAGGCACTGGCTAATCTTTTATTTTGTAAATCAGGGTAGTAATTCCGAAGTTGAGAACTGGTCAATTGTCCTTTGTAAACGATTGTTACCGCAGAAAATGATACAATATAAAAACCAACCTCGTCCTTTCTTATAGTACTTGCAATTGTATGTGATGCATAATTCCGGAGTATGAATAACCTACGCTCAAAATCCATATCTTCAGTCATTCCGTCAGGTCTCTTGACAAAAACCTGTTCGGTTACAGGTTCGACACTAAGCGCAGTCTTACCTATCCCGCTCTTATCTACAGGTACTTTACGATATCCAAAAATCTCTAATCCTAACTGTTCTGCAGTAGTATTTAGCACCTTTTTGCAGTCTTCTATAAGATTAGGCTCTTTTGGAAAAAAAATCATACCAACGCCATAATTTCCAGACTCAGGAAGTTTCATACCCAGCTTCACACATTCATCAAACAGGAATTCATGAGGAATCTGGAAAGATATACCTGCACCATCACCGGTGTTCTCCTCATAACCACAGGCACCACGGTGTTCAAGATTCTCAAGAATGGTCAATGCATCCGATATATGCTGATGGGACTTTCTCCCTTTTATACTTGCTACAAAACCGATACCGCAGGCATCATGCTCAAAAGCTGGGTCATATAAACCGGGATTAGTATTTGGATTGGATCTTGTCATAATTTAATTTGCTTCAAATAACATGATTTAGTCATTTTGGGCCATTAAAGTATGAAAAAATTAAATTATAAACGTTAAATATTATAATTTAAAATCAATAAAGAACAATTTTAATTGATTAAAAATTGAAAATAAGTTAATATATTAAATATTTATCATAATTAAAGTTTAATTATACAGATTCAGTATTCCTAGATTAAAATTTTATCAAATAAACAAAGTTTTAAATTATCAACAAGGAAAAATAATTTTGTTATATTTCTTATCCACTTGCTACAACCAACATAATTATTTAAAATCTTATGGTTAATTATACTCAAAAAAGTAATTATGTAAGTTTAGAAAGATACTCATAAAGTGACACATTATCACCCAGGTTCATTTTTTTGGAAATCCTTTCTTTACGTTTTCGGCAAGCTTCCTGAGTAATATTAAAAATAGAACAGATTTCCTTTGAACTTAGATTCATGTATACATAGCATATAAACCGGATATCATTAGAAGTCAGGTCGGGATGTTTTTCTTTAAGCGCGTGAAGTAGTCCTTGATTTACTTCCTCAAAATGAGTAATAAAATTATCCCATTCTGAGTCTGTTTTAAGATGTTCTTTTAGTGTTTTAATCTGGGTTTTAAGGATATTATTTTTCGAAATCTCAGGCAGCCCGGACAACGAATTCACGATAACTTCTATCATTTCATTTCGCCCTGACAGATAAAGCGCCCGGGCAGAAAGCTTTCTGTTTTTCTGCTCTATCTCATTCTTTAGTTTTTCAAGTTCCAGCAATGCCTCTGTTTCGTTTTCTTTAAGTTGTTTCTCTACAAGCAAGTGGGCACTTTTTTCATTTTCGAGTTCCAGAGAAGTGATTTCCTGTTCTCTTTTAGAAATTAATTTTTGCTGTTCCAGCTTCACAGCACGATTTCTATATAGGCGATAAACAAAAAATAACATCACTAAAACGAAGAAAATAGCCACAAAAAACACTATCCTTTCATTTCTCAAAAGCGCCTCTTTATTATTCAGTTCTTTCTTATAGTTCAGCACGTCAAATTTGACCTTATTATTTTCTAGTAGTTTAAGATTTTTAGCTTTGACCAATGAATCCTTACTAACAACCATAGAGTCCTTCATTTGCAATGCAATTGCAAAGTCTTTTTTATCAGCATACATATCTGATAATTTATCATATATCAATATTTTGGATTCTAAATCATTATCCTTCCCTAAACCTTCCTTCAAATAAAAGATAGCAGAATCTGTTTTCTTTTCTATATAATAGGCCTGGGCTAGCTGGCTTAATAACTCTCTATAATCTTCTTTTAGCTTCTCTGCTTTTGTTTCTGGATATAGCGCAAACAGTATTTTTTTTGCCTCAAAAGTTTTCCCACTCAACAAGAGGTTTTCTGCTTCGGTAATTCTTGATTTTAGGAGCAGGTTTTTCTCACCTTTCAGGTACTTTAACGCCTCTACGAGATACGATCTGCCTTTTTCTAATTTCCCGGTTTTATTTGAAACACGGGCCATATTAATAGCATAGTGCCCAATCTTCAATTTGTCATTTTCCTTTTTGGCAAGATCATAAGCTCGTTTAAAATATTCTTCGCCTTTTATATAATTTCCTTCAACTGAATATAACACTGCAATATTATTAAGTACTGCCATCTCGCGTTTGGGTTCCAGGTATTTAATAGCGACAGTATAAGCATCAAGATAATAATTCAGCGCCTCGCCATATTCACCTAATGTAAAATAAATAATCCCAATATTATTTCTTGTTTCAAAAACCTGAGGATACATATTGCTTTTTTCCGCCATGAGCTGAGCACGTGTCAAATATTCCAAAGCCTTAGGGTAATTTGCATTATCCATAGCCTCATAACCTATTTTAATCAGTTTGTCACACTTTTCACCAGGTGTAGAACTAAAACTAATAGTGGTTATCATGCAAAAAAATAGTGTGAAAAATAAGAATTTTCTATAGTTATTCATTTTAACATGCTAATTATTTCGGAATTATTATATCCTATTCAAAATACCAAATAGTCAATCCTGTCACGGAATGTCTCTAAACAAAAACGCTAATTTATCATTTTATTGTGGATAAAAAACAGTACATATTATCGTTTATCTATACTAAATTATCCTTCCGTCCCACAATATGTATTTGATGATTATTTTATCAATACATTATATTTATAGTAACTTTACTGCATTAAAATACCGCATGCGCGCTATAAAATAATTTTAATGAAAAACCTTTGTCTTTTTTTTGTAATCCTGCTGCTTAGCTGTTTTTTCTCATGTTCCCATTCAAAGAAAAAAAACCTTGACCAACTCGTCTTCCGCTATAATGAAATCTCGAATATTAATTCACTTGATCCTGCCTTTGCAAAGAATCAGGCTATGATATGGCCTTGCAACCAGATTTACAACGGGCTGGTACAACTCGATGACAGCCTTCACATACAGCCAGATATAGCCCGGGCGTGGGTTATTTCCGAAGACGGAAAAACATATACTTTTATCCTCCGCAAAGATGTTTATTTTCATAAACATCCTTTATTTGGAAAAGACAGTACAAGAACTGTTACCGCAGCTGATTTTGAATACAGCCTGAATCGGCTTAAAGATGAAAAAGTAGCTTCACCCGGAAGCTGGATAATCCAGAATACCGAAAGTTTTAAAGCAAAAAACGACAGTGTCTTTGAAATAAAGCTACTAAAGCCTTCTCCTTCATTTTTAGGCTTACTGGCAAACAAATATACTTCTGTAGTACCAAAGGAGATTGTTACACATTATGGAGCCGACTTCAGGTCACATCCAATTGGAACAGGCCCATTCCAGTTTAAGCTATGGGAAGAAAATGTAAAACTTGTACTTCGCAAAAATCCTTTGTATTTCGAAAAAGATGAAAAGGGCAACCGTCTTCCCTACCTCGAAGCTGTTGCCATAACTTTCCTCCCAGACAGACAAAGTGGCTTTTTACAATTTATACAAGGAAAACTTGATTTTATGTCAGGACTTGATCCTTCCTATAAAGATGAAATCCTGACGCAAAAAGGCGAATTACAACCAAAATATAAAGATCAGGTAAATCTTATAACCGGTCCTTACTTGAACACAGAATATCTGGGGTTCAGAATGGATGGCAAAGATAAGGCTGTACTTGACAAACGTATCCGCCAGGCATTGAACTATGGTTTTGATCGTCATAAACTAGTTCTATACCTGCGTAACAACATGGGAATACCCGCAATAAACGGAATGATTCCGGCAGGACTGCCAGGTTTTAAAAATATAGAAGGTTATGACTATGATATCGAAAAAGCGAAACTACTTGTTCTAGATTATAAAAAAACAACAGGAGATAAGAATCCTACAGTTACCCTAAGTACAAATGCCACTTATATTGATATCGGAGAATACTTACAACGGGAATGGCAAAAAACCGGGCTTGATATACAGGTCGACATTAGCCCGCCGTCTACTTTAAGGCAGGCAATATCTACAGGCAAGGTTAGCTTCTTCAGGGCAAGTTGGATTGCAGATTATCCAGATGCAGAAAATTATCTCTCTTTATTCTACAGTAAAAACTTTTCACCGGACGGTCCGAACTATACCCACTTTAAAAATTCCGGATTTGATAAGCTGTATGAGACAGCTACCAAAGAAACGGACAACGAAAAACGTTATGAACTATATGCCGAAATGGATAAACTCGTAATAAGTGAAGCTCCCGTTATACCGTTGTTTTATGATAAAGTAGCGCGCTTTACCAGAAAAAATGTAAAAGGACTAGGAATAAATCCTTTGAATATGCTGACTTTGAAAAGAGTGAGAAAAAACCGATAATTATTATTAGTATGGTAAAACTCTTTTTTTTTAGTTTGACCATAATTTAAAAAAACGCATGAAAATAAACCTTTCCGTTTTCATATAAATCTACAAATAATCTAATTTTATTTTCATGACAATAATAATTTATTCACTATTTTACCTACTGATAAATTTCCTTATTTATAAGATTTTAGGCAATACCAAAAATTTAAAATTTCAATTTTTGGTGGTATTTACTTTTTATTTATTGTTATTGATACTTGGAAAAATACATGGCCTGATATATCATAAAAGCTTCATGATAAAACCAGACCTTTTTATAATCTTACTATCACTCAGTTTCGGCGGGATTATTATAAATATTTTCCATACTTATGGTTCAGCCAAACTACATACCTTTAAAAAAATACAATCTTCTTATCCTATTTTAAATAAAATTTACAATCTTAATTATCTCGCAATATTGCTAGCTTTAATAACTTTCACGCAGATTTTTATATTAATTGCTCCAAATGAATAAGAAGAAATAAACACTTAACGCATTAATATTTACTACTCTTTCCTCCACTTTTTCGTTTCCTCAAATACATGCTCCAGAATACGGGCTTCTTTTTCATCAAATTCAACATTACGTCTGGACATCACTATTCTTGCTGTTTCAAAAGCTTTTCTGGTGATATAAGTTGTAAAACCGGAGGCTCCGCCCCATGAGAAACTTGGAACAAAGTTTCGTGGAAATCCACTTCCAAAAATATTGGCACTCACACCTACAACAGTTCCTGTATTGAACATGGTATTGATCCCACATTTACTATGATCTCCCATCATCAGTCCACAAAACTGCAATCCTGTTTTAGCAAAGTTTTCCGTTTCATAACTCCATAATTTCACTTCTTCATAATTGTTCTTTAGGTTCGAATTATTACTGTCAGCACCTATATTACACCATTCTCCCAATACCGAATTACCAAGAAATCCATCATGCCCTTTGTTTGAATAAGCAAATAAAACCGAATTACTCACTTCTCCCCCAATTCTTGAATAAGGTCCAACAGTCGTTGCACCATATACTTTTGTAGCCAATTTTACCTGTGCTCCTTCGCACAAGGCAAAAGGTCCACGGATCACGGAACCTTCCATTATTTCAGAATCCTTCCCAATGTATATTGGCCCTGTAGAGGCATTTAGTGTTACAAACTCCAATTTCGCACCTTCTTCTATAAAGATATTTTCAGGCGAAATCACATTAACGCTTTTTGGAATTGGCTGTGACTTCCTGTCTTCAGTAAGCAGGTCAAAATCCTCCCGTAATGCAGCATCATTTTTAGCAAAAATATCCCAAGGATGCGCAACAAAAAGGCATTCTTCTCTGTATTCTATTATTTCATAAGTATCAAAATCAATCTCTTCCTGTGTGTCCTGACTATAAAAGGCTATTACTTCCTCGCCTTTGAAAATCGCCTGGTTAGGCTCCAGATTTGCCACCATTTCTGATAACACATCATTAGGCAGAAAAGAAGCATTGATCATTACATTCTCCTCCATCTCAACCATTGGGAATTTCTCAGACAGATATTCTTCGGTTAGTGTAGTTGTTGTTGAACCCAAGTGTTTCTCCCATTTTTCGCGAATAGTCAGAATTCCTATACGGATATCAGCAACAGGCCTTGTAAATGTAAATGGCAGTAAAGCATTCCTTACTGTTCCGTCAAAAAGTATATAGTTCATTGTATCGGGTTATTTTTTCCAAAGTTACAAAGTTTTCAACCAGATTAAGAGATTCTGTTTTTGAAAATATTTATTTCATTACGAAGTTTTATTAAAACAAAAAAGCCTCCCGGATCCGGAAGGCTTTTGATATTGTTTAAACAGGTAAATATTATTTAACGTGTTTAGCGTATTTAGTTTTGAATTTATCAATACGTCCTGCAGTATCGATAAGTTTAGATTTACCAGTATAAAAAGGGTGAGATGTTCTTGAGATCTCCATTTTCACAACTGGGTATTCAACACCTTCGTGAATGATTGTTTCTCTTGTATCAGCTGTAGATTTAGTGATAAAAACTTCCTCATTGGACATGTCTTTAAAAGCAACTAATCTGTAATTTTCCGGGTGGATTCCTTTTTTCATGGTAAATTGTATTTTTCTTTAATAATTATAACCTGCTTTGAAGCTTTTCATGTAAGCGAAAAGGTATAAACGGATTACAACTTTTTGTTTTACTATATTATTTTAAGCCTGCAAATTTACAATTATTTTTCAATAAACAAATCTTTAACCTCTTTTTTTTCATTAATATCTGAATCGATTTTTAACGTACGTAAATTGGGAATTGCTATATTTGTGGATTAATTTTAATAAGACCCAAATGAAAGAAAAAGTTTCACCAGCTAAAGCCGGAATCCAATTAGGAGTTCTGTTTGGAGTTATCATGATATTGGAATTCGTAGTAATGTATATTATCGGAATGGAATCCTTAGTTGACAGCCCGGTAGGCCTGACAGTAAGCCTGCTGAATTATATAGGATTCCCTTTGCTTTTCATTACTCTTGCCTGCAATAATTATAAAAAAAACCTTAATAACGGCTTTGCATCGTTTTCGGAATGTCTTAAGGTAGGAGTTACTTTAATGTTTATAGCCGGACTTACATACGCAGTCTTCAGTATTATTTTCAATCTTATCTTTCCTGAATTCATTGAAGAAATGATATCAATCGTAAAATCACAGACAATTAAGAAATCGCCTGAATTAACAAAAGAACAGCTTGAAATGGCCTTGTCTTTGCAACGGAAATTCCTTAGTCCTTGGATATCAGGAGCTGTAACAGTAGCTATGTATTCTTTTTTTGGACTGATCTATTCCCTGATTATAGGAGCTATCGTAAAAAAAGACCAACCACAAAGTTTTTAACTTAATGAATTTATCCATTATAATTCCGCTTCTCAACGAAGAAGAATCCCTTTTAGAATTAAATAACTGGATTGTTTCAGTAATGAAAGCCAATAATTTTTCTTACGAAATTATCTTTATTGATGATGGAAGTACAGATAGTTCCTGGGACATTATCAGTCAGTTGTCAAATGAAAATCCTGCCGTAAAAGGAATTCGCTTCCTGAAAAACTTTGGTAAATCACAGGCATTACATGCTGGGTTTTCTTCAGCAAAAGGGGCTGTGGTTATCACAATGGATGCAGACCTGCAAGACAATCCGGAAGAAATTCCTGAATTGTATGAAATGATTATAGATAAAAAGTTTGATCTGGTCTCAGGCTGGAAAAAGAAAAGATACGACTCCGTAGTATCGAAGAACCTTCCTTCCAAACTTTTTAACTGGGCCGCCAGAAAAACTTCGGGCGTAGAACTGAATGATTTCAACTGTGGCCTTAAGGCATACAAAAATATTGTTGTCAAAAATATAGAAGTTTCAGGTGAAATGCACCGATATATCCCCGTTCTCGCAAAAAATGCAGGATTCGGAAAAATTGGCGAAAAGATTGTAAAACATCAGGCCAGAAAATATGGTGAAACTAAGTTTGGCATGGAACGTTTTATCAATGGATTTCTTGACTTGATTACCATATGGTTTCTGTCACGTTTTGGTAAGAGACCTATGCACTTATTTGGCGCTATGGGTTCAGTCATGTTCATTATTGGCTTTTTTGCTGCCGGATTTATAGGGATCAATAAGCTGATCAGGCTTTGGCATCACAGACCAACAGTACTCGTAACCGAAAACCCCTGGTTTTATATTTCATTGGCAACGATGATCATTGGAACGCAATTATTTTTAGCCGGATTTTTAGGCGAAATTATTTTACGAACAAAAAACAATGAAAAGCAATATAAAATTTCAAATACTGTAAATTTATAATTGCATAAACTGTAAAATATAAATGAAGTAATTCGTGGAAGATTATGGATCCGGAAATTATAAAACATAAAATAATTGAGATAAGAGGTCAAAAGATAATGCTTGATTCTGATCTCGCCGATTTATACCAGACTACAACAAAAAGATTAAAAGAAGCTGTCAGAAGAAACATAAGCCGTTTTCCTGAAGATTTCATGTTCGAACTCAGTAAAGAAGAATTTATCTTTTTGAGGACGCAAAATGCGTCCTCAAAAAGAGGCGGAACAAGATACATGCCTTTTGCCTTTACAGAACAGGGAGTGGCAATGTTATCCAGCGTACTCAGCAGTGAAAAAGCTATCGAAATCAATATTTCAATTATCAGGACATTTATCACTCTAAGACAGTTTACACTAAATTATAATGACTTAAAAAGCAGGATCGAAAATATAGAAACTCAATTTCCTGATATTTATAAAGCCCTTAATTATCTCGTATCTAAAGATAATGATCCTGATACGAAGACAGAAAGAATAAAAATAGGATATAAATAGTGTATATTTATATTCACAGTATCAAATTAATAAAAAATAGTTAGCCCTGCCAGCAGGAATAGTTTCTAAAAATATATAAAATGGACATTACACAAAACATTTCAGACCGCGTAAATGAATGGCTTACGCCAGTTTTTGACAATGAGACACAGGAAACAATAAAAGCAATGAAAACTTCTTCTCCAAAAGATCTGGAAGAAAGTTTCTATAAGAATCTGGAATTTGGAACGGGAGGTATGCGCGGAGTCATGGGAGTTGGTACTAACCGTATCAACAAATATACTCTTGGAAAAAACACTCAGGGCCTTTCCGATTATATGCACACGGCTTTTCCAGGTAAAGAATTAAAAGTAGCCATTGCTTATGACTGCAGACATAATAGTAACACGCTGGCTAAAATCGTAGCAGATGTTTTTTCTGCAAATGATATACATGTCTATTTATTTTCTGACTTACGCCCTACTCCGGAATTATCATTTGCCCTTAAATACCTCAAATGCCAGGCAGGTATTGTATTAACAGCTTCCCATAATCCACCGGAATACAATGGCTACAAAGTATATTGGGAAGACGGCGGCCAACTTGTTCCACCACAGGATGGAGAAATTATCAAAGTAATTGAAGCTACAGAATACAGCAATATTAAATTTACGGCAAACGAAAGCCTGATACATTATATAGATAAGGAAATTGATGAGGCATTCATAAAGTCATCAATTGAAAATGCAAGTTTCAACACTCCGCAGGAAGCAAAAGACAATCTAAACATTGTATTTACTTCCTTACACGGAACTTCTATAAAATCAGTTCCACAAACACTTGCAAAAGCCGGCTACAAAAACGTCCATATCGTTCCGGAACAGGCCGAACCAAATGGTGATTTCCCAACAGTAAAATCCCCTAATCCGGAAGAGCCCGAAGCATTGAGCATGGCTATTACGCTTGCAGACAAGCTTAATGCGGATATCGTTGTGGGAACTGATCCTGATTGTGATCGTCTCGGTGTTGCCGTACGCGACAATGAGGGAAAAATGGTATTGTTAAATGGTAACCAGACAATGGTACTGATGACGCACTTTCTTTTGGAACAATGGAGAAAAGCAGGTAAAATTAACGGTAAACAATTTATTGGCTCCACTATAGTATCCACACCCATGATGATGGAACTGGCAACTGCTTATCAGGTGGAATGCAAAGTAGGCCTTACCGGGTTTAAATGGATTGCCAAAATGATCAAGGATTTTCCGGAACTGCAATTTATCGGCGGTGGAGAGGAAAGTTTTGGTTTCATGGTAGGTGATGCTGTTCGTGATAAAGATGCTGTCGCTGCAACCCTATTGATCTGTGAAGTTGCTGCATTAGCAAAAGCCAAAGGCAGTTCAGTATACAAAGAACTTTCTCAATTGTATGTTGACTTCGGGTTCTATAAAGAACATTTGGTCTCTCTTACCAAAAAAGGGATTGAAGGACTCGCAGAGATCAATCAGATGATGGTAGACCTGCGTAACAATCCACTGAAAGAGATTAACGGTGAACGTGTGGTTGTAGTCGAAGATTACA
>Ga0247742_10002538_pt1 | contig 11880 bp, 8 predicted proteins | sample UWRJL208509C2_FD_180944 | JGI IMG/M metagenome (GOLD analysis project Ga0247742, IMG submission 180944) | Plant litter microbial communities from Arlington Agricultural Research Station in Wisconsin, United States - UWRJ-L208-509C-2 | ecosystem: Environmental > Terrestrial > Plant litter >... | reverse complement strand
GGTCCAAAGCCTGTCTAAAGTTTATTCAAAGCTTACGTAAAGTCGGGTCATCCCCAGGTCAAAGCCTACCTAAAGTCTACCCAAAGCCATAGTTTATCCTATTAAGTCCTTATCTTCTATTATAGAAAGAGCTCTTGTATAGTTTTGGCCATTAATTCAAACTTTAAATAAAGAAACTTTCTACTTATATACGAATTCCGTATTTTTGGGGCATTAATTAAATACGGCTATGAGTATGACAAGAAACGACTGGACTAAAGAAGAAATTATCTCTATATATAATAAACCAATGATGGACCTGCTTTTTGAAGCAGCCTCGGTTCACAGGAAATTCCATGATCCTAATGTAGTTCAGGTTTCGACCCTATTATCAATCAAAACTGGCGGTTGCCCTGAAGATTGCGGATATTGCCCTCAGGCCGCCCGTTATCATACTGACATCAAAGGAAACGATCTTATGTCTGTAAGCCAGGTAAAGGCTCAGGCACTACGCGCTAAATCCAGTGGTTCTTCCCGTGTATGTATGGGAGCTGCCTGGAGAAACGTAAAAGATGGTCCGGAATTTGACCAGGTTCTGGAAATGGTACGTACAATCAACAAGCTCGATATGGAGGTTTGCTGTACACTTGGAATGATTACAGAAAATCAGGCACAGCGTCTTGCGGAAGCGGGTTTATATGCCTATAATCACAATCTTGATACCTCTGAAGAGTATTATAAAGAAGTAATTTCCACACGTGGTTATGAAGACCGTCTTCAGACGATTGAAAACGTACGTAAAACCAATGTTACTGTATGCAGTGGCGGAATTATTGGTATGGGTGAAACTGTCAGCGATCGTGCCGGGATGCTTGTAGCATTGGCTACATTAAGCCCACAACCGGAATCGGTTCCTATCAATGCATTAGTTGCTGTAGAAGGAACACCTCTTGAGGAAGAAAAGCCTGTTGAGATTTGGGAAATGATACGAATGGTAGCGACCACAAGGATTGTAATGCCGGAAACGCAGGTTCGTCTTTCTGCAGGAAGGATGAATATGAGCCGTGAAGGACAGGCAATGTGTTTCTTTGCCGGAGCGAATTCAATATTTGCCGGAGATAAATTATTGACAACTCCTAATCCTGATGTGAACGAGGATATGAAAATGTTCGAAATGCTTGGACTTATCCCTCAAAAGCCTTTTGTAAAAGTATCGCAGCCAGAAACCGTTGAGGCAGCTGATTCACAGTTTCTTCCTTTAGGAGAGAAACCGAGATGGTCGCGTCCGGGTCATACGATTGAAAGAAATCTGGAAGCCTCGCATAAAACAAAAGCCTAAACTTTTTTCATCGCTTTTTGTTAAATTTATTTACAATAAAATAAAGCTTTTATAACTTTGCTCTTAGCTCATCACTAAGAGCATTTTTTTTGTATTCATTTTTAACTGCTTCTTATGAGTTTAAATTTAACCGAAATTGAGCGCGTAAAAACCATTTCAAAAGAGGATTTTTACAATAAATATGTGAAAAAACAGAAGCCCGTAGTAGTGGAGGAACTGATTTCCGACTGGCCTGCTTATACCAAGTGGAATTTAGAGTATATGAAGGCTATAGCGGGGGATAAGATTGTTCCTCTCTATGATGACAGGCCGGTATCGTTTAAGGAGGGTTTTAATGAGGCTCATAAAAAAATGAAAATGGCCGACTATATTGACCTGTTAAATTCCGGGCCTACAAATTATCGTATCTTTTTGTACAACCTGATGAAAGAGGTTCCGGCACTAAAACTGGATTTTAGATGGCCTGATATAGGGCTAAGGCTTATCCGGCAATTACCGATGCTTTTTTTTGGAGGTGAAAATGCAAAGGTGTTTATGCACTATGATATTGATTATTCCAATATACTCCATTTTCATTTTCACGGAAAAAAGAGATGTGTGATTTTTCCACAGACCCAAACTCCGTTTTTATATAAGGTGCCCCATGCGCTTATTACAAGAGAAGATATTGATTTTGATAATCCGGATTATGAAAAGTGGCCGGCTTTAAAACAAGCTAAGGGGTTTGTATGCAATCTTAATCACGGTGAGATGTTATATATGCCTGAAGGCTATTGGCATTATATGAAATACCTTAGTCCTGGTTTTTCAATGAGCCTTAGGGCTTTTCCACGGAATGCGGTAAACTTATCAAAGGCAGTTTACAACATTTTCGTTATGCGGCATTATGACGTTTTTATGCGAAAATGGAAAGGCCAGCGATGGATTGATTATAAAAATGATCAGGCAATACTACAGACTAACAGGAACTTGAAAAATACTATGTATTAAACATACTTACCGACGCAACCTTACGTTGTAAAGTTCTTCTTATATTTGGATAAATATTCCAAAAGCAATGATATTGAAATATAACAGGAGTTCCACTTTATTGTCTCTTGCCCTGCTGTTCTGCGTGTTATTTAGTTCGCCTGCTTGGGCCACTACAATAAGCAGATGCGATTCACTGATTCGGGTGGGAATAGCGGCAATGAACAAAAATGAGCACGTCAAATCTTTGGAGCTGCTTACACAGGCGAGGGTGATAGCAGAGAAACAACACTTGTATAAACAAGAGTTTCTGGCGATCAATAATATCGGGGCCAATTATTATCTTCTGCTTGAATATGGAGAAGCACTTAACTATTACCTGGAAGCTTACACTATAGCGCTAAAACAGCTTGATTCCAAGTATGAAATGATAGTATTAAATAATATTGCCATTCTCTATTCCAAGGAAAAGAATTTTGATAAATCAAATGAATATTTTCATAAAGCCTATGCTATTGCAAAAGAATATAAAGATCCTGTAAAAATTGGTTTATATGCGATGAATTTAGGAAATGTGGCTAATGAAACCAATAATCCCAAACTCGCCAGGGTATATTTCAAAGAAGCCAAACCTCTTTTAAAACTACAGCCGGAACTCTACGTTTCCGCACAGATAGGACTTGCAGAATGTGATTTATCCGAAGGATATACGCTAAAAGCCAGGGCGTCGGCAGAAAATCTCTTTAGAACAACCAAAGATCTTACTTTTAGTGATATAGGAACTTCATTGCTTGTTATTATTTCAAAATCCTATCTTAAAGAAGGCAATACGGCAATGGCTTCATTTTATGCTAATAAAATATTAGCCATGAAACCGAATCAGGAAACTAAAATTACTGTCTTCCAGTTATTGTCGGATATAAGCTATGCACACAAATCATTTGACCTGGCTATTCATTATAAAGATTCTATTATAAAAGCGAGTGCCGAGTTTAATAAAATAAAAAACGGCAGGCTGTATGAAAACAGCCGTGTTAAATTTGAAATAGAAAACTTTAAAAACGAAATAGCACTGAATGATTCCAAGCTGGCTTCTGAACGTAAAATCTTTTATTCGGTTATTGGGGTTATTATAGTTATAGTGATTTTTATTGTCTGGACATTGCGAAACCTGTCCATAAAACACAAACAAAAAAAACTCATAGCAGAGCGAAACGAACAGATTCTCGTATTAGAGCTTGAAAAAGAAAAGAACGAGCTGCTGCTAATGGAGAAACAGCTGAATGAAAATCAGGCATTTTCTTTGCTTGAGCAGGAACGGCTCAAGAATGAGGTGGAATCCAGGAACAGGAAACTCTCTGCCAAAGCGCTTTATTTGTCCGGCAGGAACCAGATGATAGAAGAAGTTTTATCCGAATTGTCCGAATTACCCCAGGTTTCTAAAGATATGTCATTAGTGAGTCATATAGATACACTTAAAAACCACCTGAAAACAGATAATGAATGGGACAGCTTTATAACCCATTTCGAGGAAGTAAATCAACGCTTCCTGATCTCATTAAAAACCAAACACCCAAACCTTACGGCTAATGATATTCGTTTTCTATCCTATATTTATATGAATCTCAGTACCAAAGAAATTGCTTCCATGCTCAATATCGCCCCTGAGTCCTGCCGTAAGAGAAAAGAAAGAATTTCTGCTAAAATGGCATTGCCTGAGGATATTAATCTGTATGACTACCTGGCTTCTTTATAGGATCCATAATTTAAAAAATAAACTTATATATATAATAAAAAAGGAGGGCTAACTTGTTACCCTCCTTTTTCGATCATAAAAAACGATACAAAGCATTTCTTATTCTATATGCTGGTGTTTTTTCCTGTTGAAGACCCAAAAGATAATTGGAAAAACAAGCAAGGTTAAAATGGTTGCGGTAATCAAACCGCCAATAATTACAATTGCTAACGGCTTTTGGGATTCAGAACCAATACCGCTTGAAATTGCAGCCGGCATCAGTCCGATAGAAGCCATAAGTGCAGTCATTACTACCGCCCTGGTTCTGGCTTTTACACCCATCAGTATGGATTCATCCAGTGAGAACTTATTCCTAAGGTTCGTATGGAATTCCGAAAGCAGGATGACCCCATTCTGTATACAAATTCCAAGCAATGCTATGAAGCCTACCCCCGCCGAGATCCCAAAGTTCATTCCCGTAACATGTAAAGCTATGATTCCTCCTATAATAGCAAAAGGGACGTTTGCCAAAACCAAAAGAGAATCCTTAATATTTCCAAACAGTATAAAGAGTAATATAAATATTCCAATTAGGCTGATTGGTACCACTTGTCCTAAACGTGCGCTTGCTCTTACCTGGTTTTCAAACTCTCCAGTCCAGCCTACTGAATAACCAGTTGGCATTTTTAATTTGGCAACCCTTGATTGGGCGTCGGCAATTGTACTTCCTAAATCCCTATCCCTTACAGAGAATTTAACACCTATAAATCGTTTGGTATTATCCCTGTAAATAAATGCCGGCCCTGTAATTTTCTTTACATCTGATATTTCTTTCAGAGGGATTTTGGCACCGCTTATAGTTGGTACTTTCAGTTCGCTGATATCGGTTTCATTTTTTCGGTATTCTTTTGCATAGCGAACCCGGACATCAAACTTCTTTTCGCCTTCGTATTTCTCTGTAGCGGTTTTACCTCCAAATGCAAGTTCTAATACGGCCTGGGCATCTTTTAGTTCAACACCATAAGCCGCCATTTTTTCCCTGTCGAGTACAACGCTGATTTCAGGTTGCCCAAGGTTTCTAAGAATGCCTACATCTTTAATTCCCGGTACATTTTGGATTTTTGCAATTACCTGATTAGCGAGCTCGTCCAGTTTATCAAGGTCGTCACCATAAATTTTCACGGCATTCGATGCATTGATACCGGCAACTGCTTCGGCCACGTTGTCGATAATAGGCTGTGAATAGTTATAACCTATACCCTGATGCTTTTTAAGTTTTTTGTCCATTTCATCGACCAAACCATCCATGGTGATTTTACGTGTCCATTCATCTTTTGGTTTTAGGTTTACCTGCATCTGTACATAATAGAAGCCGCTCGGGTCTGTACCGTCATTACTTCGTCCTACCTGGGAAAGTACTCCGTTTACTTCAGGGAAACTCTGAAGGTCTTTTCTAAGTATGGCGGTTGTTTTTACCGTTTCGGTAAGACTGGTGCTCATAGGAAGTTTGGCTTCTACCCACAATGCTCCTTCATTTAATGGTGGGAGGAATTCGGTTCCCAAAAATTCTGCTGAAGCAAAAACTACCACAAGTAAAATAATAGAACTTAACAACGTTATTTTTTTGTTTCTAAAAGTCCATTTGAATCCGGATTCGACTATCCTGTTCCAGAAATTCACAAATGGGTTATTTTTTTCCCGCACATTCTTATTTAATAATAAATGGGAGAGTACAGGTACTAATGTCAATGTAAAAAGTAAGGCTCCCATTAATGCAAATCCAAGCGTATAGGCTAAAGGGGAGAACATTTTACCTTCCACTTTCTGGAAGGAGAATATTGGAAGCAGGGCTGTGATAATAATCAATTTGGAAAAGAAAATAGCTTTACCCATTTCGGCTCCTGTTCTTTTAATCAGGCTTCCTTTGGCAATTTTATTATAAGCATCCATCCCAAGCTGGTGTGCCCGACGGTCAAGGACTACAAACAGTCCTTCTACCATGACGACGGCACCGTCTATAATGATACCAAAATCAACCGCCCCAAGGCTCAGCAGGTTTGCACTCATGCCCATCATTTTAAGGCATAAGAATGCGAAGAGTAAGGAAAGGGGAATGACGATAGATACAGTGAGCGTAGTACGCCAGTCGGCCATAAACAGGAATACAATACAGGTTACCAGTATAATTCCTTCAAACAGATTGTGCATAACAGTTTCTGTCGTAAAATCCATCAGTTTATCACGATCATAGAATGTTTCCATTTTTACATCCTTTGGCAGGATGCCATTGTTTAACTCTTCTATTTTGGCTTTGACTGCAGTGAGCACTTCTTTGGGGTTTTCCCCTTTACGCATCACAACTATCCCTTCAACCACATCGTCATTGCCATTAAGGCCTACTTGTCCAACCCGAGGCATGGATGCCTCAGTAACATTAGCAAGATTTTTAACCAATATAGGGTTGCCATTAGCATCGTCAACAATAATGTTTTCTATGTCTTGTATCGATTTCAATAAACCTACACCGCGTACTACATAAGCCTGTCCGTTTTTCTCAATAACGTCACCGCCTACGTTGAGGTTACTCGCATTGACTGCATCAAAAACCTGAAGCGGGGTAATATTGTATTTAGATAATTTGATAGGGTCAACACCTACTTCGTATGTTTTCTCCTGTCCGCCAAATGCAACAAGATCTGCTACACCAGGAACAGCTCTTAGCTGACGGTCAATTACCCAGGTCTGCAATGTGAGTAGGTCCCTGGAATCCCTGTTTTTACTTTTTAATACATATCTGAATATTTCGCCTGTTGGTCCATAAGGTGGTTGTACATCAACATCAACCCCATCAGGAAGAGACACATTTTTGAGCAGGTTGTTTACCTGTTGTCTGGCAAAAGCATCGTCTACTCCGTCATCAAATATAATTTTGATTACAGATAATCCAAACATAGTCACACTGCGTACACTTGTTTTTTTCTGTACGGAGTTCATTGCGATCTCAATAGGTGAGGTTACAAACCGTTCTATCTCTTCGGCACTTCTTCCGTTCCATTGGTTAACAATGATGATCTGGGTGTTGGTTACATCAGGAAATGCTTCTATAGGCATGTTTTTGAACGAGATAAATCCCGCAATAGCCAGTATTCCTACCCAGAAGAATGTAAATGCTTTGTTCTTGAGAGAGAAAGCAATAATATTTTTGATGAATTTGTTCATAGCCTTAGTCGTTTAATGCGTCATAAATGAACAACTGGTTTGCGGTAATGACCTTTTCATTCTCCTTTAGGCCACTTGCTATATATGTAGTATCACCTACCTGTCTATATACTTCCACTTGTCTTGTTTCTATGTTATTGCGATCTTTAAAGATCATCACGAAGTTTTTACTTTTGTCAAAGATGATGGCTGAACTTGGGATAGCAATCATTGATCTATCTTCATTAAAAGAAAGTTTGATATTTGCATTCATATCCGGTTTCAAAAGAAAGTCCTTGTTCTGTAATTTGATTCTTGCTTTCATGGCCTTTGTGTCAGGATCGATGATATTAAAGATTTTGTCTACTTTTCCTTTAAAGACCTTGTCTGGATAACTTAGAGTGGTTACGTCTGCATCAATACCAAGTTTTACTTTGTTGATATCGCTTTCATTTACATTCGCAATAGCCCATACCTCACTAATTTCGGCTATATCAAAAATATTTTCTGATCTGTCATTCCTGAGCAGCATATCCTGATTGATGCTCTTTTGTATAATGAATCCGCTGATAGGTGCTGTTACCTCATAAATAGATCCCGCTTTAATATTGTAGATCTTGTAGGTTTCCTGTACGCGGTTCAATTGGGACTGTGCTTTTTCTACCTGACTTTTCGCTTCCAGTACATCTCTTTCGGCATTCAGTTTTCCTTCAAATAATTCCTGTGTGGACTTGAGGTTGTTTTTGGCAACAACCAGGTCACTTTTCGCATCGATCATCTGTTTCTCAAAATCAGCTATGTCAGTACTTTTGATTACAGCGAGTACCTGTCCTTTTTTTACGTAATCGCCAAGTTCTACGTTTACCTTTACCACATTCCCGCCCACAAGCGGATATACGTCTATGGATTTATTGTTGTCGGCAGTTATTTTACCATAGAAATCCAATTCGTTTTTCAGGGTTTGCGAAGTTGCTGTCGCGGTAGTTGTTGTCTTTAGCATATTGTCGCTCAAAACAAAAGTTGCCTCGTTTTCTATATTCTCCACCGGTTTTTTGCAAGCATTAAAGAATAGTGCTACACATGCGACTGCTGTTATGATTTTGTATTTCATGATCTTAAATTTTTTAGAATAAATCTTTATTAATGGTATTGTTTAATGCCTCAGCCGAAAGCACTACTTTTTTCTTCAGTTCGTTGAGTTGTACTGTCGACTGATTATAACTTTCCATAAAGTCTGTAAATTCAAGAAGACTAATGTTCCTTTTCTGGAAGTTTTGTAATATGCCATTATATACCAGCTCAAGATTAGTGCCTGCAGCTGTCTTCAATTGGTTGTAGTTGTTTTTAGATTCCTGCCATTGGTTCAGGCTGGTAGTGATTTCTGTTTGCAATTGCAGGGCAAATACCTGCTGTTCTGCTTTGGATTGTTCTAAAAGAGTTTGTGAGTAACGGATATTTCCTTTGTTTTTATTCCAGAGTGGCAGTGGAATGCCGAGCGTAAGATTCGCCTCCCTGTTGAAAGCACCGCTACGCTGATCATAATTGGCGCCAAGAGTAACATCTGGTATAGAAAGTGATTTCTGTAGTTTTACATTAAGTGTATTGGCTTCAATGGTTTTTTGTTTTTGCAGGTAATCCGGACGGCTTTCAATGGCTTCTTTCTCCAGTGTTTTGGCGTCAAAAATGATCTCTTTAGTATATTTTTCAAAATCAGCATCGGTTACTACAGGAACTACATTTTCAGTTTCGTTGAGCAGTAGTTTTAGTTGTCCCTCTTGTTCGATATTACTGTTTACGGCTTCTGCTCTCTGATTTTTGAAATCAAGGTACAAAGCCTGAAGACGTACAAGATCCTTTAATGGTACATTTCCTTTTTCTGCCTGGACAGAATAAGAATTGATCAGTTCTTCAAGATGGGCAATCTGTTTATCGGTGGTGGCAATATTTTTGGAGTTATAGAATACAGTATAAAAACTGCTTCTTAACTGGAATTTAAGGGTTCTTAGTAAATCATTGAAATCAAGCTCGGCTAACTGTTCGTTAGTTTGTGCAAGTTTTACCTCATTTCGTTTTTTACCGCCAAGATAAATCAGCTGTTCTATACCGAATGCTTTCTGGCCGTTGCCGCCAATGTCAAAATACTGGTTTCTTTGAGGATTGTATGCATTCAACTGTGCCGTTAGGGTAGGGTTTTCCCATATTTTGGCCTGCATGGTAAGGGCTTTTGAAGCATCGATATTATAATGTGACGCTAAAAGGAACAGATTGTTCTTTAAGAACTGGCCTTCACAATCCTGAAGGGTAAGCGTTTTCTGTGAAACTGCCAGCTGACTTATTAACAGCAGCAGCAACAATCCTGAATATTTTTTCATTGTATCATTATTTTGATACAAAGATGTTTAGCTATGCTTTAAAAGACCTTAATAGTGGCCTTAAAAACACCTTAAAAATGAAAGGTTACTTCGAATTGATTTGTATTTGGTTCAGGAGTACAGTAGGAAATGGAAGCTTTATGTAATACCAGGATTCGTTGGACTATACGAAGCCCCAGACCAAAACCTGTAGTTCCTTTTGAGTTCTTACCACGCATAAATGGTTGGAATAGATTCTTCTGCTCTTCATCGTCCAGTGTAGTCCCGGTATTTGAAACAGAAATAATCAAGTTGTTCTCCTGACTGCGGATGTTTACAACAGCTTGTTTATTGTCTGAATAAACACAGGCATTTTTAAGAATATTTACAATTGCAATTTCGAGAAGGGTTTTATTTCCGCGCACTTCGAGCAATGATTCAAGATTTTCATTTTCCTCAATTCCGAACAGTATGACAAAATCTGGATAGGTTTTGTTAATTTTTTCTATTGAAGAGAACAGTATTTCATCAATACGGTAGGCTTCTTTATATTCATGCTTTTTATTGTCAAGTTTAGAAAGGATTAACAATGAATGGATTAATTCTGTAAGTTGGTTCACATCAGTTAAGATATTGCGAAGGAAAGCTTTGGATTCGGTATCTGTTTCCTGCTTTGAAATAGTATTTTCTATCTGGGAAGTAATTCTTGAAAGGGGTGTACGTAACTCATGAGACGCATGTGCGGTAAACTCCTTTTGCTTCTGATATGATATTTCGATCCGGTCCATCATAAAATTGAATTCGTTTGCGATCAGATCAATTTCATTTCTGTTACTTTTTATGAGAACTCTTGTGTCCAGATTATTTTCATTTATTTTTTTTATTTTCTGGTGAAAAATTCCCAATGGGTTCATGGCCTTTTTGACAGTAAAGGAGGTTGCAATCCAACAGATAGCAGTAAAAAACACATAGGAGATGATCAGGATGTAACGCAGGTAAAGAAGTTTTCTTTTCCCATAGTTATCCGAAGCAGAAATGAGTGCATAAAAATCCTTGTCATTAGTATCATAAAACACACCATATACTTCGTAATCTCCCTGCTGTTTGAAAAGGGTCTTGTGCTTTTTAAGGTATTTAAGATCGTTGATAGACCAATCAATTTTGGCATCGTCAATACTGCTGTAAATCAGGTGGTAGTTTGAGTCAAAAACAAGTGTCTTTTCATTATATAATTTATTGATTGAGTTTTGATCAATGATTTTAAGCAGCTGGTTATCTATTTCCTTGACGTTGACCAATAATTTAATATTAGACAATGCTTTTATCTCAAGCCTGTCCCTGAATTCTTCTTTTCTGAAGTTGGCATACAATACAAAAATCAATGTGGAAGCGAGTCCAAATAGTACGGTAAACAAAAGACTTACCAAAAGTGATATGCGATTTTTTAATGTCATTCTTCTTCTTTGAGGTAATAGCCGTAACCAATTTTGGTATGTATCAGTTTGATGTCATGGTCTTTGTCAATCTTCTTTCTAAGGAAGTTAATATAGACTTCAATAGTATTTTGGTTAGTTTCTATATGATAATCCCAAAGTTTATCTGCTATATATTGTTTAGAAAGTACATTTCCATTGGCATTGGCAAGAATCAGGATGAGTTTAAACTCTTTTGGAGTTAATTTGATTTCCTCGCCTGCCCGAAAGACCTTCATTTCAGATTCCAATATTTCCATATCCCTGACTACAATTTTCTGTTGTATCTGTTGCGGAATTTCTTTACGTCTCAAAAGCGAACTAATTCTTGCAAACAGTTCTTCAAAGTGGAATGGTTTGACCAGATAATCATCTGCGCCATTTTGGAAAGAATTTAGCTTATCATCGATTTCACTAAATGCTGTGAGCATTAATACCGGTGTTTTTTTATCCGTTTCACGAATAGCCTTGCATACTTCGATGCCATTTTTACCAGGAACATTAATATCGAGGATAATCATGTCGTAGGTGTCCGGAACATAATGTTTAATCAGGAGGCCGCCATCGTAAAAAGAGTAGCATTCAAAAGATTTAGAAGATAAAAAATCTTTAATCTCTTTAGAAAGGGTAAAATCGTCTTCTAGCAACAGTATTTTCATGAAAAAGGAATATATACAAATCTAAAGAATATGTATAACAGTTGCGGATTTTATTATGGAAATATGCCTGCAAAAAAAAGGCTGCCAAAAAGGGCAGCCTGAGATGAAAAGAGATTATTAATAAACAATCTTCCTACTGACGATCTGGCCATCTTCTAGTGTAATTTTGACTATCAAT
>Ga0247742_10002537_pt1 | contig 11886 bp, 11 predicted proteins | sample UWRJL208509C2_FD_180944 | JGI IMG/M metagenome (GOLD analysis project Ga0247742, IMG submission 180944) | Plant litter microbial communities from Arlington Agricultural Research Station in Wisconsin, United States - UWRJ-L208-509C-2 | ecosystem: Environmental > Terrestrial > Plant litter >... | reverse complement strand
GAGTGGCCGAACTTTCAGCCGAGGCCACGCTGCTGCTCTCGCCACTCAACTTTGCAGTTGCCGACGTTGCCGCAACGTCACTCGATGGCTGCAAGACGCTTGCAGACGCCGGGACTTGGTCAGTTGACGAGCCTGATGCCATTGCCGCAGGCCCAAGGCGCCATGTCGCTGCAGCAGTATGGACGCTGCTCACGCCTCCAAATCCACTGAGATATTTATGATCTTTGACCCGATTCTTAAACATCAGCGCACTCATCCCCGTGATTGTGCGATCATCCTGACATCTTTCGCGGCTTTGGGAATGACGGCAAACAGTGGTACGCGCCAAGGCGATCTGTACTTCATTTTGATTATGCAACTGCAGAAATAATAAGAACTGGGGGTTTCTATTTCGGGTTTCTATTTCGGATTTATACTCAAACGCAGAGAACACCCGAGCGAAACATTCGCTTGAGGTAGATCACCAAACACCCGAGGCCGCCTCCCCCCCCCCTCAGGATGAGGTAGCCGTATTGGATCGGCGGCTTTTCCCATAAGCTGGCGTCTCCCTTGCGTGTCGCGATAGAGCACGAACAGTGTCGGGCGATGTTTCTCGCTGAGCATCAAGGAGCCAGACGCCGCAAGCCAGCAGAAAGAAGAACCAGGAATAGATAGCGGCCCAAAAATGTACTGTAGATCCCACAAAAACAAAGGTTATCATGCAGATAAGGTAAGCCCTTCGATAGGCTTGCAAGGCGCTCGGAAGCGCGGGGCCACGCGCTAGCCCAACCCAAAGAACAAGACAGGATACGGAGAGGATTAGAAGGCCGGGAAGGCCATGCCGCATGGCCGTCAACAGCCAGAAATTATCGACCGATTTGCTTGCCATCCAAGGGGGCCGGACCCAGTCTTCCAACCCAATGCCAAGAATTGGATTGTTCATCACGGACTCGGACCCATAATCCCAAATGAGAAGGCGATACCAACCAGTCTGCGTGTCAAAGGTGAAGTGTGAGATATAGAATTGAATTGGCGTTTGATTGGATCCAAACTCAACAATCAGATAACAAAGCAGAAAAAGGCCCCAGAGCACCTTCAAATGCCAAGAGAACCGGCCGAGGGCCCTGAACCAAACAAGCAGTCCTACTTGGAACAAAACGCCCGCGAGCGGGGCAGAAGACATGGATAGCATTGCTGAAAAGGCAACGAGACAGGCCGAAAATCCACGGCCGAGAAAGAACCTCTTCGAGGGAGTCACCGAGCAAACCAGTGCAAGGATACTACCGCAGAAGACCCCGAAAAGAATAGGATGGCTAAACGGTCCCTGCACACGAAACAAACCAAGTCGTGGCGGCATGTTCGAAAAATCCACCGTCGGAGAGACCAAACCGAAGATCGTCAGGAGAATGGCGTTGCCCGTGATCCATTCGTATAACGCAAACGGCAGCAACGCCGCGATCAGCTTTACAGCAAAGAGGATCATTCTACTGAAGTCCTCGGCACTTCGGATATAGCATCGCGCCAGCAGATAGGCACCAAAGCCATCGATGAAAAATGAACAACTCGGCTGCAAGGCTGTTGCAGGTCCCTGCGTCGCCGCCAAAGCGATGCCGATCCAGATGCAATATGTGAATACGCCGATATCAACGGCTCGTATGGGCCCCGCTTTTCCGCGAAGCCACGAAGCAAGACATGGCAATAGCGTTAACAAGAGGACGACACGGTAGGGTGGAAAATTAGCGCCACCCAGTGGGACAATCCATGGGACGACAAGCCCGATCATAAAAAACTTGATCAAGGGATGAAGTTTGTCTTTGGTCTGAAACGCCTGCTTGCGATTTTCAATCACCCTTGAGCGAGATGGCGACATGCCTGGAAAATGAGGACTGCCCGCTAGCACTCCGTCTCCACTAAGGCTTTCATTGACTTGATTGCGCCTATGCATTGGCGTCGTCTGTATATGCTGTGGAGTTGTCCCACCGCTTCCGAATGCGCGGCGCTGCCAGACGGATGATCGGATCTCGACACTTCCCCGCTTTCATCCATCAGCTCCGGTGAATCATGAAGTCGGCACCCTTCACCAGCGGCTTGACGGAATTCGATAACGCTGCACGATGCGAGGGATTACGCCAGCAACGAAGCGCCTCACCGATCACCACGCCGAGCCGAAACACGAAGGTTGGGACACGACCATGATTGCTGGCGTAGTATCGAATACGGTTGACCGTCTGCAAGGCGAAGAGTTTCGGATTCCGGCCGCTTCCGCCGCCAGCGTGCATGACCTGTGATTCCGGTTCGTACAACACGCCGAAACCAGCTTCCCTTACTCTTCTGAGATAGTCGACTTCTTCGCTGTAGAGAAAGAACGACTCGTCCCATCCGCCGGCGGCATGCCGCGCCTCGGCAGAGATCAGCAAAGCCGAGCCAGTCGCCCAGTCGACAAGACCACTCCTGCCGTAGCGCCTTTGTTTGGTGATTGTCTCCCCCCAGCCCAGTAACCCGGCGAGCCTACCGCCTAGAAGGGCATCGGCCCAAGCCGTCGCAATCGATGGTTCTCGCCGCAAGGTCAGATCGATCTCGCCATCCTCGGTGTAATTGGTTGGCACCACAACACCGACGGACATGACTGAAAGCTGCTTCATCAGGGCGGCCGCTGCACTCGGATAGAGACGCAAATCGGGATTGAGGATCAGCACAGGGGAATTTTGGTCAACCACAGCAGTTGCAGCATTGATAGCGGCTGCGTAGCCAGCATTGCGGCCCATCCGAATAACCGTAGGTCGAATTGGGTGAGACTCTGCCAGATCCGCGGATCCATCATTCGACTGGTTATCAACGACGACAACCTCATACTCACCTATCCCGTTCATACCTGCCGATATGGAGTTCAGAAGTGGCGGCAAAGCGATGGCGCTGTTGAATGTCACGATCACAACCGACAGTTTTGCTTGGCGTGTATCAGACAGAGATTGCGATCCGCCGTCGAGCGTCATCATCTTGCTCCGCTAGGAAACTCGGGTATCCGTGTCAGTTGCCTTTGCAGCTCAAACACGGCCTATCCGATCCGTTTATCTACTATAGTGAGAGGGAGATAGTTAAACAAAAGTACAAAGCGACGCCGTCGCGCCTCCATCGTTGTTATGCTTTACACAGCAATTCTACATCCGATGACCGCGGGAGCAGCGCGTTATCGGCAACTAGGCCCGGAAAATGTCCAGCGAGCTCGATAGTCAGAATAATTCGATGGGATGCTTTTACGCCGGAGTGAATTCGGGCTACCTAGTATTACTAATACTTCTGTCATTTCATAAGATGGAATCAAGATGTAAGACTATTTGCAATTGACCAGTACTCGTCTGTTTACAGCCGATGTAAGGCTTGGGAGCTTAGCTTGCGATTTCTCGTTTATCCCCATGAGCTTGCGATTGGCGGGAGCCAAATAAACGCCATAGACCTAGCAGCCGGCGTCGCGGCGAAAGGTCACGATGTAATAGTTTATGGCGTTCCAGGGCCGCTAGAAGGCTATATAGCAGAGCGCGGCCTCCGCTTCATTCCCGCTCGGCGAATGAAGTATCGCCCTGCCCCATCCCGTATCGTCCAACTTGCCGCGATCGCCGAGCAGGAGCGGATCGACTTAATCCACACCTACGAGTGGTCAGCCTGCCTCGACGCCTACTTTGGCGCCGCACTTGTGAAGCGCGTCCCGACCTTATGCACGGTGCTCAGTATGCATGTAGCGCCATACGTGCCGCCGTCGGTTCCTTTGATAATGGGTACGGCCGAGCTTGGGGCAGAAGCGCGAGAGAGGCAGTTGGGAGATGTGTGGGTGCTGGAACCGCCTATAGATGTCAGCCGCGATCGCCCGGAGGTCGACGGAAAGCATTTCCGCAACGTCAATGGGATTGGTGATGGCGACTTCCTGGTCGTGAGTGTTTCACGGCTGGCAGTTGATCTGAAGCTGGACGCGCTTGTTCGTCTTATTGACGCAGCAGACCAGCTCGCCGCGTCCACCCCCATCAAGCTCGTTCTCGTTGGAGACGGTGCGGCGCGTGAGGCCCTTGAAGCGCGTGCCGCTGCTGTTAACCATCGACATCAACGCAAGGTCGTTGTCTTCACCGGCGCTGATCTGGATCCACGACGCGCCTATGCGGCGGCGGATCTTGTCGTTGGAATGGGCAGTTCAGCGCTTCGTGCACTTGCCATCGGACGTCCACTGGTCGTTCAAGGTGAGCGGGCATTCTCGGAAACGTTCGAACCCGCCACAACGGAGCTGTTCCTGAGCCAAGGCTTCTATGGCCTCGGCGACGACACTGCGGGCGTCGAAACGCTTGCATCACAGATTGCCAGTCTGATAAATGATCCCGAAAAACGTGCGAGGCTCGGAAGATTTGGTAGAGAATTCGTTTGCAGTCGCTTCAGCTTGGAGCGTGCTGTCGATGTTCAGCTGGAGATCTATGATTCCATCCTGAAAAGACCACCTGCCCTTCGCCCTATTGAAGCGCTTAGAGCCGCTATGCTGGCCTTGGGCCTTGAAGTCAAGAACCACAATCCCTTGCTGAAACGCGAACGAAAAGCGTTTGAGACTGTGATGCTTGCGAGTGCGAAAGCGGGGAGCTGGCCGCCAAGGCTGACCCGCTAACACCATATCCCTCACATCTTCGCGGCTACCCAACGGTTCAAGACGAGTGATCTCGATATTCTTCTAGCAAACGGCAGCACAACATCGCCAAGATTTCGCGGATCGGCCCGTAGTCCGGCGATGAGAAATCGCAAGGCGCTCTTCGGCTTTCTTACCGACCAGAGATAGCGAGCTACGCTGATCATCAATCGAGAGCGTTCCTCCTTCTTGGTATTCAGCAGTGATCTATTCTTTCTCAGTATCCTGAGGACACCGATCGTCTCCCTGCGTCCGCTTCTGGATATGCTGTCGTGAGATACGAAGCCGAGCACAACCGGCTCAGGATCCTCAAATATCGTCGTATGCTGCGATAGCCTTATAGCGAATTCCCAGTCTTCGTTTGCGCGCGCGCACGTATCGAACCATGGTGCAAATGGAACGGCAGCACGCCTGAACAGAGTGTTTTGGACGCTTATGCGGTTGTCTCGCAGGAGATGGCCTAATTGATCCTCGTCAAGACGCAGAAGGCCCGCGGGCGGCGGTGAGTACGCCACAAGGGTAGATCCGTATTTGAATTGGTTGTCGCGGCCATACACAATTTTTCCGCCGGTGACGACGCCGACGTGACTGGGGGCCGCAGCTAGGAGATCCATCTGCCGCCTCAGTTTTCCCGGAAGCCAGAGATCATCGCTATCCTGAAATGCGATGAATTCACCGGTCGCATGCAACAGCCCCGTATTTCGTGCTGCACCGGCCCCTCCATTCCTGTCACGCCGGATGTAGCTAATGCGGGAGTCGCCGACTTGATCGACGAGAACCTTGATATCTTCCCTTGAGCAGTCGTCGACCACGATCAACTCTATGTTCATGTAGGATTGCGAGAGAACACTATTGATCGCAGCTACAATGCTAGCGCTTCTATTATATACAGGAAGTATAACCGATACTTTTTCTTCCAAAGCGACCTCCACGGCAGAAAATTCCGAACATTTATTCGATACATTGTGCTCGATGATAAATAAACTTGGCCATTAGAGTGCGTCCGGCCGCTTGCTCGCGCGCGCGACGGTTGCTGAACAAGGCGTCCGAAAGAGTTTGCGTCGGATGGCTTTTGGTGTGCTCCAAGAAACGCATGTGGTTGCCTCACGAAATTTCATGAGCGAAAATTCTCAAGCCATTGAAATTACTCACGCGAAGTTGGCCCCGCATCCGAAGTAACCGCGTAGCCATACGCCTTTCGGCTGCCGCCATAATGAATTTGGCAGCCTTTACTTGAAATATAAAAGACCGTTCTGTGAGTAACGCAAGTATTTCCGGAAGTGATGCCTTTCCAAGGCCTCGCTTCCTTAGTGAAAACGGGGCAACCGCATACATCATGATAGCACCGAGCGTTAGACTTGGCGAAAATGTCGTCATTCACCATCCTGATCTCGTCAATCTTTACGGATGCTCGATCGGCGCCGGCTCCCGCGTCGGAACCTTTGTTGAAATCCAAAAGGGTGCGGCAATCGGGGAAAACTGCAAGATATCAAGCCACTCGTTCGTCTGCGAGGGCGTGACGATCGAAGACGGTGTGTTCGTTGGGCATGGCGTGATGTTTACCAACGACCTGCAACCTCGGGCCGTCAATCTCGACGGATCACTCCAATCCGATGCCGACTGGTCAGTCGTTCCAACTCTGGTCAAGCGCTACGCCTCGATCGGCAGCAACGCGACGATCGTGGCGGGTGTGACGATCGGCGAGGGCGCGCAGATCGGTGCTGGAGCCGTCGTGACCAGAGATGTCCCAGCCTACGCCGTTGTTGCCGGTGTGCCGGCGCGGATTATCGGCCGCGCAAAAGACGCACCTGTCGAAATTTTATCATCTGGGAGGGCACGATGATCGGTATTGCCGTCGTCGGTTATGGCTATTGGGGACCCAATCTGGTCCGAAATTTTGCAGAGACACCCGGCGCAGAGCTGATCTGGGTGTGCGATCTGAAGAAAGAACGTTTGGGCGCCGTGCAGATGCGCTATCCCACTGTGCAGATCACTGACGACTTCGATGAAGTCCTGCGGGATCCGCGCGTGCATGCCATCGCCATCGCCACTCCGGTGTTCGCGCACTACAAGCTGGCAATGCAGGCGATGATGGCCGGCAAGCATGTATTTGTCGAAAAGCCGATGGCCTCGACCTCCGAGGAGGCGCGCCGCATGGTAGAGGAGGCCACGCGCCGCGGGCTGATCCTCGCGGTCGACCACACCTTCATTCACACCGGCGCGGTTCGCAAGATGCGCGAGATCATCGAGACCGGTCTCGGCGACGTCTACTATTACGACTCGGTCCGCGTCAATCTCGGCCTGTTCCAGCACGATGTCAGCGTTGTCTGGGACCTCGCGGTGCACGACCTGGCGATCATGGATTACGTGCTTCCTGAAAAGCCTGTGGCGGTGTCCGCAACAGGGATGGGCCACGTCGCGGGAGAGCCAGAAAATATCGCCTATCTCACCCTGTTTTTCGAGAGCAAGCTGATTGCACATATCCACGTGAACTGGCTGGCGCCGGTGAAGGTTCGCCGAACATTGATCGGTGGTAGCAACAAGATGATCGTCTACGACGATCTTGAGCCGAGCGAGAAGATCAAGGTCTACGACAAGGGTATCACCCTTAACGGCAATGCCGAGCAGGACGGCGACAAGGTCTACGAGATGCGGGTCGGTTACCGCACCGGTGACATGTATGCGCCGCAACTCGACATGACCGAGGCACTCGGCCGCGAACTGAAGCAATTCGTCGATTGCGTTGCCACGAACACGCAACCGCTCGCAGATGGGCATGCCGGATTGCGTGTTGTGCGCATTCTTGAGGCGGCGACCCAATCGCTGGCCCAGCGCGGCCGCGTCATCGAACTCGAACAGGCCAGGATGATCGCATGATCCCGCTGCTAGACCTGAAGGCCCAATACGCATCGATCAAGGACGACGTCGATGCCGCCGTTCTCCGTGTGCTCGCGTCGGGCCACTATGTCCTCGGCGAAGAAGTCGTCGGCTTCGAAGAGGAGTTTGCGCGCTATTGCGACGCGAAGCATGCCATCGCGGTTAACACTGGAACGAGTGCACTGCATCTTTCGCTGCTGGCTGCCGGTGTTGGTCCGGAAGACGAGGTGGTGACGGTATCGCTGACCTTCGTCGCGACCACGGCGGCAATTTGCTACACTGGCGCACGCCCGGTTTTCGTCGATGTCGAGCCGGTGACGCTCACGATGGATCCGTCCAAGCTCGAGGCCGCGATCACGCGCAGAACCAAGGCGATTGTGCCTGTCCACCTTTACGGTCAGATGGCTGATATGGACGCCATCCAGGCGATCGCCGACAAGTATGGCCTGCCGGTTATCGAGGATGCATGCCAGGCGCACGGAGCTGAATACAAGGGCCGGAGGGCCGGCAGCATCGGTCTTTCGGGTAGTTTCAGCTTCTACCCAGGCAAAAATCTCGGCGCATGCGGCGAAGGCGGCATCATCGTCACCAATGATGACGAGCAGGCCAAGACCATGCGCATGCTCCGCGATTGGGGCCAGGAAAAGCGATATCATCACGTCATGAAAGGTTTCAACTACCGGATGGATGAGATCCAGGCCGCGATACTTCGGATCAAGCTCCGACATCTTGAAGACTGGACCGAAGCACGCCGCGTTCGCGCCGCTCGATATGACTCATTACTGACCGGATCCAGAAGTGTCCAGGCACCGGTCGCGGCAAGCGATCGTCGTCACGTGTACCACGTCTACGCCGTGCGCAGCCGTGATCGCGATCAACTGCAACAGGCGTTGCGCGCCGAAGGCATCCACACCGGGCTGCATTATCCGGTACCGGTTCACCTTCAGGAAGCACATGCCGACCTCGGCTATGGGGTCGGCAATTTCCCTATCTCCGAGGCCGCGGCGCTCGAGGTGCTGTCGCTCCCGATCTATCCGGAGCTGACCATGCGGCAGGTCGAAGAGGTCGCCGCAGCCGTGGAGCAGGACGCCTATGTCAGTTGATGCAGCATCCCCTATCAGGCTCGTGCAGTCGGTACATGGCCTCAAGGGAGCCATGTCCGATCCGGGCTATCAGGTTGAGCTTGCCAAGGAACTTAGGGAGTCCTACGGCCGGGCCGGCCTGATCGAGCTCTATGGGCGGTTTTCGATGGGCGATGGTTTCGTCGATGCCTTTATGCGCAAAGCGATATGGGCGAGCCTTTCGCGCTCATGCGGTTCTGGCCTGCAGGTCGGCAGCGGCGTCGGCTTCAAGCACCCGGAAACCTTCGAGATCGGCAATGGCGTCTTCATCGGTGCCCAAGCCTACATCCAGGGCCGTTATGACGGCACCTGCAAGATCGGCGACAACAGCTGGATTGGCCCGCAGGCGTATTTCGATGCCCGTAATATCGTCATTGAGGAATGCGTTGGTTGGGGGCCTGGCGCCAAGGTTCTCGGCTCCAGCCATACCGCACTCCCCGTCGATGTACCGATCATCCGGACCGATCTCGAGATCAAGCCGGTACACATCGGCGCATGGGCCGACATCGGCACCAATGCCACCATCCTGCCAGGTGTCACCATCGGCAAGGGAGCGATCGTCGGCGCTGGCGCGGTGGTCGTGTCCGACGTTGAACCGTTCTCGGTTGTTGCCGGAGTGCCCGCCAAGTTCATCCGCTGGCGGGAAGATTGCGATCCATCCACAGTAAAGAGTTTGGGACAGCCATGAGAGAAAAGCGAATTCTGATCACCGGCGGCGCGGGCCTGATTGGCTCCCACATCGCAGACCTCGTTGCGCAGGAGAACCCGCGCGAAATCGTCATCATCGACAATTTCGTCCGCGGTCGCCGCGAAAACCTTGCCGCCGCGATCGCGTCGGCGCGGGTAACGATCATCGAGGGCGATATCCGCGACCAGAAGCTTCTGAAGGAAACCTTCGCCGGCATCGACACTGTCTTTCATCAGGCGGCAATCCGCATCACGCAATGCGCCGAAGAGCCGCGCCTAGCCTTCGATGTCCTGGCCGGAGGAACGTTTGACGTGCTGGAAGCCGCGGTCGAAGCGAAGGTATCGAAAGTCGTCGCCGCATCGTCCGCCTCCGTGCTTGGGCTTGCCGAGACGTTTCCGACCACCGAAGACCATCATTCCTACAACAACCGCACGATCTATGGTGCGGCCAAGGCATTCAACGAAGGCCTGCTGCGCAGCTTTGCCGAGATGTACGGCCTGCGTTATGTCGCACTGCGTTACTTCAATGTCTACGGCCCCCGCATGGACATACACGGTGTATACACCGAGGTGCTCATCCGCTGGATGGAGCGCATTGCCAGCGGCTTGCCGCCGATCATTCTCGGCGACGGCACCGCGACAATGGATTTCGTGCATGTACAGGACATCGCACGCGCCAACCTTCTGGCGGCGAAATCAGACGTGACCGATGAGGTCTTCAACGTGGCGAGCGGCGAGGAAACCAGCCTGCGCGAACTTGCAGAATTGTTGACCCAGGTCATGGGCGCGTCGATGGAGCCGCAGTTTGGCCCGGCCCGAAAAGTCAACGCTGTTCCACGGCGCCTTGCTTCGACTGTCAAGGCAGAGGGGTTGTTGGGCTTCAAATCGCAGATCAGCATGGAAGACGGACTCCGGGATCTGGTCGGCTGGTGGCGGCAAGAGAAGGTTGGGAGTGCGGGAGAAGCAGCATGATTCAGATTCCCGTCGCAAAACCCGTACTCGATGAACAGGAGGTTGAGGCCGTGCGCCGCGTCATCCTCTCCGGATGGGTCACCCAGGGGCCCGAAGTTGCTGCCTTCGAACAGGAATTTGCGGATTTCGTCGGCGCGTCCCACGCTTGCGCGGTTTCGAATTGCACGACGGCACTGCATCTTGCGCTATTGGCCATCGGCGTGACGGCAGGCGATGAAGTCATCACTGTCAGTCATTCATTCATCGCTACCGCAAATGCTATCCGCTATTGTGGGGCGACGCCCGTCTTCGTTGATGTGGAAGCGGATGGCTTTAATATCGATCCGGATGAGATCGAGGCTGCGATCTCGCCGCGAACCAAGGCAATCATCTGCGTGCATCAGCTTGGTATGCCCTGCGACCTTCACCGCATCGTCGAAATCGGGACTCGCCTTTCGATACCTGTCATCGAGGACGCGGCCTGCGCCACAGGCAGCGAGATTCTCTGGAAGGGTCGGTGGGAAAAGATCGGCAAGCCACATGGCGATATCGCCTGCTTCTCCTTCCATCCGAGAAAGGTGGTCACCACCGGTGACGGCGGGATGCTGACGACCTCCAACCCTGAATATGATCGCAAATTCCGCCTTTGGCGCCAACACAGCATGAGCGTGAATGATACGGTGCGGCATGGCTCAAAGCAGGTGATTTATGAAAGCTATCCTGAGCTCGGTTTCAATTACCGGATGACTGACATGCAGGCGGCCGTCGGCCGTGTCCAGCTAAAGCGGCTGCCTGATCTTGTTGCACGCCGTCGCGCGCTCGCAGAGCTGTATAGCAAACAGCTGGTTTTTGCCGCGGGCCCGAGGCCGCCGGTTGAGCCGAGTTTTGCACGCAGCAACTGGCAAAGCTATTGCGTAGCCCTGCCTGACAAATGGGGCCAGCGCGACATCATGCAGGGTCTGCTCGATCGTGGCATTTCAACCCGGCGCGGCATCATGAACAGCCATCTCGAGCCTGCCTATGCGGAACACAACTCACACCGCGTCGCAGGAACGCTGAAGAACAGCATCACAGCACAGAATAAAACTATCATCCTGCCGCTGTTCTCGCAGATGACGAACGACGAGATCGAAATCGTGGTAAGTGCGATAAAGTCCGAGCTTGTAACGCCCGAGCTCGCGATCGCCTGATCCGCTCAGCCCCCGTCAAACGTTCAACGACAACGAATGGCAACATGTTTATTACGTAGTTGGCAGCTTCGTTCGACCTTGCGCGCCTCAGGTCTGCTGCCATTTCTGTCTCTATCGCTGGACCTGAGGGCGTTGCTTTCAGCAGCACATGCGTTGACTTCAAATATAAGCGGACCGCCGGCAAAGCAAATGTCGGCATTAAAAAATACAAAATTGGCACCGGCCAATTTCCCTCATAGATTGAGTTGAGCACAATCCACCTCACCGGCCTATCCTAGCCTGCACCAAGACGACCAGGCAATCGTAGACTACCACTATTTGAGTATATTGCGATCTATTCGGTTGAGTTTATTGCGTCGGCGGTTGGTGTACGATGCGAGATAGCAATCATGAATATATAGGTGCAACGCGAAATAGGAGAGCA
>Ga0247742_10002536_pt1 | contig 11887 bp, 13 predicted proteins | sample UWRJL208509C2_FD_180944 | JGI IMG/M metagenome (GOLD analysis project Ga0247742, IMG submission 180944) | Plant litter microbial communities from Arlington Agricultural Research Station in Wisconsin, United States - UWRJ-L208-509C-2 | ecosystem: Environmental > Terrestrial > Plant litter >... | reverse complement strand
AATTTTCTACAACTCAGTATTATTGACATTTTCTTACAATACTTGTTTTCAGAATATGTTAGTCTCATATTTTTACCATATTCTATTTTTGGATATTGTCCATAAACACCACAATTTATTACCATATTAAGACTAATTTTTGACTCAGAATATGAGGCTGTGCACCCTGTGCATAGTATTTGACTTATTTTGGGGATTTGATGCCCAGAAAATTCACCCGAAAAGCCATGGAATGACTGCAATTTCAACACCATTAGGGTTATTACACATCACCTCTCTGCCTACAGGATTCACCAACTCACCAGCCGAATTCCAGAACTGTATGTCATTTATTCTCCAAGGCGAAATTCCGCATGTAGCCAACATATTCATAGATGATTTACCTATTAAAGGACCCACCTCACAATACCTTGATGCTAATGGGAACCCTGAGACATTAGCAGAAAATCCTGGAATATGTAGATTTATCTGAGAACATGTTCAAGATGTACTCTGCATCATGCATAAGATACTCAAAGCTAGAGCAACCTTTGCAGCCAACAAAGCACAGATTTGCTTGTCTGAAGTATTAATTGTAGGTCAACAATGCAATGCCCAAGGATGTGAACCAGACACTAGCAAGATAGATAAGGTAATAAAATGGCCTAGACTCATCACACCAAAAAAAGTATGCCAATTTCTAGGCTTATGTGGAACTGTACAAATTTGGATCCCCAACTATTCAAAGTTAGTCTGCCCCCTAACCAAACTATACCATAAAGATAAGGAGTTTATTTGGGGAGAATATAAAGAGCAAGCCTTTCAGATGATTAAGCAGTTAATTACATCTGCTCCTGCCTTACGACCTATTGACTACAAATCTGAAAGACTCATATTCTTATTTGTGGATTCTAGCCAAGAAGCAGCTGGAATGATTCTATCTCAGCTTAATGAACAGGAATAGAAGTGACCAGCCTGGTACGGCTCAGTCCCAATGAGTGAAAGAGAGTCCTGATACTCCCAACCTAAACTAGAGTTGTTTGGACTTTATTGTGCACTACGGGAATGGAGAATTTTTATAATTGGAGCTAAGAATCTATATGTTGAAGTTGATGCTAAGTACATCAAAGAAATGTTGAATGATCCTAACTTGCAGCTATCAACCATTGGATACAAGGAATATTGATGTTCAACTTCACTCTAGTATATGTTCCAGCTGAACAGCACCAAGGACCAGATATGCTATCATGGCGACCCTTAGCAACTGACAAAGAAGCACCATCAGATGATTATTCATGGTTAGATGCCATTACCCTTCTTGCCATACCACCATAGCCAGGAATGGCACCATATGAACTACCAAGCCCAACATCCTCCGAAAAACCATCTGATTCTCTGCCTATGTGTTTAGCTACAAGAATAGTTCAAGATCAGATGTTACACCAGATAAAACACTTCTTAACTACTCTTGAGAGTCTAGTATTTGACACCCCCCAATGAAAGCGACGTTTTCTAGCTAAAGCTACAGAATGCCTTATCAAAAACAATAGCTTATACAAGAGAAATAGGAATCAGCTCCCTATTCTGATAGTTCTAGAACCAGCAAAGAAGCTTTCCATCTTGACTCAAGCGCATGAGAAGTTGGGAAATCGTGGAGTAACTGCTGTCTATAGGTTACTGTGAGAAAAGTTCTTTTGGCCTCATATGTGCACTGATGTCCATCACCATGTGTGCTCATGCCATGAATGTCAGATCCAAAGTCTAAAGAGAGTTGAAATCCCACTCACAATATCAAAGCCCGCATTGCTCTTCTCCAAGATTTATATTGACATCATGCATATGCCTGAGATCAATAGATTCAAGTATATAGTTGCAGCTAAGGATGACTTATCAGGAACAAGTGAAGCTAAAGTGCTGTGAAGCACTACCTCTATCAGGAAAAACCACTTGGGAGCCAGGGTGACCCAAGTGTGATCCAGGTTGCCCCAGGCATACCCAGGACACCCAGGACACCCAGGGCATCAGGGCTACCCAGGTTGCCCTCAGATCCAAGTGATTGGGTACAATACTACCTAGGTATCACTTATAGCTACTCCAGTCACCCTCAGGAGTGTCCTAGATCATCACTCAAGTCAGTCCAGGAGTGTCCCAGGTCACCACTCCAGTCACTCTCAGGAGTGTCCTAGGTCATCACTCAGGTCAGTCCAGGAGTGTCCCTGGTCACCACTTAGGTCAGTCCAGGACTGTCCTAGGTCATTACTCAGGTCATTCTGGATGCTACCTGAGCAACCAATAATAGACATCATTTAACCAATTTTCACACCTCATGCTGTTCTGTATAGATTCAAGTATCCACCAGATAATATTATGCAGATAGTATATAGGGCAACATGCTGAAAATTCTAGAAAAGCCCAACCATCTCAGGCCTCAATCCTCACCAAGTAGATTTGCATTCATTTTTGCATAATCAATAGAAGGCATAAGTTTCTGCTGTGTGTCAGCATTGGGCACCAAATGAACAAAATCCTTCCTATAAATACATCAGATCAAATAAATCATTCAAGAAAAAAGAGCACACATAATCTTCCAGAAAAGTATCTTGGGCCACTTCTCCTTCCAGACATTAGAGTTCTTTGCAATTTCCTTCCATGTGGAATCAAAAGCCATGAAGCTGACCGAGAAGATCATCAAACACAGACATTGTACAAAATGTCAAAGATGCTGACCTGGTTCTTGCTATCTTCTCTTGAAATGATGTAGTTGAAGTAGATCGGGTACCATGACTCTATTCCTTTAACACATGCTCAATCTAGTAGATAATCTAATGAGCAATCTCAAATGAGTCATATCACACCACCACTCACAGCCATAACAGTAAGCAGGACCATGTTAGGTGGTATAGCCTCATCCTTATAGACTTGGATGTTGCTTTACTGTCTGACTGAATGTGACTTGAGCTTTGAAACCATTGGTTCTGAATGATCTGAATGATTAGTTCAGATGCAAATGGAGCAGTATCATCATATGTATGTTCCTAGAGATTATGGTATGAATATCAGACATGATCAGTACAACTTGAAATGCCTGCCTTGAGGTTCACTGAACCAAAGGTGAAGTGGCTCTTTTCAATTAACCATTCAATGTTGGCCTTGATTTCATCCTTGGATCTAGTGAATGAATAGAACACTGGAACCCTATCTCGAGCCCTTGAGACAATAGAATTGATGAGATTTGCACATCCATAATATGCCTAATAAATGAATTCAAAAGTTATCATGGATGTCACTTCCATCAACCAAACACAGAAGTTACAAATTTAAGGAGGTCATTTTGATGTTCAAGGTTATCACTGGCACAAACAAACTTTAATGCAGTCATCCAGTTCTTCACCTTCGAATCTTTCACCATTGTCTTGATGGCTTTCCAGCTGTATGCATAGTGGTTGACCCCTATAGGCAGAAATAGATCATCATAAACAGTAATAAGCCGAAAGTGAGCCTTAGCAGCAACTGCGAGAGCATGTGTTGAAGGATCAAAGTCACCCTTGATGACTTGATTGCCGTGACGACCATTGGTGCCACCACTCAAAGAATGGGAGGTTGACAAATAAACTGAAGGTGTCGATGACCTTGGCTTTTTTGAACTAGACTGTAAAGATGAGCTTGAACTGGGTATCCTCTGCTTTGTATCCTTCACAACAATCTGAAACAATTAGAATTAGATTGCTATAGCAAGTCAATTTAAATAAATGCCTCAATGTCATCTCCATCATTGTCCCAGTCATTGAAGTTAGAGTTGTCAACTAAATCCTCATCAGGAGAGAAGTCACTGTTGATGGGGTCACCCAAAACTCCTTTGCCCTAAGCAAAAGTTACTATCCAAGTAATGTTGGTGAGCAAAAAGAACTTCACCTGTGACACGCTGGAAGGGGCTCAGAATAATGGTTTTGGTCCTCTAGTGAGACCAAAGCCAGCTGATAACAGTTTCTCCTCCTTGTTGAGCTCTTGGTAGCTGTCCTTCTGGGACCCTGGTTCCTCTTCTTGCTCCTCTTGGTCTAACATTCGGTCATTCGCAGATTGAATAGCTACATAGAACATGTAAGTCGTTAGGATAATTTAAGGGGACAATGAGGAGAATAGAGTTACCTTAATTTGCTTCAGTTTCCTTGGACTTCTTCTTGTCTGCCAGCTTGAGGGCCTTCAAGAGTTTGTCACGCTGAGCCACGCTTAGAGAGTCGAGGTCAATGCCATCGTCTTTTGACCGTTTGTTGGTTGTTGATGATTTGGTGCCTGGCTTATGCTTTCTTTTAGTGTTGTTTGTTTGCCCCTCGACTGAATCTTTGCTGGCATCCTCCTCCATCTTGGAGTCTGAACCATTGGATGCTGTCTTGCCTTTCTTTGCAGGGCCAGTCTTACTGGTTGGTGTGTCTTCAGAATTGAGCTTATTATTTGGAACCTTCTTGGGCTGTGTAGAATGAGCAGGCGCATTGTCAGGACCAGACTCTGTGCCTTTCTTACCCTTGGCAGAGGTCTTCTTGGGTGGTGTGTCAGACTCATCATTCTCAGGAGCCCTCTTTTGACCACTCTTCGGTTTGGCACCAGACTGTGGCTTGCTGGAACCTGAGGTTTGAGTAGTGACAGGCATCTGAGTAGAGGCTGACCAGAGACCCGAGTGAGGTTGACACTGGTTGAACAGCAGAGACAGGGTGAGTCAGTGTGGTACAAGTAAAAGGTTCAAAATATTACCAATCAACGAATAAGTGAGACTTGGCTATCTGTCTGTGGGACAAATTAGTAAACTCTACAATGAAAAATAGGAGCAAGATGTGAATTGGACAGTCTTTCTGGCCTCCTGTGCTATCACAGTTGTTGGTCACATGACCTGCAACCTCCGTTAGACTCATATCAATTATGCTGAGCTGTCATGATAGATGAGCGACTGTGCATAGCAGTGGATATGAGCTTATATTCTGTACTCCTTCAGAAGGCCAGTGTTACGAACGAAGATTGTCCCAGTAAAACACTATATATCATTGTCACAAGATGCACATGACTTAAATGGCCCCATGCCCAACATGTTGACACATCAACATCTACAAATCAAACACAATTATGCTAATAATCAACCTCAGGATCAGTAGTTGGGTTCTCAAATTCATCTATTCATGTTGTTTAATTATACAGATGAAGTGTAGTGATCGCAGCAACACATTGGTAGATGCCAGCATGTAAATTTTAAATGCAGTGTTATAGGGTTTTCCAACACATATAGCATATTCAATATTTCCATTTTTTAATCGAAGGCAATGCAAGGAATGGGCAAAAAGGTACAAAGGATGATGTTGAAAGTATTGTCAGAGATTTGAAGTATCCTAGATTGATGAAAGGAAACTGACCTGGGTTGGAAAACCCATTATCATAATAATTCCCTTCGACATTGGTCATCACAGGATTGATGAAAAAGCAATGGCAGTAGTTCATCACTGCAGAGGATGTATGAGAAGTAAAAGAGAACAAGAGGACAAGGAAACACACTTGGTTGCTATTTGATTTGACCAACCGCCACCCCAACCTCCTCAACAGCAGTACCCAATCCCACTACTAGTTCTCCAGCAACCACAGCCAATGCACCCACCTCTTCTGTTGTCTGCTAAACAGCTGCAAGGCCCTCAATCCCGGTATGAATTGACTGGCCATTCTTCTCGCAAATCGATCAGATCAACCTCTGCTCCTCCTTTAGCAACCTATGCTCCTCCACAATTGAATCTTGCTTCTTCACGACCGCCTCCAAACTGATGGACACCACCACAAGTTGCACCCATAGAGCGCAGCTTTCAACGAGTATATGCTCCTCCTGGTTCTGAGAAGTGTTGTCATATTGGCAAAAGACATATTACACTACAAAAAGGTCATGTTCAGCGGTTGAAAGAATGAAATCGCATACACACCAAGCACAATGACCATGGCGAAGATCAAGAGAGTGTATTCTATGGTGAGAGGAGTAGACATTGATTGAGTGGATGAACAGGTGATTGTTGAGCGGTAGTGGTTGATATTCAAGGATGACTGGCCCACCAGTAATGCGTGATTGTCGACACCCAATGCCCGACACCCGACATCCATTGTTCAAGAACTGAACGAGACTCTCATTTTGAGATTTCAGGGTGCATTTGACAGTGCAGATACTGGGATGGTGGCTTTGTAGAAACAATACAATAAATGTAGAAGTTGATCACCAGTGCTATTGGGTGCCAATTATTCCAGCAGGTCGTTGATGTTGTAGTCGGCCCTCGATGGTATCACCTGCTCATCTGAGAATCCGTTGAGCACAGTATGAATAGATGTTTGAGTGAATAGAGCACATACTGTTCTTGCGCAGCAAAAGTAAAATAATTGATGCAAAAGCAGCCGTTTTTGGTGCCTATATTCGACCATTCCACAACAGACATTCAAAAATAATGACAAGGGTAGTCAATGGTCAGTGCAGTTTGTCTGCCTTGTACATCAGCAGAGGGTCAGTAATAATGAGCAGAGTAGACAATTGTTGGTGCCTATCATCTGTGCATAGTTCCAGCAGAAGGTCGTAAATTATAACCTGAGAGGTAGTTGATCGTGGGCACTCTTTGTTTGCCTGTTGGTTCAGCAAAGGGTCGTTAATGATGACCAGAAAAGTAGTCAATTGATGATACTATTTGTCTACCTAGTGCTCCAGCAGAAGGTCATTGATAACAACAAGGAGAATTGGTCAATTATTGGTGCCTACCATCTGAACATTCCTCTGGGAGGAAATCATTAATAATGACCACAGAGGTAGTGGAATATTAGCGCCTAGCATCCGCCCATTGTTACAGAAGAAGGCTGCTAAAAACGACCAAAGAAGTAGTCAATTGGTGGCGCTCTTTGTTGGACTACTACTCCAGCAGAAGGTTGTTTATGACAACAAGAGAAGTAGTTGATCATCAGCGCCCACTGTCTGACCATTGCTCCAAGAGAAGGCCATTGATAGTGACCAGAGAAGTAGGCTATTGTCAGTGGTCTTCGGCTGCCTATTGACCAGCAGAAGGTCACTGATAATGACCAGAGAAGTAGTCGATTGTTGACGATTGCTGTCTGCCTATTATTCCAGCAGAAGGCCATTAACAACAACCAGAGGAGTAGTCAATTAGTGGTACTGTTTGTCTGCCTGCTCATCCAGCAGAAGGTCATTGACAATGACAAAAGAAGTAGTCAATTGTCACCAACCACTGTCCAACCATTGCTCCAGCAGGTTGTCGATAATGATCAGAGAAGTAGTCGGTCGTCAGTGCCTACCATTGCCCATTGTACTGGCAGAAGGTCATTGACAATGATCAGACTAGTGGACTGTTGGCACCCTTCATCTACCAATGGCTCCAGCAGAAGGTGGTTGATGATGACCAGAGGAGTAGTCAATTATCAGCACTCTTCGTCTGTCTGTTCCTTCAGCAGAAAGTTATTGACAATGACAAAAGAAGTAGTCAATTGTCAGCAACCACCATCTGACCATTGCTCCAGCAGGTCGCTGATAATGACCAGAGTAGTTGATTGTCAGTGCCCACCATCTGCCCATTGTTCCAATATTAAAGACGGCCAGAGTAGTTGACTATTGGCACTCTTTGTCTGACTGTTCCTCCAGCAGAAGGTCATTGATAACAACAAGAAGTGGTCTAGTACCATCACTGCTCCTGCCTGACTACCTGAAGTTCTAGTGAGCACAATATGTACATGTGGTCAAGCTAAAACAGCACATACCATCCCTATGCAGCTGTCATGTAATTATCGATATGAAAGTAGCCTCATCCACTGCCTATGTCTGACTATTGCACCAGCAGATGGTTGATAATGACCAGAGAAGTAGTTGGTTGTTGGTGCCCACCATTGCCTATTATACAAGCAGAAGATCGTTGACAATGATCAGACTAGTAGTTGACTATTAGTGCCCTTTGTCTACCTGTTGCTCCAGCAGAAGGCTGTGAACAACGACCAGAGAAGCAGTCGATCATCAGTGCTCTTGCCTGCCTATCTGAGGACCTATTGAGCACAGTATACACAGAATTTCAAATAAATAAGGTACACACCACAGCTGCAGTGTGATCTTGCAGATCTTTGCCAGCTCACTTCTCTGGTCAACATCTCCCTCTTCAGCTGTTTCTTATCTCATGCAAGAATGCACCCATCCTGCTTGTCAAGGTAGGCAGAGTCTTCTCAGGATTCAGGCATCCAAAATGGCACTGACAGGAGACAGACAGAGTGTAGATAGTGTGTCTGGCACATACACCAAAAAGGAGGCAGTAGGTGGTAATACTGGATGGAAAACGAAAAGAACAGATGGGCAGGTGATGTGAGTGGCAGCATTGGACCCAAGACACGTGTTGGAGACATAACCCAATGAGTGGTGTTGATGGGCGGTGTCTTTCAGCTTTCCATTCCTCAGAAGGTTGTTGAACAGAGTAGTATTCGGTCGTGGGTGCTCCTGCCTATTTCCAGATGCATTGAGTACAGTCTACACAGATCTCAATGATACAAGGTACATACCATTTCCATACAGCCATTGATTCCAATATGATGGTAGTGGCTTCACATGTCTACCCTTGACGATTACGAGAGTGGTAGTTGAGTTGGTGCCCTTCATCCTCCTATTGTTGCAGCAGAAGGTTTTCAATAATGCCCAGAGTAGTCATTGGTAGTTGGTGCTCCTGCCTGCCTACTTCTTGAGAAAGTAGTGAGTCCAGTATACAGAGATTTTGGACACACATAGCACATATCATCCCCATATGGCTGAAATTTAATAACTGGCATGACAGTAGCCGCTTCCAGTGCATATGTCCAGCCATTGATCCAGCAGATGGTCATTGATAATGACCAGAAAAGTAGTTGATTGACGGTGCCTTTCATCCACCTATCGATCAAGTAGATGATCTTTAATAATGACCAGAGTAGTAATTAATTGCTGGTACCCTCAACTAGCCTGTTAAATGAACCATTGAGGACAAGTGGTGTGATGCCATGACTAGATTTAATCTCAGAGGTAATCTCATGGGCTCTCTTGACACACTTGATGCAGAGCTATCAAATTCAACATGCTTTTATTCTTTGCCTCACCAATGCTTGCTTTCTTTCGGTCTTCAAGCTGGTATCTGTAAACACCATCGAAGCTTCAGAGAGCCCTCATGGTGCCACCCCTCTTTGTGGTAGTATATGTTACGATTTTCATTCTTTGCTTGGACTATCACACTTCTCTACCACGTGACCTAGTCATGTGTGCAGCTGCATTCACTATTTCTTTCGTCATTGACTCATATTGTACTACTAGTGACTCGTCTTGACTCATTCTTTTCGCTTCCTCTATGCTTGACTCATACGGACTCTTAGTGACTCATTTACTACTTGTGCACAGACCAATACTTTTATTATAAGTACGATAGATAGGTAGCATGTTCTTTAGCTAGTTCTTAACTTGCAATCCTATTATCTACTCTAACTCAGACAATACCTCGCAAGAGGCATTCTGTTTATTGAGATAAAGAACAGACCCGACCTCTCTGACTATAGACAGCGTCTTGTGACCTAAGTCTATTGTCTCAGTTGTTACAAAAGAACTAGCTCATCGAACCCTCGTCACTCGTGTCTACAAGTGACGCCTCATCCATTGAAACGGATCCTTGGAGATTGGACCCTCCTTGATGAAGATTACAGATCGAACACGACCCCGAAACTGTCCAGCAGATCCTCGAGTTTAAACCAACTCCCTTAACTTCTCTTCCCCAACAACCTTTCATTACCGAACTTGCATCCTGGGCACATCCTGTTAAAGAAACCAAAAACAAATACCCACCCATAGAAAACTGGTCCACCGCTGATCGAAAGACATTCCTCGCTAAGTGAAAAGAAGTTTCACTACAAGTAGGACCGTCAGCCTTACCGAACGCATACCTGAACAACCCGAACACGTTTACCCGCTACGTCAAGGCGGCTAATTACACACCTTTGAATTACGGATCACACAGAAGAGTTCAGAACTCATTATACTTTCCACTGACACCGAAACCAGAACCGATTCCTGAACCAGAAACCTTTACTGAAACCGAACCACCGTCGCGAAATACTACCAAAGCCCCTGATTCCACCATCCAGGGATACGGACTACCCCGAGACCTACCGATGCCACCCAGAGTAAACCCAAACCAGACCAAAGATCAGGAAATGTATGGTGAACAACTGACCAACCCGGTTATTGGGGCCACCACCACGAAACCCAAAGAAGCCAAAGAATTGTGCATTAACTTGCCAAAACCATTCAATGGAAACCGATCCCATCTCTCACGATTCATCCAAGACTGCACACTCTACTTGAAGATCAACAAATCTGTTTATGACAACGACGACAAACGAATTGCATTTATGCTCTCATTACTGGACTCAGGAGAACCAGCCATGTGGAAAGAACAATACCTGAACTCAATCATGCGAAAAACCACCATCTACTTCCCTACCTTTGAAGAATTCCTTGAACAGTTTAGGAAGGCCTTCAAAGGTGTGGACCAGGTCAACGAAGCCATGAATAAACTAGGACAAATCCGACAAGGTAACAGAGGAGCGGAAGAGCACACCACCACCTTCTGACTTCTAGTTGGGAAAGCCGGGATAGTGACCAACAGCAACCTGAATCACCTAGTCCTGATCGACCTCTACCAAAAATCGCTCAAACCAGCAATCATTGAGAAAATCATGTCCATGGAGAATATCCCTGACACCATCGAAGAATGGTATGAGAAAGCCATTCTATTCGACAACAACTGGCAATGCCTTATGACAGCCATGGGCCGTAACCCACGATATAACCCTGGACAAAACCGAACCAACTACAACAGTTCCCGAACTCAAGACCTGGACGCTATGGACATCGATGCTATGTCACCCAAACGCCAAAAGCTCATGAAAGAAGGGAAGTGCTTCAACTGCGAAAAGCCAGGACACCGATCTCGCGATTGCGACCAACCTTGAAAGAGGAAAATTTCCCAGAACAACAATAGATCTTCAAATACTCAGTCTTCATCCTCGAAGCCCCAATTTAAAACCGCTCGAGAAGCACATTCCTACATCCGATCCATTGTCAGCAGTCTCTCAGATGAAGAAGCATCCAAAGTCATGGACATAGCTGAAGAAGTAGTGTTGCTGCGGTCCGGCTAGCTGTGAGCCGGCTTGCTTAAGCTGTGGCTTTAGATCAGCTCGGCTCCAAATGGCAAGCCGAGCCGAGATAAGGCAGCTCGGCTCGGCTTAGCCGGCAGCTTGAGTCAGCTTCAAGCCGGTCAATAAGTTTATAAGAGAGGAGTGAATAAGTAAATAAGAAAAGGTAATCAAACAAAGCAGGTCCATGTATTCGAGTGCATAACTGAGAAATTTACATACTGTCGTTGTCACCTTGACCTACTACAGCCAAAACTCTGTCTATTGTATCAATTGCTTGCGCTAAGACATCAGCTTCGTTGTCTGCTGGTACCAACATATCACTTTCCAGAGTTGCTAGCCCTTGGGAAAAATTCAGTCGCTTGGTCTTCAACAAAAATTTGAGCATTTGGAGAGCCTCCATCAAGACTGAATGGATGCGGTTTCGTCACTTTGTATCGGTTTCTGCACTTGATGAGAAGACACGCTCACAAGGAATGGCAGAGGCCTGGATTGGGAGGTAGTCGAGAGCAATGGCAAAGAGGGTGGGGAAATCGGTTTTGTGGAGCTAAAATGTGTTTGTTATTAATTCAGTCAGTATATCAAGAGGGTGGCAAATATTTACCTCCCAAAATTTAAGGATATCTGTCTCCTTGGGAGACAGCGACTTGATATAGGTGTTGTATTCTTTCTCAACAGTATCTCCAACAGGCAGGTCATCGGG
>Ga0247742_10002535_pt1 | contig 11889 bp, 17 predicted proteins | sample UWRJL208509C2_FD_180944 | JGI IMG/M metagenome (GOLD analysis project Ga0247742, IMG submission 180944) | Plant litter microbial communities from Arlington Agricultural Research Station in Wisconsin, United States - UWRJ-L208-509C-2 | ecosystem: Environmental > Terrestrial > Plant litter >... | reverse complement strand
TGCGCCTGCTCGGCTTGGCCGAGCACGATCACCGGCAGCTTGTCCAGGCTGATCTTGATGACCGCCAGGTCGGTCTCCGGATCGGTGCCGACCACCTTGGCGACAGCCTTGCGGCCGTCGGCCAGCGCCACCTCGATGCCGTCGGCCGCCTCCACCACGTGGTTGTTGGTCAGGATGTAGCCTTCGGCCGAGACGATCACGCCCGAGCCCAGGCTGGACTCCTCGTCGTCGCCCTCGCCGTCGCGGTCGCGGTCGCCGAAGAATTTCTTGAAGAAGGGATCGCGCAGCAGCGGATGCTTGCCGCGCTTGGGTTTCTTGCTGGTGATGATGTTGACCACGGCCGGCATCGCCCGCCCCGCCGCCGCGCGGTAGGAGCCGGACGCCGACGCCGGCGGCTTGGCCGGGCCGGCCTCCAGCATCACTGCCGGGCGCTCGGCGTTGCCCATCTGCTGCAGGCGCACGGGCGCGCTACGCTGCGGTCCCACCGCCACATAGACGAAATACAGTGCCAATACGACGGTCACCGTTTGCGCAAACAATAACCAGAGTCGTCGCATAGCTTCCTGGTCGCCTCAGCGGCGGCGTCCTGTCATTTCTTGAGTGAGTCGCGGATTTCGCGCAGCAGCACGATATCTTCCGGCGTCGGCGCCGGCGGCGCGGCCGCTTCGGCCAGCTTGTCCTCGCGGTGGCTCAGCGTGCGGGCCTTGTTCATCAGGCGCACCATCTGGAAGATCACGAAGGCGAGGATGATGAAATTGAGCAAGATAGTAGCAAAATTCCCGTAGGCGAACACGGCGCCCAGTTTTTTCGCCTCCACCAGGCTCAGGCCGGAAGGCTGGCCGTTGAGGCCGATGTAATAGCTGGCGAAGTCCAGCCCGCCGAACAGCTTGCTGATCGGCGGCATGATGATGTCGGCCACCAGCGAATCGACGATCTTGCCAAAGGCGCCGCCGATGATCACGCCGACCGCGAGGTCGACCACATTGCCCTTCATCGCGAATTCTTTAAATTCCTGCATCATTGTCATATAGTTATCCTCGCTGTGTGGTCAATTGTGAACAAAACCGCGTCTGGATCATACTATTTTTTCAATTAGATTCCAAACACGCTTGTCGTTTGCGCATTTGGACAGCGAATTACGTTATAAGTTTGACTTACATCAATATTCATTGTCCGTGCTCGCGCCCGGACATCCAAAATGGTGCGCGCAGCGCCCAAATTGGGCTAAAGGCAACGTTTTTGCTTTAATTCGCATCACGCTTACCTTATAATTTAAGGTTGCTAGAAGCTATATTCGTGCTTCGACAAGTTTTCAGATTTCAGGTTGGGTAAGCGGTTTTCAGATTGTGTTCGCACTTTGACTGATTGGGGTTTGTATGAGTAACGAAAAGCAGGTCGATAGCGGCCGTCGCGGTTTGCTCGTCGCAACAGGCGCGGCGGGTGGTGTAGTAGGTCTGGCAACCGCTGGGGCGCTGGTCAGCACCTTCCAGCCGTCGGAGCGCGCGAAAGCGGCCGGCGCGCCGGTCGAGGTGGACATTTCCAGCCTCAATCCGGGCGAAATGAAAACCGTCGAGTGGCGCGGCAAGCCGGTCTGGATCATCAAGCGCACGCCGGAAATGGTGGCCTCGCTGAAAAAGACCGACGGCAAGGTCGCCGACGCCGACTCCAAGCGCAATCCCGAAGAATTCACCCCCGAGTACGCCCGCAACGAATGGCGCTCGCGCAAGCCTGAAATCCTGATCGCGGTCGGCATCTGCACCCACCTGGGCTGCTCGCCGTCGTCGAAATTCACCCCCGGCCCGCAGCCGTCGCTGCCGGACGACTGGGAAGGCGGCTTCCTGTGCCCGTGCCACGGCTCGACCTTCGACATGGCCGGCCGCGTGTTCAAGAACAAGCCGGCGCCGGACAATCTGCAAGTGCCGCGCCATATGTATTTGAGCGACACCAAGCTGGTCATTGGTAAAGACGAGAAAGGCGAGGCGTAAATCATGGCGGCTTTCAAAGAGACTAAATTCCCTGCAGATGCACCAGCCGCACAAAAAGCCTTGGGCTGGGTCGACGACCGCTTCCCGCTGACCAAGCTGTGGAACGACCAGTGGGGCAAGTACTACGCTCCGAAAAACTTCAACTTCTGGTACATCTTCGGCTCGCTGGCGATGCTGGTGCTGGTGCTGCAGATCGTCACCGGCATCTTCCTGACCATGCACTACAAGCCGGACGCCAACCTGGCCTTCGGCTCGGTCGAATACATCATGCGCGAAGTGCCGTGGGGCTGGCTGGTGCGCTATATGCACTCGACCGGCGCGTCGGCCTTCTTCATCATCGTCTACCTGCACATGACCCGCGGCCTGCTGTACGGCTCGTACCGCAAGCCGCGCGAGCTGATCTGGCTGTTCGGCTTCGCCATCTTCCTGTGCCTGATGGCCGAGGCCTTCTTCGGCTACCTGCTGCCATGGGGCCAGATGTCGTACTGGGGCGCCCAGGTGATCGTCAACCTGTTCGGCGCGATTCCGCTGATCGGCCCTGACCTGTCGCTGTGGATCCGCGGCGACTACGTGGTTTCCGACGCGACGCTGAACCGCTTCTTCGCCTTCCACGTCATCGCGATTCCGCTGGTGCTGCTGGGACTGGTCGCAGCCCACCTGATCGCGCTGCACGAAGTCGGTTCGAGCAATCCGGACGGCATCGAAGTGAAGGAAAACCTGGGCGCCGACGGCCACCCGGTCGATTCGATCCCTTCGCATCCTTACTACACGGTGCACGATCTGTTCGGCGTGTCGGTGTTCCTGCTGATCTTCAGCACGGTGGTGTTCTTCGCGCCGGAAATGGGCGGCTACTTCCTGGAGTACAACAACTTCCTGCCGGGCGATTCGCTCAAGACCCCGCTGCACATCGCCCCGACCTGGTACTTCACCGCGTTCTACTCGGTGCTGCGCGCCACCACCGCCGACTTCATGTGGGTGCTGATGTTCTTCGTCGCCGCCTACGTGGTGTTCGTGTGGCTCAAATCGCAACTGCCGCGCCTGGTCAAGATCGCCATCGCCGTGATCGCGCTGGTGGCCGTGGTCGGCATGCTGCCGCAGGTGCTCGACGCCAAGTTCTGGGGCGTGGTGTTCTTCGGCGGCTCGGTGGTGATCCTGGCCTTCATGCCGTGGCTGGACAAGTCGCCGGTCAAGTCGATCCGCTACCGTCCGTTCTGGCACAAATATGTGTACGGCGTGTTCTTCTTCTGCTTCCTGGCGCTGGGCTACCTCGGTACCCTGCCGCCGACCGAAGGCCGCACGCTGTTCTCGCAAGTGTGCACCCTGCTGTACTTTAGCTTCTTCCTGTTCATGCCATGGTGGAGCGCCATGGGCACGTTCAAGAAGGTCCCGGACCGCGTTGTGTTCCACGCGCACTGATCGACCACTTCGGCTAAAGTACATAAAGGACATCACATGAATTTTGCTAAGAAACTGCTCGCGACGCTGGCCCTGCTGCCCGGCCTGGCCCTGGCCAACGAAGGCGGCATCGCCCTGGACAAGGCGCCGGACCGCTCGACCAACATGGCAGCGCTGCAACATGGCGCCAAGCTATTCGTCAATTACTGCCTGAACTGCCATAATGCGTCCTCGATGCGTTACAACCGCCTGCGCGACCTGGGCCTGACGGAAGAACAGATCAAGGCCAACCTGCTGTTCACCGGCGACAAGGTCGGTGAAATGATGACCACCACCATGAAGCCGGCCGACGCCAAGGCCTGGTTCGGCGTGGTGCCGCCGGACCTGTCGGTGATTTCGCGCGCGAAAGCGTCCGGCGCCGGCAGCGGTGGCGACTACCTGTATACTTACCTGCGCACTTTCTACAAGGACGACACCCGCCCGACCGGCTGGAACAACCTGGTGGTCAACAATGTGGCGATGCCGCATGTGCTGTGGGAACTGCAGGGCGTGCAGAAGGTCAAGATGGAAGAAGTGGCCGATCCGCACGAACCGGGCAAGATGACCCATCAATTCGCCGGCTTCGAAGTGGTGACGCCTGGCAAGATGCAAAAGCTGGAATTTGACACTGCGGTGGCCGACCTGGTCGGTTACATGGAGTGGATGGCGGAGCCTGCGGCGCAGACCCGCAAAAAACTGGGCGTGGCGGTGGTGCTGTTCATGACCCTGTTCGCCTTCCTGGCATGGCGCCTGAACGCGTCGTTCTGGAAAGAAGTGAAATAATCGAGAGCGCCGGCTGGCCGGCGCTTGTTTTGCGATGCCCGCGCTGGCGGGCGATCGATCCGGGGTGATCCGTTTTCGGGTTCACCCCCTTTGTTCTTCTAAGGAACTATAAAAATGATGGTTCTCTACTCGGGTACGACCTGCCCATTCTCGCAACGCTGCCGCCTGGTCCTGTTTGAAAAAGGCATGGACTTTGAAGTGCGCGACGTCGACTTGTTCAACAAGCCGGAAGATATCTCGACCATGAATCCGTATGGTCAGGTGCCGATCCTGGTCGAACGCGAATTGATTTTGTACGAATCGAACATCATCAACGAGTATATCGACGAGCGTTTCCCGCATCCGCAGCTGATGCCGGCCGATCCGCTGATGCGCGCGCGCGCGCGGCTGATGCTGTTCAACTTTGAAAAAGAGTTGTTCGTCCACGTGCACGTGCTGGAAAGCGAACGCGCCAAGGGCAACGACAAGAGCCACGACAAGGCCCGCGCCGAAATCCGCGACCGCCTGACCACGCTCGCGCCGCTGTTCCTGAAAAACAAGTACATGCTCGGCGACGAGTTCTCGATGCTCGACGTGGCCGTCGCGCCGCTGCTGTGGCGCCTGGACCACTACGGCATCGAACTGTCGAAGACCGCCGCCCCGCTGATGAAATACGCCGAGCGCATCTTCTCGCGCCCTGCCTACATCGAAGCGCTGACGCCGTCGGAAAAAGTGATGCGCCGTTAATTCGACGCAGCACGTCTTACTTGAAGTGTAGCGGCGCGTTTGCCGGCCTTAGCGGGCGGCGCGCCGTGTTTTACAGCAGCCCTGGAATACCATGTCCGAAATCTCAACCAAGCCCTACATGCTGCGCGCCATTTATGAGTGGTGCACCGACAGCGGCTACACGCCCTATCTCGCCGTCAAGGTCGACGCCTCGACCACGGTGCCGATGGAATACGTCAAGAAGGGTGAAATCGTCCTCAACATCAGCTTCGGCGCCACCTCGGGCCTGAAGATGGACAACGACAGCATCCGCTTCCACGCCCGCTTCGGCGGCGTCTCGCGCGAAATCTACGTCCCGGTCAACAACGTCATGGCGATCTACGCCAACGAAAACGGCCAGGGCATGGCCTTCGAGCCGCAGAGCGGCGGCCAGGCCGAAGCGCCCGCGCCGGCCGAGGAAAGCAGCGCCCCGGCGCCGGTGTTGTCGGCCGTGCCGGCAGCCGCGCCGCCGGCCTTGGCCGACGTGAAAACCGAGGCTCCGGGCGCGCCGGACGATGATGCCGATCCACCTAAAAAGGGCGGACGCCCTACTCTGACGCGAATTAAATAGCGTATAATTCGCCCCGTACAAGTTTCGCCGACTTAGCTCATTTGGTAGAGCAGTTGATTTGTAATCATCAGGTGGCCAGTTCGAAACCGGCAGTCGGCACCAGTAATATCAAGGGCTTACAGCGATGTAAGCCCTTTTCATTTGGGCGAGTGTCAACCAACTGTCAACCGTGTCAACGGGTTCAGCATCTTGGCTTCCTGAAGGTGTCCGGGGCTGAGGTGGGCATAGATCATGGTGGTCTGTAGGCTGGAGTGGCCGAGCACTTTTTGCAGCGTCAGGATGTTCCCGCCGTTCATCATGAAATGGCTTGCGAACGTGTGACGCAGGACGTGGGTGAGCTGGCCAGGTAGCAGTTCGATCCCGGACTCCTTTACTGCCATTCGGAACGCCCCGACCGAGCTTTTGAAAATCCTGCCGGATGCATCCCTACTTCCAGCCTTATGGAATTCCCGTATTTCGTCGGCCAGTGCGTCGTCGATGGGAACCGATCTGTTCTTATCGGTCTTCGTTTGCGTGAAATGAATCATGCCGCTGTGGAGCTGAGTGATACGCAGCGATTCGCCCTCATTCCATCGCGCAGCCGACGCCAGGCATAGCTTCGTAATGAGAAGTGCATCTCGATCCTTGCGCGCCTCCAACGCGGCCAGCAACGCACGAATTTCGTCGTCGTTGAGGTAGGAGAGTTCACGCTCCGCGATCTTAAATTGGCGAAGCCGAGCCAGCGGATTATTCTCTGTCCAGAAACCAAGGCGGATCAGCTCGTTGAATACTGCGCGCAGGTAAACGCGTCCGTATACGACGATGTGAAGCAGTTTTTGCTCTTTGCGGATCGACGCTCTTCGCGTCCAGCGATTTCGATAGCCGAATGGGAAACAAACTTGGAAAGGTGTCCTTTACAATGAGTAGCCCCGTGTATGAACGACGCCACCATGTACAGCAGATGCGTGCAAATTTTGCGCTGGAGGAGCTACTCCCTGATTCAGACGATATGGCCCTTCAAAGCGCCTACATCGCAGGAGAGCTGGGATTGCATGAGATGTGGGCGCACGCCCTAGCCTTCGCTCTGGTGTGCGCCGTAGCTGAACGGAACACCTCCACCGTCAATCGATCTGAAGGCCGCGTCGGTATGTGAAGACCAGAAAAAGGGCGATTTGAGGCCCGCGAGGGCTGGAGCGAAGCGGAACCCTTTTTGCCTCACGGTGGCATGCAGGAGCGTTTTGGCCGGCTGTCCCGGCCAGCGACGATGCCAGCCGTCCGAAAACAGCGGCACGCCCGTATTGATGGGACAATGAGTTGACATTTTTTGATCACCGAGGATACTGTATGAAGATACAGTTATTTGGCCTTTAAATTGTTATTTGACAACAAATTGGCAAAATAATCCCGCAATCCGCAACTCACGATTTCCCGAAATTCTTACCTGTAGTATGGTGACGCCATGGAAACACCTAAAGCACTCGAATTCAGTATAGACATTTTTAAGCCGGAGACCATTCCGATGGCCCGGCTCGCCGAATATATGGGTGAACTGGCGGCGCTTTATGGGAGCGAGTTGTCTGTACATTTCAAAGAGATTCGCTCAGGAAGCGCGGTCTTGAAAGCCGTTGTGGAGGAGTCCGCGACGGAGGCGGTTGAGTCACGTTTGCGCCTTGTGCATGATGTCGCTGCGCCGGATGACCTGAAGAGAGCATATCAAAGCCTCAACGGTATGCTCAAAGTTGACAAAGCTGTCGGTGAGATCAAGCATCCTCAGGGCGCCGTGATTTTGGCGTTCCCAGGCAGAGATACCCCAATTCAAAAAACCTATCGAGTGAAGGAGGCAGGTGTTCTTGACGGCGTGGTAATTCGTATCGGCGGCAAGGATAACACTGTACCTGTATGGCTCAAGGACTTGGATGGAACCATTCATAAGTGCGAGGCAAATAGCGAAATGGCTCGCGAACTTATTAAAGAATATCTCTCAAGTCCTATTCGAGTCACGGGTCAAGGAGATTGGCTACGCGGCGAGGATGGTGCTTGGACATTAGAGAAGTTCAAGATCAGCGGTTGGGAGCCTTTGGACGAGAAGCCGATAGCTGACATAGTGAATGCTGCTCGGAATACAAAGGGCAATGGCTGGAACGAATTGGATGATCCCATCAAAGAACACCTTCACATACGAGAGTCTGATTGATGGTGCTCTTTGATGCAGGGATACTCATCAAGCTTCTTGATGCCAGAACGCCAGATGTCCAGCGGGAGAAGCTCGACTATTTAATAGCCACATTGCAAAAAACCAAGACCAAAATTCTCATCCCTACGCCTGCATTGTCAGAATTTTATGTCAAGGCAGACCCGGATGTTGTGGCCAATTTTAAGGGCAAGTCTGCGTTTATTATTGCGTCTTTCGACGAGAAGGCAGCGCTGGAATGTTCTATTAGTGTCGCGGATGCCATTCGCTCACGCGACAAGAAGGCATCGCAGCCAGATGCCCCCTGGCAGAAGATTAAGTTTGATCACCAGATTGTGGCCATTGCCAAGTGCAATGGGGCAACTACGATCTACTCTGAAGATGCGGGCCTTAGAAAGTTCGCCGAGTTGCTTGGACTCAAGGCTTTGTCAACGGATGACTTGCCAGAAAACCCGGCATCTATGCAACAAAAGCTCGATCTGTAGTCACGCATCGGTGTCAACAAAGCGTCAACGCTACTGTTAGATCACGCGGGCAGCACTGTTACGTCAGATGCTCTAAGTACCTGATTCTGTGTCGCAATGTTAGTTAGTGTTACTAGCGCGAAGGAATTTGTAATCATCAAGTGGCCAGTTCGAAACCGGCAGTCGGCACCAGAAATTAGCTTTTAATTCAACGGCTTACGTGTCTTCCACGTAAGCCGTTTGTCTTGTATCCGTTAAAAAGTACACTTTCAGTACAGCAAGGGTACTCAGAGGCTCATGGCAATCATCGTTCAAACACCATCTGGCACCTACAAAGCGCTCGTGCGCATGAGCGGTTGGCCCACCACTTCCAAGATCTTCCGCCTTAAACGTGACGGCGTGGATTGGGCGCGCCGGACCGAAGATGAGATGGTCCGAGGCGTGTACATATCGCGCAGCGGATCGGAAAGGCTAACTGTCCAGGAGGCCGTGCAGCGCCATCTCAACAAAGTTACGCCAACCAAGAAGCCGACCACCCAGCGCAGCGAGTCGATCACCGCCCAACACCTCATCGAGTTCTTGGGCAGATATTCAATGGCGGCCGCGAGCAGCGAGCTGGTGGCCGCCTATCGGGATCATCGCCTGGCCGCCGGCAAAGCGAATAACACTGTCCGCATCGAGCTGGCGTTGTTGAGCAACCTCTTCACCGTTGCCATGCAGGAATGGGCCTCGGCCTTACTTACAATCCCGTCGCTTGTCAACAGCGATTGAAAACTGATACAGTTTTGACGCCCGCAGCCATCTAAAACGGATACACCTCCATTACCAGCACGCGCTGGATTTTCACTCTTCAAAACTCGCTCAGGCAGCCTCGTCGGCGCCGATGCCGAGAACAATTCCTGCCTGCCGTGGATGCTTGAGCCGGTAGCTCTCGCCGGCGATGGGCACGATATGAGCGTGATGCAGCAAACGGTCCAGCAGCGCCGCAGTCAGTGTCGCGTCCTGCGCAAACGTCGCGTCCCATCGCTCGAACGGCAGATTGCTCGTCACGATCAGGCTGCCTTTCTCGTACAGTGCCGCGATCACCTGGAAGAACAAGTTGGCCTACTCTCGGTTCATCGGCAGGTATCCGATCTCATCGATGATGAGCAGCCGATACGCCTTGATGGCCCGGTGCATCACCGTCTTCAAACTGTTTTGCGCTTGCGCCGTCGTCAACGTCAGCAGCAAGTCAAATGTGGCAGTGAACAGCTGGTCGGCAGTGGCGCCGGCGGACATGGCGGCGCTCATTGGGCACCTCCGGCAACCATGCGCAGGTTCTGCGTATTGCGACCCCAGCTGTAATTGCGAATGCGCTCCTCGCCTAGGTCGAAGCCGGCTTGGCGGGCGATGCCGCGCGCGAATATGGCGCCGTCGATGAAGTGGTCATCGATGCACGCGGCAGCGCGGCGGTCGGCGGCGTGGTTGGCCTGCTCGTGCCCCTCCCACCAAGCGCGCAGCCAGAGCATGTGCGAGCACAGCGCCTCGACGTTGTAACGCATGAGTTCGGCGTCGGTCATGGGAACGTCGTGCAGCACCACGCCGTGCAGGTGTTGCAGGATTGCTGCTGGGGTGGATTCGATGCGCGCGATTGGGCTAGATGTGCGGGTGCTACTGACCATGATGGCCTCCTGTGTGGTGGTGAGCCGCACAACCCGCTGGCAAACGGGGTGAATGGCAGTTGGCAGGGTTGACAGACCGGTACACAGGGAAAACGGCAGGCCCAAGCCTCCCCACCACCGCCGTTCATAGAGACGTGATGGTACGGACGAAAAAAAGCCGCCAGCGGCGGTGTCCGCCATGTGTAGTTCGAGCTGTCAAACCCGTTCCCCTCTTTATCGGGAACGTTTTTAGGACAGACCGACCGTCGAAGGGCATGGCGTCAAGCGGTTTTCGTCAGCAGTAATTATATATTCAAAAATTATTACATCAATTTTATACTAGCCTATTCAGAATGAGATTGTGTATTTCTCTGCAGCCGGCTGAGCAAGCGACCCGCGAATATATTGTTTCGAGATTACACGATATGAATTAAGCTTGATTTATATCAATCCAAAAAATAATTAAAATATGAATATCTGTGCCAAAATAATAATTCTATGTTGACAAATAAAATAAACCTACCGAAAGGAAATATCATGCCTAAAGTCACCATGTATTTTGGCGGCACTAATTTTATTCTAGATATGATTGATGGCGGCTTAGATGCGGACGGGAAAGGCCGTGCCAATTCACATGAGATACAGTTCAACGTTAATCAAGATAACGTTATTCCATCAACTCAATACATAGGTTTCGGCCATCCGACATCCATAAAAGTTCAGATAGATCCTGGTTTCAGAATAGTAGATGGAAAAGCCACAATAGACCTCACAAACATTTATTACCCTTCCCCAACTTATATTTTTTCGTCATTTACTCCAATTGAAAATGACCATGCTTATTTTAATATTGGAACACACTCCAAGGTCAACGGGACGGTCAATTTTACGTTTTATATCGACTATGTTCCACTTGCTTAGCGCGCAAAGCTTTTTTTGTGCGGGGACATAATCGCGTTAATCAAAAAAGGACGGTCATCGTCATGGCGGTCTTCACACGGCCACGGCTGACCAGATCGACGACTACGTCGTCCAATGGCATGACGGTGCGATCGGCGACGGAGTGGAGTTACGTGAACTGCTGGGCCCCGCCCGGGAAGAACGGGCCATATACGAAAGCGCGGTCTTTGTCTTATGCGGTGGAAGGTGGGGGCGCCGACAGGTTCCGGCCGCTCGGGGGACTACGATGGTTCGGCAAGCACCGCAGCGACACCACGGGCCTTGCCTGTGACCGCCTCGACTGCGCGGCCATCGAGGCTATGTGTTCTCGCGGACCATGCCGGCCACGCTGGCGACCAACTGGCTAGTGACCGACCAGGAGGCGCCCAGCCAGGTGCCGTTCCCCTCGCTGCAATGACCCGCTGTGGGACTGATAGCCGCCATCGCCGATTCGATAGCAATATGCAATCACTGCGGCGATCTCATCTGGTATATTTATGTCGAACTGTGTTGTGTGCCACAACCTTGCCCACTTTGCCACAGTGCCCTCACCCAAACCCGTGACCTCCATGATCTGCAACGCTCATCAACGGGCTCAACATGAAACTACGCACCGATATGGATACCGCACAGGCCGTCGAAAACGGTTTGGTGGTGGATGAAGTGAGCGGTTCCGCCAGCGCCTGGGCCTACCTCTCCGATCACGGCGTGCCCGCACCGGTGATTTTGCGCGTGCTGGTTTCCCAGTCGCGGCGCCGGCAGACCGATCCGATTTACGAAACACGCCGCACTTGACATCGGCTGCGCTACACTTGGCTTTCATTCATCAGTCAGAGGCCGAGACATGACGCGCAAAACCGCCGCAGATTTTGATCCGGAAGTATTGAAGCTGTTCGACCAGTACGTCCACGGCGGCATCACGCGGCGCGATTTCCTGGCGTCGGCGGCGCGTTACGCGGTCGGCGGCGCGACCGCCGCCAGCCTGCTCGGCGCGCTGAGTCCCAGCTTCGCCGCGCCGCTGGTCACGCCGGATGACCAGCGCATCACCGCGCGCTTTGTCGAGCTGCCTTCGCCGCAGGGCAACGGCACGGTGCGCGGCTACCTTGTCTCGCCGGCGAACGCCAAAGGCAAGCTGCCGCTGGTGCTCGTAGTGCACGAG
>Ga0247742_10002534_pt1 | contig 11893 bp, 10 predicted proteins | sample UWRJL208509C2_FD_180944 | JGI IMG/M metagenome (GOLD analysis project Ga0247742, IMG submission 180944) | Plant litter microbial communities from Arlington Agricultural Research Station in Wisconsin, United States - UWRJ-L208-509C-2 | ecosystem: Environmental > Terrestrial > Plant litter >... | reverse complement strand
TGCCGTACCTGGCCGCGCTGATCATGGCGTTTCTGTCATCGCTGCCCAAACCCAAAGCGGTGGCTGAGCCGGTGACGGTCTGAAACCGGTAAATGCATAGCCAAACGGCGGCCTTCAGGCCGCCGTTTTGCTTTAAGATGTCCCCCTTTTTTGCAAGCCATTTCATCGGACTCCTCATGACAGCCCCAGCCGACCTCTCGCCCACGCTTCAACTCGCCTGTGACCTGATCCGTCGACCTTCGGTCACGCCTTTGGATGCCGATTGCCAGGCCGTGATGATGAAACGTCTGGGCGATGCGGGTTTCACGCTTGAGCCGATGCGCATCGAGGATGTGGATAACTTCTGGGCAACCCACGGCACCCAGGATGGCCCGGTGCTGTGCTTTGCCGGTCACACCGACGTCGTACCGACCGGCCCGGTTCAGGCGTGGCAGAACGATCCGTTCAGCGCCCTGATCGATGAAGATGGCATGCTGTGTGGCCGTGGCGCGGCGGACATGAAAGGCAGCCTGGCGTCGATGGTCATCGCCACCGAGCGTTTCGTCGCCGATTACCCCAATCACAGAGGCAAGGTCGCGTACCTGATCACCAGCGACGAAGAAGGCCCGGCGCACCACGGCACTAAAGCGGTAGTGGAGCGTCTGGCGGCGCGCCAAGAGCGGCTGGACTGGTGCATCGTCGGCGAACCGTCGAGCACCACGCTGGTGGGCGATGTGGTGAAAAACGGCCGTCGCGGCTCGTTGGGTGCCACCCTCACCGTTCGCGGCATCCAGGGCCATGTCGCCTATCCGCATCTGGCCAAGAACCCGATTCACCTGGTTGCCCCCGCGCTGGCCGAACTGGCCGCCGAGCACTGGGACGAAGGCAACGCGTTCTTTCCGCCGACCAGCTTCCAGATTTCCAATCTCAACTCCGGCACTGGCGCGACCAACGTCATCCCGGGGGATCTGGTGGCGGTGTTCAACTTCCGTTTCTCCACCGAGTCCACCGTCGAAGGCCTGCAAAAGCGCGTGGCGGACATCTTCGACAAGCATCAACTCGATTGGCACGTTGAATGGGCGCTGTCCGGCCTGCCGTTTCTGACCGAACCCGGCGCATTGCTCGATGCGGTGGCGGCGAGCGTCAAGCACGTCACCGGTCGTGAGACCAAAGCGTCCACCAGCGGCGGTACCTCGGACGGACGTTTTATCGCCACGCTTGGTACCCAAGTGGTCGAACTGGGGCCGGTCAACGCGACGATTCATCAGGTCAACGAGCGCATTCTGGCCAGCGATCTCGATGTGCTGACCGAAATCTACTACCAGACCCTGGTCAAGTTGCTCGCCTGATGCTGACTTGCCCGATTTGCTCAGCCCCGCTCGATGCCGCGGATAACGGCGTGGTCTGCCCCGCCGGCCATCGCTTTGACCGCGCCCGTCAGGGTTATCTGAACCTGTTGCCGGTGCAGCACAAGAACAGCCGCGACCCTGGCGACAATCAGGCCATGGTCCAAGCCCGCCGGGATTTCCTCAACGCCGGGCATTACGCACCGGTGGCCAAGCGTCTGGCTGAATTGGCGGCCGAATATGCGCCGCAGCGCTGGCTGGATATCGGCTGCGGCGAAGGCTATTACACCGCACAGATCGCACAAGCGCTGCCAGACGCAGAAGGCTATGCGCTGGACATCTCCCGCGAAGCCGTCAAACGCGCCTGCCGTCGCAACCCGGCCCTGACCTGGTTGATCGCCAGCATGGCCCGCGTGCCGTTGCCGGACGACAGCTGCCAGTTCATCGCCAGTGTGTTCAGCCCGCTGGACTGGCAAGAGGCCAAGCGCTTGCTGAGCAAGGGCGGCGGACTGATGCGCGTAGGACCGACCAACGAACACCTGATGCAATTGCGCGAACGGCTGTACGACGAAGTGCGCGATTACGCCGATGACAAACACCTGGCCCTGATACCCGAAGGCATGAGCCTTGCGCACAGTGAAACCCTGCGCTTCACACTCAGCCTGGTGGACGGCCAGTCCCGCGCCAACCTGCTGGCCATGACGCCCCACGGCTGGCGTGCCAGCGCCGAACGCCGAACTGCGATCATCGAGCAGGCCGAGCCGTTCGAGGTCACGGTATCGATGCGCTACGATTATTTCGTTCTGCAGTGATCCACAGGCCGCAAATTCAAGGCCTGCCTGGGCAGGCCTGTTTCAAGACTGAATCCGCGAATGGATTTTCAAGATCACCGACGAGGCATCCATGCGCCAACCTGACATTGAGATTTACCTGAAAGACAGCGACGTTGATCACAAGGCCATCACGGCCTGGCTCACCTCGGCTATCGGCCCGTGCAGCGACTGGGCTCAACAGGGCCAGACCTGGAAATGCAGCGCTGCCGGCATCCCGGTAACGTGGTTCCCGAAAGCCGTAGGAAAATGGAACAGTCTGCTGCTGGAAAGCGATCAAACCCCGTGGGAAGACGACATCGCCTGTGGCCGCTCCGCATTCGCCGCACTGAACGTTGAGGTGCGTTGCGCACCCGGCACCTGGGTCGAAGAAGAAGCAGACGAAGCCGCAGACCGCTGGATTCGCATCAGCGCCGACGGTGAAGAAGAAATCACCTGGCGCACCACATGACCCTGTAGGAGCGCGCTTGTCAGCGAATGCGTGTGTTAGCGACAAACATGTTGGCTGACACACTGCTATCGCGGGCAAACGCGCTCGTACTACCTAGCGATGTTACTCAACCTCTGCATCAGCACTAGGCTCGCAGCCAGACTCCGTATTCAGTCGATGTGAATGGATTTCAAACTTCTGACAGTATCTTTTTCGGAAGCAATAGCCGCGGCCCGTGGAATTGAAAGGCCATGCTGTGTGGGCAATCCAAAACCGTTGCGCCCCAGAATCAATGCTTCACCCTTCCATTCATTGAACAAAGAATACAAGGGAATCCGGACATGACCGCGTGCAGGGTCAGCCAAAAACGCCATTCCATTCATCACCCCTTTCAACACCACAAAATGATTGGACTCCGCTCGGCGCAACAAAATAATCACTGGTCCCTTCAATTCATTAATCGCCATTTTTGGCAAAGTAAATCCATCAGCAGAGTAACCTAACCTAGACGCTGATTGTTTCAGATCAAGCATCGAGAACCCGTCAGTGATACGTTCCTGAAGAGACTCATTTGTAAGCCGTAAAACAACATCGCCTAGAATTTCCTGCTCAGAGATTTCATCACCAAAGTAGTTTTTAAGTAAATAGGACAGCGCGGCGGCGCCACAAGAATAATCCAGAGTTTGTCGAACCAGACCCTGCATCTTAATCGCTTTCATCGATTTTAATGTCGCTGCATCAACGCCTGCGATTGGCACACTCAGTACGAAGACACAGAATATGAAACGCACGGCAAAGTTTAAAACCATCAGTTGAACCGCCGCGTCAAATTCAGTCCGAGGGCCGGAGTGCCTGCATCAGCGTTAAGGCCAAAAGTAATATTGGGGGAAACAACCCAGCCCTCCATAAGCCGGTAGGATGCATTGAACGACAAATCTATCAGGTCACTATCGGAACCAAAAACAGTATCATTATCTACTTTCATATTTGAGTTATAAGAATACGTCAACCGCGCACCAACAGACACCCTTTCATTCAACCCAATACCTAATCCAAAATGACCGGAGGCTAACCACCCAGGCTGTATTTTTCGTCCTCCGAAAGAATCGGAAAAATAATGTCTATAACTGAAGCCACCAAATAAAATTACGGGATCAACGGATCGCGCGAAGGCAATTCCTGGAGCAATGCTCCAGTGTCCTGCTCCATTATCAAGAGGATCAATCCAATGTGTTGCCGCATCGCGATACTTTTTGCGCCCAGTTGGAGCCGAAATGTCCAACGCTAGCGACACGGAGGGGGATTCCAAACTTTCGTTAATTAGCTGAACCTGTAAGCCAGCTCGAATATCGGAAAGCCCAATGGATTTGGCATCGCGAACATATTTACTTGTGGATACATCCTCCACAGTTGAGTAGGTTACTGGCGCGCTGAAATATCCCTCGACCCCATTGACTAGCCCGCCGCGAACCGTTGTTTTTAACTCTAGCATGCGGGCGGAATAGGTAGAGCGTTGAAACTTATCGATATTGTAAAGTGTGTTTTTTGTTCTGCTTTGCTTATAAGTTATACCGAAATCCAACTCGTATTGACCGGGGACAAGCAAGACTGTTGATCCAATTAAGAAATCCAAGGGCGGATCATCATTGGAATCTTCCCCAAACTTATTATCGTGGTCGGCGGATAAGCTGGATTTATTAAAATCGGTTTGGGAGAAGACCTTTTTAATGGATCTCACTTCGGAAAAACGCAGGACAATTTTCCCTAGCAATGAGGATTCAACGAATGTTTCACCTTCCGCATCCTGCGCAATAACTCCTACAACAACAGAACCATCCGCAAATCCGAGTTCATGATCACCCGTCATTGCTAGCATAGATATCTCACCGGCTCTAAATTTGACAGGAGCTCCATAGGATGTGCTGAATATGCAAACCCCCTGATCATAAGATATTAAGCTTCCAGTAAGGGAATCGCCATTCACCAGCCGTATTGAATCGGCTTGCACAGATGACAACGAAAATAAAAAAGATAGTGCTACGACGCTAACCAACCTCAATGCCCAAGCTCCCTTTTGACAAAACCAAAATCCCTGGAAAAACCGCAGACCCTCACCAGGTCTGCGCTTTTACGATTACCACCTAAAGGTGGTCATTGGTCGATTCCAGCGGGAATCATGGAACGCAGTTTCTCTCGGCGCCCCGGTTTGTCTATTCAAAAGCTGATAATGATATTCAACCATTTGCTTACTAATTTGATTCAATCCTCTTGACCTGCCAGACATATCAGCAAACCACTCATCACCCGCTACCCGCTGGGATACCACGGCCCCCTCTGCCCTTTGATGATTGTTGGAAGTGTCGTGACTATTTCCGAGGTAGGTAAATGATCGGTAATCTCGTCGATCCCCAAATTGCTTATAACTGACGTAGTGCCTATTTATACCAGACGTAACGCTTGGCATCGGCATATATGAAATCAGCCCCGTCCCCTTCACCTCTTCAAGGACATCATCGGAGAGAGTAACTAGATTCACTCCTCCTTTTTGCATTGCGTCCACGATAGGGTTTTCCGCATGCACCAGCGTGGGGAAACCGACTATTGCAGCGACTCCTAGAACTGCGAGATTTTTGTTCATTTCAACTCCTTGTTTTTTATTATTGCGCCAGCACACCACTTTCACTTAATGCCTTCGCAAGCACGCTTTCCCGCTGTTGTTCGCTCATATTTGCAAAACTACCGTTTAAACAGGAAAACTTGCCTGTTCGTTTTTGCTCCAACATCTCAAGATGTATACCCAACAGCTCCATATATTCATCCAGTTTTTCTATATCGATTACACAGCACCCATCGCCAGATAGATACTTAGGACTTTCTATACTCTCGGACCCACCAGCAGATGCATCGACGTTATAGCTATCGACACATGCGTCCATGAATCCCCCAAACCCCTGGGGGGCACTTCCTCCTACCCTTTCGCTTGAGGCAGGCGCTGCAGCCTCTGCCTTTTTTGCTGCATATAAACCATATCCAACGCTAAAACCTGACGCAGCATTAGAGATTGCAATTGTCGAGGACATAACACGCTCCTTCTCTCATACATAGCAAGTCAAAAATTTAAGACTTATGCCAATACTTTCCAGTGGAACATGAACGATTATGTTCAAATATTTAACAACGTCAATCCGACAAGAAATTGGGTCCCATCGCGCCGCCCTACAATTACCCTCTAATGGTCTTTATATCCGAGAGATATTTCCTAGTGAGTTGTAGGATTAGTTACTTAAGGCATTACCTCAGCAAGCAACTACCTGTTTTATATGATTTAAAAAAATTCGATCACTCCGCGGATAAATATTTTGTTTTTTTTTGAATACGCCTACCAATACTCCTCCGAGGTGATACGACTCGAAATCTATCCACCCTGCATAAGAATGCCTAAAGTCAGTACTGGGACTAAAGTGACCGCCCCCCCCCTCTTTGCCCATCCCCCCCAGATACGGCAAACTGGCGCCCTCGCGGGCCTCGCCCCCTTTCAGCAGATTTCGTATGACCCGTTCCCCGTTTCGCCGTCTTGTGTTCGGCACCGTGCGTAGATTGCTGTACCTCTGGGTTCGCTCGGAGACGATCAATCAATCCTCGTTCACCCTCAATCTGGACCGCAGCAGGCCGGTCTTCTACTCCTTGCAGAACCCCTCGATCAGCGACCTAGCGGTGCTGGACACCGAATGCCGCAAGGCCGGTTTGCCCAGGCCCGTGCTTTCGGTGGCGGTGGGTAATCTGACCGAGCCTGCGGCGTTCTTTTACCTCACGCCTGCGCCGGACTGGCTGGGGCGTCAGGACAAGCGCGGCGCGCCGCCGACGCTGGAGCGGCTGGTAGGAGCGGTGACGCAAAACGCCACTGAAGACGCACAGATCATTCCGGTCAGCGTGTTCTGGGGCCAGTCCCCGGACAAGGAAGACAGCCCGTGGAAGCTGCTGTTTGCCGACAGTTGGGCGGTCACCGGGCGGCTGCGCAAATTCATCACCATCCTGATCCTGGGCCGCAAAACCCGTGTGCAGTTTTCCGCGCCGATTCATCTGCGCGAACTGGTGGACGAAAACAAAGGCTACGAACGCACCGTGCGCATGGCCCAACGCCTGCTTCGCGTGCATTTCCGTAACCTGAAAACCGCCGTCATCGGTCCTGACTTGTCCCACCGACGCAATCTGGTGAAGGGGTTGCTGGCGGATCCGATGGTCAAGCAGGCGATCCTGGAGGAAGCCGAACGGGAAAAAATCCCGGAGGCCAAGGCCCGGGAAAAGGCCCTGCACTACGGCAATGAAATCGCTTCGGACTACACCTACACGGTGATCCGCTTTATGGAAGTGGTGCTCAGCTGGTTCTGGAACAAGATCTACGACGGCATCAAAGTCAGCCATATCGAAGGCGTGCAGAACGTCGCCCAAGGTAACGAAATCATCTACGTGCCGTGCCACCGCAGCCACATTGATTACCTGTTGCTGTCCTATCTGCTGTTTCGCAACGGGCTGACACCTCCGCACATTGCCGCCGGTATCAACCTCAATATGCCGGTGATCGGCGGCCTGCTGCGTCGTGGTGGCGCGTTCTTCATGCGTCGCACGTTCAAGGGCAACCCGCTGTACACGGCCGTTTTCAACGAGTACCTGCACACCCTGTTCACCAAAGGTTTCCCGGTCGAATATTTCGTCGAGGGCGGGCGCTCTCGCACCGGGCGCATGCTGCAACCCAAGACCGGGATGCTGGCGATCACCCTGCGCAGTTACTTGCGCAATTCCAGAACGCCGATCGTCTTCGTCCCGGTGTACATCGGCTACGAACGCGTTCTTGAAGGCCGCACCTACCTGGGCGAGTTGCGTGGCGCGGTGAAGAAGAAAGAGTCGATCTTCGACATTTTCAAAGTCATCGGCGCACTCAAGCAGCGTTTCGGTCAGGTTTCGGTCAACTTCGGGGAGCCGATCAAGCTGGGCGAATTCCTCGACCATCAACAACCCGACTGGCGCGCGCAGGCACTTGGCCCGCAGTTCAAGCCGGCCTGGCTGCATGAAACCACCCACCGCCTGGGCGAACGTGTGGCGCAGCACTTGAACGAGGCAGCGGCGATCAATCCGGTGAATCTGGTGGCGCTGGCGTTGCTGTCGACACAAAGGCACGCCCTGGACGATCAAGCGTTGGCTCGGGTGCTGGATCTGTACCTGACCCTGCTGCGTCGCGTGCCGTACTCGCCGCACACCACGCTGCCCGAAGGCGATGGCCGGGCGTTGATCGAGCACGTCAAGGGCATGGACCTGTTGTCCGAGCAGAAGGACGCGCTGGGCAAGATTCTGTATCTGGACGAGCCAAACGCCGTTCTGATGACTTACTACCGCAACAACGTCCTGCATATCTTCGCACTGCCCTCCTTGCTGGCGAGCTTCTTCCAGAGTTCGTCACGCATGAGTCGCGAGCAAATCCTGCGCTATACCCACGCGTTGTATCCGTATCTGCAGTCGGAGCTGTTCATTCGCTGGTCGATGGATCAGCTCGATGAAGTCGTGGATCAATGGCTGCAGGCGTTCGTCGAACAAGGCTTGCTGCGTTTCGAGAACAACGTGTATCTGCGGCCGGCGCCGAGTTCGCGCCACTTTGTGCTGCTGACGCTGTTATCCCGGGCGATTGCGCAAACGCTGCAGCGCTTCTATATGGCCATCGCGTTGTTGCTCAACAGCGGGCAACACACGCTGAGCGCCGAGGAGCTGGAGGACCTGTGTACGGTCATGGCCCAGCGCCTGTCGATCCTGCATGGCCTCAACGCCCCGGAATTCTTCGACAAAAGCCTGTTTCGCCACTTCATTCAGTCGCTGCAGGATCAGGGCGTACTGCGCAAGAACGAAGCCGGAAAGCTTGGTTATCACGAACTGCTGGGCGAATTGGCCGAGGGCGCAGCCAAGCGCGTGCTCCCGGCGGAGATTCGTTTATCGATTCGCCAGGTCGCCCTGCACCGCAATGAAGATGCCCCACAAGCGCCCCCGGTTCTCTGAACTGGCTACATTTACCTTGGGCGCTCGTGCATTGCGAGCGCCTGTCGATAAGGAGATCCCTGCATGAAACCTATCTTTTTGACCCTGATGGCCACCCTGCTCGCTGCCTGCGCGCACGCACCGGACAACGTTCGTGGGAGCCTGGACGGTGAAGTGTTCTATCTGCAACGCATGGCGCTGCCGCCCACCGCGACGCTGACCGTCAGCCTGCAGGATGTTTCACTGGCAGACGCACCGGCGCAAACCCTGGCCAGACAAAGCGGGCCGATCCAGGGTCAGGTGCCGATGCCGTTTCACCTGACTTACGATCAAAAACAGGTCCAGCAAGGCCACACCTATTCGGTCAGTGCGCGCATCGAAGTGGATGGCAAGCTGCTGATGATCAGCACCGAACGTTACAGCGTGGACCTGACACTGGATGAAAAACCGCCGGTGCGCATTCGGTTGAATCCGGCGCGCTGAGCGTTTAACTCTTCGCCTTACTTCTGAAAAAAGGACGCCGCTCATGCTGCTTCGCTCTCTTACGTTCACCGGCCTGTGCGCTGGCCTGTTGCTCTCGGCCAATGCGTTCGCGCTGTCGCTGGGCGATCTCTCGCAATCGGACGCCACCGGCGGGCTGAAAGACGCGCTGACCCAGGGCGCGCAAGTCGCGGTCAAGCAATTGGGCGTGCCGGGCGGCTTCAACAATAACCAGGACGTGCGTATCGAGCTGCCGGGCAGCCTGGGCAAAGTGGCCAAGAAGATGAAGCAGTTCGGCATGGGCGCGCAGGTCGATCAATTGGAAACCAGCATGAACCAGGCCGCTGAGGCCGCTGTGCCTCAGGCCCAGGCGCTGCTGGTGGATGCGGTGAAAAAGATGAGTGTCGAGGACGCCAAAGGCATTCTCAGTGGCGGCAAAGATTCGGCGACCCAGTACCTGAGCAAAACCAGCCGCGAACAGATCCGCACCAAGTTCCTGCCGATCGTCAAACAGTCCACGGACAAGGTAGGCCTGGCGCAGAAATACAACGCGTTCGCCAGTCAGGCCGCGACCCTGGGCGTGCTGGATGCCAAGAGCGCCAACATCGAAGGCTACGTGACCGAACAGGCGCTGAACGGGCTGTTCGAGATGATCGCCAAGCAGGAAGAAAGCATTCGTGCGAACCCGGCAGCGGCAGCCACCAGCCTGGCCAAAAAGGTTTTCGGCGCGCTTTAACTGCCGACATTTCACTGTAGGAGCCAATTTGTTGGCGAGACCGGCGCTGCGGTGTGTCAGGCAAGACGTCTCGCGAACAAGTTCGCTCCTACAGGCGAGACCGGCGCTGCGGTGTGTCAGGCCAGACGCTTCGCGAACAAGTTCGCTCCTACAGGCGAGACCGGCACTGCGGTGCGTCAGGCAAGACGTCTCGCGAACAAGTTCGCTCCTACAGGCGAGACCGGCGCTGCGGTGCGTCAGGCCAGACGCTTCGCGAACAAGTTCGCTCCTACAGGATCGGCATCATTCGGTTTTCTTCACCCTGAACCACGCCGCATACAGCGCTGGCAGAAACAGCAACGTCAGCGCTGTCGCGACAATCAGTCCGCCCATGATCGCAACCGCCATCGGACCGAAGAACACGCTGCGTGACAGCGGAATCATCGCCAACACCGCCGCCAGCGCGGTCAGCACAATGGGTCTGAAACGTCGAACCGTGGCTTCGATGATCGCCTGCCAGCGGTCCAGCCCACCGGCGATATCCTGCTCGATCTGATCCACGAGAATCACCGAGTTGCGCATGATCATCCCCGACAGCGCAATGGTCCCGAGCATCGCGACGAAGCCAAACGGCTGGCCGAAGATCAGCAGAAACAACGTGACGCCGATCAAACCCAGTGGCGCCGTCAGAAACACCATCACGGTGCGTGAGAAGCTGCGCAACTGGATCATCAGCAACGTCAGCACCACCACGATGAACAACGGCACACCGGCGTTCACCGAATTCTGCCCGCGCGCCGCATCTTCGACCGTGCCGCCGACTTCCAGCAGATATCCGTCCGGCAGTTCTGCGCGCACGCCATCGAGGGTCGGCATGATCTGTTTGACCAGCGTTGCCGGCTGCTCTTTGCCATAAATATCAGCCCGCACCGTCACGTTCGGTAGCCGGTTGCGATGCCAGATAACGCCCTCCTCGAAGCCGTATTCCAGCGTCGCCACTTGCGACAGTGCGACGCTGCTGCCATTTGCAGTCGGGATCGACAGGCTCGACAGCGCGCCCAGTTCCTGGCGCTCGCGTTCGGTGCCGCGCACCAGGATTTCAATCAGTTCGTCATCTTCCCGGTATTGGCTGACGCTTGATCCTGTCAGCTGGCTTTGCAGGAAGCGCGACAGGTCCGCCGTGGTGACGCCCAGCGCCCGGGCACGATCCTGATCGACGTTCAGATAAATGACTTTGCTCGGCTCCTCCCAATCCAGATGCACGTTCACCACATGAGGGTTTTCACGGACCTTGGCGGCGACCTTACGGGCCAGCGCTCGCACCTGATCGATGTGCTCGCCGGTCACTCGAAACTGCACCGGATACCCAACGGGCGGGCCGTTTTCCAGGCGGGTCACCCGAGGGCGCAACATCGGGAATTGCTCATTGAGGGTGGCGATCAGCCAGGTACGAAGCGCTTCCCGGTCTTCGATGGTTTTGGCCAAGACCACAAACTGCGCAAAGCTTGCCGCCGGCAGTTGCTGGTCCAGTGGCAGATAGAAGCGCGGCGAGCCTGTGCCGACATACGCCACGTAGTTGTCGACGCCGGCGTGATCTTTGAGCATCGTTTCCAGCCGCTTGACCTGCTCGGTGGTGCTGCTCAACGACGCCCCTTCCGCCAGCTTCAGATCGACCATCAGCTCCAGACGTCCGGAGGCCGGGAAGAACTGCTGTGGCACGAAGCGGAACATCGCAATCGACAACACGAACAGCATCAGCGTCAGGACGATTACGGTCTTGCGCCGGCGCACGCACCAGCCCACCAAACCCCTCACGCGCTTATAAAAAGGCGTGCCATAAGGGTCGGGGGCGTTGGGCCCGGAGCCATGTTTGGCTGCGTGAATCTTTGCCAGATCCGGCAGCAGTCGCTCACCCAGATACGGCACGAACACCACCGCCGCCACCCACGAGGCGAGCAGAGCGATTGTCACCACCTGAAAGATCGAACGCGTGTATTCGCCGGTGCTCGACTGAGCAGTGGCAATCGGCAAAAACCCCGCCGCCGTGATCAGCGTGCCGGTGAGCATCGGGAATGCGGTGCTGGTCCAGGCG
>Ga0247742_10002533_pt1 | contig 11894 bp, 9 predicted proteins | sample UWRJL208509C2_FD_180944 | JGI IMG/M metagenome (GOLD analysis project Ga0247742, IMG submission 180944) | Plant litter microbial communities from Arlington Agricultural Research Station in Wisconsin, United States - UWRJ-L208-509C-2 | ecosystem: Environmental > Terrestrial > Plant litter >... | reverse complement strand
ATCCCACCAAGGCCATCACACCCATCACCGACCTCTCGGTGGGAGTGGAGCCCATCCCTGCTATCGGCAACGGTGTGAAGGTGGATTCCACCTCGCGGGTGGTTGATGCAGAAGGATGCGAACTGCAGGTCATTACCTTCGCCTTCGATCACATCACTCCCATGCGGGATCCGAAGGAAGCTTCTGACCGCAAGGTTGAGAACACGGGGTGGCAGTACGACATTCCCGTCACGGTCCTCGCCAAGGCCTACCAGCCCACCACCTCCTCGGTTCAGGTCGAATCGTATGCCTCCACAGCAGACCCACGGTTCATCGGAGTTGCTGACGGCGGCACAGCCGAACAGACGGTACCGATGATTGGCTACGCCCCCTTCTTCAGCGAAGACATCTACAATTTCGATGCCGCACGGGCAAGTGTCGCCAAAGATATTGGCCGTGTATCGATCAATATTGCCGGTGGTTTGCTGCTGGATAAGTTGTCCGGAACCTCGGCAACGGGTCCGTGGTCCTTGGCCACCACCGTAGGCGAGGACGCGTTCTGGCAGGTTTACGTCAGCAACGTCCTGCCAAACCCGGTGACTGGCGCCACCTTCTTCGACCGTTTGCCGGCGGTGGCAACGGGCGACGATTTCGATGTGGTCCTTTCGGGCGCCGTAACGGGCGCACCGGCGGGGGCAAGGATCGAATATTCCACAGATGCAACGGATGCCACCTCGGGCAACTGGTCCACTGATCCCCTCAACGCCACTGCCTTCCGGATGTTCGTTGACGTCCTGGCATCCGGGGATGACTTCACCTTGGTGGTTCCCACCAAGGTGGCAGGAGATCCCGGCTTCGGGGCGAAAGCAAGCAACGTACTCCTCGCAACAGGAACGTACAACGGGGAAGCGGTCCAGTTCGCTACTAACGAGGCAGCTGTGAATGTGGCCGGAACTCCTGGGCTCGGAATCGTGAAGAAAACCAACGGGACCGTCTACTCTTCAGCTCCCGGTGCAATAGTGGCTAACGGTTCCGATGTGACATGGACCTACGAGGTCACCAACACGGGCAATACGCCCCTTTCAAACATAGCCGTCTCGGATGCCTTCTCCGCAGGGGATGGCAGCACGGGTACGTTGATGCCCACCTCGAGCGATACAGGCGCACTGGCCCCCGGAGACACCCGTGTCTTCACCGCTCAGGATGCCGCCGTGGCAGGTCAGTACCACAACACAGCCACTGCCACTGCCACGGCTACGGACGCAGCAGGGACCCCTTTGGCGCAGCAGCCCGCTCCAGTCACCGCTGAATCCTGGTACCTCAGCGGCAACACCGGTTTGTCTGTTGTGAAGACCACCAATGGCGAGGATGTTAAAGCTGCTCCGGGGCCGCAGGTGGTTCCCGGCAGCGAGGTGAAGTGGACGTACACCGTGAAGAACACCGGCGACTTTGTCCTGAAGGATGTCCTGGTTGTTGATAAGGACAGCGCTGGCAGGGAGGTGTTCTCCGGGACAGTTCCCCTGTTGGCGCCGGGTGCTTCTGTGGTGTTGTCGGCTCAGGGCGAGGCTATTGAGGGCCAGTACAAGAACACTGTGACGGCATCGGCGGAGAACCCCCTTGGCGGTTCTGACCTGAGTGCTGCTGATGACTCGTACTACTTCGGTGCTCTCCCCGGCTTGACGGTGGACAAGCTCGTCTCAACTACCCAAGAAGGGCCTTGGAGCGAGGCTGTCACCATCAACCCGGCTGAGACGGTCTTCTGGCAGCTCAGCGTGACCAACACCGGCAACACGGTACTCACGGATGTCCGATTCGACGACCCCGCGCTCGGGGCCATCGAGCCAGTTGCCACTCTCGCACCCGGGCAAACGGTCAGCCGGGTCATTGCCCAGAGCAATGTCACAGAGTCCTACGTCAACGTCGTGGTTGCTTCTGCAACGGTGCCCGGCGGAGGAGAGGCCACGGGGAGTGACTCAAGCGAGGTCATAGTGAAGCCGGTGGTGGATGTTCCTCCCGCCGCGTCAGCCACTGTGCCTCCCGCCGCAGCGTCCACCCCGCCGCCCGCCGCGACGACGGGCGACCTTCCTGACACCGGCGCAACCGGTGTCATGATCGGACTCTGGGGCGCTGCAGGGCTTCTGGTTGCTGGAGGCCTGGCACTGGTTGGCAGCCGTCGGCGAAGGAGCGCCTAACGCAGGGCATAAGGTGAAATAGAACAGCGACGTCGGCACTCAAGTCAGGGTGCCGACGTCGCTGTTTCTGTCCTAAGAGTTAGCGCGTTGCCGCGGTTTCGGTTTCCACCATCGCCTTCCACTCAGCCACGCGGGCCTGGTGCAGGGGTGATTTCCGAACAACCGCGTAGGCCACACCAAGGATGGCGAACCAGATGGGCGTCACCAGCAGGGCGGTGAGCGTGTCCGGCTGAGTGGTCAGCGCCCAGACGAGGAACGCGAAGAAGGCGAACACCACCCACACCATGGGGATTCCGCCGGGCATCTTGAACGATGAGGCCGCGTGCTGTTCGGGGCGGCGTTTACGGTACACGAGGTAACTGGCCAGGATGATCGACCAAACGAACATGAAGCAGACTGCGGACACGGTGGTCACCATGTCGAACGCCACGCCAACGTCCTTGCCCGCGTACAGGAGCGCGACGCCGGCCAGCAGCAGGACGCAGGACAGGAACAGTGCGTTCTGGGGTACTTTGCGGCTGGAAAGGCGGCCGAAGAGCTTGGGTGCGTCGCCATCGTTGGCCAGGCCGTAGACCATACGGGATGTTGAGTAGATGCCCGAGTTGGCGGAGGACATGGCCGAGGTGAGGACCACGAGGTTGACCACGGTAGCTGCCATTCCCAGGCCTGCCAGGGAGAACATGGCAATGAACGGGCTCTGGCCGGCTTTGAACTCGGTCCACGGGGTGACGGACATGAGGATGATCAGGGCACCTACGTAGAAGAGCATGACGCGCAGGGGGATCGCGTTGATGGCGCGGGGGAGGTTGTGCTCAGGGTTCTTGGTTTCGGCGGCGGCCGTACCCACCAGCTCGATGCCCACGAACGCGAACACGGCGATTTGGAAGCCAGCCACGAAGCCCATGAATTCCTTGGGGAAGAACCCGCCGTGGCTCCAGAGATTGGTGAAGCTCGCGGTTCCTGCGTTGGATTGGAAACCGGTGAAGATCATCACCAGGCCCACAACGATCAGTGCCACGATGGCGATGATCTTGATGAGCGCGAACCAGAACTCGGTCTCGCCGAAGGCCTTCACGGTGGGCAGGTTCAGGAGAAGCAGGTTGATGATGGTGGCCAGGCCCGGGATCCAGAGTTGGATTCCCGGCCAAAGCTCGTCGGCGTATCCCGCAATAGCGATGACGTCTGCCACGCCGGTGACTACCCAGCAGAACCAGTAGGTCCAGCCTGTGAAGAAGCCGGCCCACGGTCCAAGGAGGTCGCCCGCGAAGTCGCTGAAGGATTTGTAGTTCAGGTTGGACAGCAGCAGCTGGCCCATGGCGCGCATGACGAAGAAGAGCATGAAGCCGATGATCATGTACACGAAGATCACGGAGGGGCCGGCGACGGAGATGGTCTTACCGGAGCCCATGAAGAGGCCGGTCCCAATGGCGCCGCCGATGGCCAGGAGCTGGATGTGGCGGTTGCTCAGGGAGCGCGACAGGTGTGGCTCGCTGTCCCTGCTGGAGGCGTGAAGCTTCCCTTGTGTTGTCTGGTCGGACATTAGTTCAAGAACCCTTCGAAGGACCCGCCACAATGGTGACGGCCGTTACAAATCTGTTCGATAAAGCTATAGCTAATGTCTGACCAATGGCGAATCGGTCTGCATGGCGAAAGCTCCTCCCATGACATGGAGGAGCTCTGGCCGTTATAGGAACGTGGTGGGAACCTAGGCGATCTGGCGCTTGTAGGCGGCTGTGGCAAAGGCGTAGGAGACCACGAGGATCCCCAGACACCAGGCCAGCGCTACCCATATGTCCCCACCTACCGGACGCTGCGCGAACAGATCCTGGATGGTATTCACAATGGACGTCACTGGCTGGTTTTCGGCGAACCAGCGGACCGGGCCCGGCATGGTCTCCGTAGGGACGAAGGCGGAGCTGATGAACGGTAGGAAGATCAGCGGGTAGGAGAACCCGCCCGCGCCGTCAACGGACTTCGCCGAGAGGCCCGCGATGATTGCGATCCAGGTCAGCGCCAACGTGAAGAGCGCCAGGATACCCGCCACGGCCAACCAATCCAGGATGTTGGCGGAGCTGCGGAATCCCATGAGAAGTGCCACCAGCACGATGATCACCAGCGACAGTCCGTTGGCCACCAGGGATGTCAGGACGTGCGCCCAGAGAACCGATGAGCGTGCGATCGGCATGGACTGGAACCGCTCAAAGATCCCGCTCTGCATGTCCGTGAACAGGCGGACTGCCGTGTAGGCGATGCCGGAGGCGATCGCGATCAACATGATGCCTGGGAGCAGGTAGTTCACGTAGTTCTCAGTGTCGGTCCTGATGGCTCCGCCGAAAACGTAGACGAAAAGCAGCATGAGGGCGATCGGTGTGATTGCTGTGGTGATGATGGTATCCACGCTGCGGAAAATGTGCCGCATGGAACGGCCCAGCAGAACAGAAGTGTCTGCGAAGAAGTGGGTGTTCATGACCTGTCCTTTACTGACTCGTTGCCACTGGCCCCAGCGTTGCCGCTACCCACCAGAGCCAGGAAGATGTCCTCCAGGCTCGGTTGCTTTTCTACGTATTCGATCTTGGCCGGCGGCAGCAATTGCTTAAGCTCGGCGAGGGTGCCGTTGGCGATGATGCGTCCCTCATGCAGGATGGCAATCCGGTCTGCCAGTTGTTCAGCCTCATCGAGGTACTGCGTGGTGAGCAGGACTGTGGTGCCTTGGTTGGCGAGGTTCTTGACGATGTCCCACACCTCAAGGCGGGCTTCAGGGTCCAGGCCGGTGGTGGGCTCGTCCAGGAAAATCGGCGTGGGGTTGCCGATCAGGCTCATCGCTATGTCCAATCGACGACGCATGCCGCCGGAATAGGTAGCTACTTTGCGGGACCCGGCTTCCGTGAGGCTGAACTGCGCCAGCAACTCGTCCGCGATCTGTCCCGGGTTCTTCAGGTGGCGCAGCTTAGCCACCAGGACCAGGTTCTCCTTCCCGGACAGGACCTCGTCCACCGCCGCAAACTGCCCGGTCAGGCTGATGGACTGCCTTACCTGTTGTGATTCGGTGGCTACATCAAAACCTTCGACGGCGGCAGAGCCGGCATCCGCTTTGAGCAGGGTGGACAGGATCTTCACCATGGTGGTCTTGCCCGCTCCGTTGGATCCCAGCAGTGCAAAGATGCTGCCGGGGGCCACCTCAAATTCCACACCCCTGAGTACGTGGAGGTCCTTGTATGACTTCTCGATGCCCTCTACGCGGATTGCTGCAGTGGTCATGATTCCGCCTCCCTGGCTTCATCAATCGCCTTGTTCAGGCGCTCGCGTTCTTTGTCGATCCATCGTTTTCCGCCGTAGGCCTGGGCGAAGCTCTCTGCGAACTCGATGGGGTCATCACCCACGATGTCGCTGACGGGGGTGCCGTCCACTGCGGCTCGTTCCCATAGGTCGGCCAGGTCCGTGAACATCTGCACCATGGTGTCGCCTTGCGTGACACCGCCGTAGTACATCAGATAGCGGTTGAAGGCTGTGGCCACAGCGAGGTATGGCTCGGGCAAGGCGTCCAGCCGTGCCTTGGCTTGCTTGTACTGCTTTTTCTGCTCGAGCGATCCGGTAACCAGCTCGATCCATTTTGCTGCCATGCTATTTTCCTTCCTTGCGGAGCTGTTCCAGCCGTTCGGACAAGAAGCTCCATGTGTTCCAGAATTCGCTCAGTTCTTTTTCGCCCTGGGTGTTGAGCGTGTACACCTTGCGGGGCGGCCCTTTTTCGGACGGCCTCTTCTCCACGTCCACCAGGCCCTTTTGTTCGATCCTGACCAGCAGTGCGTACACGGTGCCCTCAGCGATCTCGGTGAAGCCTTGCTCTCGGAGCAGCGTGGTGATTTCGTATCCATACGCCGCCTTCCCGGTCAGGAGGGCCAGGACGATTCCCTCCAATGTGCCTTTGAGCATCTCTGTCATTTGCTTGCCCATCGGACACCTCCTTCACTACTCAGTATTACTAGCTACCACTACATAGTAGAACTAAGTACCGGTACTTAGCAACACTGAGTTCCGAAGAATATCGACCGGAGTGGCATGCTGGGTTGGTGACTACTCAATCCGGTTCCGTGCCCGCCCTGCTGACTGCCGCCGTCGAGCGTGGAACCTTTACCCTCCGGCGCGCCCGCAAGGGCGACCTCCCGCCCATCCTCGCGCTGCTCGCGGATGACCAGTTGGGTGCCACGCGCGAAAATGCGGACGATTTAGCGCCCTACGAGCAGGCTTTTGACGCGATCGACGCCGACCCGGCGCACCTTTTGGTGGTGGGCGAACTCGACGGTGATGTTGTTGCGACGTTCCAGCTCAGCTATATCCCCGGCTTGTCGCGCCGGGGATCCTGGCGCGCGCAAATCGAGGCGGTCCGGGTCTCCAGCGCGCTGCGGGGTCAGGGGGTTGGCGCGTTGATGATTCAGTGGGCTATTGATCAGGCCCGGGAGCGCGGCTGCTCTCTGGTGCAGCTCACCACGGATAAGTCCCGCGTGGGGGCCCATCGCTTCTATGAGCGCTTGGGGTTTGTTGCGAGCCATGAGGGTATGAAGCTCACACTCTAAGAGCCTCACCCGCCCTATTCTTTGACATTTAGGTACCCTAACTATTAGGGTACCTAAATATGAACACCTTTGATCCCCGGCTATTGGATCTCGCCCAGGACTTCCGTGAGTCACTTCGGCTCGGCGTGTACATGTTCCGCCGCCTCGATCCCGAAGGCGAGCTAACCGCCGCGCAGCTCAGCCTGCTGTCCATGATTTCCGACGGCGGCCTCCGAGTGGGCGACATCGCCAAGAACCTGGGGATCAAAGTCCCGAGCGCCACGGAGCAGATCATCAAGCTCGAGCGCGCCTCACTGGTTACACGCCAGCCTGACCCGGACGATTCTCGGGCCGTCCAGGTGGTCATCACCCAAGCCGGGACCGCCGCCGTCGAGTCCGCCAATCAGCGGCGCAATGCCATGGTGGCCGAACTACTGCAGGGTCTCAGTAACCAGGAGATTGAGCAGCTCGCCTCAGCGTTGCCCGTGATCGCCAAGCTCAACAGCTCGTTCCAGAACTAACCGGATAAGCACCGACAAGGAGCCATTGAATGTCACGCCAGTTGGCTGACGCTTCAGCAAGCGCCGAAACAACTATCGAAACCACCCTTGAAGCCGAGAAAGCTTCATTTCTCAAACAGCCCAAAGCGGTGTGGGCCACGGCGCTCGCGGCCGTTTTCGCGTTCATGGGCATCGGGCTCGTGGACCCTATTCTCCCCGCGATTGCAAAGAATCTCGAGGCGTCCACCAGTGAAGTCTCGTTGCTGTTCACCAGCTATTTCCTGGTGACCGCAATCGCCATGTTGATCAGCGGATTCGTGTCCTCCAGGATCGGTGGAAAGAAGACGCTGCTCATCGGCTTGGCGATCATCGTGGTGTTCGCGTCGTTGTCCGGCCTCGCCGGCAGCGTTGAGCAGCTGGTGGGATTCCGGGCGGGGTGGGGCCTCGGTAATGCGTTGTTTGTGGCCACGGCACTAGCGGTGATCGTAGGTGTGGCCAGCGGAGGAACCGGCACTGCCATCATCCTTTACGAAGCAGCACTCGGTCTGGGTATCTCCCTTGGCCCGCTGCTGGGCGCCCTCCTGGGCGGCTGGCAGTGGCGGGCTCCGTTCTTCGGCACCGCAGTCCTCATGGCCGCGGCCTTCATTGCGTTGCTGGCGTTGCTTCCCAAGACGCCCGCTCCCGCTAAAAAGTCCCGCCTGAGGGATCCGCTCCTTGCGCTCGGCCACAAGGGTCTCCGCACCACAGCGGCCAGCGCACTGTTCTACAACTACGGATTCTTCACCATCCTTGCCTTCACGCCCTTCATCCTGGGTATGGACGCCTACGGAATCGGGGGAGTGTTCTTCGGCTGGGGCGTTGCTGTTGCCGTGTTCTCGGTGTTTGTCGCCCCTGTACTCCAGAAGCGCTTCGGCGCCGTCAAGGTCCTCACCGGTACGCTGGCCGTCCTCATGCTCGACCTGATCGGCCTGGGACTGGCAGCCGGGCACTCGGTGACTGCCGTCGTCGTGCTTGTCATCGTGGCTGGTGCCCTGCTGGGCATCAACAACACGGTCTATACGGAACTGGCCATGGGCGTTTCTGATTCCCCGCGTCCCGTTGCGTCCGCCGGTTACAACTTTGTGCGCTGGATGGGCGGCGCGCTGGCCCCGTTTGCGGCCGCCCAGCTGGGTGAGCACTTCGGCCCGCAAGTACCGTTCTTCGCCGGAGCGGTGGCCATGGCTATCGCCATCCTCGTTGCTTTCGGAGGACGCGGCTACCTGAAATCTCACGAGCCCCACTTGGTGTAGCGGTCCCGAAACCACAGAAAGCCCGGCGGTTTCCGCCGGGCTTTCTTGTGTCGTGTGCTCTATTTCGTGTCGTCCGAGGTGACCGGCAGGGGAGCCACCGGTGCGCCTTTGGGAACGAACAGCGTTTCAGCCTGTTCCAAGGACATGCCGTTGGTCTCCGGAACCTTGAACATCACAAAGAAGAACGACGCCGCCGCGAATGCCGCGTACATGGCGTAAGTCAGTGGCAGCGAACCTGCCGCCATGATGGGGAAGCTGAGCGTGATGGCAAAATTGGCGATCCACTGCGCCGCTGCGGCCAGACCGAGGGCCCGGGCGCGGATGCGGGACGGGAAGATCTCGCCCAGCAGCACCCAGACGAGCGGCCCCCACGAGGCACCGAAGCTGATCACAAAAATGTTCGCCGCTACCAGGGCTACCGGTCCCCACGCGCCCGGGAGGCTGATCTCGGAGCCCGTACCCACGGCGGACGAGAACGCCATTGCCATGACGCCGAGGGATACAGCCATGCCAATGGAACCGGTGAGCAGGATGGGGCGGCGGCCGATGCGATCCACCAATGCGATGGCAACCAAAGTCACCAGGATGTTGGTGACGGAGGTGGCCACGGAGATTGTCAATGAGTCCTTCTCCTGGAACCCGACGGCCTTCCACAACGTGGTGGAGTAGTAGAAGATCACGTTGATGCCGACGAACTGCTGCAGGACGGAGAGGATGATGCCGATCCACACCACTGGCAGAAGGCCGAATCTGTTGCCGCGGAGGGACCCCTTCCTGGTGGAGAGCTTCTCCTCCTGAATGGACTCGCGGATCTCGCGGATGTGGCGCTCGATGTCGTCGCCCGGGATGATTTTGTTGAAGATACTGCGGGCCTGGTCTTCCTTGCCGTTCAGTACCAGGAAATGCGGGGACTCGGGCAGGCGGAAAGCGATCCAGCCGTACACTGCGGCGGGCACGGCGCAAGCGATGAACATCCACCGCCAGGCTTCAATGCCAAACCACAGCGTGCCATCTGCGCCGCCGGCCGAATTGGCCAGCACGGCATCGGAGAGAAGGGCCGCGAAAATGCCGGTGGTGATGGCGAGCTGCTGGAGGGAAGCCAAACGGCCACGTACGTGCCGGGGGGAAATTTCGGAGATATACGCAGGGGCAATAACGGAGGCAAGTCCAATGCCCAAACCGCCTACCAATCGCCAGAGGATGAGGTCCCACACACCAAAGGCAAGGCCCGTTCCCACCGCGCTCACCAGGAAGAGCAGCGCACCGATCTTCATGGCAGGTATACGGCCGTAGCGGTCGGCGATCTTGCCGGCAAAGTAGGCCCCGGCGGCACAGCCCAGCAGGGCAACGGCAACGGCGAAGCCTGTGACCGCTTCCGTCATGACGAACTCGTCCGCCATCGCATCCACGGCGCCATTGACCACGGAGGAATCGAAGCCGAAGAGGAAGCCGCCCACCGCGCCGGCGACGGCCAGGCCGATCACCTTCCGTGAAACTGGGGGCGCGCCTTCGGTGCTGGAACTGGACATGGGTCTCCCTTAGGGAATGGGGGTTTGGAAGCGATGTGCGGGACGTCGTCGGCTGTCCGACGGGGACGCCGGTGCACTCGCGCTACACAGTGTGGCACGTCATATCGCTCCAGTTCCAGTCAAGTGACGGAGGCGACATGTATTCACGTAGTTAACGCATCATGTTGCTTCCGCACAGCTGGGAGTTGACTGGGTGGACGCTCCCTGGTTGCTGTGGCGGCAAAAGCGGGTTCATGGCTCAACTAGTTGAACACAAAGCACGGCAGGCCGTCCGAAGACTGCCTGCCGTGCTTGTGGTGCGTGACGTAGTACCTGACGCGCAAATCTAGTGCGCGGGAACGGACTCTTTGGCTGCCGCCTTGGGGTCCGTGAGCTTCTTGTTCGGCAACGCGAAGCTGATCAGGAAGGCAACGAGCATGAGCCCGGCAGCAGTAAGCATCACGATGTCGATCGCCTGGGCGAAGCCCTCGGTGATCGGCCTGGTGAGCGTGCTGTTTGCCGTGTGGAGCCAGCTGGTGTCGTTCAGGGACTCGTTGTTGGCGCCGTTCTTGAAGAAGTCGAAGAGCTTGGCGTTGGCGGGATCCGACGCCACGGCAGGGTCCTGCATGACCGCCTGATAGTCCGGGGTAGCGGCGGCAGTTTTCATGCCGTCGGCGATCTTGTCAGCCGCAGTGCTAAAGAGCATGGAGATGAAGACTGCCGTGCCCACTGCACCACCCATGGAACGGAAGAATGCGGCTGTTGAGGTGCCCACGCCCATATCCTTGGGCGGGACCGAAACCTGCATGGCAAGAGTGAGCGGCTGCATGCAGAAACCCAGTCCGACGCCGAAGAACACGGCGATCAGGCCGGGAACCCAGAGGCCGGTATCGACGCCGAGGACCAGGCCCATTACGGTGGCGGCAGCCGCAAGGATAGCCGTACCCATGATGGGGAAGACCCGGTAGACGCCTGATGAGGAGATGGTTCGGCCGGCGGAGATGGAGCCGAAGAGGATGCCCACAGTGAACGTGATCATCATCAGGCCGGCCTCGGTAGGAGTAAGCCCCTTCACGAGCTGCAGGTACATGGGCAGCATGGCGATGGCGCCGAACATACCAATGCCGATGATGAAGTTCAGCAGCGAGGACAATCCGAAAGTGGTGTTCTTGAAAAGACGCAGCGGGATCAAGGCGTAGTCTCCGGCGCGCTTCTCAGCCAGAAGGAAGGCGACGATGCCGATGACGCCAAGCCCATAGCAGAGCCAGGATGCGCCCGAGGCCCAACCCCAGGTGCGGCCCTGCTCTGCAACCAGCAGCAGCGGAACAATCGCAAGGGTGATCGCGGCTGCACCCCAGTAGTCGATCTTTTGCTTCACGTGCCGGGCCGGGAGGTGCAGGTACATGAAGACCACAACAAGGGCGGCGAGCCCAATGGGGAGGTTGATGAAGAAGACCCAGCGCCAGCCTTCAAAGCCCAGGATGTTGGCCGAGCCGGCGAACGCGCCGCCAATGACCGGACCGAGCACGGAAGAAATACCGAACACAGACATGAAGTAGCCCTGGTACTTTGCCCTGTCCTTCAGCGCCACGATGTCGCCGATGATGGTCAGCGCCAAGGCCAGCAAACCGCCGGCGCCCAGGCCTTGGATACCGCGCGCAATGGCAAGCTCGGTCATGGAATGGACGGATCCTGCGTAGAGGGAACCGATCAGGAAGATCACGATGGCCACGAGGTAGAGGGGGCGGCGGCCAAAGATGTCGCTGAGCTTGCCGTACAGCGGGGTGCTCACGGTGGAGGTGATGAGGTACGCCGTGGTGGCCCACGCCTGGAGGGACAGGCCATCGAGGTCGTTGGCGATGGTGTAAATGGAGGT
>Ga0247742_10002530_pt1 | contig 11902 bp, 8 predicted proteins | sample UWRJL208509C2_FD_180944 | JGI IMG/M metagenome (GOLD analysis project Ga0247742, IMG submission 180944) | Plant litter microbial communities from Arlington Agricultural Research Station in Wisconsin, United States - UWRJ-L208-509C-2 | ecosystem: Environmental > Terrestrial > Plant litter >... | reverse complement strand
TGCACCAGATTGAACCGCTCGGACAAGTCGTGATGACCGTCACGCAAACGTTCGATGGCGGCATCGGCGCTACGCTGATCGGCCACCAGCGCCTCGAAGCCGACTTCCTGATTGCCGATCACCCCTTCACGCTGGCTGACCTTCTCGTTCAGGGCCTGCCAGCGCAACGCCGACAGTTGGGCCTTGAGCTGACGCTCTTCGGCTTTGTATTCCTGATACTTCTCCGCCGCCTGAGCCTGACGCTGCAAGCGCTCCAGCTGACGGCCCAACTCTTCGCGCAGGTCAGTCAGGCGCGCGAGGTTTTCGTGGGTGCGGCGGATGCGGTTTTCGGTGTCACGGCGACGCTCCTTGTACTTGGAGATGCCGGCGGCTTCTTCGATGAAATTGCGCAGGTCTTCGGGCTTGGCTTCGATCAGCTTGGAGATCATGCCCTGCTCGATGATCGAGTAGCTGCGCGGGCCCAGGCCGGTGCCGAGGAAGATATCGGTGATGTCGCGACGACGGCATTTGGTGCCGTTCAGGTAGTAGCTGTTCTGGCTGTCGCGGGTCACTTTGCGGCGGATAGATATCTCCGCGTAACTGGCGTATTCGCCGATCAGGGTGCCGTCGGAGTTATCGAAGACCAGCTCAATGCTGGCCTGGCTGACCGGTTTGCGGCTGGTGGAGCCGTTGAAAATGACGTCGGTCATCGACTCGCCGCGCAGGTTCTTGGCCGAGCTTTCGCCCATGACCCAGCGCACCGCGTCGATGATGTTGGATTTGCCGCATCCGTTGGGGCCGACCACGGCCGCCATGTTACTGGGGAAATTCACCGTCGTCGGGTCGACGAAGGATTTGAATCCCGCCAGCTTGATGCACTTAAGACGCATTGTTTAGCTGGCCGCCAAGGCAGCGAGGACCGACTGGCAACTGCGCTGGCCGTAACGGGTGAGCACCGCGCGGATCTGCAGGATGTCGCGTGCGATCACCGCTTCGAGCAACTGGCCGAACAGCGTCAGGTATTCGCTCATCTGGGCCTTGCGTTGCTCCAGCGCCAGGAAATAGAAGCGGCTCATGGACGGCTGCAGGTTCTCGATGGTTTCTTCAAGATAGGGGTTGTTGGCGAACGGATAAGCGGCGCGCATCACATTAAAGCTGTCTTCGACGAAGGCTTTCACGTCCTGGCGTTCGCAACTGGCGATCAGACGTTGCTGGATTTGCAGGAATGGCGCCAGTTCGATCTCTTCCTTCCAGCGCTCGCCGACGGCAATTGCCAGCAGAATGTACAACTCGCTCATCAGCGCGCAGAGGCTTTCGACGTTATGCGGGGTCAGCACCGAAACCTGAGCACCACGGCGCGGCAGGATGACGATCAAGTGGCGGCGTTCGAGGATCAGCAGCGCCTCACGCACCGATCCGCGGCTGACATTGAGTGCGGCCGTGACCTTCTGTTCCTGAATTCGCTCACCGGGCTTGAGCTCGCCACGAATGATGCGCTCGGCAAGGTGGTGAGCGATTTGCTCGGCGAGGCTGTCCGGTGCCTTGAACGTCATTTCTTTCCTTTAAACCCTAACTGCACACAAGCGGCGAAGTGTATCGCACTGCACCCCCGTGGCGCAGGGCCACTTGTGCGGAAACTGGCACGAAATAAGCAAAACTTGGAACGTCAGGACGAAGTTTTATTTCACCCGGTGTGCGCCGTTAATCGGCAAAGCGGTGAAAACGCAAATTTCCTGACTTAAAGGTCAGAAAATTATTGACCCGATAGTCAGAGCTGATAGATTCATCGACACGTTCGATTACAACTCAGCACGACTACTCTTATTACAAGAAATGAGGCATGACCCGTGATCCAGTTCTTACTGAACCAAGAGCTAAAAACCGAGCACGCTCTGGACCCCAACGTGACGGTGCTCAATTACCTGCGTGAGCACTTGCACAAGCCCGGTACCAAAGAAGGCTGCGCCAGCGGCGACTGCGGCGCCTGCACGGTCGTGATCGGCGAACTGACGGTGGATGCCGACGGCAAGGACGCGCTGAGCTACCGCAGCCTCAATTCATGCCTGACGTTCGTCGCTTCCCTGCACGGCAAACAGCTGATCAGCGTCGAAGATCTCAAGCACCAGGGTCGGCTGCATAGCGTGCAAAAAGCCATGGTCGATTGTCACGGTTCGCAGTGCGGATTCTGTACGCCGGGGTTTGTGATGTCATTGTTCGCGCTGCAAAAGAACAGTACCCGGCCCGACACTCATCAGGCCCACGAAGCTCTGGCTGGCAATCTCTGCCGCTGCACCGGCTACCGTCCGATTCTCGCGGCTGCCGAACAGGCCTGTGGCCCGCGCCAGCCTGATCAGTTCGATCAACGCCAGGCGCAGACCATCACCCGCCTCAAAGCCATCGCCCCGTCCGAAACCGGCGAACTGAACAGTGGCGACAAGCGCTGCCTGGTGCCGTTGACAGTGGCCGATCTGGCCGACCTGTACGATGCCTATCCCCAAGCGCGGCTGCTGGCCGGCGGCACCGATCTCGCACTGGAAGTCACCCAGTTCCATCGCCCGTTGCCGGTAATGATTTACGTGGGCAACGTCGTCGAAATGAAGAGAATCGAGGATTTCGACGACCGCATCGAAATCGGTGCAGCCACTGCGCTGACTGACTGCTACGGCGCCTTGAGCGAGCAATACCCTGATTTCGGTGAATTGCTGCACCGTTTTGCATCGTTGCAGATTCGCAATCAAGGCACGTTGGGCGGCAACATCGGCAATGCCTCTCCCATTGGTGACTCGCCTCCTCTGCTGATCGCCCTCGGGGCGAAGATCGTCCTGCGCAAAGGCGAGCAAACCCGCACCCTGGCGCTGGAGGATTACTTCATCGATTACCGCGTTACGGCCCGTCAGGAAAGCGAGTTCATCGAGAAGATCATCGTGCCCAAGGCCAACGGCAAGCAGGTGTTCCGCGCCTATAAAGTGTCGAAACGCCTGGACGACGACATCTCGGCGGTCTGTGCGGCGTTCCGTGTTCAGGTGGAAAACGGCGCCATCGTCGATGCCCGCGCAGCCTTCGGCGGCATGGCAGCGATTCCAAAACGGGCCGCTGCCTGTGAGAAAGCGCTGATCGGCGCGCCGTGGACATCCGCCACGATTGAGCGCGCCTGCGCAGCGCTCGCTGACGACTTCACGCCGCTGTCGGATTTTCGCGCCAGCAAGGAATACCGCCTGCTCAGTGCGCAAAACTTACTGCGCAAATACTTCATCGAGCTGCAAACGCCACACATCGAGACGCGGGTGACTGACTATGTCTAACCATCATCAACCCCGATCCCAGGAAGAAATGGTCGCGCTGTTTCAGCAGGACCTGACCACCGGCGTCGGTCGCAGCGTCAAGCATGACAGCGCCGACAAGCACGTATCCGGCGAAGCGATCTACATCGACGACCGCCTGGAATTCCCCAACCAGCTGCATGTTTACGCGCGTCTGTCGGACCGCGCCCACGCACGTATTCTCAACGTCGACACCGCGCCGTGCTACGCCTTCGAAGGCGTGCGCATCGTCATCACGCACGAGGACATTCCGGGCCTCAAGGATATCGGGCCGTTACTGCCCGGCGATCCGCTGCTGGCCATCGACGTGGTCGAGTTCGTCGGTCAGCCGGTAATTGCCGTCGCGGCGCGGGATCTGGAAACCGCGCGCAAGGCGGCGATGGCGGCGATCATCGAATACGAGGATCTGGAGCCGGTGCTGGATGTGGTGGAGGCGCTGCGCAAAAAGCATTTCGTGCTCGACAGCCACACCCACAAGCGTGGCGATTCGGTTGCGGCGTTGAACAGCGCACCGAAACGGATTCAGGGCTCCCTGCACATCGGCGGCCAGGAACACTTCTATCTGGAGACGCAAATCTCCTCGGTCATGCCTACCGAAGATGGCGGCATGATCGTTTACTGCTCCACGCAAAACCCCACCGAAGTGCAGAAACTGGTGGCCGAAGTGCTCGACGTGTCGATGAACAAGATCGTGGTCGACATGCGCCGCATGGGCGGCGGTTTCGGCGGCAAAGAAACTCAAGCCGCCAGTCCCGCCTGCCTGTGCGCAGTGGTTGCGCGGCTGACCGGTCAACCGACCAAGATGCGCCTGCCGCGCGTCGAAGACATGCTGATGACCGGCAAGCGCCATCCGTTCTATGTCGAGTACGACGTGGGTTTTGATGAAACCGGGCGCCTGCACGGCATTAATCTGGAGCTGGCCGGCAACTGCGGGTATTCGCCGGACCTGTCGGCGTCCATCGTCGACCGCGCGATGTTCCACGCCGACAACTCGTATTACCTGGGCGACGCCACGATCAACGGCCACCGCTGCAAAACCAACACCGCGTCGAACACGGCCTATCGCGGCTTCGGCGGCCCACAGGGCATGGTCGCCATCGAGGAGGTGATGGACGCCATCGCCCGGCACCTGGGCAAAGATCCGCTGGAGGTGCGCAAGGTCAATTACTACGGCAAGACCGAGCGCAACGTCACGCACTACTACCAGACCGTCGAGCACAACATGCTCGAGGAAATGACCGCCGAACTGGAAGAAAGCTGCCAGTACGCAGAACGACGCAAGGCCATAACGGCCTACAACGCCCACAGTCCGATCCTGAAGAAAGGCCTGGCGTTGACGCCGGTCAAATTCGGCATTTCCTTCACGGCCAGTTTCCTCAATCAGGCCGGCGCGCTGATCCACGTCTACACCGATGGCAGCATTCACCTGAACCATGGCGGCACCGAAATGGGCCAGGGGTTGAACATCAAGGTCGCGCAGGTGGTGGCCGAGGTGTTCCAGGTGGACATCGACCGCGTGCAGATCACCGCGACCAATACCGACAAGGTGCCGAACACCTCCCCCACCGCGGCCTCCAGTGGCGCGGACTTGAACGGCAAGGCGGCGCAGAACGCGGCCGAAACCATCAAGGCGCGGCTGGTCGAATTTGCTGCGCGGCATTACAAGATCGAGGCCTCGCAGGTCGAGTTCCGCAATGGCCATGTGCGGGTAGGTGAACAGGTGATTTCCTTCGAAGCGCTGGCGCAACAGGCGTGGATGGGCCAGGTGTCGCTGTCGAGCACCGGCTATTACAAAACGCCGAAGATTTACTATGACCGCAGCCAGGCGCGTGGCCATCCGTTCTATTACTTTGCGTTCGGCGCGGCCTGCACCGAAGTGATCATCGACACCCTGACTGGCGAGTACAAAATGCTGCGCACGGACATCCTCCACGACGTCGGCGCTTCGTTGAATCCGGCCATCGATATCGGTCAGGTCGAGGGCGGCTACATTCAGGGGATGGGCTGGTTGACCACCGAAGAACTGGTGTGGAACGCCAAGGGCAAACTGGTCACTAACGGACCGGCCGGCTACAAGATCCCGGCGGTGGCGGACATGCCACTGGATCTGCGGGTCAAGCTGGTGGAGAACCGCAAGAATCCTGAAGACACGGTGTTCCATTCCAAGGCCGTGGGCGAGCCGCCTTTCATGCTGGGGATCGCCGCGTGGTGCGCGCTCAAGGATGCCGTGGCAAGCCTGGGTGATTACAAGCACCAGCCGAAAATCGACGCACCGGCCACCCCGGAGCGGGTGTTGTGGGGGTGTGAGCAGATGCGGCAGTTGCAGCGTGACAAAGAGATCGTTCCCGCGCTCCGCGTGGGAATGCAGCCCGCGACGCTCCGCGTCGATTGATGCAATGCGTGCAGCGTGACGCGGAGCGTCACAGGAGCCGTGCCCACGCCGGAGCGTGGGCACGATCAGGTTCTGGAGGATCGAAACAATGAACAACTGGATCAGTGCCCTGGCCGATCTGCAAAGCCAGGGTCAGGCCTGCGTTTTGGTGACGATCATCGAGGAGCGCGGCTCGACGCCGCGCAACGCCGGCTCGAAGATGGTGGTCAGCGCCGAGCGGATTTTCGACACCATCGGCGGTGGGCATCTGGAATACAAAGCCATGGAAATCGCCCGTGAGATGCTCGCCAGCGGCACTCAGCAAACCCGGCTCGAACGCTTCAGCCTCGGCGCCAGCCTGGGCCAGTGCTGCGGCGGGGTGAACGTATTGCTGTTCGAACCGATGGGCCAACCCCAGGCGCACATCGCAGTGTTTGGCGCCGGTCACGTCGGTCGGGCTTTAGTGCCTCTGCTCGCCAGCCTGCCCTGCCGCGTGCGCTGGATTGATTCCCGTGAGCAGGAATTTCCCGAACACTTGCCCCAGGGCGTGACGCGCATCGTTAACGACGACGTCATCGATGAGGTCGACAACCTGCCCGCAGGCAGTTATTGCATCGTCATGACCCACAACCATCAGTTGGACCTGGAACTGACGGCGGCGATTCTCAAGCGCGGCGACTTCACCTACTTCGGCTTGATCGGCTCCAAAACCAAGCGGGTAAAATTCGAACATCGTCTGCGTGATCGCGGCTTCGACGCTGCACTGGTGCAACGCATGCGTTGCCCGATGGGCCTGAAGGAAGTGAAAGGCAAACTGCCGATCGAGATTGCCGTGTCCATCGCCGCCGAGGTCATCGCCACCTACAACGCCAGTTTCGGCGAGCAAAGCTCGGGGGCCGAACCGATTGCCAAGCTGCTGCCGGTGTCGCGGCGCCAAGGCGTTCTATAGAGCCGGATACAGACCCAGTGGGAGCGGACTCGTCCGCGAAGACAATCTTTCAGGCGGCTGATAGGCATTGGCCGCACCGGCCTCTTCGCGGACGAGTCCGCTCCCACTGGGTTGATCACAATCAGCACGCTATCCAATTTTTCAACGAGAACATTCATGACTTCCGATTCTGCCAGCAAGAAAGCCTACCGCGCCTCAATCGTCCACAGCCTGGGCGACCCTGCCGAAGTGGCCGTCGAGGATTCTTACGCGTATTTCGAAGACGGCCTGATGATCGTCGAGGACGGCAAAATTGCCGCCGTCGGCCACGCCGCCGACTTGCTCAAGACGCTGGCTGATGACGTGCAAGTGCTCACCTACAAGGATGCCCTGATCAGCGCCGGCTTCATCGACACCCATATCCATTTGCCGCAGACCGGGATGGTCGGGTCCTACGGCGAGCAACTGCTGGACTGGCTCAACACCTACGTCTTCCCTTGCGAGAAGCAGTTTGAAGATCCTGCGCATTCGGCCGAAGTCGCTGATCTGTTTTTGGAAGAACTGCTGCGCAACGGCACCACCACCGCGCTGGTATTCGGCAGTCGGCACAAGGAATCGGTGGAGGCGTTTTTCAGCGCCGCCGAAAAGCTCAACCTGCGGATGATCGCCGGCAAGGTGATGATGGACCGCAACGCGCCGGACTATCTGGTGGACACCGCCGAATCGAGCTACGTCGACAGCAAAGCGTTGATCGAGCGCTGGCACGGCAAAGGCCGTTTGCACTATGCCGTGACTCCACGCTTCGCGCCCACCAGCACGCCGAAACAGTTAGCGCTGGCCGGTCAACTGCTGACCGAATACCCGGACCTGTACATGCAGACCCACATCAGCGAAAACCTGAAAGAAGTCGAGTGGGTGAAAGCGCTGTTCCCTGAGCGCAAAAACTATCTGGACGTGTACGACCACTTCAAGCTGCTGGGCGAGCGTTCGGTGTTCGCCCACGGCGTGCATCTGTGCGACGACGAATGTGCGCGTTTGGCCGAAACCGGGTCAGCGATTGCGTTCTGCCCTACGTCGAACTTCTTCCTGGGCAGTGGGCTGTTTAACCTGCCGATGGCCGAGCGGCACAAGGTCAACGTGGGATTGGGCACGGATGTGGGCGGCGGTACCAGCTTCTCGATCCTGCAGACGCTGAACGAGGCGTACAAGGTGATGCAACTGCAGGGTGCGAAGCTGAGCCCGTTCAAGTCGCTGTACCTGGCCACACTCGGCGGCGCCCGGGCGTTGCGGCTGGAGGACAAGATCGGCAGTCTGAAAGCGGGTAACGAGGCGGATTTCGTGGTGCTCGATTACAACGCCACCCCGCTGCTGTCATACCGCATGAAGCAGGCGAAAAGCATCGAGGAGCGATTGTTCGTACTGATGACGCTGGGGGATGACCGGACGGTGAGCGAGACCTACTCGGCGGGGGCGCTCGTACACAAGCGCTGAGGACCAATCATCAAATAGGCATTTGTGGGAGGGAGCTTGCTCGCGATGTCATTATGTCAATCAACGATCTGCTAACTGATCTGACGCCATCGCGAGCGAGCTCCCTCCAACAGTCACTGTCGATCCAATGTTTTTACCGACCGTTCCCACGCGGGGAACGATCATCAAAATCGTCTCAAACAGCCGGGCTACGCCCCGGCTTTTTCCTGGGCAGCATCAGGTGCGAAAACACCGCGTGCAGGTCGTCCGAGGCGCTGTCTTCGTCAAGGTTGAGCTTGCTGTCGATGTGATCCATGTGATGCATCATCAGGTTGACGGCCAGTGGCGCATCCCGCGCTTCGATGGCATCGATCAGCTGGGTGTGTTCATCGTAGGAGCAGTGCGAGCGATTGCCGCTTTCGTACTGCGCGATGATCAATGAGGTCTGGGATACCAGGCTGCGCTGGAAGCTGATCAGCGGCGCATTCTTCGCCGCTTCCGCCAGCTTCAGGTGGAACTCCCCGGACAGACGAATTCCCGCCCCGCGATCCCCTCTGGAAAAACTGTCGCGCTCGTCGCTGACCATCTTGCGCAGCTCGGCCAGTTGCTCAGGCGTAGCGTGCTCGACAGCGAGCTCAGTGATGGCTTTCTCGACCATGCGCCGGGCGAAGAACACCTGACGCGCTTCTTCGACGCTCGGGCTGGCCACCACGGCGCCGCGATTGGGCCGCAACAACACGACACCTTCGTGGGCCAGTCGCGACAATGCGCGACGAATGATGGTGCGGCTGACCCCGAATATCTCGCCCAGGGCTTCTTCGCTCAGCTTGGTGCCGGGCGCCAGTCGCTGTTCGAGAATGGCCTCGAAAATGTGGGCGTAGACGATATCGTCCTGGGTTCCGCTGCGACCCGCCTTGACGGTGCGCGGCTGTTTCTTGAGGGGTTGCAACTGTTCGTTCATGGGCACTCGTGAGAACTGAATCCGGCGCTGGGCCGTGACTGTGATCGCTGTGGTGCGGATCAATAGCAGAAATCGCAATAAAGTCACAGTAAAGATACTGGCGCATTGTACACAGAGCGCAAAGTCTCGACACGCCCCTGTTGTGCCCGCCGTTATGCACACAATCGCAGAAATCCCCACGCCAAAATAGAAAACATTATTTGCATTTCTTGTATACAAAAGCATAATCCGAGGCGTGCACGTTTCTGACCTTTCAGTCAACAAATCGAAACTGACGGGAAGTCTCGCCTCACGGAGCAGTTACCGGCTCTGAAAAAAACAACAAAAACGTTCCGAGGAATTTCACTGTGGAAAGCCGCAAATCCGAAGCTTCGCCGCTGGATCTCACGCCGCCGCGCAGCGGTCTGCTTGAGCGCATCTTCAAGCTGAGCCTGCATGGCACCACCATCAGAACCGAGCTGCTGGCGGGCCTGACCACCTTCATCACCATGGCTTACATCATCTTCGTCAACCCAAACATCATGGCCGACGCTGGCATCGATCATGGCGCGGCCTTCGTCGCCACCTGCATCGCGGCGGCACTGGGCTGTCTGCTGATGGGACTGTACGCCAACTGGCCGGTGGGCCTGGCGCCGGGCATGGGACTGAACGCGTTCTTCACCTACACCGTGGTCGGCACCATGGGCTACAGCTGGGAAACCGCGCTGGGTGCGGTGTTCGTGTCGGGCGTGATCTTCATGTTCCTGACCCTGTCGCGCATCCGTGAATGGCTGCTCAACAGCATCCCGGTGAGCCTGCGTTACGCCATGGGTGCGGGCGTCGGGCTGTTCCTCGGACTGATCGGTTTGAAGACAGCGGGTATCGTGGTCGACAGCCCGGCCACGCTCATCAAGCTGGGCTCGCTGCGTGAACCCGGCCCGTTGCTGGCGGCGGTGTGTTTTCTGATGATTGCGGTGCTCAGTTATCACCGGGTGTTCGGGGCGATTCTGATCAGCATCATTACTGTGACTCTCGCTGGTTGGGGGCTGGGGCTGGTGCAGTACAACGGCATCTACTCGATGCCGCCGAGCCTTGCGCCCACGTGGATGGCGATGGACGTCGCCGGGGTGTTCAACATCAGCATGATCAGCGTGGTGCTGGCCTTCCTGTTCGTACACATGTTCGACACCGCCGGCACGCTGATGGGTGTGGCGCAGCGCGCCGGTTTGGTGCGCGAGGATGGTCGAATCGAGAACCTTTCCAGGGCACTCAAGGCCGACAGCGCATCCAGCGTGTTCGGCGCGATGGTCGGCGTGCCGCCGGTTACCAGCTACGTGGAAAGCGCGTCCGGCGTAGCGGCTGGCGGTCGGACTGGTCTGACCGCGGTCACCGTGGGCGTTCTGTTTGTAGCGGCAATGTTCTTCGCGCCGCTGGCTGGCATGATTCCCGCTTATGCGACGGCCGGGGCATTGATTTACGTGGCGATGCTGATGATGGGCGGCATGGCCCACATCAATTGGGACGAGGCGACCGACAGCATTCCGGCGATTGTCACCGCGATCATGATGCCGCTGACATTCTCCGTGGCAGACGGGATTGCCCTGGGTTTCATCACCTACGTGGTGTTGAAAGCCGCGACCGGCAAGCACAAGGAGATTTCCGTGAGCCTGTGGGCGTTGTGCGTGATCTTCATCGCCAAGTTTGTGTTCCTGTAGAGCACCAGACCCAAGCTGTAGGGGCGAACTTGTTCGCGAGGCGTTGTAACAGCTTCACCGCATCGCCCCTCTCGCCAACAAGTTGGCTCCTACAGAGGCGACGCAAAGCGTCAAAGGACGCATACCCACGCGGAGCGTGAGGAACGATCAGATTCACACTGTAAAGCCCCGATATTCGGGGCGTTTTCATTCAAGGAGAAACCGCATGACCCTGGAAACCTGGCTGCTGTTCAGCGGCGCGGCGCTGGTGGTGATACTGATACCGGGACCGTTGTCCCTGTTGATGATCGGCAATAGCCTCAACTATGGCCTGCTGCGTTCGTATCCGGCGTTTCTCGGTGGTGTCGTCGCCTCCGTCTGCCTGCTCAGCGCTTCGGCACTGGGCCTGGGCGCGCTGCTGATGGCATCGGAACAGCTGTTCAGCGCACTGAAAATCGTCGGTGCGCTGTACCTGTTCTACCTCGCCTGGCAAAGCTGGAAGCAATCGCGCCAGCCAGTCAGCGCTGCGGACGTTCCGGTTGCGGTGAGCCGGCCGAGATTCGGCTCGCTGTTCTGGCGGGCGTTCGTGCTCGGTGGCAGCAACCCAAAAGACATCCTGTTTTTCGCCGCCTTCCTGCCGCAGTTTCTCAAGGCCGATCAGCCGTTTCTCGGTCAGTTGATCACCATGATCATCACGTGGACCGTGCTGGATCTGGCGTGCAAATTATTCTATGGGCTCAGCGCTCAAGGTGCTTCGCGCTACTTGCGCAGCGGCAAGGGCCAAAGCTGGTTTAACCGGGTGAGTGCGGGGTTGTTCGGGGCGGCGGGGACGGTTTCGCTGCTCAGTCGCTGAGTGCATGAAGGCTGCGATGCGAGGTGTCAGATAGCTCGCTTCGCAGCCTCGCGCTCCTCGTCAGTTTGTATTCAACATCCGGCTGGCTCCCCATCGTGGGAAGGAGCTTGCTCGCGATGAGGCCGGTACATCCGCCCCATAATCAGCGCTTCAGATATTGCATCGCGAGCAAGCTCCCTCCCACGGTCCCGGTTTGCTGCACGACAGCAATCGGCAGGCGAAAAAAAGCCCGCAGTGTGGGGCGGGCAAGAGGAACAGGGGCAAAGCGGTGGAGCGCGTGACTAGCTGCCGCGATAGGTCGAGTAGCTGTAGGGAGAAATCAACAAGGGCACGTGGTAATGATCCTG
>Ga0247742_10002529_pt1 | contig 11904 bp, 9 predicted proteins | sample UWRJL208509C2_FD_180944 | JGI IMG/M metagenome (GOLD analysis project Ga0247742, IMG submission 180944) | Plant litter microbial communities from Arlington Agricultural Research Station in Wisconsin, United States - UWRJ-L208-509C-2 | ecosystem: Environmental > Terrestrial > Plant litter >... | reverse complement strand
GAAGGTCAAAGCATTGGAACACAGAAGTGAAAGCCTCTATTGTCACATTTACCGAGATTATATGGAGGATCTGACCAACACAACAAGCAAGCCGCACCAAAGCTGGCGTTTAACAATAAGATTTCATTTTTCGTGTGTGAAATAAACATGCGCCGATGAAATGGAGGGATCTCAATAATGGAGGTATAACACTGTTGTGGGAACAGTATTTGAGGCCAGCTGATGTCCGTGTTGTTCAGCTGTAGTGCCTGGAGTCCAATATTCATAAGACTTTCACTTGGCCATTCCAATCTTATCTAATGTGAGTCTAATCATCAAATTTATTGCCTCCGCGCGAAAAGTGTCGGAAGTGATGTTCACCCCAGGCGCAGGATCGATGAAGGTGAGCAAAGGGGGGTTTTCTATCGAGGAAGACCATTTCTCCCAAGTAACATTACTCAGGGAACTGATTGATCCTTTTGGTGCGTTGGGATTTCCTGTTTTTGTAAAGTATACTACCAAAAGGTTTGTAAGTATCGAATGAGATAGTAGAATACGATGTGACCTACCGACGGAATCGATCCCGATATAACCTAAGGTGCCATTTTTTGGGAAGAATTCAGCGAGATCGGATCCATGAAAGGCCCCGAAGATAGGCGTATTGATTCCCCGTGCGTAACCTGACAGTTATATGTTAACGTCCATCAGGTATTTGACGAGCTACGGATAATCTTACGGAACGCATATGTTGGTTGCGTCACAGATGCCAACTGTAGGAAGTATCGACGCGGCGCCTGGAACCCAGCATCGCCTTGTGCAACTGTGAGCCGCCTGAATTGTGGGCTAAATATATGTCAGAAACCTCTCCGAGGCGTAGATCCAAGTAGACTGACGAAAGGGCAGCAGCGGATCCGCCGTTGGACGATAGTCCCTACAGCAGGAGTACCATGAGGTCACTTTCATAACTCCAGGAACATAACTAGGAGAATACCTGGGGAATGTCCTCAGGATACGCCTGTCCAATTGCATTCAAATCTGTATCATTAATATTCGGGAAGTTGCTATCCGAAAAACTTTGCTCAGACAAAATCAGCCATTGAGAGAGTTGATAACTTACTTGCTCTTCATAAACTCCAAGAAATCTGCGTTGGTCCTGTAAAGATTCGTTTATATATATATATAAACAGAAGTGCGGATAGTATCCACTAACATTACATCCTTTGCTGCAAATGCAAAGATACTGTCGAATGACGAGCGCATTTAGGCAATTATCGTTAAATGTCGGAGAAGGTTACTTACCTGCCTTCATCTTCAACATCACCGGTCACAAAAGGGACCTGAAAAGAGAATATGAATTAAAATCTTCCTCAGTGACGATATTACAGAGTTTATACCTTCGCATATTTTCCAGTCTGCAAACTAACCCACGGATTCCTGAGAATCAGCTTCCCATCCACCATAGGCTTCCAAGAGACCTTCAAACTCGAATTCGTAAAGATAGGCGACTGATTGGCTGCATTCATCAACACATCAAATGGAGCATCACGCAGACATGTGAGTTTATCATTCGCTGCCGTGCAATTTGTGTTATTGACGATTTGATCGAAGGATTGCTGTTGGTCCAAGACAGACGGAAGATTGATTGGTGAACCCGATTGCTAGATTAAGTTGCAAATCTCAAGCCACTTAAAGAGGATGAGGATGATTGAGTTCTATCATACCATGTAAGCCCCATGGAATAGCCCATGTGTGTTCCCATCGTCGATCATCATGTGCAGCGCTACAGAAGAGGCACCTACGCTCTCGCCCCATCTTGAAATAAAATACGCATTTATTGATGAATTGACATGATATGTTAGGGACGCACATGGTAACTTTATTAGGATCTCCGCCGAAAGCGAATATATGCGTTTGAACCCATTGAAGTGCAAAACGTTCTTGAAATGAAGGTATCAAAACCACCAGAAGATATGGAACAAATTATATGCAACGTACGATCTTGGAAACCTGCGTTCCCAACTCCAGCATCATTAACTTCCTTGCCACCTAAGAAGCCAAACGCTGGAAGACACAATCAGTACAAGACTTCAGGCAGGGGTTCCCCTTACCGCTCAGACGATAGTTTGCAGAGACGTATATAACCGGTTTTTGAAGGGTAATCGATCGATCTATTAGGGCATTGCCTGGGTACTGCGATGTATCACCTGCAGCGAAGCCGCCTGCATTGTTCGATGAATATTTCAGACGTCTTTCAAGAATATTAAATACAGAAATACCTCCATATATATACTATTCAGAATGTAAGAACTGAGATTCAGTCAATAATGTTATAAAAAGGTCATTGAAACTTACGAAAACCACTGGAAGTTTCTCACTGGCTGTCGTATTGGCGGGTCGGTAAACATTGATAAAGAGGCCTATATTTCGAAATTTCAGGGTCGAATATTCTCTGAAATTATCAAAAGAGAATCATACATTCCTCCGCCGAGTTTGTAATAGGTATTACGATGGAGGGAAATCCAGGAGCTGGCTTCGATGGTGGCTGAGGACAAGCCGCACCGAAGGAGGTAGCCATACGGACACCATCAAAAGCTAGTGGAGGTTCCGGGTAAGCAAATCGAAGTTTTCCGATACTGATGCGAGCAGCGGGAGAAGTTCTATCGTTAGGCGGTCTTCAGAACGGACTAATGAGGGGAACATACGGAGGGGCAGCAAATGGCATTCCAAGAAATTCGTCAACATTGCCAGTTGTATTTCCTTGGAAAGTTCCGTAAGACAGCTTGATAGTCGGTTTATAGTTACTAGAATCAAGATTAAGTAGGGTTGCCGAGGCTTCATGAGCATATCTTGCTATAGAAAGGTAGAGGAGGGTCAAAATTGCCAGTGGGGTACGCATTCTTTAATTGATAGTGCCACCAACCGCTTCCTTTTAACCTTTCTGTAAATAGAAGAGGCAATGTTCGTACACAGCGTATGGGTACCGAGGCACCCGCCCGCAGTATCAAAAGGTTGAACAACTTATTTTTAGTGCCTAGTACGAGTCGGCATTACGAATTTGCACAGCAGCGTCCTGTTCGTCCACTCAGTAACAGCATGCCGCGATAGTGACTGGCGAGGAGAAAACCCAGGGAACCCACCACGAGGCGTCGTGTCTTATGTTACGCTTCCTGACCTCCTATAGTTTGTAACTAATCTCCGAAGCTATTTTCTTTGGTGAGTCGGCCCTTTTCCTCTTCCGGTATCCGGGTTACGCACATGCTCCTTATTACGTAATATTATGGTCAACACCTTGAACACCAGCTTCTCCTCTAATCCCACTTCTCCCAAACTCTCCCTCGTCATCATTTACTGCTGGCATTGACGACATGCCTTGATTTTTATGACTCATGCAGCCGTTCCGCGCTCAGCGCTCGGCGCTCATCCTTCAGAAGGGTCAGTTGGCAATTGGCTGATTGAATCATTCTATGCCACCGTATCGCCCATTTGTTCTTCAAGAACCCCTGAATTTCAAGTAACTCTTCATATATTCGTATCCTATCGAAGCAGACCGTTTCCACCCAAGGCTCTATAGGTCTGAGCGTATTACACAGCGATGTTTCATTCGCTCAACTGCTGAGACTTGGATCATCGGTGTATCCAGAAGTCACTAATCCCCGCAGACCAACCCTGAATGTGAGTCCCAAGTGGTGTTCTGCCGATGGGAGAGGTTCGAGGAAAGAAGAAAGAACGAAGGTTATGGCACCGGTGGAGTAAGTACCGGCAACTAACGTATTGAGAACCTACATATGTGTAAGGCTGGCGCTTACAATCACGATATATAGGTCCCGGGTAGACGACTGATGACCAGTCTTTTACACTGCCTTTTGGCGGAATGGTTCAGCGCGGGATTTCTGTACCCTCTTCCAATATGTATCTCAACATGCTTTCTAATCATCAATCATGATCAATCTAACCGTTGTTGCCCTCCTCACCGCATTTTTTATTTGCTATCGCCTTCTTGAAAAACTGGCAGGCGGCGGCAGACGATCGTCTATATCTCATCTTCCTCTTCCTCCTGGACCAAAAGTCCTTCCACTGATTGGGAATTTGATGGGTATACCTGCAGAGTTCGCGTGGAAAATGTACCATAGGTGGTCGAAGGAACATGGTGCGTAAAGTTTCAACGTAGAATATATTGAATTACACTTAGCCTCGATCAAGACACCGATATTTCATACCTAAACTTTGCTGGGCAGAGCATTGTCGTTCTCGACACAGCTGAGGCCGTAACCGAGCTATTAGAAAGGAGGTCCTCTGTGTATTTTAGTCGGTCAGTTTCATCCTGATCTTAAGGCCTACGTTCTCACTGTCCCATAGCGCTCGTATGCCTATGATCAACGAACTGATGGGTTGGAACTTTAACTTCGGTTTCATGAAGTATGGTAGGTAGTGATTCAACCTGGCGAGCTACCACACTGTCACTGACACCTGGTTTTGGTTTTCCACTACCAGGTGAATCATGGTGATTTCTTCGTCTAAGATCTTGTTTTACCCTGTTCACATCCAAGAAATACAGGCGCAAGCATCGACGTATCTTTCATCACGCATTTCATCCGGCAGCTGCCATGCAGTTCCGACCTCATTCGTTGCGAGCAGCTCGGAATTTACTCAAGCGATTTCTAGATAAACCAAATGATATACTTGGAAATATCAGGCAGTGTGTTGTCCTCTCTCTCCTTTCTGTCGCCTCACTCATCGATAATGTGAACAAGTATGGCCGGTGAAACAATTATGTTAATTGCATACGGTCTTTCTGTCTAACCTGAGAACGATCCATACATCCAGACAGCCGAGAAAGCGATACACCAATTCGCACGGGCTGCTGTACCAGGAACTTTTCTGGTCGATTGGCTGCCATGGCTGAAGTATGTCCCTGAATGGGTGCCTGGAGCCGGCTTCCATCGATTGGCGAGAGAGTGGAGAGGTCTGGCAAGAGATATGGTTGTCGTACCATACGATGCTGCTCTGAAAATCATTGTAAGCTTAGATCCTATGCTCGATCTAAGACCGCTAATTACTGTAATGGTAGGCTGAGGGTAACCCTCCGCCAAACTTCACGTCTATGAGCCTAGAGAAGATGCATTCTGGGACAGAAGATGACGCCTATTGCGAAGAAATTATACGAGGGACTGCTGGGACTATGTATATTGGTGCGCACGTGGACGATATTACTTTGTGATATCTATTAAATACAATGACCCCTCCATTGACAGGCGGTTCCGATTCGGTAACGTGTCATAAACCTTGTACACCGCATACCTATGATTGAACCAAGGAACTTAGACGGTATCTATGGTAGCATCTTGCATTCTTGGACTACTCGACCGCGCGGACATACTGAAGACAGCGTAATTAAACCTTGACGCCGTACTAAAGCCAGGTCATTTGCCAGAATTTGATGACAAGCAATCGCTCCCTCTCATTACTGCGATCGTAAAGGAAACAATGAGATGGAGAGAGGTTACACCTATTGGTATATATCCTATCCCAGGTTGCAGAATTTCGGTGCTGATTATAGAACGATAGCTATTCCGCGCTACCTCGAAATCGACGATGAGTACAAATGATATCGCATCCCTGCTGGGTCTGTCATTATTCCAAACGCATGGTGAGCCGCTTATAGCACACTTGGATAACAAATCTAAGATTAATTGGCAGGGCAATGCTACACGACGAATGTGTATACCCCGATCCTTTCATGTTTAAACCCGAACGTTTTATAAAGGATGGGAAGCTGAATAAAGATGTGAGGGACCCGGCACATGCATGTTGGGGATTCGGAAGGCGGTAGGTCTGTAGATTTCGATGGCGGTCCGTCTGTACTCACCGAAAACCCGAATCTTGTAGGATTTGTCCTGGCAGGTACATGGCATTCTCATCCATATGGATTGCAGTGGCCAGCCTGATTGCAACATTTGACATTGAAAAATCAGTCGATAAAGATGGGAACGTGATTGGGCCTACTCACGAATATTTTTCTTCGATTGGTTGGTGAGACCTTAACGCTCTTTACTTTTTGAAGTTTCCGTGATGGATGTATTTTGTGCAGCGTACCCAAGCCGTACCAATGTTCGATCAAGCCTCGCTCACGAGAAGCAGAGGATTTGATTCGCAGCACCAACAACGACAGCTTTTGAGTAGATATTATCCAAAGTCCGAATCGATTCAATCTGAAGAGTATCATATACGCATGCACCGTTCATCTTTATGTGTCTATCCTAAATTATGTTCTCGAGAGTCGGCGTCGTCTGTATCACTTTACCCATTGAGGCATATAATGCAAATCCTGCAGGTGACAGGGCTCGCCGGAGTGTGCATCGATGTGCATAAAGTTGCTCTCAGCGGCATGGATGACTTCAATCGCTTGAACGATATTGTGTGGAGAAGCAATTTGGTTGTGAAATAGTTATCTCTCGAGTCGGTACACTAGGTCGCCATTCTCTCAAATTTGCAAACAACGAAACAAATCCTCTTCCATAAATACAAGATTAACCACTGCTCGGCGCTTTCACGAATGGAGGCTGTACAGGGGGTAAAACCAATGATTTAGACCCCTCCCCGTATGTCTACTTACTCTGGTATGATCTCTCTCTCTCGGCAATCAGCCTTATGAGAAGGCTAAAGAGATCCCATGTGCTTCTTTCGGAGGAAGTTGGAGGCTCTCGATTGGTGTCACACACAATAGTTTTTTGACTTCTTTAAACTACATTAAGATTTCCTTACCATTCTTTGACGCACTGGTTCGTTGAGAGAATATTTGTATTGCATAGACCTCTACTTCTTTTAGTCTTAGATCATCGGTTCTAATCGGCCTAGCACCCTCAGTGGGTAAGCCACACAGACACCTCCAGACATAAAATATATTGAGAAGGAAGGTTGTGTAGATGTCAATATGTTCAGTAGCTACAACCAATTATTTAAAAATGCGTCTTGCTAAGATTTCTCCTCCTTGCTGGCCACCTTCGAATTTGATGCCCAGCTCTCAGTCTTCAGCTTGGTCGCCTTGGACCTCATGCAACGTACGATGTGGCTTGACTATATAAGATCAGGTCGCCTTCGTGTATGTTCCCCACCCACCCCAATCTATCAGCCTATCATGGTCAAATTCACTATCGCTGCCGTAGTCGCTGTATTTTCCATAATCGCGCCAGTGTTTAGTTCACCGGTCTCTGTGAACGGGTACGTTGTTGACGGTTATCGACCTTCACATTATTTATCATGGTCTCATCCTACAGAGTCACTTCGGAGGAGGTCGTCGGAAAGGCCAGAATTCCCGTCTGCGTAGAGCATGACCGTGAGGGGCATTGCACTCTATGGGTTATTGAGTAAATTCATTACGACTCCACTTTACTTGGGATCTCACATCCATTTACGCAGTTAATTACGATCGTAGTAGCCAATCCTAGGAGGTCGATTCGGATGCGAAATAACTATACCGTTCTATGACTGAATTGAACACGCTACACATGAGGAAACCGTTGCTCGAGATGCCAAGATTTGTGGGCGGTTTTATTTTAAGGTCATATATACCGTCCTATACAACACAGTGGCGTGCAGTGGTTTGGACCTTGTGAGGGAAAGTGTTGCCAAAATGTTGACGTTGTCGCTGCACTGGTGGATGATGAGGCTAATCCCCGCTGGTGAGATGGGGTTATTATGTCCAACTCAAGTGGAGCGAGCTTGAACAATAACTCCAAGCTTCAGTGATAAAATGACGTCGCATGGTGTGGTGGCGTGTTTGGCCTGAGGCGGGAGCCAATCTCTGCACAACCAAACCCAGTGGAAACCGATATCGATCTCTTAGGTCCTTTTCCTTTCTCAAATTCGAAAGGCCATCGAGTTCCCTTTCCTTGGTGCGTGACTCTACGACGCTCTGTGTATTCAGGGCTCTTCCCAAATCTATCATTAAGTGTTACCGCCTGTTCTACAGGAACTGCATCTTTTCAGTCATGAAAGAGGATACAATCCTCTGCCCGATCTCATGCTCGTGCTGGCGTCCGCTGATTTCGTCCTGCGAGAAATGACTCGAAGGAAGATGCTGCGGTGAGGGGACACATCATCTACAAGGTTGTTGGGTGACCTCAAGGACTAGGATTTGATAGGTTTTTGTCGGCGGTGACTCATTAACATTTCTTTTTTTGAACCTGCTCCCCGTCTTTTCGCATTCGAATCTTAAGCTAGCTTACCTCCATCCGTTCTCTAGTCCAATATTTAACGCTACACCCCACACCAGTCGCCTCCATCTCTTGTTGTCGCTGGTGGCTTTCCTTACTCTTTAATTCTTCTCTCCTCTGTTGCACTCTGGGATTTCCTTGCTAACTACTCTTCCTCTTTCCCATTGATTCTACGCCCTCTTTATGGTGCCTCGCCCATAACTTTCCCCAATCACCGTCTACTCTTGCTCATCGGAATATCGTTGGAATCTCACTTGGAGGGCTTTTCTATCTGATATTTTTACTTTCGGCTTCTGTGGTACCGCTGGTACCATCGGTTGGAGTGATTAGAATCGACTTCCATCTGTGCCCTTTCGCGTTCGAAAGAGGCGGGTTGTTTCACGAGTAAGCAGCCTTATGTTCATTGCTTGTTTCGTCGGAATTCGCGGGGTCAGATGACGCTTTGACTTGGAGCTGGAGACCTATATATATTCCACAGAATCGCTGCTGATGTTGGTTATGGTTTAGCTCTTGTTAGCCAGCGGTTTTTACTGGATTACAAGTGCTCCGAGTCCGTTGTCGTTGACTGTTCATCTGAACTGTCAGTTCTCAGCCCTTGTTCAAAATCTAACAAAAGTGCCTTTGGCTCATGTGTTGAGAGCGACACTTGCGTAGATCTGCTATCTGTGGCTCTCGTTGTTGTCATTAGCTGGATTCACACTGCGAGCAATATTTTCTGGACTACAAGTTTTGTTGTTGTTTCTTATTCGGTCGGTTCTCACCTTAGAATGTTGTTGAGGTGCATTTATCGGTTTGAACGAGTGCATGATACGGGAGGACTCATGGGCTGCCTACGTTTCCGTTTGGGATCTTCTAGTCAATTCGATGAATGTATGGCCGTCATCGATATCTCCTTCGGACGCTCTCAATTTGTATATTCATACTCTAATCAAACCATGCTTCTATTTGCTCTCTGAATATGCTTCACGACCCTTTGCTTTGTATAATCCTTAGACGTCGTGGCGACAATTATTATATTCGCGAATAATCAACTTTCAAATACCCCTCTATTTAAATGATGGTCTACCCTTCACTTCAGAGATCCTGCGACAGCGGCAGCAGTTTGAGCGTCCAGAAGGCGGTTGCGCTGGTCATTTGCTCTTAGATTGTTCCAGACCTTGATTAGACCATTGAGATACGCCTGATGGGTCGGAAGAATTGAGATTTTTCATTTGAAGTTCTAAAATGATAAGCGTACCTCGTATTGCTCAGGCTCATCGCCAGCAAACTCGCTGGCAAGGTAGACAATTTCGTCGTCCGTGACGTCTCTATGGTCAACAACGGACACACAGAGAACATAGGCTAGCACATTTTTATGGGTTGCGATAACTCCTTCGTTGTGGAAATTATACCTAGGACACATGGTCTGTGACATTCTCAAAGTCAAATTTTAAATGCTTACTTGTAGGTGAACATATCAACGCGAATAATGGCGTTACTGGAAACTGCTGTCAGCTTGGTCACAGACAAAACCACCGATGAACACGAACTGTTTTATGCAAACGAAGAACTTTTCGTCGTAGCTTTCACCTGCGGAGGTATCTCCGAGGATGGTCTTCAAGCCAGTCTTCACTACTGCCTAGTAATCCGGTCAACGACAGTGTCACGCAAGTATAGGCATGAAGCCGGCCTACCTTAAACCCTTCTAAAACACCATCCATTCCAGTCTTCGCAGCTCCAAAGAACGCATCGACAGCTTCACCGACCCCGGGTGCACCCTGAAATAGAGATGGTGAGCACGTCTGCAGTGGCGAGTTCCCGTGTCGTCCCATACCGCAGCACCAGTATCGACACGGACTGAACGCTCAAAACGCAATGCTCGTTTCCCTGGAACGCTCATTTTGGCCGCTGCTGGAGGGAAATGTCAGATTCAGGAGGGACAAAGTAATAAATGAACAACGCACAATCTTTGTCGAGAAACATGCGGTTTAATTTCTCCTCGAATGAATCGAGTCTTGCATCTGCGAGCTTCATGAGCATTTCGAGTTGTTCCTTCGCGATGCGCTCCTTTTCGTCGGCACGATCAACAGTCTTAATGAGGTCGCTGATTTGGTTGCCCATTTCGAAAGGTGTTCGAAGGAATCTTAGGTAGTTGAGATGAAGGTCACTGCCGAGAAAGCTAGTGCAGTGTCATAAAAACCAGCCAGTTTTTATACTCGGAGTTGTTGAATCGTGTTTGTAACTTCGTTGAAGGCAAAACACATACGAGAACGAGATCTGCCAAAGTACATGTGGTAAGACCGTAACGTTACTTTTCTCGGAAATTGTGTACCCCCGAAAGGTGTGCCTCCCCGGCGCTACCACATTCCCGATGACAATTGGCGCTGATGCCCGCAGTTACTAAAGAAGGATATTATTACCGTTCAAGTATCTGCGCGTGGCGCCCTTTCAGTTATTCACTGTGCGAGTGAACATTTAAGCATAATATTTCTTACAATATCGCTCCTAATTTCCCCTTGAAGATTCTCTTGAGTTGGTGACTTAAGAAAATAAAGCAAGACAGGCACCATTAGGAATCTGACAGGACGTCCTACCATTTCATTATGTCACAAACTCGGTGCTTCACGCTGACCGGAGTCAAACAAGGTGGTAAAGAGACAATCCCATACATCAAGATCAGAATTGAGGAACAGAGCGTCAAATTGAATGCTGCGATGCCGCGAGTCTTGTTACTGAAAAGTCGAAAACAAACGTCAATTGGACATCACCGCTAGCTGTAGAATTCTGATAAACTTCAAATATCGCCAGGTGAAACGCGAATTTTTTGTTAGGGGCTAGATAAAGGCTCTAGATAGAACATGTCATTCGAGCAGCTCAGGTGGGAGCACTGGTCATTCACCGCGATGGCTGGGCTCATTAGTGAGCCCAGCCATCGCGGTGAATTTTATATGGGAGGCTGCGGACACCCTATTTTAACATATAAAGGACAATAATATCACTTTCTGGCTTATACGGAGCATATTAATGCGTCTAACAGAGTCAGTAAGTTCAGGTGGACACTGCGAGAAAACCTTCGCTTCGGTTACCACCGATTTTTTTCTTCATTGTAGACTCTTTCTTTGACTTCAATCAGACACGATTCATACATGTCCAATTTTTGTTGAATCCTTGATATTGTCGAATAGTCCCCAGACTATTGATCGCGTTTCACCACGTAACACGTTGGAAGTTGTAAGAAATTTTTTCTGGTCGAATCGAAATCATCCGCGTTGACCATGGCAAGGTCTTCCAAGCACGATTATTATATATGCGGAACTTTGCGTACGGCTGTTACACCAGAACCAATGATTGACAAATCCAACTGTGATATCGGCGATGATCGTATCACCGAGACTCCTCGCCTCACCACTTCTCCTCGCTCAGACCGGCTTTGCAGTGAGATTCGCAACCTTCCAGATGTGATTTTTGTCGCCAGCTATGCAACCCCAAATAACAATCTTGGTTCCGTTGGTCAGGCTACCCGCGTAGAGATCGGCACAGAGATCTATATTAGGAGGAAGTACGTGTGTCAACACTGGAAGTATCCAATGCTAGAAGAGAGGGAACGAAGCTCGAATACTCACTGGTGTTAGCAAGAATAAGTTGTCTGTCTTTGTTGAAGTTCCAGTTCTGAGACGCTAAGTTCTCGGTGCAATTTGCAACAGTGAGGGGGCTGCCGTTGGACCGACCTGGA
>Ga0247742_10002528_pt1 | contig 11905 bp, 10 predicted proteins | sample UWRJL208509C2_FD_180944 | JGI IMG/M metagenome (GOLD analysis project Ga0247742, IMG submission 180944) | Plant litter microbial communities from Arlington Agricultural Research Station in Wisconsin, United States - UWRJ-L208-509C-2 | ecosystem: Environmental > Terrestrial > Plant litter >... | reverse complement strand
TTACCGTCCAGTTAATTCACCCTAGATCAAGTTTCCCGCTAATGATACAAATGTGTCGGTTTCCGATCTCAGACTGAGATAAATGTGGGAAGCAGCTCCGGTGTACTGAGGTATAAATAGTGGCCGACAATGATTCGAAAGCCTCAAGCTGCGCTTCCAATCTATCCAGTGCTGGTCACACAGTAAGTCATGCACCCCAATCACCCGTTCCCAATTTCTGACGCGCCATTCTCAGCATCACAAATACTCAAACCCAATCCAATTTCAAATATTCCACCATGCAGTTGTCCATGATCATTTTAACTGCCGTACTCGCTTCCACAAGCGCCCTCGCTGCCCCCCCAGCCTATGAGTACGGTCGTTCCGTGGACCCAGTCTATAACCTTATCTAGTACGTATAAATCGCACTGGCTTGCAAGCAACCTCTAATTTCGTTTCCTAGTCGTCGCACTGTGCCGATGCACTGTGCGTCCCACAACAACCAGATCATGTGTGGCACCACACATGAGTGCCAATCGATTTCTGCGGCACCCAGTCGCAAGCACGGTGCTCATCCCACTCTCAATGAATTTTGCGCGAGTGAGTGCAAGTGTCGTCCTCCCCCAGCGGCACGTAAGCCTTTGGGAGAAATCAGTGGAAACATCCAGAGGGGAGGCAAATTCCGCAGTTAAGTGTTTGGCGACCTGGACGAGCTATAGAGACGTAGTTTATGATTGTCGAATGCCAATTGTAGAGTTTGGGGTATTACATGGCAAGAGTTCCGCCTGCTTCGCTTCGGTGCCCTCAAACGATTATGAGGGTATATAAATAACATATTCACATCCCAGTAAATTTGCTCGTTGAATTCTTGAAGGAGCGATGGATAATGGGAGAAAAAGCAAGATCAGAACTTCTTTTTTTTGCGCCACTGCCTCCAAGACTCAATGGGATCACCAGGGATGTGGGAATGTAGAATTTGGGGGTGGGTATGTTAATAGACACCTATGAAAGTATCAAGGAGTACCTATGGTACGAGTCGAAGTGTCCGGTATGTGAAATTGCCGATTTTTCAAGGTCGAAAGGTAGCAATACACGAAGAGATTCAGAGATTACCTTGAAAGCGCGCGAGGGTCGTCTATTCAAGGTAGTTAACTGTATTCGAAATTCTGAAGTTCTAAGTAGAAATTTTGATAAAGTAAGCCGCAAATTTGGTGCATTAGGGACTTACCAGTCGCTAACACTGCCTCAAGGATGGAACGAGGCGACTTTTGATATTCGAGAAACGAACATTTGACGTCATGAGTGATAAGATTGTAGTAAATGCGAAATCATGAAAGGTTGTTACGAAGGGAAATCGATAAGACGAGTCAGAACATGCACACATGTACGTTCATATGCAATAGCTGGATGCAGCTCGGGATGTCGGAGAGCGTCTCAGATCATCTGATTTCCCGGATTACTACCCCATGTTGTCGGCATGGACGATTAAGTTCAATTGGAGCCAATTGGGGCCCCATCTGCTTATATATTGACTCAATTTGTACCCCCAGAGTGAAATATATCGTGCATCATTTCCAATTCTTTCGAATTCCACGCTGGTAGTTAATATAATTTTTTCCATTGGAGTGCCTGATATTCCAAGTCAAACGATCATGACTCTGTTGACGGTATGAATAGTATTTGTCGTTCTCTGACCTAAATGAGAGACGTAAAGATAAAGATATATCGACCTTCCTCTAGTCAGTTTTTTGATACGCTTCCAAAGCTTTCACCAATGCACCCCATCTACCCCCGTTCCACTTCTGCATATCTTTCCACCCCGTGGAATCTGCACCCAAAACAACCTTCCAGCATCTGAAATGCGCACAAACGACCAAATCTGCCCAGGAAATCACCTCCCCCATCAGAAAGGGTCCTTTCCCCCCATTGCTCGCGTACCACCCATCGACTTTCGCAAGTTCCTCCTCCACCTTTGCCCACTGCGCCACGGCATCCTCGCCTCTTGGGATCAACTCCGCCATATCCTTCCCACCCATCTGATCTCGTTTGGTAGTCCTCATATAATGTGCACTTGGCTCATTCAAGTTCTCGAGAGCATTGTCGATGGTGAACGGCCATACACCCCTCACCTGCGGCGAAAACGCGCTTTCGAAAGCGGTTTGTAGACCTTTGGTTCCGTGCGGGAATATTAGTGGCATGGAGGGATAAGTGGCGTCAAGGTAAACGGCTATGGCGAAGGAATCGGAGGTATATACACCAGTGGATTCATCGTAGATGGCGGGGAGGGTGTAGAAGGGCGTCCCATCAGGTTTGGTAGAGGTGGGATTGATGCCATGTTTAATGTAGTGTGGCTCGACATCGGGGTATTCAAGCCATTCAGTTTTGTACGGAACCCCTTTGTAGTTGAGGCAGAGTCTATGCAATAATCAAAGAATTTCTTCGTTATATAATGCTAGTCGCGCGCGTGTATAGTGTTCAGACGTACCTGGCCTTCCACGTGCTCATGTTCCAGGCGCCACCTGGAAATTTTGAGGCGAAGTCATATAGAGTGATAGACATAGCGAAAAGATGAGAGTTGTAAACGTGGTACTGTCTTTAATAGAATTCACGGCGTGATGTTCTTCTCCGCAATATCATATAGACGATCTCTCACAAATGGAAGTCGGGCTTGATTACTCACCTTATCGTAAGCAACATGAACATCAGTCAGCTGTAAACTTGTTTTGAGGCCAGAGTCGATCATTCTCGTTGCTAGGGACACAGTTGCCTACCCAACCTGAAAGTATGAGAGGAATTTCCGCCAAATTGACGATGAAATTGATAGAGAACAGTTATTTTTGGATCATTGCTGACAGACATGCGAAGCCTTTCTGTGCTTAGGAATCAGTCAACGCCAATGCTTAGCAGAACATCACTGAAAGAATGGGCTAACATAGAATGAGAGTCGAGAACGCGAGCAAATCACAGAGCTTTTTATACTCTTGCAGAGAGAGAGAGGTACGTGTTCAGGATCTCAGTTATAAAATCCATTCCAATTTGAATTGGAAGAGTTCTCGTCTTTAAAGATCCCCGTCTATGGCCGGTGCGTGGTGGAAAAGCGTTGCCAAGTCATCAATGGCGTTCAACTCCAATCTGGTGTCCTTGCAGCCTTATATTTGTGACTCATGATTGACGTACAAGGTGCTCTGAATGAATAACCACCTTTATCAGCACACATCGAGGGCTAGGCTGCACACTTTATCAACCGCTGCAGCTGGAGCCGACTCTCCAAAGGCCCACTTTGGTCCGGCATTGCTTATTTGATGACGTGATGCTCGTTCAATGGTATTGGGTGTGCATTTATAGGAACGACTGATACCGTATTTAGTCTGCTTTGGACAATTCTGGAATGGTTATGGTGTTACATTGGCTCTTCTCTCGGTGACGACCTCGCATAGAAGGTAAGACTGAGAGAGCTTTGTCTCAGACAAGGTTGCGCAGAGGGTGGGAGTCCAGCAACGTCCCACTGTCTACCAAGGTGAAGTAATTTTTTACTAGAATAAGGTTCTTCTCGATAATTAGCTAGAGCGAGCGCTCTAATAGATACATGGGAACGTATCTTGGTCGTGGAGAATAGTCATATTATAGAGTCGACGAGGTGTAATGCGAGCGTTTATGGGATGAAATCGCCGATTACTCTGCGTCAAATCAGGTGGCACAGTCTGATGAAGAGAAGACGGGTTTTTTGACAGTATGTAGAAAATCCTTCCGTCGTTTTCGGGCCTCAAACCTATAGTTAGATCGAGGACTCGGAAGGAAATTGATTGCAGATAGGCGTACTTAGTTTAAATCACCACCACGTGCTGACGCTCGGGCCATGTCCCGAAATCCTTGGTCCTGCCCTTGGTCGTCGAAGTTGATCTCGATTTCTGCACTTGAACACCTCGCTGTCCCGCGTCATACTTCACAACTGAAGTCACTGCCGTAACCTCAGCTTCTCTTACCGGCCAGTCGATCACCGGCTTGTCACCGGCACCTTTGGATCTTGAGCGCTTGAGCTTAAGATCCCGAGATCCCGAGATCCCAAGATCTGATATCTCGCGCTCGTCTATGGAGGTGGTCCCGCCCAATATGACGATAGGGTAGACTCCACTGGTCGTAAAATCAAGGTGGGTAGGTACTAGGTATTTAATCCGTCAGTCTCGGACATCGGTTTTGCATACGAAAATGGTGCCTCCGACACTCGAGCGACAGCTAGTCTTCCACCGATCTGACGACCCATCTACTCACCCGCCCAGACATGCGCTCGGATCACCTTCGAGCTTCCTTCGCCATCTCGTGTGAGCGTCAATGTTGGAATGTTATCCAGCACTTACTGTATAAATCTCGTAGTTATCAGAACCTTTTGTATTACTAAAATGCTTACTTATCCAGCCGTAGATAGCTCACGAATATTCTAGCTACTCGTATTGTAGGTATATAAACTCCTCTGTATTAGAACATATAATAATCGTTCTGTTTACTGGATATTCACTGCGCGATATATTTGCAACAGTCAAGGCCCAGACTGGATCGCTAGATGTGGTACGCTAGAAAATGTCAATTCTCAGAGCATTTTATTCCCTTTTGTAAAATGCTTCTTCAGGTTTTACGAATATTAAGAATGGCGAGCCGTCCTGAATATAATTTCTTATAATCTCTTATCATTTATTGGAGACCCTGGAGATGACGTAGTGCGGCACAATACTTCGCGAATGTGAATTGAAATTCAGGGATGAATAAACTTCAGGCTCGTGAACCCATTCCTCTCCCAAAATCTTCGGTGAAGATACATCGTTAGTTCTTGTCGTGTATAAGAATATCGATGGCCGGTATATCTAAATCATTTTATTACACATTTTTTACCATACTCTGATATACAGCCAAGTCCAGAGGGATAAAGCCCCTAGGAACCGCCTAGACGTCCCATATTTTGAGGCGCAGTGATTCTGTGTGGTATGAGGCCCTGAGACTGGTCACACAGTAAGACATGCATACAATTACCGCGCTCTAGTCGATTTTCTGATACGCTTCCAAAGCTTTCACCAATGCACCCCATCTACCCCCGTTCCACTTCTGCATATCTTTCCACCCCGTGGAATCTGCACCCAAAATCACCCTCCAGCATATGAAATGTGCGCAAACAACCAAATCCGCCCAGGAAATGACCTCCCCCATCAGAAAGGGACCTTTTCCCCCATTGCTCGCGTACCACCCATCGACCTTCCCAAGTTCCTCCTCCACCTTCGCCCACTGCGCCACGGCATCCTCGCCTCTCGGGATCAACTCCGCTAGATCCTTCGCACCCATCTGATCTCGTTTGGTAGTCCTCATATAATGTGCACTCGGCTCATTCAAGTTCCCAGGAGCATTCTCGATGGTGAACGGCCATACACCCCTCACCTGCGGCGAAAAAGCACTTTCGAAAGCGGTTTGTAGAGCTTGGGTCCCGTGCGGGAATATAAGTGGCATGGAGGGATAAGTGACATCAAGGTAAACGGCTATGGCGAAGGAATCGGAGGTATAGACACCGGTAGATTCATCGTAGATGGCGGGGAGGGTGTAGAAGGGCGTCCCGTCAGGTTTGGTAGAGGTGGGCTTGATGCCATGTTTAATGCAGTGGGGCTCGATTTCGGGGTATTCAAGCCATTCAGTCTTGTAAGGAAGCCCTTTGTAGTTGAGGCAGAGTCTATGCAATAATTAATGAATTTCTTCTTTATATAATGCTAGTCGGGCGCGTGTATTCAGACGTACCTGGCCTTCCATGGGTTCATGTTCCAGGCGCCACCTGGAAATTTTGAGGCAATGTCATATAGAGTGATAGACATAGCGAAAAGATGAGAGTTGTAAACGCGGTACTGTCTTTAATAGAATTCGCAGCATGATGCAATACTTCCATTCATACAGACGATCTTTCACAAATGAAATTTGAGCATGATTACTCACCTTTTTGTAAGCAACACGATCATCCGGGAGAATTAGTCGCTAAACTTGTTTTTAGGCCAGAGTCGACCATTCTCGTGGCTAGGGACGAAGTTGCCTACCCAACCTGAAAGAATGAGAGGAATTTCCGCCAAATTGACGATGAAATTGATGGAGAAGAGTTATTTTTGGATCATTGCTGACAGACATATGAATCATTTCTGTGCTTCTGTGGAATCGATTCTCACGGAGAGCAGTGTCCCAACGTCGCAGAAAGTAAGTGCTAACGTAAATGAAAGTCGAGAACGCGAGCATATCACAGAGACTCTTGATACGCCTGCAGAGAGAGAGTGTAATTAACTGCAGTTGTAAAATCCGTTCCAACTTAAATTGGGAAGAGTTTCGTCATTAAGTCAGATGCCCGCCTATGGCCGGTGCGTGGTGGAAAAGAGAAGCCATGGACTCTAATCTGGTGTCCTCGTAGCTTCAGGTTTGTGACTCTGGATTGACGTACAACAGTGCGCTGAACACCATTATCAGGGCTAGGTTGAAGAGATCAATTGCGTGCAGATAGGCGGAGTTTGGATCTTCGCCACATGTGGACGCTCGGGCCATGTCCCGAAAATCCTTGCTCCCCGATGCTCATCATACCCTCGGTCGTCGAAGCTAATCTCGATTTCTGCACTTGAACACTTCGACCCAGATCAGTTATCCCGCGTCATACTCCACAGCCGAAGGCACCACCGTACCCTCGGCTTCCACTCGATCGCTTTCGATCTTTTGATCGGATATCTCCCGTGCGATCGCGCTCGTCTCTGGAGGTGGTCTCGAATAGCCATTGCTTTTCATTGTATCCCAGTGACAAAGGCAGTATTTTGGCCAATATTTATTTCTACGCCCTCCGGCCCTCTCTTTCACGGGTTTCGTTGTAGGACAAGGAGCAGGAACACTTGAGCAAGAGGAATATGGCGCATGGTGTACTGCTATCACAAATGTGTTCTTTCTTTTCTTTCTTGGCAAGTCTCTCTCATCTCCCTTCAAGCCCTCCCTTCATTATCTTCCCGAAACTCGTGATGTCGAATCCTTGCGACCTTGTTTACTGTTTAGGTCCACCCTTTGGCTTCTAGGTCTTAAGCTCTGAGCGCCGAGGGCTCTGTGAACTATGCAACGTTATCTTCTGGAACGCATCACCTTCCGTATCTACCTCATTTATTCTTAACCATCGTTCGATGGGCCTTGCACATCGCCGACGGTCTATACTATTTCAAGCTTCCTCTGATCATGCTCCCGTTTGAGTATGCTCATGTGGCTTTATGATGATAGGAAGCGAATCTGGAAGGGGTGTGCTTGCAGAACAGGTCACCTCCAAGGTCCGAATCTGCGGATTCCATCTCCTTCGCCCTTTTATATTCGAACTGAAAAGCTCCTTCTAGGTGTTCTGCGACTTCTTCCGAATACACCGACTGCGCTCACTGGGTTATCGTCCAGGTCCATTTCGTCGTATGACGTTGAGTTGGATGGACGGGTTATTTGCGATGGTCAGCGAATTGAATAATTCGCGATCACAAGTGTTTATAGAACCGGACGAGGAGCTAGCGTACATCCCCACCTAGTATTCCGCCCTGGAAGACCTCTGGCCATGATCTTCTACCCACACGCGAAATTCAAACACCAGAGGTTGTACCGGTTACATTTTTGAACCACTGTCAATCTTACCTCATCATCTCGTTCAGGCTTACCATGGTCTATGTAATCTTCAATCAAGATGATGAATGGGGTAGACTCCACCGGTCGTGAAAATCATGATGGGTAGGAACTGGGTATTTAATCGGTCAGTGTCGGACATCGATTTTGCATACGAAAATGGTGCCTCAACTCTGCACAATACTCCAGCCACAGCTCGTCCTCCACAAATACGCCGATCCTCTACTCCCGCCCAGGCATCCGCTTGGATCACCTTCAGGCTTCCTTCGTCATCTCGTGTAGGCGTCAAAGCCTGACTGATTTCGTCTATAGCTGACCGATGGGCCACAGTTCACGAGTATGTAATCTTCTTGCCCAAATACAAGTGTTTACTCCTAGGTACAACCGCCTTAAGCTGAGGGAATGGATTGACTGGTTCTCTTGGCGTCTGGAAGGGGCTGACTGGCCAGGGAACCATGGAAGTACTAGACAATGTGGCCTAGGACTACACCACGCCGACATGAGTAAGCACACTCTTTATCCCATTCCGAGTCGTTCCATTATCTGATTTCGACTCGGTCCTCTCGAAGGATCGCATTGTCTCCCTCCCACTAGTAACACGTAGCCAGTGTCCAGTGGTTTCATCCACCAATGCCCATTTGCGCTCACAATATATCCAGGTTGCATCTCATCATGCGAATTTGAGTCAAATTGCCGAGAACTTGGCAGTATTCCTCGAAGAAAGCATGCCGCTCGATTCCCGAATGTCCGTCCAGTTCTTCCCCCTCCATCGTAGAATGCAAGATATCTTGGCATCCAGGGAATTCTTCAAATCCTCTTTTCGGCGAATCCCAATTCCGCTTGAGAAATATATATACATTGCTATTACTCTATGCGTTAGGACTAAAGTTGTTATTCTAAATAAAACGTGTAAATTGGGCACTATAGTTTGTATATATGTGAATTACTTGCATTTCTATCTGCCTCACGCTCCAGGTGGGTGGGATGCGCATTCGACAGCGTAGGGCCCATACCCATGTCAGGTAGTTCGAAGTGATTGTTAGCTGCATCTGCTGGCTCTTGATGCCTCGCGCGTGAGGTTAAGCTGAACCAGAACGAAGGTTAGTTTGCGAATCGGTGTATGAACTGTGGAGTTTTCACATGCTGACTACACAGATAACATATACTGACGAGAGCATAGTGGTAAGTAACTTTTCATCTTAGGTGATTGACTGAATCGGACTTACCGTGTGTGTTTGCATCGAGAGGGATCATACTGAAGACAATGTTTTAGGCACAACATAAGAAAAACAGAGAGAAACTCACAAGTATAATGACCCGTTGGCGTAGACAACCTAGCATTTTACAACTGGTTACATATGGAAATGACGATTATCTGGAGGTGTAATACGCACCAGAAAGACCGTAAGAACGGCACAAAGGCTAAGGTGATGTGAATATTGAAATAGCACCCGGGAAACTCAAACTATCTTACCTTGTTGCAATAGCTCGGTGAATCGCGTAAGCAATTAACTGATTAACGTTAACCATCGAGTTCGTCCTATTGATGCGATCAGTCTGTTGGAACACTCCACTTAGAAAATCTTCCATGACTACCTTCTCAATCCTGACCGATGTGTGTCGAGGATTAAGCAGAGTGCTAGGGAGATTATTACGTCGCAGCCAGCCGCTGTGGTGCCTTGAATTGTTGTTGCTCTCTAGTACATGGTAGTCCATAAACTTTAACACCAGCGATGAAAATATACTCACGACGAGAAATTCAGCTCTCATTGTCGACTTCGAGAAGTACTTGCTGGTACACCTGTTGGGAGACCAAGAATAGAAATTGAGCATAAGAGGAACGAGTGTTCAACGACTAGACGCACGTAAGGATTGCCCAAGCTTTATCGTGACACCATAAGTATTTTGAAATTATATAACACAGCGTCTCCTATGAAAATCTCACCCAATCCAGCACCTGCGGGCGGACGTCAATTGCTTAATCGACAGTAAAAAGCACCAAAATAGTGACTTACCAATTTGCGCAAAGGCTAATACAACCTGTGTAAGATAATGAGACAGAAAAAAAAAGCAATACAGAATAAACACTAACAGCAGGGAGTGCCAAGTAGCGGAGACGCGTCCGCAAGTTCGATCCAACTAACAAAATTGATCTTTAGGCAGAGTATTAAGTAAAAATGGCTATGGTGGATACCTGCCCAGATACGACTGCAGAAAAACCTAATGCAATATCTCAGCAGAACAACATCGGTGAAACAGATGGCGAAATTACATGTGGGCGATGAACGCGGTTAGGTACTGTGCATAAAGTCAACAATCTCCCAAAAATGAGAACGTTAAATATAAAACCTACGGTGCATATATAGTTTCCCTATTCATTAAAAACGGTGATTCGGGGTTTTGTAGAACCTAAATTGGAAAAGGCACGAACTGTAACAGAGCTGGAATGCAGTGTTAATCAATCGCGAACTGGCAGTGGTCAAAACTCGATCACGTACAACACAATCTCATCTAGGATGTCCATTTGACCCATTCTCGTGATGAATATGTCGAAAATTTGGTGGCTGACAAACAAGGACTTCAATGTCGCTAGTAGCCTGGTGGGGTAGTTGCGTCAATAGTGCGACTCAATATCCACTGTGAGAAACCTACCCTAGGGCACAAATCGTGACTTTTGTAGTGATAGAATCCCTGCTAGCATGTTGTTTGAGGTAGTAGAGGACCACAAACTATAGCAATGGTTGCAAATTAGCGAGAAAACGATTCGGAACCAGGTTCAGAGCACTCACTAGCGCGATTCCATAGAAACTGAAAGTTTATAGTGAGCCGAGTCTTAACGCAGAGTCCACGAGTCGGAAGGTCGACTTACAACATGTTCACAATGGATGCGATCAATATCGCTCCATACGAAGATGCAAATGAAACGTTCATTTTGGGCGTATATTTTGGCTGGGCGGATGAGAAACGCGACGTAAGGAGCGAGATTGGGTACTGAAGGTGGTCGAGGCAGGGAATCATTGTGTCAGGATTTCACGACGCCCCGTCGTACATTAAGTAGATGAGTAGAAACTCATGCACAGAAACGCTGTGCACCTAATGATTGGTGCAGTGCACGACTATGACAGGTAATAAGGTCCAGATCAAGGGCCGCCATATTCGGGAGACAAGCCTGCAGGGCTTGGCTCTTGCACTTCCTACCTAGCTACTTAGAAGGTTGCCGAAATGGGTAGATCAGTGACCATTTGTGGATTATTATGCAAGAGATCATTGGGATTGAGTTCACCGAATGTGGGTGTATGCATATTCAAAATACCGCCTCTTGGGATTAATAAACGAGGAGTCGTCGAGACGACCAAGAACGAGTATGAATGACTTAAAGGAAGATGTATTCAACGAACGTGCTACCGGACATGATGACTAAGCGATGTTGGGACGTTCTTGGGACGTTCACAGGCATATTCTAACACCCATCACCAGTTCATGGACACGTCTCGCGCCTTAGTTAGCGGAAAATGTCTTGGTTACATTTACAGCTCTTCCTAAAAACCTTGTCCTTCGAGCAGTTTTTTCTGTAAGTAAAAGGGTTGTGAAAGGTACAAGCGGGTGACGTGCGGTGGCAGACGTGGCATCGGCTCGGAGATCATCCCAATCCGGACTGTCACACTCTCAGGCTGCTGAGGTCGTGCGCGTGCGCGTTTACGCATTAAGCAGCAGTCTACTTCCCACCTTCCTCGTTCATTCTCAAATACCTTACCGGGCTATCAGCCAAGATTTGAAGGAGAGGGTTCTCTTATTGCTTGATAACGACATTGGTCCGGACAACTTTGAGCTTGACATTGCAGAGATATTTGGTGTAAGCCCTCGCAGTATTCGGCGAAGGCAGAGAAACGTCGACCTATATGGCTCTGTAAATCCACCCAAGAATCACTTACAAGGACGCCCACGAATCCTCAATGGAAACCAAACACATGATCTGCTTACACTCCTCGAGGAGGCACCAGAGATGTATCTTGACGAAATACAAGATTGGGTCGCTATCTCGCACGATCTTTCAATCTCGAAGTCAACACTAGATTTGATCATCCGCGATGCTGGGTTTTCTTACAAGATGATATCTAAGGCTGCAGCAGAGAGGGATGAGGTGGCAAGGGAGGCGTTCAAGGTGTGGGCTAAGGAGAATCTACTCGCATCTATGATAGTCACAGCCGACGAATCAAGTAAAGATGGCCGTACAATATTTCGAAAGCGTGGCCGTGCACCTTCAGGACAACGAGCGATTAGC
>Ga0247742_10002527_pt1 | contig 11905 bp, 13 predicted proteins | sample UWRJL208509C2_FD_180944 | JGI IMG/M metagenome (GOLD analysis project Ga0247742, IMG submission 180944) | Plant litter microbial communities from Arlington Agricultural Research Station in Wisconsin, United States - UWRJ-L208-509C-2 | ecosystem: Environmental > Terrestrial > Plant litter >... | reverse complement strand
CCAGCCCCGCGGCGAGGATGGCCCACCCACCCATACCCGAGGCTTGCCCGCCATGAAGCGCCCTTCCCTGCTCGCTCTCGCCTCCGCCCTGGCTTTCGTCACCCTACCCGTCGGAGCCCTCGCAGCTGAGGCGGCCTCTTCCGGCCCCGGGGTCCTCGTGGGCGCCTGGAAGCTGGTCCGTTGCGACAACGTCTATCCCGACGGCCATCGCGTCGAGCTTTACGGACCGAATCCCGAAGGTCTGTGGCTCATCGATGCCCAAGGCAACTACATGATGGACATTGCGCGGGCCAAGCGCATGCCCTTCGCGGTCAACGACAAATCCAAGGGCACGCCCGAGGAATACCGCGCGGCCTCCATGGACTTCAACGCGCACTTCGGCACGGTCAGCGTCGATGGCATGACGATGCACAGCCACATCGCGCAGGCGTCGTTCCCGAACTGGGATGGCAAGGGTGGCGAAAGCTCATTCGTCATCAAGGGTGATGAGCTGACGTACACGGTGGCGAAGCCATCGAGCGGTGCGGCTGAAGGCGCGCATGGCGAAGTGGTCTGGCGGCGTGTCCATCCCTGAAGCGCGCGTCGCCTCAGAGAAGCCGGATCCCGAACGGTTTGATGCATGCAGCGAAGATCGCGAAGCATACGATCGTGATCAAGGCGCTAAGACCCAGCGCGGGCCAGAAGCCGAACCTTGCGAGCAAGGCCGGAAACGCCAGGAACATGGGTAGCGTCGGCACCACGTACCAGAAGGTGTACCAGGCGTGGTTGGCGATCTTCTCGGTGGGCTGCTTCTCGATATAAAGCCACGTCAGTGCCAGCAACGTCACCAAGGGCAATGAGGCAAGGAGCGCACCGAGTCGGTCGCTCCGCTTCGCCACTTCGGAAACGGCGACCACTAAGGCGGCCGTGATCAGGTATTTGGTGATGATCCAGTACATCCTGTCCCCCGTGGCATCGGTGCTACTACGCAGCTTCTGATCAGGCGTGGTTGGACACCGCGGCCCACAATAGCGAAACACCCGAGCAAAGAATCAAGGCGTCGATGAGGTGAGCATACCGGTGGCCTGGAATCCGGCCGACGACGCCCTTGCCGATAAACGTACCGATCATCAGTGAAGCACCCACGATGAGCCCTTGGACGATGATCTCCCCCGACAGAGCCCCGGATTCCCGGAATGTGGTGACTTTGCTGACGTACAGCGCCAAGGCCGTCGCGGCTTCCGTACCCAGAAACGGTCCGCCTGCGAGGCCGTAAGAAGTGAACACGGGCACGCTGAGCGGCCCTGTCGACAGGACAAGCCCGGTCAGGAAGCCAATAGCCGCCCCGCAGACGGAAAGCCCCCACAAGGGCATCGCTCGGGACGGAGGGCGCAGCCGGCGAAGCGCCAGCATCGACAGGAAGAAGAGCCCAAGCCCCGCGTCGATCCATCGCGGAGGCAAGGCGAGCAGCGTCCGCGCGCCCAGCGCAGCTGCAGGGACGCCCGGTGCGGCGTAGGCCAGCACCGCCTTCCAGTCGATGTCCTTCCACCATGCAACGACGCGCGAGATGTTGGCGATCACCGCCGCGACAGCCATGACCGGTACAGCGTGCTTCGGCCCGAACTGATATGTCAGCACGGGCAGCAGCATCAACGACGAGCCGGTACCGATGACGCCGCTGAGGCATCCGGCGACGAGGCCGACAACAAGGACAAGAAGGAAGGAAACCAAAAGGTACCGCTTTTGAATCAGGGGAAAGGTGGTTCTAGCCCGTCGGCCAGAACCACCGGATGCCGATGCATCTCACCACTGGTTGTCGTCGTCGCCGCCACCGCCGGACGAGCTGTCGTCCCACGAGCTGTCGTTATTGCCCATGTCGATCGGATCGTCGCGAAGATCGTCGTACGCCTGCGCGGACGGATCCGGCTGTGAAGACGTATCCGGGCCCAGATTGCCGAAGCCGTTCGCGGTGGTGTTGTGCGTTTCGCCACCGTCGCGGTGGGAACGCAGCGCCTCGTCGAGCAGGGCGCCAGCGGCCAGGCCACCGAGGCCAGCCGCGACGGCCGTACCCACGCCAGACGAAGGCGGCGGCGGGTAGCCCGGATTGCCGTAGCCCGGATTCCCGCCCGGATAGCCGCCATAGGGAGGGGCGCCATTCATCGGCGGTGCCGGCGGGTAGTTGTTACCAAACTGGCCGTTCGTGTTCTGCCGACGACGCATCATGAAGAAGATGATCAGAACGACGACGATGCCGCCGATCAGCCAGCCCGAAAGGTGCGACTGTCCACCGCCGGCTTCGGTGCTGGCGGCCGGCTGGGGCTCACTCAAACGGGCGGGCGCGGCGGCGGCAGGCCGGGACGAAGCCCGCGCGGAAGGCGGCGCGAGTGCAGCATCCAGCTCGCGCTGGAAGTGCTGGAACTTCGCCGGGTCCGTGAACTTCGTGGACGGGTCCAGGGTGGCGGCCTTGTTCGCCTCGGTCTTGGCTTCGCCAATATTGCCCTCGTGGGCAAGGACTTCGGCCAGGACGTAATGGGCCTTGGCACTCTGCGGGTGCTCGGAGACGGCCTGACGCAGCGCGGCCTCGGCTGCCGGGTAGTCACCCTTGGCAATGAGTGCCTGGACATCCTTGGGGGAGTCGGCGGCGCTGGCAGCCACCGAAGTGAGGGCCAGCAGGACTAACGTGAGAATCGGCTTACGCATGACGTTCTCGGGAGTTCAGGAAGACGCTTAGTGTCATGCGTCAGTCGAGAGTTTGCGAGCCGTAAGAAAATGCTGTTCAGCGTGGATTTCTTCGCGCGACGGTGGCGCGCCACATCCGTCGCTGCGCCCAATTTTAGCTTTGCGGCGACCTTGGCACCGCCAGAGTCGCATCCGCCCCTCACGGAACCTCGTTCTGCGCCGCGGGCGCGACTGGTATCGCTTTAGCCGGAGCTCCGGAAGTCCACGAGACATGACTTCCAACTAAGGCCCACGCGCCAGCACACCCTGCCGCAAGCCATCCCATGAGGATGACCATTCCCCATAGCTTGTGTTTCCAATGAACGAGGTCCCTCACGTCTACAGCCAGGCCCGCCACGGCTCCTTCAAGTCGGTCGACGCGTTGATCCAGGTTGGTGATTCCGCTTTCGACTCTCTGTTCGACACGAGCCAGGGAGCCTGACATTTGAACAAGCATCGTCAAGATGCTCTGAACCTGCGCCACCGTCGGATGGTCGCGAAGATTTCCTTCCGACAGATCGACTGCCAGCGTATTTGACGCTTCGCCAATAGGCATGTGCATCTTCGTTTCTCCTTCAGCTACTCATTCCAAGGGAAGGTTGCGTGAGTCGAGTCAGCACACGCAACGATCAAGCGAAGACCGTGAAGACACGAAGGCTACGCCGACGGCTCGTAGCCAGTCTATCGGTGAAGGCCTACGCGGCTCGAAGCGAACGCTCGATAGTTTGCGCGCTGAGGACTTTCGCAATCACGCACAGATGAAAGACACGAAACCTTACGCAGGTTTCGAAGCGGAAATACCGGACATCTCTTCCGTGCGCCCACCCCTACAGACAACCCAATGTTGTTTTGCTACGGTCATCCCGTTGCCTGCGTCGTCGCTTAGCCAGCTGCGCAGACAACCATCGCTCGATGCGGTGAGAAGCGCGGCCCGAGAGTGCTAGGAACACTCCCGGGCCGCTGACCACAATCAACTTCGAAGGAGTCAATCGTGGGTCCCAACGATCATACGGCACTCGCTCGCCCGCTGAATCCCCTCGGCGACACCCTCAACGGCTACCGGGCCGTCTGCATCCATCGCAGACACGGTTGACGAACCGGGGCGACAGCTAACCATGAGATGTTTCTTGGCCGTGTAACCCGGCGCGTAGCTTCGTGCGTCGACGAAGCGAGCTGACGCTCCCCACGTCATCAACCAAACCGCCCGGCGCCCGGCCACGGGCGGCCCTGAAACCGCGAGTCCGCTTGATCTGCGGCACGTCGCTTCGTGCGCGTGTCGTATCGAGGAAAACGATGGCTTCATCAAGGAGCAGCCATGTCTACATACGACAAACACGGCACAGCTAGCCGCGCCCGCTATTACGCCGATCCTGACGCTACGGCGCACGATCTTCTGAACAATGCGGCCGAGTTACTGCAGTACGCGCGCGGGCTCACGGAGCTGCTCGCTGAATTCGTCCATGAGTCGGATACGGTCGATTGCCGACGAATGGCACTGTCGCTCGATGCAGTGGCGGCGCTGACGCAGATGGGGGCGCACTGCGCTGCTGAGGCGCATGCTCGCTTGTCGTGGGAGAAGAGCTCCGTGCCGGCGGATGCGTTAGGGACGCATTGATGGACGAGGGAGCCACGTGGCCATCGCGAGCGAGAGCGCTATTCCCACTACACATGAGGCACTGAAGAGTTGTTCCACAAGAGTGAAACTCGCATCATCGCCAAATGACCGACATGACCCGCGAAGAGATGAAGTTGTATCTGGACACCGCGCGCGCTGAGGCGAAAGCCTCGGCTGCGAAAGTAGACGCGAGCCAGGCAGAGCTTCGCGCCGACCTCAAGGCCGGCATGGCTGCCATCTCTGTCGATGTTGCAAACTTAAAAAGCGATTTCCACACGACTTTTGCCACCCACACCAAGTGGATCGCTGCCATGGGATTTGGTGTCATTGCATCCGCCGCCGCGATCAGTGGCATTCTCAAATCGACACCGCCTCCTCCGGCACCTGCGCCGCCCCCTGCACCTGCTCCATCACCAGCCCCGCTAATTATCTTTGCGCAGCCCTCGGCGCCGACGTTGCAAGCAACGCTACCGTCGGAGGCCGTGCACTCGCCAAGCTCGAAGGGTCGCAAATGACAGTCACCTCAACGGAACAAGGAACATCGGCCGGTGAAATCGCTCGAGGCACGGCATGCAGCTCGTCTGTCTCTCCCGCACCAGATGAGTTGCTAATCATCGACGACATCTGGGACATGGCTTTTTCAATCGCGTCCCCGGCCTTCAAAGAAGACGGCAAGTGGCGCCTGTCGGACGGCTCATCCGCGTTCGCCGCTACGATTTCAGATGCGGAGTTCTGTCACGCAGTCAACAACGATCTAGTATCTTTTTCGAAAGGTGATTCGCTGGTGTGCAAGGTGCGGGCGCGCCAATGGCAAACCTCGAACGGGACACGCACCGACTATGAAGTGATCAAGGTTGCCCGACATTTGCGGGCTGCGTCTAAAATCTCACTACCGTGGGATTTCCAGAAAAATCGGGCAGCCCTATACGATTCACAGTCCCTGCCCGAGCCAGCTGCCTGACTGCCTCTCTACGAACCAAAGCCACCGCAGCACCTACTGCATGCAGGCAGAAGGCCCCCTGCTGCGCTGAGCTTCTCACGCAGCGCCTCTATGCTCGAGTGCTTCCAGATGCCTTCAAGGCCGACATCCCGAACATTGGCGATCGGGAACCGGTAGCACCGCCCGTGAACGGGAACGGATTCGCCATCGGCGTCGACCATCAGAATGCGGAACGCGTCGTGACAACGACGGCCAACGAATTGCGAGGGATGGTGATAGTAGATGTCGAGGTCGGCTTCGCTCACCAGATCGGGCTGGATCGTGACCTTGAACGGCCAGATCGATCCCTTGATGTCGGTCAGTTCCTCGGCTAGGCGGACGGCATCGATCGATGTCGGATCGGATTGAAAACTGTTCGAAGCCGTGGCGGGATAGGCCTGGCCATAGAGCGCGTTGTGTTCGTTGGCCATTGCCGGCGTCACGAAATTATTGTGGATCAGCCCCACGAGCTTCAGCGGCAGATCGCTGATGTCTTTAAGGAAGGTCTTGAGATGGCCGACGTTGTATTCGCTGATCGTGCAGAAGACGGAAATCTCTGGTGGGTTCGGTAGCGCGGCAACGGCCCTGATCCCCTCCACAGCTCTCGCGAAGCTGCCATGGTGGCGCCGGATCTGATCGTGCAGGGCCGCAGGACCGTCCAGCGAGACGAACAGACCGCGGCAGCCGCCTGCCACCACCTCCGCCGCCCGTTTAGGCAGGAGCAGGCCGTTGGTGGTGACCGTCGTGTACAAGCCAAGCGCAGAGGCATAGGCCAGCGCGTCGCCGAGCGGCTTCCAGGCGAGCGGCTCGGTGAAGGCGAAGCCCATGCGGGCGTCGGGACAGAAGGCCGCCATGTCGTCGGCAATGGTATGGAACAGCTCCAACGGCATGGACCGCGTCTGCGCCCCCATGAGATTGGCGCCGAAATTGGTCTCGGCATTACCTGTGCCAACGTCGCACATGACACACCGCAGATTGCAGAAGTTGTTAACCCCGAGGACGACGTGCCCCGGCCGCGCGGCGGACACGAGGCGGGGTTGCGGAGCTAGCTGGCTGAGTGCGGGCATTGCGGGTGAATTCCTCGAGAGTCACGAAGGCACGTTGCGCGGCATGTGCGTGCCTACGCCTCACGGGGGGTAAGTGCCGCATTTGGGGCAAATGGTTTACGTCCTTCCTTTCCCTTCGCCTGAAAGCAAAAAGGCCACCCCGAAGGGCGGCCTTTCCGTTACGAACGTTAAGCGAGGCTATGTCAGCCGAGGGGCCACTTCAGACCCTGAGGGCCTGCTGCTCCGCATCGCTGACGCAGGTGTCAGCCGCCTTATGAAGCGACTGCTTCAGGACTGCCGCGTGGTTCGCGCGAAGTTCATCGTTCGTCGGTGGGTTCTTGGGATCGGTCGGGTCGACCTTGCACAGGTGCTGTGCAACCAAGGCACCGGTCTTCCCGTCGATCAAGCGAACCCGCGCCATGTACATGACGTGATACTTGCTCCACTGCGAGGAGTAGTAGATGTACATCCAGTTGAGCGTTTTCACGTCGAGGATGAGGTCCGCACCGGGATAGGATTTTACCAGCGACGACGGATTGTCGTCGGTAGCAATCTTGTTAGACGCCGGAAGCAAGGTAGCCGAACGCTTTGCCGCCATATCATCGGCGAGGCGCTGACTGATCTCGATGGCAGGGTCTTCAATACCCTCGGACTTCACCAGATCGTTGCCGGCACTGACCATGGCCAGGCCCCCAATCAGGCCGAACGCGGCCTTCCCCGCCGTCATGGCAGCGAAGTCCGGCTTTGCGTAGTGCGAAACAACGACATGCTTACCTTGCAGTGTCGAACCTGGATCCAACGATTTCGTTGGAGCAGACACACACCCACTCAGAACGACGGCAAGAGCCGCCGCACAGCAGAACGTCTTCATGTTGTCCCCTGTTAGATTCCATTCGGCCGAGCGGCCGTGGGCATGCTAGCAATGGGGGCGAAGGCTGGTCCAGAGGCTGCTAAAAGCCCCACTCGCCGTATGAGGCAATCGACGCCCACAGACCCTCGTCTCCGATATTCTCCGGGTTTACCCCAACGGAGTTGGCGATGACACGGGCTTTTCGATTGGCACTAGCCACCTTGACGATGAAGATAGATGGGGTCGTCGCCGCGTATGGGCATCGCGATGCATCATTATCGACACACACTCGCGTCCCAATGAGCAGGGACGTCTTCGCGCCGGCCTCGTGCTCGAAGTCGAACAGAACGAAGGAGTCCAGATGCCCATCCACTACTCCAGGTTCCTCCCTCGCCACGTTGTCTCCGCCAGCAACGGCGTTCGACGCGGTCCTGCCTTGGGGGTGATAGCTGCCCTGGCGCTGGCCTGCGCCATTGCCCCTTGTGCAAAAGCGGACACCCCCGACGCTGTCCCAACCAACATCCAGGCGTTGATGGTCCCCGGAGACACGTTGCTTGCCTTCCAGCCGGCGAAACCATTCGGTGCGGATACGGCCGGCGGCGCTTTGGTCGTGCGTCATGCCCAGCCCAATCCGGCGACCGACAATGCCTGCGAGCTATGGTTGCTGCGCGCCACGGGCGACACCTATGCCGTGACGTCAAAAAACGGCCAGACCGTCGACTGCCGATACAACGAGTCGGCCAAGAATGCAGGGCCCATGGCGCTGGCCCACAACCTGACGGTCAGCCCGACGTCGGTTAGCTATCTCAACGAACTGCAGCGCGGTGGCACGACCTACGTCTTTGCATGGGATGGCCAAAAGCGCGCCTGGCACCTGCAACACGTCGAGGCCACGTCCGTTGAGAATGGGGAATCCGGCGTCATCGTGTCGAAATCCGTTCTCGACTATCCGGCCACCCTGCCGTGGCTGACAGTAGATGCGTTCACCCCCAAACTGATCCGTGACTCGCTTCGTACCCACCGCGCCGTCGTGCACTAGGAGTAGGCCATGCCGCAGTTCAACGCCAGTTCTGCCCTGCTCTTTGCGCGCTGTTGAATGCTGAAGGGCTACCTTAAAAACCACCCGAAGCTTCCCGCCAAACCGGAAATGGCGGCAACTTCGCCGTTGCCTACTGGAAAGACAAGGTGCCTTAGGCCGACCGCACGGACGCCTATGCGTCCGGGGTGGCCATCAACGGTCCACCAACTCTGACCGCAGCGCCGGGACAACCCTAAAGGACAGCCCTTGCCCGCCGGGCGGACGGCGTGTCGGGCGCAAAGGAATCACTGGCGAAACGGCTTGCTCTTCCACTGTTTGCCATCGACCCGCTCAATGACAAGTGCATCTTCCTCGATGCTGCCGCACCGCCCCCATTCAAGGTGGGAATCCGTCCGTGGCGGAACGCCAATGTCCGGGTACACCGTCCCGAGCCGGATTTCCTTCACACTACCGGACGCGTGAAAATGCACGCAACGAGGAAGCCGGCTTTGGCATCCAGTGGAAGCATGTTGAGTCCGGCGTAACAGGACGCAACGGCTTGACCGTCATCGGACACCAAACCTTTGACCACGAACTCCTTCCTCGACCACAGGACCTGCCCGGAATTAGCTTCGGCATACACCGCCGCCAGTGACGGGTCTCTTGTGAGTGCGCGCAATACTTCTGGTTTGTGCAACAAAACTTCGTGGCATCCACCGGCTCGACCGGCGAGTCAGCAGAAGCTGTGCCAGAGGCAACGAGCACTGGCGCGAGAACCACACTTCTCCTCAGGTTTCCCATCTCCGCTCCCGCTTAGTGACAGATGGATTTGTCGTTCATGATGTGGAAGAAGTCTGCCTGATTCGGGCGCACCTTGATGTACTCATGATGTTGTGTCCATACCCCGGCAACGGCACCGAACGGTCACGGGCGCCCATATTTGCGGCAGCCAGCGCCCGCCGAGTCCGATTGGGGCTGGGGCTGTCGGAGGCGCGACCCTATTCAGCGAACCGTTCGCCCAAAGTCCGGTACTCTTTCCCCGAGGCCATGGATGCTTCCGCCATGGCGACCGTTCCGGCAGACCGTACAGGAGTTCCAATGCCCACATCCCACCGCTCCTCCTTCAACCCTCGCAACCTTCTCGTAGCAGCCGCCTTGCTGGCTGCATCGGCCGGCGCTGTCCAGACAAGCCGGGCCGCGAATTTGCCGCCCCACTTCGATGCCAATTCAAAGGCCAGTATTGGTCACGGCCTTCAATGCGTGGTCGGCAATGCAACGGATGCCGATGGCATGAATGCACGCGCCTGGGTGACGGTCGAGGATGCCAAAAGCCACAGGGTCCGTTGGGCAACTGCTGTCCCTCTCGACAAGAACTGGTACCAGAACCAGGCGACGCATTGCCTCAGTGACGGCAACCGGGTACTGGCAGTTGTCCAGTCCGACACTATGTCGGAAGCGGCCACAGCCCAGACCTTTGTCGAGGTGGCAACGCTTGATGTTGCCACTGGACATCTCGAATCGCTCGATCCGGTCAAGATTCCCGGCTTCCATGGGGCCGCATCAATGCGGGTCGACAATGGCGAGGAGAATTTTCGGCTGATTGATGGCAAACCCGTGGTCAAGGGACAGTATTTCGTTTTGAGCAACCGGGACGACATCAAGCCGTTTTCCGCTTCCCCGTCTCCTGCGGTGAAAGAAAACAAGCCAAGCACGGAGGGCAAGTGAGATGACCAACCCGCAGCAGCAGTTCATCGCCGACATCTATCCCGCCGCCAAGAAGATTGCAGAAGAATCCGGCGCTTCGCTCGACCTCATTTTGGCCCAGACGGCACAGGAAACCGGTTGGGGACAAAAGACCCTCGAAGGCACCAACAACCTGTTCAACGTCAAGGCTGACGCGTCCTGGCACGGCAAGACCAAGGAGTTCACGGTTCCGGAGTACGACGAAAACCACCAGAACATGCACATGTCCAAGGAAAAGTTTCGCGTCTACGATTCCTATGAGGACGCGCTGCGGGACCGCCAGAAATTCCTGGAAGACCAACCCCGCTATGCAAAGGCCGGGTTGTTCAAGGAAGGCATCAAGGGCAATCTGGAGAAGGAAGCCGAGGCACTGGAAAAGGCCGGGTATGCCACCGGTCCGAACTATGCAAAACACATCATCGAGGTTGCCCATGGACCAACCATGCGCGCCGGCATTGCGCTGGCGACCGGCGAGAAGGCACCCGGGCACGATACCGCCCACCCTGGCGTCTTGCGGGAAAAAGACCATGGCCCCGCCGTCGGCGCGCTACAGTCGGACCTTGCCGCGCTTGGCATCACGGCGCGAGACGGCAGCGCCATCCATGCCGACCAGCACTTTGGCCCACACACCAAAGAAGCCGTGGAAGCCTTCCAGGCGGCACGCGGGTTGAAGTCGGACGGGGTGGCAGGACCGGCAACCATGGCGGCCATCGGGGAGGCAAGGGGGCATCTGCAGGCGACCTCCCAACAAAATGTGCCCACCCTGCTCGATACCCGCCATCCGGCCCACGGCATTTACGAGCAGGCCCGCACCTGTGTTGCGCGCATTGACCAGGAGCAGGGTCGTACTCCAGGCCCGCACACGCAGAACTTCGCCGGCTCCCTGACTTCAGCCGCCACAGCGGCAGGCTTCAACCGCATTGACCATGTGGCGTTGTCGGATGACGCCAACCGGGGCTTTGCCATCCAGGGCGAGCTCAACTCCCCGTTCAAGAAGTTTGTGGAAGTCGACGTCATGCAGGCGGTCCAGACACCGCTGGCCCAAAGCAGCCAGGAAGCTGCGGTCAACGTGCAAAACAACAACCAGCAACAACAGCAGGCACAGACCCAGCAACAGGTCCAGCAGCAAATGGCACCCGACGCCCAGCAGGCGGCGGGACCTTCAATGGGCAGATAGCGTTCCCGGCAGGGGCAGCGCCCTTGGTCCTGCCATTTTCCGGGATTGTCGAAAGCCACAGGATGGGCAATTTGCCACAGCGGCCTTGCCCGAAAAGATCTCGACGGCCTGATAGAGCGTCGGCCCGTTGAACGAAGGCTTTGTCACCGTAGGCTGGGGAAGCGGCTGCGCTGCGGTCAGGATTTCGAGCGCTCGCAGTGCGGCGGCATTGTCCTGGGACGTGCCATTCGTGCTGACAGAGTAGTTGCCGTCGTCATGGCGCTTGATATCGAAGCGGCTGACTGCTGGCCCATCCTTCTGCCTCTGGCTCCCCATGCGTTGCTCCTCCCAGGCTTGCGCGATGGCATGAGCATGCTGCGCCCCCAGCGTGTATGCATACGCCTTGGCAATGCCAGGCTCACGCGTCCCAAGGCTGCGCTTGATGACCTTCTTCCCGAAGGCGGCATGAAGATCGCGGGGGACGATGATCCGGAAATACCACATGCCGGATTTGTGGCGGAGTAGATGGTGGGGTAGACGCACATGCGTGTTGACCTACCCACGGGTCCCGCAACGAAAAACGCCCAGTGACCTTTCGATCACTGGGCGCTAACGGTTTCACTGTGCTTGGCGGAGAGGGTGGGATTCGAACCCACGGTTGGCTTTCACCAACGCCTGATTTCGAGTCAGGTACATTCGACCACTCTGCCACCTCTCCGGGAACGGTCGACGGCAGGGCTTTCGCTCTGCCGGGCCCGCAATGATAGTGGGTCTCTCCTGCCGTGACAACAGACTTTTGAT
>Ga0247742_10002526_pt1 | contig 11914 bp, 9 predicted proteins | sample UWRJL208509C2_FD_180944 | JGI IMG/M metagenome (GOLD analysis project Ga0247742, IMG submission 180944) | Plant litter microbial communities from Arlington Agricultural Research Station in Wisconsin, United States - UWRJ-L208-509C-2 | ecosystem: Environmental > Terrestrial > Plant litter >... | reverse complement strand
AGTTACGGCGGTCATAGCGTGGGGGAAACGCCCGGTCCCATTCCGAACCCGGAAGCTAAGACCCACAGCGCCGATGGTACTGCACCCGGGAGGGTGTGGGAGAGTAGGACACCGCCGGACAACCATTAAGAAGAGCCCCAGCCACCGGCTGGGGCTCTTCGACGTTAACCCACCTGTGTACCTTCCGCCCCCGGTAGAGTTGGTGGTCATGGAAAATCTTTTCAGCCATCCAGAGTCGGAGCCCGAACCGTCCCAACAGGCCGGCGATGGCCTTGACCCCCTGATCATTACTGTTGTGGTTCCTACCAACGTCTCGCATGCCTTCCAGGGTTTCACCGATCATCCACATCTGTGGTGGCCGCTGGAGCAGGAGAGTGTGTACGGCGAAGGATCTCATGTTGAGTTCGAAGAGAACTTGATACTGGAGACGGCCGAGGATGGCCGCACATCAGTATGGGGGACTATCGACGATTGGCAGCCTCCACTGTCCTTCCACGCCAGCTGGTATCCGGCCAGTACGCCCCTGTGGTCCACGGAGATCCGCGTGGTTTTCCGGGCCGTGGAGGAGGGCACTGAAGTCCGGTTGATCCATGACGGCTGGGAGGGCGCCGAAGACCCTGCGGCCTCACGCACGTCCTACGCCGAGGGGTGGCCCCGTGTATTGGAGCGCTACGTGAGGTTCATGGGCGGAGCAGTTGCCTAGGATCCGCAGGCTCCACGCGAATGACTGGCCGTTGTTGAAGGCTGTCCGCCTGGAGATGCTCACGGATACGCCCATGGCCTACGTGGAGAGCCTGGACGCCGCCCGCCGGCATACAGACACCCAGTGGCAGGAGCGTGCTGCCGCGATGTCCGGCGATGCCAGCATCACCCTGGTTGCCGATACAGGCGAAGAGGGCAGCAAACTCTGCGGCCTGATGCGTGTGGTGGTCAAGCACCCCCGGATCCCGGAGAAGCCGCTGCAGGCCATGCTCATCAGCGTCTATGTGGCATCTGAGCATCGTGGCCTGGGATTGGCCGACGAACTCCTCCAAGAGGCGTGCAAAGCCGCTGCCGGAGATTTCGCGGCCGAAAGCATGGAGCTTGGGGTGCACGAGGACAACTCAAGGGCGCTTGCGTTCTACCGGCGCCACGGATTCCAGACCACGGGTGCCAGCCGACCCTATCCGCAGGACACATCGAAACTGGAGCTCGTCATGGAACGGCAGCTGCCGTAGAGGCACCTTAGGCGGTGCCGGCCCTCGGCACCGCGGTACTGGTGCGAACCACCAGCTTGGTGGGGTGTTCGGTATCAGCAGGTTCCAGCACCAACCCGTTGTTGATGGCGCCCAGCAGAGTCCGGACGGCCAATGCTCCCTGGCCCTTGGCATCCTGGTCGATGGTGGTCAGGCCAAGGACATTGCCAAGATCGTGCCCGTCAATGCCCATGACGGACAGGTCGTCGGGGATGCGCAGGCCGAAGTCCCTTGCGGCGAGGATGGTGCCAATGGCCATTTCATCCGACGCCGCAAAGACGGCTGTGGGGCGCTCCGGTGCGCTGGCCAGGAGTTGCCGGGCCGCCGAGTAAGCGCCTTCTATCGTGAAGTCCGCGGATACGATCCATTCGGGCCTGACCGGGCAGCCGGCGTCGTTCATTGCTTTCTCGAAACCGCTGCGGCGGGTTCCAGGCAGGTGGAAGTCCTGGTCATAGGCCTCATGACCCGTGATGTGCGCGATCTTGGTATGGCCCAGGCCCAACAGGTGGTTGGTGGCCTTCAGTGCGAGTCCAGAGTCGTCAATCCTGATAGTCGAAGCTCCCGGCAACGGTCCGCCGATGCCCACGATGGGCCGGTGGACCGCGTGAAGCTGCTGGATCTCGTCTTCGCTGAGCTCCAAGGACACTGCAATGACTGCGTCCACCCGCTTGCGTAGCAGGAAGTCGTTGAACACGCTCTGCCGGTGCGCAGGGTTTTCACCGATGTTGTAGAGGGTGAGGTCGTAGCCGGCCTCAAGCAACGCCGCGGAGGCGCCCTCGATCACCGCTGAGAAGAACCAGCGGTGGACTGAGGGCACCACCAGACCGACGTTGTGCGTGCGCCCGGAAGCCAGGCTTGACGCATGATAGGACAGCACGAATCCCAACTCGGCAGCGGCGGAGCGGGCACGTTCCCGGCTGCTGGGGGATACGTTGCCCTTTCCGCTCAGCGCCCGTGAGACCGTGGCAACGGACAGCCCTGCTCGCTCGGCTACGTCCTTGATGCCGGTCATGCTGCTCCTCGGTGGAAAAGTTAGCTGGCTGTTAGCCAGATTGTCTCCCCCGAGCCTAGTAGATCAGCAGCCAGTAAATCAGCGCCGGCTTCCACCGCGGAACTCCGCAGGATGGTTTCGCCTGCGGGGAGCGGCATTGCCTCGGCTCCGACGTTCATCATCACCAGGGTGTTGCCGTTGAGGTAGGCCAGCGAGGTCTCGCTGCAGTAGTCCTCCACCCAGGCCAGGGATCCCTCGCCGAGGCGGTGCGTGGTGCGGAGCTCGAGCATCCGCCGGTACAGGTTAAGGTGCGACGCCGGATCCGCCTCTTGCTTGTCCCTGGCCAGGGCGGGCCAGGACTCGGGCTGGGGCAGCCAGGGGTCCAGGCCGCTGCCGAACCCGGAGTGGGGTTCGGACGAACGCCAGGGGAGCGGAACGCGGCAGCCGTCACGGCCGATGCGGGCTCCGCCGGTACGGGCGAACGTTGGATCCTGGCGCATGCTGCCGGGAATGCTGGAGGAATCCGGGAGGCCGAGCTCTTCGCCTTGGTAGAGGTAGGCGCCACCGGGGAGGCCCAACATGAACATGGTGGCCGCGGCAGCCCGTCGTCGTCCGAGTTCTTCGTTGGGTTGCACGTCGTCGGGGCCGATGCCGTCGCCGTCGCGGGGTCCTGGTCCGTCGTAGCCGAAGCGTGAAACGTGCCGGACAACGTCGTGGTTGGACAGCACCCAGGTGCTCGGGGCCCCCACGGCGTCCAGGGAGATCAGGGAGTCGGTGATGATGTGGCGCAGGCGATTCACGTCCAGTCCTGCGTGCAGGTAGGGGAAGTTGAAGGCCTGGTGCATTTCATCGGCTCGAACCCACTGGGCCAGCCGGGGCAGCGGGTCCACGTTGGCTTCCGCGCAGAGGATGCGGTCCGGTCCGTATTCTTCCAGGATGGAGCGCCAGCGGCGGTAGATATCGTGGAGGGCGGGCTGGCCGAACATGGGTGCGTCGTGTCCCGGGAAGCCTTCGGAGCTGTTGCCGTCTGCGCGTCCACCCCAGTCAGGGAGTCCGGCTGCCTTGACCAGCGCGTGGGCGACGTCCACCCGGAAGCCGGAGATGCCGCGGTCCAGCCAGAAGCGGAGGACGCGTTCAAACTCGGCATGGACGGCCGGGTTGTCCCAGTTGAAGTCCGGCTGCGAGGAATCGAAGAGGTGGAGGAACCATTGGCCGGGGTTGCCGCTCGGCTCCATGACGCGCGTCCATGCCGGGCCACCGAAGTGCGATTGCCAGTTGTTGGGAGGCTCATTGCCGTCGGGGCCCAGGCCATCGCGGAAGATGAACATATCCCGCTCCGGACTGTTGGCGCCGGCGGCAAGCGCGGCCTGGAAGGCGACGTGCTGCTCGGAACAGTGATTGGGGACGAGGTCCGCGATGACGCGCAAGTTGAGCCTGTTGGCCTCTGCGATGAGGGCATCGAAGTCGGTCAGGGTGCCGAAGAGGGGATCGACGTCGCAGTAGTCGCTGACGTCGTATCCGGCGTCCCGCTGAGGTGAGCGGTAGAAGGGCGACAACCACACGGCGTCGACGCCCAACGTCGCCAACTGCGGCAGTTCGGCGGTGATACCCGCCAAGTCTCCTACGCCGTCGCCATTGAGGTCGCGGAAGGACCGCGGATAAATCTGGTAGATCACAGCGGACCGCCACCATCCGTGCGCCTTCGAAGCGTGGTGGACGGGGGTCACGTGCGTGAAAGCTGCAGTGGGCTCGTGGGTCGCAACCGAGAGCAATGAGTCAACGGACATGAACACATCGTAGAAGAGAATTTTCAAAATTGTAAACGCTTCCAGCCCTAAGGGTGCTTTCTTTGAGTGATTTACAAGGTGGGGTCTTTTCAATTCCGCGTATGTACCTGTAGTGTGTGGAAGCGCTTGCAGTCTGTGAGCAAAGTCACCGGCGATGCGATGGGTTTAGAGCCCTTGCCGTCGAAGCAAAGAAGAACGAAAGGGACACCAATGAAGGTGCACACTACCCTCGAGACTCAAACAACCCGGCGTGTTTTCGCCGCCGGGGCGATCTCCGTGGCCGCTGCCCTGGCACTGACCGCCTGCGGTGGAAGCGCCTCCACTACGCCCAGCTCGGATGCTGCAAAGCCGGACCTCAAGGCTGCCGGAGCCGGTGTCATCACCATGTGGGTTGACGCCGAGCGCTCTCCGGCGCTGAAGGACATCACGGAGAAGTTCAAGTCCGATACCGGCATCGAAGTGAAGCTTGTGGTCAAGGATTTCGCCGCCGTGCGCGACGACTTCATCACCCAGGTACCCACCGGCCAAGGGCCGGACTTGATTGTTGGACCCCATGACTGGATTGGAAAGTTTGTCCAGAACGGTGTGATTGCCCCCGTTGAGCTGGGCGACAAAGCGGCACAGTTCCAGGACTCCTCCATCAAGGCCATGACCTACAACGGCGCCGTCTATGGTGTCCCGTACGCCATCGAGAACATCGCCTTGCTTCGCAACACCAGCATCGTGGACAGCAAAGCCGCCACGCTGGACGAAGTAGTGGCCAACGGCAAGAAAGCCGTTGCGGACGGCAAAGCCGCATTCCCGTTCCTGGTGGGCATGGATCCGAAACAGGGCGATCCCTACCACCTGTATCCGCTGCAGTCCTCCATGGGCTCACAGGTCTTCGGCAAGAGTGCCGACGGCGGATATGACGCAAAGCAGCTCCTCATCGGTGACGCTGCCGGCGTCGAATTCGCCAAGAAGCTGGCCTCCTGGGGTGATGCCGGCGAGAAGATTATCAACTCCAACATCACCAATGACATTGCCAAGGAGAAGTTCCTGGCCGGAGAATCCCCGTATTTCCTGACAGGCCCGTGGAACGTTCCGGACGTCCAGAAGAAGGGCATCAAGTTGGCCGTGGATGAACTGCCCACTGCCGGCGGCGAGCCCGCCCAGCCGTTCATCGGTGTCAACGGCTTCTTCATCAGCGCCAAGAGCGTCAACGCCTTGGCCACCAATGAGTTCGTCACCAACTACCTCACCTCCGAGTCGGCACAGGATTCCATGTATGCGGCAGGCGGACGCCCGCCGGCATTGAAGGCCTCCTTCGAGAAGGCCGCCAGCGATCCCGTTGTGGAGGCGTTCGGAAAGATCGGTGCCACGGGCGTCCCCATGCCGGCCATCCCTGAAATGAGTGTGGTGTGGGCTGACTGGGGCGCCACCGAGTTGGCCATCATCAAGGGCCAGGGAGATCCGGCTGAGGCTTGGACCAAGATGGCCGACAGCATCAAGTCCAAGATCGGCGGCTAGCACTACAACCGGATAACTCCACCGGTCTGCCCCGGGCCGGGCGGCAATCCACCGCCCGGCCCTGCCTGTCGCCAACCGCTTCACTCAAGGATCCACAATGCCAAAACCAGATCTCCGCGAACTGCCAGCAACCCAAGGCCAACCGCGCCCGGAACAGTCCGTCGGCAGCGGCGCCCGCAACGGCAGCGGCGCCCGCCCCACAGCCAAGCCCGTACGCCACCCGGATTCCCTCAAGGGCACCATCCTCAAGGTTGTCCTGCTGGGACTTGTGGACGCTTTTGCGGTGTACGTCCTGATGATGCTGTTCCTCAGCCAGTCGTGGCCCGCGTTGGCGGTATCCTCACTGGTGGTTCTGGCCATCAACTGGATCTACCTCCGTAAGGGTGGGCTACCGGCCAAGTACCTGGCTCCAGGGGTACTGTTCCTGCTGGTGTTCCAGGTCCTGGTGGTGGTGTTCAGCGGTTACATCGCCTTCACCAACTACGGCGATGGGCACAACAGCACCAAGGAAGATGCCATTTCGGCCATCCAGATGACAGCCCAGAAGCGCGTCCCGGACTCGCCTGCTTACAAGGCGTCCGTGCTCACCAAGGGCAGTGATTTCTACCTGCTGTTCACGGATCCCTCTGGCAAGGCACAACTCGGCAGCAGTGAGGATCCGCTCACCGAGGTCCCGGAAGCCGGCAAAGACTCGACAGGCAAGGCCACCTCCCTGGCGGGTTACCAGACGCTGAAGTTCCAGGAGATCGTGGCCAATCAGCAGGAAATCCTGAAGATCACAGTCCCGGTTTCGGACGATCCCGCCGATGGGACGCTCCGCACTGCGGACGGCAGCACGGCCTACCAGTTCAAGCCGGCACTGAACTATGACGCCGCCACGGATACCTTCACGGACACCGATACCGGCACCCAATACCGCGACAACGGCAAGGGCGCATTCGCCGACGCCAACGGGGAGACCCTGGCCACCGGCTGGAAGATCGATGTTGGCATGGACAACTTCGTGCGGGCCTTCACGGATCCCAGCCTCCGCGGGCCACTCCTGGGTGTGATCCTTTGGACGTTCACCTTCTCCATCGCATCCGTTGCCCTGACCTTTGTGATGGGCCTCTTCCTGGCCATCACCTTCAACCGTGAGGACCTTCGCGGCAAGAAGGCGTACAGGATCCTGATGATCCTGCCCTATGCGTTCCCCGCTTTCCTGTCCGGCCTGGTGTGGTCCGGCATCCTCAACCCCGAGTTCGGCTGGCTCAACCAAACACTCTTGGGCGGCGCGAACATCGGGTGGCTTACGGACCCTGTCCTGGCCAAGATCAGCGTGCTGGTGGTCAATGTGTGGCTTGGCTTCCCGTACATGTTCCTGGTCTGCACGGGCGCCTTGCAATCGCTGCCGTCTGAAATCGACGAGGCCGCCCGCATGGATGGTGCCTCGGCCTGGCGGGTGTTCCGGTCCATCAAGTTGCCGCTGCTCCTGGTGTCCGTGGCGCCACTGCTGATCTCCTCCTTTGCCTTCAACTTCAACAACTTCAACGTCATCTACATGCTCACCGGTGGTGGGCCGCGCTTCGCGGACACTGATCGCGATATCGGATCCACCGACATCCTGATCACGCTGGTGTACAAGGTGGCGTTCGGCCAAGGCACAGGGCGCGACTACGGACTGGCCAGCGCGCTGGCCATCATCATTTTCATCATCGTGGCCACTATCTCGGCCATCAGCTTCAAACAGACCAAAGCACTCGAGGACGTGAACTGATGAGCGTACGCACACTGGCCGCCACCAAGGAAACAGCGCTCGACGGCGGCCCATCGCCGCTGGCGCCTGCACGCCGTCCGTTCGGGGTCTGGTTTAAGGACAAAGGCTGGCGGCATGTGGTGGGCATCGTCACCACGATCTTCGCCGTGTTCCCGCTCCTGTATGTTCTATCCGCTGCCTTGGATTCCAACGGCACCCTGGTGGGTTCCAACGGACTCTTCTCCAGGTTCGATACCGGCAACTTCGTGGCACTCTTCAGCGATCCCACCAGACCTTTCGGCCGTTGGTTCGTGAACACCTTGGTGGTTGGTACGGTAACGTCCGCCGCCACCGTTTTCCTCGGCGCCATGGCCGCGTACGCGTTCTCCCGCATGCGTTTCAAAGGCCGACGGATGGGACTGTTGACCCTCCTCTTACTGCAGATGTTCCCGCAACTGTTGGCCGTCGTCGCGATTTTCCTGCTCCTGAGTGGCATCTCGCAAGTAATCCCCGCCCTGGGGCTGGGCAGCCAGCTGGGCCTGATCATGGTGTACCTCGGCGGCGCGCTGGGCGTGAACACGTACCTGATGTACGGGTTCTTCAACACGGTCCCGCAGTCCTTGGACGAAGCGGCGAAGATCGACGGTGCCAGCCACGTCCAGATCTTCTTCGGCATCATCCTGCGGCTGGTCACCCCCATCCTGGCTGTTGTGGGTCTCTTGGCGTTCATAGGCATCTCCAGCGAGTTCGTCATCGCCAGCGTTGTCCTGACCGATCCTGACAGCCAGACACTCGCCGTCGGGCTCTACTCCTATGTGGCCCAGCAGCGCTCCGAAAACTGGGGCGTCTTCGCAGCCGGCGCCGTCATCGCGGCCATCCCTGTCATGGCCTTGTTCCTCTTCCTGCAGAAGTACATCGTCAGCGGCCTCACCGCCGGCTCAGTGAAAGGCTGACCATGCCAATCGCCCTTCCGCACCATGACGGATCCGGACTTTATGCTCCCCATGCCGTGTCCCTCGGCGAAACAGTCCGGCTCCGGCTGCGCGTCCCGCAGGGGTGGGGGCCGGCGTCGAAGGTTTGGGTCCGGTCCGTCCAGGACGGCGAGCCGCGCTACGACGCCGCGATCAGGCTCGGCTCGGCTGATGGCTGGGACTGGTGGGAAGCGGCGATGCTCGTGGCAAACCCGGTGGCCAAGTACCGCTTCCTGCTGGAAGTCACTGAAACGCACGACGACGATGCTGCCGCCACCGTGGCGAGCCGAAGCACCATTGGGCGGCGCTACTGGAACCTCAACGCCCAAGGCCTGTTCCGACGGGACGTCTCCGACTCGGCAGACTTCAGGCTGACAACGTTCGCCGCGGCTCCGGAGTGGCTCCGCAAGGGCACCATGTACCAGGTGTTTCCTGACAGGTTCGCGCGATCCGCCCAAGCGGACAATCATCCGACTCCGCACTGGGCTATCGCATGTTCCTGGGACGCCCAGGTGGTGGGGACAGGCGAGCAGGCAGCCACCCAGTTCTATGGGGGAGACCTTCCCGGGATCACGGGAAAGCTCGATCACCTGCAGGACTTGGGGGTGGATATCCTCTACCTGACGCCGTTCTTCCCCGCACGATCCAACCACCGCTACGATGCGTCAACCTTCGATTCCGTGGACCCGCTCCTGGGCGGAGACCAGGCCCTGGTGGACTTGGTGGAAGCTGCACATGCGCGAGGCATCAAAGTCATGGGGGATCTCACCGCCAACCACTCCGGCGACGCCCACGAATGGTTCGTCAAGGCACTCGCGGATCCCGGCTCGGAGGAAGCTGGCTACTACTACTTCAGCCCCGACCATTCCAGCTACGAGTCGTGGTGGGGCGTGCCGTCACTGCCCAAGTTCAACTGGTCCTCCGATGCACTCCGCCGACGTTTCGTGACGGATGATGATTCCGTGGTGGCACGCTGGCTCAAGCCGCCGTTCAATCTGGATGGCTGGAGGATCGATGTCGGCAACATGACCGGCCGTCTGGGCGCGGTGGACCTCAACCATGACGTGGCACGGCTCATTGCGGACCGGGTGCGCGAAATCAACCCGAACGCGGCCCTGCTGGCGGAGTCCACCTCCGATGCCTCTCCGGATTTCACGGGCGAGCACTGGCAGGGAGCCATGACGTACTCCCACCTGACCCGGCCGTTGTGGTCCTGGCTCGCCAAAGATGCACCGAACGTGAACTTCTTCGGCTCACCGCAATCCGGGCCCAACAAGATCGATGCTGAGGACTTCCTGGCAACACATCTGGACCTCGCCGCGGGATTTAGCTGGGGTGTGCTGCAAAACAATATGAACGCGCTCAATACGCACGACACCGCACGCGCGGCAACGGTGATGGTCGACGGCGGTCCTGCTGTGGGTGCCGCCCTCACCTTCTGCCTTCCAGGAGTTCCGGTCATGTTTGCCGGCGACGAGTTCGGGTTTATTGGGTTCAACGGCGAGGACTCCAGGACGCCCATGCCATGGGCTGATGGTAGCCGCGTGCGGACGGACATGCGGTCCCTCTACGCCAACCTTGCGCGGCAGCGCAGGGAACTGCCGTCGCTGACTGAAGGCGGGGTGCGCTGGCTGCACGCCGAGGGCGACGCGTTGGTCTTCATCCGGGAAAGTTTGGAATCTTCAGCGCTGGTATTCGTCGCTAGGGACACGGCCGAGGTGGTCCTCGACAACGCTGTCCTCTCCAGCCAGCAGCTCGAAGCGTTACTCGCCCCGCCACTGCACCACTCCGGAACGGCGAGCTCCGCACCCGCCGGACCATCCGGCGTCGACGATGTTTGCCTACGTGCCGAAGGTGTCTCCGCAGGAATCTGGGCGCTGCCGGGGACGGTGCTCGCCACCGGGTAGCCGGCGGCCGTGGCCGTGCCCTGCCGTTCCGGGCTGGCTAGCGTTCCGGGCTGGCTAGACTGGGAGCACTAAAACACTGCGAAGACTGCCGGTTTGGCGTGTCCGCGGTGCGTACGTGGAGGGACCACTGTGTCGGACGAAACGGCTATGGCCGGAACATCAGAGGGAAGCATCAACACCCGGACCGCGGGCCGCCGGGAACACTCACGGCTCTCGGCAGGCCAACAAGTATTCCTGAAAGAGCTCGCGGCCGGACTGCGTGCCGGGCAGGTGGCCGAGGATGAAGAAACCCTCACCGTATACTCCATGGATCAAGGACCGCTGCTGGAGCGGCACCTGCCGCTCGCTGTGGTGTGGGCCGAGTCCGTCGAAGACGTGCAACACATCGTTCGCAGCTGCGCGGCACACCAAGTGCCCATCGTCGCCCGGGGTGCAGGAACCGGCGTCTCCGGGGGAGCACACGCCACCCAAGGCTGCATCGTCCTGGGCCTGGAACGGATGAACCGCATCCTGGACCTCAACCCCGACGACGAAACCGCCGTCGTCGAACCCGGCGTCATCAACGCCGACCTCAACACCGCCGCCGCCGAGCACGGGCTCATGTACGCGCCCGACCCGGCCAGCTACAAAATGTCCACCATCGGCGGCAACGTGGCCACCAACGCCGGAGGACTGCGCTGTGCAAAATACGGCGTGACACGTGACTCCGTGCTCGCCCTGGACGTCGTCATGGCCGATGGCTCCCTGATGCACACCGGCCACCAAACCTTCAAAGGCGTGGCGGGCTACGACCTCACCGCGTTACTGGTGGGCTCCGAAGGAACATTGGGGATTGTGGTGGGAGTGACCGTTCGGCTCAAATACCTGCCGCGCGAAATCCACACGATCGCCGCCTTCTACCAGGACTTCCGTAGCGCCGCCGGCGGAGTCCTAGCAGTAGGCAAAGCCCGCGTACAGCCCGCCATCATGGAACTCCTGGACAACGGCACCTTGGTGCAGCTGGACGAACTGAACGGCAGCGACCTCCAAAAGCGCGGCAAATCCCTGCTGCTCATCCAAACCGACGGTTTCGGAGCGGCCGCAGAAGCCGACGTCGTCCGCCAGGTACTCGCCGACAGCGGCGCCACAGTCACCACTGAAGCCAGCGAAGAAGCCGAAATGCTGGTGGAACTACGCAGAAACAGCCGCGGCGTCGAAGTGGACGATGAATTCAGGGTGGGCGAAGACATAGCCGTCCCGCGCTCGCGCTTGGTGGACTTCGTGGCTGAACTCGAGGCTATGGCCGCCCGATTCCAGGTTCGACTCAAAGTAGTGGCACACGCCGGCGACGGAAACCTGCACCCCACGTTCTGGATGGACCGCGTAGACCCCGCCACCGACGCAGACGCGCTCCAACGACTCAACGCAGCCCTGGACGAATCAATCCGCGTAGGCCTCCACATGGGCGGCACCATTACAGGCGAGCACGGCGTGGGCCAATACAAGCTGCGTTGGCTCGGGCTTGAGCAACCCGAACCGCTGCGTGAGCTGCAGCGGCGGATCAAGGAGCTGTTCGACCCGCAGGGAATCCTGAATCCGGGAAAAGCTATCTGATCCGTGGTCCGGCGACGCTCTATCACGTTTCGCGTGTTTGGGTGTGACGCTCTCTCACGTCTTGAACTGGTCCCCGATTGTTGGACTGGCTTATTGGGATTTTAGGCTGCGAGGGTCTGGGCCCGGTATTGCACCGGGCTCAGGCCGTTGAGTTTGGTGGAGATCCTTTCGTTGTTGTACCAGTGG
>Ga0247742_10002525_pt1 | contig 11914 bp, 18 predicted proteins | sample UWRJL208509C2_FD_180944 | JGI IMG/M metagenome (GOLD analysis project Ga0247742, IMG submission 180944) | Plant litter microbial communities from Arlington Agricultural Research Station in Wisconsin, United States - UWRJ-L208-509C-2 | ecosystem: Environmental > Terrestrial > Plant litter >... | reverse complement strand
CACATAGGTCTTTATTATCTTTGGTTTATCTGAACGTTATCGTGGCTGTACTACTGACCAGGTAATGTACCAGTAGTAGACCGTTAGACATGCCAAAAATATATGTTATTTGATGGCCGTCTCATCAACGCGAATGAGGGGGTGGAGGTGGTGATCGACCTCATTTGAGGCTGGGAACGACTCGAAGTAGACACTCGTGAATGATCGACGAATGCCTACGATACCTATAGCATAGATATATGTTAGTAACATATTATATAATTACTCGCTTACCTTTTATTGTGGTGGTTAGAGCCGAGATGGACGCCAGAGTGAGCACGAGAGGTGGTGGTGGCAGTTGAAGAGGATGTCGTCGAGAGTGTCAGACCGCCGGACCGCAAAGCCACCACGTCCATCAATAATCGGTTGACATTGTTGATCTTCATCCTCAACCACCACCACCACCTCTCTCGCATCCGTCCAACCCTCCTTAAAGGTAAGTAATAGGTTCATAATCTATTACATATGCTAATAATGACTCGCCTCCCTTACAGGTTCACCGTTCACGGCTGCTTGTCGATGATTTGACGAGTTGTCTGGTCAGGCGGCATTGGTGCAGAACATAAGCTTGAAGTGAGGACGTTTAATGTTCAAGTCTAGGGCTTTCCTGTGTCCGAGTCCTCACAGTGCACTGCCAGCTAGGCCAACCACTCACATCGGGCCCGGACTCGGACAGACGGGTCGGGCTGAATGGTTCGGGGCGTGTGAGGTCCGGTTGAGTGACGTCGATGCGGGTCTTGATCACGAGCAGGATGCGATAGGCCTGGGGTCGGAGCCGTTAACTGGCATGGGCTTATCGAGATAAGTACTGCGAGCTGTGAGGGGGAAAGTGTGTGTACATCGTTTGACTTGGTGAGTTTCCATGCTCCTCTCTGACTGACGGTCTGTAGCTAATTGGCAATGTACACAGCGGACACAGATTCTGTCTCGGATTGGTTTATAATCAGCCCCGCCTCAACATCAACTACAAAGTCTGATGGCCAGCCTCTATTAGCAGTGGGCACGACCGACTCCAAATCCTCATTCTCGAGAACGACTTCCCGCCCAGCCCAGCCCAATATACGAACCTCAAGCGTCTGCCCATGTAGACATCCCCACCCCGCTGCCATTCCCATCGTCGCCTTTCTTCTGAGTCGGTTGCGGATGATATAGTCATCCAACATTGTTTATCTTCCTCCACCAGGTCGAGGTTTGATCTTTGACGCTGCAAGTGCAGAAACCCACTGCCTCTTGTGTGGCCCATTCTAACCAGTTGATAATTCCGACTCGAATCTCGATCCTGCCTTTACACTTGAGAAGAGTTGCGCACAGGCCAGTTGGCTTGTCAAACGCGTCCCTCCATACGGGAAGCGGCAAGATAAGTAAGTAAGGTTGTTAAACTTGTAATTTAACTATACTGACAATGTTTCTTAGCCCCAATCCACATCGACTTGTTGATGACCTTGGCTGCTGTCGCCACATCAGCATGAAAGCGATACACTGGCCTCAGTAATACGGACACTACCCGAGTATCTGCGTTTACTCAAAAACCAAACGCATACCAAAAAACCGAACACCACCAACGACAACCTCAACTGCTGTCGCCACAGATCCGCCTCCCTTACAGGTTCATGGCCGTTTGTTGACGATTCAACGAGTTGCCAGTACCACCCAATCTTGCTGCCATGCTCAGACCAACAAAGCGAAGCAACATGCGCACTCTGTCACTGGCCAACTCTGGTTCGACCTTGCCACCATGACTGCCAGCCACCTACTCCTCTCGTTCGATGGGGACATGCCCAGGATCACCATTACCTCTCCTTCACATGTTGTGTTCAATGAGGGTGTGCTAGCCACATCATCCTCTCCTTCACGTACCACATTCGATGGAGACGTGTCAACCAATCCTCCCTTCACACACCGCCATTCGACTACCTGCCTCGCACTCGCGGGCCCTACGCCACCACGACCTCCTCACAACCTCGTCTCCCGCGTTCAGTGAAGCATGGAGTGTACCACAACCGCTCTTATGCATATTTCAGTCGATGAGGGCTGCCAGCACCACCACAACCTCTCATTCACGTGTCGCATTCGACGAGGGTGTGCGAACCACATCTGAGTCCTCATTTTGTTTGCATATCATGTTCAATGGGGGCGCTCCAGCCATTTCCTCCGCTTCACACACCACCGCCCGAAGGCATACTAGCACCTCCACAACTTCTCTTTCGCGTCTCACATGTAGTCTGTAGCTGGCGCTGATATGAAATTATGAAGAATTAAACCTACCAACCCTTTCACAGATTGATTTTCGAGCAATTGTTTTGTTTGAGGATTCATGCAGAATATCATACACGAAGGGCAAGTGCTAAGGGTAGACAGAGATATCTAAAGCTATCAACTGGATTACGCATCGATGGAATACACTATGGAAGCAATGCGGAAAGGGTACAAAGTGCTAAGCAGATATTGTGCAACTAACCATTCTAAGTCGAGGCTGGAAATATAAGTATAATAAGTACATCTAATGAGCGGAAGGACATCAGTTCTATGCAGGTGGTACAGTGCGGATTTGAACAAGCAGGCAAGCAGCGATAGAGCATCATAGAGGAGATAAGTTACGTGTAACAGCAGGAGATGAATATGAGACGAAGTGTTCAGATGTCAAGCGTTGTAAGTATCGTCTCCGAGCTCCATTACAGCCATATGGAGCATCCAATCGAAATCGGTATCTTGGCCCAATGCTCGATTGGATGATTCTAACGCCTTAAAGAAGGCTTCGTTTGCGAGTAAATCTAGCTGGTATAGGCAAGTATGGCTGATTGGAGGAAGAAGGTCTGTCGCCATCTGATAAAATGTTTCAGTGAATGAAGATTGAGTATATCCACCTAATAACTCACGTTGTACATGTAACGGGGCTCATCCAACTCCAGGGCTTGATAACGGTAGTCGTTTGGTTCTGGGGCACGTACTTGTATCTAGAAGGAAACAACATCAGTATAATATTACAATGCCTATAAGAATACTCACTCTGATCTTGCGGCCGCTTGGCGGTAGCATAAGGAGCCCTGTTGTAATCTTCAGGAAGCGCTTTGCACGGAAGCAAATGTCTTTAGCATCCTTCTCAACAGCTTCAGGACCAACCAGTCCAACAATCATATCTTTATTGGGGTGGCCTTGTCCCAACAAGTAGCGCTTGACTCCACGAGCAATCTTTTCTTCAAGACTGGGAACATCCTCCAAAGGCAGGTTATCGGCATCGATGACCAGTCGCTCTATTACTTGGAAGGGATTTTGGATGAGCCTTGCATAGCACTGTCCGAGGAGTTGCTTGGACGAGGATGAAAAGACCTATTTGGGTTAAGTCTCAGGCGAGATCGGAAGCAGTCAAAAGACACACCTGAGAGAGCGAATAATACTCGTGTCCACAATAGAGGTTGAGGGCGTCACGGAATGCTTTGAATTCCAAGGATTCCGTCACCACCCTTTCCGAGGCTCCTAAGAGTGTATGTAAATATAGCGAACGTCGCAAGTCCAACCTGCGCTCGGAAGGCGTGGCGCGAATGTCTGAGAACTGAAGACGTGTCAGTAAATCATTCTCTGGGAATATACTACTGAAGCGCTTACTCGACAGTTCATGCGTGACTCTACAAGCCTCCGGAGATCTATATTATTTGGTATCGGAGTTGTCGCATCTTCGGGCAAGATGCTGAGTAAACTTGCAGCTTGCTCAGCAGTAACCTGGAGCCATGTATCGTCCATAATGGAGTCTATGCCTCCGATAGCTGCTTGGATAAGGATGGGAGAAATGGGGTCCGGACCAGCATGGGCCTTGATGACACAGAGTGCACAGAGCACACCAAGGGTGAAGACTGAGTTTAACGTATCATCTGAGACAAATCCTCCAAACTTCAGGCTGAAGTAGCCATCGTCGTTGGAGAGATCTTCCAGGATGCCAATCTCAGGAGACGAAAGGATTCTGATAGCCTCCATAATGACCTCTCGCATTACTCCATCACCGATAGCATCCATTCTGTTACTGGGGGCACTGTTAAAATGACCGTCAGTGCTTAGAAAACTGTAAATTATAATGTTTTTCAGCTCACGCTCGGAAGTACCATGTATGAGGCTCCAAAAGCCTCCCCAACTCTATATTCTCGTGATGTTCGCAGTATACATTCTCCGTTTGAGCCAACAGTGCAGATGTGTTGCGGTTGGCACTTTTGATAAAGTTGATGAGGTTCTGAGCAGCATCTGCGACAGATTCTCCCCTGACCGTGAGTCAAAAACGAGGAGTAATACCATGGCCTTCGTAATGGTTGTTGATCGCAGTGGAATATGACTGTAGATCGTGATAGAATGCTGGTTCCAAGGTGGATGAAGAATACAGTGTTCGAACGGAGTTAAGGGGAGGGTCCGGCATAACAAACGGTGCATAGTTCTCTGGAACTATAGTGTTTCGAGTGGTCATGATGGGTTCAGTTTGACGACTTGGAATGGATAAAACTGGTGCTGCTGTAGGACTTGGGAGTCGGGAAGGGAAGGGAAGAGGTGTGGTCGTGAGTCCGAGGTCATTGACCAAAGGTGACAACGTGGTGCTCGAAAGTTGGGGTACAGGCAAAGCTTCTGATGCTTCGGAGCGGGTGCGCTGGTGACGGCGACTTCGGCGAACTGGTACTTCTGTCTGGCCACTATCCTCGCTATCCCAGTCGCTGTCAGACAAGAACCCATGCACTGCCGACTCTGGTGCCCCAGGACAGTTCGTGCGACATCCATGGGGATACTCCTCATTCCATTCTCGTAGTGCGCGCTCCTGCGCTCCAGGGGAGCGGTGTGGTTGTTCAAACTGCTTCTTTGCCAGACCTGCTACGACGGCGTCCGAATAGCAATAGTGCAGCTCGATTGGCGTGGAGTTGCCGATAGGCCCAACAAGTTGTTGGCCACCTTTTGGAGCTGAACATGACTATATCAGCTCAGATCGATGTTGAGTATCGGAGGGACTTACCGATAAAAAGTAGTCCCTGGATTTCAGTAGGATTGGTTGGGTGCTTAGCAATTGGACGCGTAAAGCGTGCAATGAGCTTCTGGTAGGTGAAGTAGGACCAATCAACGGACGAGTCAATGGAGAGTTTGTGATGACTATTCTTCGTCCGGTTTCCAATAGAAATAAAGTGGAATGGAAGCTGAGAAAACATAATGCGAGCCTCTCGATTGGGCTCATCGTCCTCGAGGTTTAAAATAGGCATGGCCGACTGAGGAATAGTGGGAAATTGGAAGTTACCCTCGGAGACCATGCTATTGAAATGGGCGACTATCTGTGGAAGCAGATTATCACATGCACCATTGGATTTCAAGGTTGTTGTTTTTGCTAGCCCTAGACCGGTGAGGTATCGAAGATCTGTGGCCAGTTTCTCGCCTTTTTCTATCGTTTTGGGGCCAATAAGGCCATGTCGATCCGCACGATGAATAGTGTCGTCGAGCTAGCAATCTTGTTATTATTTGGTGGCGGAATTTTAGAATTTAGAACTCACATCCGTTGGCAATATAATAAGCATAATTTTGAGGGTGAGCTTTCGATTCCTAGACCCATCCATTGCATGAGGTCCACCGCTGCGTGCATGGCCGCGTTTATTTGAGCGCCGGGTTGTAGAAACACCTGGTTGAGCAATAGGGACACCAAAAACTCCAGGTTGACTTGCAGCCGACGCAGACACATATGGTGTGAGGTTCAAACTCGGCGCCGGATGGGTTTGAGAAGCCTGAAATTGCGGTCCTCCTGACCATTGACTCGGCGGAGGCATCAACATAGATGGCGGTGGCGGTTCTATAGATGCTGGAGCCTGCCACCTTCCAGGTATGTGCTCCTGGGGACGCCATTGAGCTTGCTGTGAAGTTGATGTAAGGTGCTGGGGCGCTCCTTGAACAGGGTGGGCCCCAAATGGTGGGTAGACATTCTGTGCATCGTTTTGGGAATTGGAGGTTTCAATTCTTTTATCAAGGCATAAGAAAGGAAACAACAAGAACAAGATGAGAAATCTCACCGTCGATGTGCGCTATAAACACCTTGGCAAGAAGCACAATTTTGCCGGAATGAGACAATCTAATAGCAGTAGGTGTAGTTAAGCCCAACGAAAAAAGGTCAAGACTTAAAACGCACCTGGCTACCATGAGCAGATACAAACTGGGAGCAGTTACGCTGCTCACACGGTCCTCGAGGAGGAAAGACTCGCTGTGGCGGGGCTGATGGAAGGCGTAGTTCATGATGAAAATCACTATGACCACATTCACAGGTGCCCTAAAAAAATAACCCTCTTAGCGAGCTACAGATAACCGACGGAGAAAACAAATACCTCGTCATTTGGACTAGGTTCAAAAGAAACACATGGAATTTCAGCAGTACAGATTGTGCAGCGAGTCCGCTGTGGTCTCTCTGGCTGCCCACCTGAACCCAAGGGAACGGAGCTGGACGACGACATGGGTGTTTTAAAACTCTGACTACACGAGGCCAAGCTGGAGGGCAAAAAGTAAGGGGGAAGAGAGCGGCCAATAAAAAGGAACCCCACGACCCCAGCCAGTTCTTGGTTCCCCATCACGAAATGAGACCTTCTCTCCATGCGGTGGTGATCATGATACGTACCTCTAAAAATAGCCTCAGTGGCCAGACGCGTCGCGCGACAAATCAGGTGACAAGAGATTTTGTGTGGAATACACTTTTCAAAGTGGAGAGAGTTTTGAGATATTAGTCTATCATATAGACTTGTCTTTTCAGGTCTTATGGCGTTTCCAGGACTTAAGAGTTTTCCAAGACCTAAAAGTTTTCCAAGACTTAAGAGTTTTCCAGGACTTAGGTGTTCACAGATCTGTTACTTTCAGGGATTTTATGACTTTTAGGACTTAATGAATGTCCAAGACTTGAAAATTTATGGCGACTTCAGCTTTTCCCACAAGTTATGATTTTTGATTTTTGTCCAATGGGGTCCCTCATAGACTTCTCCCGTACCGCTTGGCTCTACGAACAGTCAGCACAAGGCGCACAATGTAAATTTGACACATATTAACCGTCGAACACACACATCTTTTGTTGGAGATTTCCCCAGAGGACACCAGGAGAAACATCCAGCTTGTGGATCCATCGTGATGGAAGACAGAATGAGATAGAACGATGGAGAGAGGGTTCAATCACCTAGTAAGTACTGAATTGCTTGACGCGTGGTACTTGTGCAGGGTCATTGGCTGTGTATAATTGGCAGTGATATGGTCTGGATCGGCCTATCTTGATTGGGGTGTGTGAGCTTTGCACCGGGCACAGACATATCCCGACCAGCTGAGAACTTACAAGAAGTGTGTATTCACTGCGCTCGAAGACCTAGACCGACTTTTAAGTCTTCAACGCACTGTCTTTTAGCTCACGAAGTCGTACCAACGGTGAGCCCGTGATCTTCGGTGAGTTGAATGTCCAGAGTGATTTCCTTGGTTGACAATTGTGGCCTTCCGCGCTGACATCGTCACGCATGCGGTGTCAGAAACCGGAAAGGAAAACACTTGTCGAAAGGTATTAATACGCTTGAGAGGAATGACAGCCTGAGTTGGCATCGCGGCCAAAGCGTTTAACCTTGACTAAAAGCATTAAGAGAGTTTCCTCAGAGCAATTGATGTGGTCCATAAGTTGTTGGCAGACCCATGGTGAAAGTTAAGCGCAACTGCAGCGTGTCTAAGTCAATACTGGTTACTTTGGTAGCCGAACCCGTCTTGCGTACCGGTGCTTCAGATTTGGCTGATGTGAACTTGAGGAATGTTAGAGATAATGGACGGTAACGTACTTATCAGTCAAGCTCATATAAGAATCAAATTTCATTGCATAGTTGTAAGGCCGTACAGTCTCTAAAGGGCCACTAAATCAAATATTCGCTCGCACTCCTTCGCGCTCTTTATCAGCTCGGCATGCGCGTGACGCAGCAACCAGTCTGTTATGACAGTCTAGACAGCCCAGCCGCGGGTTTGGGCGGGTAAACGATGTCGCATCGCGCACTGTGCTCCTATACCCGTAATCCTCGCTGTCAGCATCCCGCCCAACGCCTCGGCCGCAAGAAGGGCAGAGTCCCACCAGTTCGTTTGCGAAACGGTCGATTCGTTCGTTATGGGTGATTGTGTTTCGCCCCATATTTGCTTGCCGGGACATGATGGCGGATATTCTGCCTAAGAGCGGGCCAATATTATTGCGTGTTGAAGCAAATGAAGGAAAGGCGGGGACGACAGCGATGTCGGAGCCAAACTTGCCACAGTAGTCGCAAGTGGGTGTAGTTCTAGATGAGGAGGGTGTATCAGCAAGGAGGAAGGACGTGGGAAGAATAGAGAGGAAAGAGAAACGGAAGAAGGACAGGAGACGAGAACTCACAGCAAGTGGCGCAACATACGAATCTGGCTCACTCCAATCTTCTGGCTTTACTCGACGACACCTTGTCTCCAAATCGAGTAATAGTCAAAGGAAACGCCGGAGTAGCTAAACCCAAAGATATCGGCGAGGATACGAGGACCTCGGGTTGGAAACCAGCATCAGCAGGGGCATCTGCTTGGGGTTCGTATGCTGGGCATGTCTTTCCTCTTGAGGATCTGGACATCGAGACGAGATGGGAGTTCAAACGTTCATCCTGGGACGAGAGTGACGATTTTCCCTGCGTGCCAATAGATAGGCTGAGACGGAGGACTTGAGGGATCGACCTCCGATGCTAATCAGACAGCGTGAAGTCTTGGGAGGCGGGTCGTCATCTAATGAATGCGCCAAGTCGTCCTGTCTTGTCGAATGACAAAGGCTGCGGCTCTGAGCGTGAAGCTATTCCCAAGAAAGTTGCCACCAGACAGACTACAAGTATTCATTCTGTGTCGAAGGTGCATAGCACTGGGTAACTGCGAGGGCAATGTGTGAGTTGGGTTATCAAAGATCAGAAGCAATTTGAAAGGAGATAGAAGGAGAGAATGGGAAATGAATGAAGAAAGGGAGAGGACGAAAGAAAGCCAGCAAAGAGTTAGAGAGAATAGACTTACTGTTCACCATTCAAAGCTCGAAGGTCAATAGTCAACAGACCAAACCCGTCTCGCTAGTCATTAGCTGCTCCCTCTATCCTCTATCGCCTACACGCCTCCACAAATCTGACCCGCGTTGCCTATGTACTCTGGGTCTCACTTTTATCCTATATTTGCTTCGAGTTGGGTGTGAAAAATCTAGATGCTTGGTGCGTATACGCCAGAGACGCTAGTCTTGCTGCCACCTCGCGAGGAGAGGGATGATCGAGGAGAGGCGAACCTGTGTAAGAGTTCATTAGGTACTGGACAACGAGAGAAGGACAGAAAATAAACGTACGCAGCAATCCAACGCTTACAGCAGCTCATCCGTAATTCCTCGCCTTTACTGGCATTGACAACATCCAACAAACGACCGCCTAAGGGGACAAAACACTCTGACCCGCCTCGACAATGCCAAACGCAGAGTCGGGAGTACCAACTGACGTCGGAGTTCAAGTATCCACAAGTGCAGAGTTGTGAACGGTCGCGAGCACTGGCTTGTTCAGCTCAGAGAGAATTGGAGACACAGCAGAGGAAGCCAATGGGCGGGGCGGATTCTCGATCGCGAGCTCGAGAACGGCTCCGAGCTGAGTTTGAGTCTAAGTAGGGTGAAGTGTTGGAAAGGATCCTGGATATGTGGCTCGGATGTGGGAATAGGCGTTGCTCGGGTTGTTGGACGGACAAATAGGTTCATCGTTGTACACGATGGGGGACGCGTTATTTACAAGTGTTTGGTTTTGCTTCACGTCTATGCTACCAAGAACTCATCGCATCCCACTGAGCTCGGTGTCATTGTCGAGCTCACAATCGATAAGCCTCCCCTGGACGATTCATTAGTTTCTCTCCATCCCTCTCTAATCCTCTTCCTCTGCAAGTTCCTTCGTCCCTCTTCTTTCATCCCCATCTGTATCTCCATCAGGTGCCGATGGTGCGGTACCCGCCCCTCGCACATACCCAGGCCCAAACTTGAGCCTGAGCTCCTCTACGCTTGTGAAAATCCAGATCACTGCTCTTTTGGATGCTAGGTAGCGTCCAGTGTACGATGTCTGGTACACAGCCACACAGCTCCACAGTAGTACTACTCGACCTCGCCAGTGTTGCAACGTTGAGTGTTTGGTGTGGCATTCGACGATTCGATGGATGTTGTGTATGCATATGGGCGAGCATCGACATGCTGCAGTGTGTCCTCTTTCTTGTTCCATCCTCCCCTTCCCTCTGTACTGAACGCCCTTCTTCTAGAACTACGACGTCTCCTAGTCCTTCGTCTGCTTCGGGTCTTGCAAGCTGTGCTTAGCTCTCTCCATCCTTCATCTTTCAAAAGGCATGGGTCATGCGCTAGTGGAATCCTCACATGTCCAAGCTCAGGACAACTTGACCTTGAATATTCTTTCCAAGTCGCTTTCTGGCCACTGGACAATCTCTCATCACGATTTGTATGCCAGTCGGTTGCGGTAGCGATGAACGGTCGTTCTGCGGACAAAACGGCTATGCAATGAGTACGTTGTTTGTCCGTCCGTTCACAGCCCTCGATATCTTATTTGACCCACCGCAGATCGGTCCTCCAAGTACCAGTACCCTTTCTCAGCCTAACGATCAACCTCCAATGATGTTCCGGGAAGATCCACGTATGCGTCGGACTCCGAGTCGGAGACAACCAAGAAACGACAACCCAGAGCAAGAGCGGTCCCCTCCTTGAAGGCCTGAAGATAGTCATAATATGGACCCCTAGGTTGGTCTGAACTTGGAACGTGGGGTCTTGTCAATGTGTATGGAAACCAGTTGCCAACGTTTTTGTGAACGGTATGTTTGCATCCTAACTTTTCCTCAATCTGTTTTCCATATTTTACGTCTGACTGACCTACCGTATAGGTATGCAACAAATCACTGCAGCACCAAATTTTACGGTTGTCGATTACGCCTCAAGCTCCGAATCATCTGGCCATAACCACGCAACCATACAGTAAGCTCACTGCTCGTCTATAGCTACATCTAAGTCGCCAACGTTTAGCGAAAATGGAACTTCCGCATACTGCGCAGGCGTTTGAAGGTAGGTATATTGACATACGCCAGTGGAGAGCCTTCCTCCCGTTCTGGGTCACTTCAACGTTCAATATTCTTCAATCCAAATCGCTGTTTGGCCGCCACAGTGAGCGGGGGCGAGGTTTAATCATGATTCGTATACCATTGGGTTGCCCAAGTATGTCGACCTGGTGGCGATGTTAATGAAAATGGCTAGGTATTGGAGAAGAATGCGTACGCTGTTTGTACGCCTACAGTTCTCAATATCTGACCCACCACAGATCGGACCTTCAGATACCCTTTCGCAACCAATGACCGACCTCCGACGTGGTTCCGGGCAGATCCACATCCACGTCGGTGTTGGAGGCAACACTGGTACTCAACCTGCCATCCAGGGCAATATCAGCCCCTCCTCGCAGGCCCGAATATATCAAAAGTCTGGGTCCTGTGCAGGTCCGGACCTGGAACATTGGATGTATGAGGACTAGTCGGGGTTTTTTAGCGTAAGGGTACGCCTGCACCCTGTCTTCTCCTTCTCTTTCTCTCACACTCTCTCACACACTCTCTCATTCTTCGGACTATTACGTCTAATTATTCACTGGTCATCGTCGTGTTTCTATTCTTTTGCTATATCTGAGAGCTGAGTTATCGTACAGGTACACAACGGATAACTGCATCGCCAAATTTGACTGTTTTCGATCACGCCTCGACTCCAGGTTTTTTGGTCGTATTATTTCATTTGGTTTCGTCCGAGTTCGTGTTTCGATACGGTCCCCATAGGTACAAAGGTCGGCGACGTCTCTCAAAATGGGAATCTCAC
>Ga0247742_10002524_pt1 | contig 11919 bp, 10 predicted proteins | sample UWRJL208509C2_FD_180944 | JGI IMG/M metagenome (GOLD analysis project Ga0247742, IMG submission 180944) | Plant litter microbial communities from Arlington Agricultural Research Station in Wisconsin, United States - UWRJ-L208-509C-2 | ecosystem: Environmental > Terrestrial > Plant litter >... | reverse complement strand
AGGTGGTGGTCGAGCCGCTCGAGCGTGGCTTTGGTCACACCCTGGGCAACGCGCTGCGTCGCGTGCTGCTCTCTTCGATCCCGGGCAGCGCCATCGTCGAGGTCGAAATCGACGGCGTGCTGCACGAGTACACCACGCTTGAGGGTCTGCAGGAGGACGTGATCGAAGTCCTGCTCAACCTCAAGGATGTTGCCATCCGCCAGCACAGTGGTGACGAAGTCACCCTGACGCTGTCGAAGAAGGGCAAGGGCGTGGTCACCGCAGGCGACATCGCGGTCGACCATTCCGTAGAAATCGTCAACCCGGACCACGTGATCTGCCACCTCACCAAGGATGTGGCACTGAACATGCGTCTGAAGGTGCGTCGCGGTGTCGGCTACCAGCCGGCCAGCGCGCGCCAGCATCCGGATGACGAGACGCGGCCGATCGGCCGTCTGCAGCTCGACGCATCGTTCGCGCCGGTCCTGCGCGTGGCTTACGAAGTGGACGCCGCTCGTGTCGAGCAGCGCACCAACCTCGACAAGCTCGTGCTGGATATCGAAACGAACGGCACGATCGGTGCTGAAGACGCTGTCCGCAAGGCTGCTGAAATCATCAACGATCAGCTGTCGGTTTTCGGCGATTTCTCGCGCCGCGAGAGCGATTCGACCAAGGCAGAGAAGGGCGGGTTCGATCCGCTCCTGCTGCGTCCGATCGACGATCTCGAACTGACGGTCCGTTCGGCCAACTGCCTCAAGGCCGAAAGCATCTACTACATCGGCGACCTGGTCCAGAAGACCGAAGTCGAGTTGTTGAAGACGCCGAACCTGGGCAAAAAGTCGCTGACGGAAATCAAGGATGTGCTGGGCGGGCGTGGTCTCGCTCTTGGCATGAAGCTCGAAAACTGGCCGCCGCCGGGTCTTTCCCACGGTATGCAGCTGGGCTGATGTACACGGGGCGATCGCTTTTCGATCGCCCCGATCCTTTGCACGAACCGGCGGATACCTTCGCGTACTTCCGCCGGATGTTCAGAACGGTCCATAGAGACCGTGCTCTTAATAACGGGGCGTTTTGACAGCCTCGAATAGCGGGTAACCGCGGGAAGCCGCTTCATTCCGACGGCTTTTCCTAACAATAGACCTAAGAGAGTAAACGTCATGCGCCACCAGAAATCCGGTCGCAAGCTCAACCGCACGAGCAGCCACCGCGAAGCGATGTTCAAGAACATGGCTTCGTCGCTGATCAAGCACGAGCTTATCCGTACCACCCTTCCCAAGGCGAAGGAACTCCGTCGCGTCGCAGAGCCGCTCATCACGCTCTCCAAGACCGATGGCGTTGCCAACCGCCGCCTCGCTTTCGCGCGTCTGCGCGACAAAGAGGCCGTGGGCAAGCTCTTCGTCGAGCTCGGTCCTCGTTACCGCGAGCGTCCCGGTGGTTACCTGCGCATTCTCAAGTGCGGTTTCCGTCCGGGCGACCATGCGCCGATGGCGTATGTTGAACTCGTGGATCGCCCGGCCAAGGCCGCGGCAGTCGACGCCGAGTAAGCCTTAACCGGCTGTTTCGAACGAACCCCGGCAGGGAGACCTGCCGGGGTTTTTTCGTTTCCGGGTCGCGACCGGTCCATTGCGACAATTCTTACGCAACCTATTGATCCAAGGTTACAAAAGAAACTTTTCGCGGTTGCTGACAAGCGTATGCACAAAGGGTTAACGTGGGCGTTCCCCACCCCATATCGCTTCTATGAACCTCTCGTTCCGCAGTCGCTACCTTGCCGGTTTCGTTGTCTGTGTGGCCCTCATGGCGTTTGCGCTATACGCGCAGTACGTCATGCATCTGGATCCTTGCCCGCTATGCATCTTTCAGCGCATCGCGGTGTGCACCATGGGCCTGTTCTTCCTGATCGGTGGCGTGCACGCGCCCCGCAAGACGGGCATCCGCACTGTCTACGCCATCCTGATCACCCTGGGCGGATTGTGGGGCATGGCCACGGCGGGCCGTCATCTGTGGTTGCAGTCGCTTCCCGCGGCAGACGTCCCGGCTTGCGGGCCGGGCCTCGGCTACCTGTTCGACGCTTTCCCGTTCACGAAAATGCTCAAACTTGCGTTCACCGGCTCGGGTGAATGCGCGAAGATCGAACCGGTCCTCGGCATTCCCATGCCAGGTTGGACGCTGTTCTGGTTCGTCGTGCTGACCGTATGGGCGCTCGTCGCCATTCGCCGCACTGTCCGTTGATTCCCCCGCGCCACGCCAGGCGCACACCTAAGGCACCGCCGTCATGCAGCACTCCCTCAAAGCCGTAGCACCCCCGTCCCTCGACTGGACGCCGGGTTCGTGGCGGTCGAGGACCGCCCTCCAGCAGCCGACGTATAACGACGCCGACGAGCTCAACCGCGCCCTCGAGCAACTCGGCCAGCTTCCGCCGCTGGTTACCTCGTGGGAGATCCTCGCCCTCAAGCAGCGCATTGCCGAGGCCCAGGACGGCGAGCGTTTCCTGCTCCAGGGCGGCGACTGCGCCGAGAGTTTCGCGGACTGCAACAGCCCGATCATTTCCAATCGTCTCAAGGTGCTGCTGCAGATGAGCCTCGTGCTCGTCCACGGTCTGAAGAAGCCCGTGCTGCGCGTCGGCCGTTTCGCCGGCCAGTACGCCAAGCCGCGTTCGGCCGACACCGAAACGCGCGACGGCGTGACGCTACCCGCGTTCCGCGGCGATCTGGTCAACAGTCCTGAATTCACCCCGGAAGCTCGTCGTGCAGATCCGAATCGCCTGATCAAGGCGCATGCGCGTTCGGCGATGACAATGAATTTCGTGCGTGCACTCATCGACGGCGGTTTCGCCGATCTGCACCATCCCGAGTACTGGGATCTGGCGTGGGTGGAGCATTCGCCGCTCGCCGCAGAATACCGTCGCATGGTGGCCAGCATCGGTGATTCGCTGCGCTTCATGGAGACGCTCGCTGGCCAGTCGATCTCCAGCTATTCGCGCGTCGACTTCTACACCTCCCACGAAGCCCTCCTGCTGCACTACGAGGAAGCGCTCACGCGGCAGGTTCCCCGCCAGGATGGTTGGTTCAACCTCTCCACGCACTTCCCATGGATCGGCATGCGCACGGCGGCGCTCGACGGTGCCCACACCGAATACTTCCGTGGCATCCGTAACCCCATTGCGGTGAAGGTCGGCCCGACAGTGCAGGCGGACGACCTGCTGCGCCTGATCGACGTGCTGAACCCGAACGAAGAACCGGGCCGCCTGACCCTGATCCACCGCATGGGCAACGACAAGATCGGTACCCATCTGCAGCCATTGCTCGAAGCGGTGAAGAGGGAAGGGCGCCGCGTACTGTGGGTCGCTGATCCGATGCATGGCAACACCGAGAGCACGACCAACGGCTACAAGACCCGTCGCTTCGCCAATATTGCCGGTGAACTCGACCAGGCGTTCGACATCCACGCGGCAGCCGGCACCCGCCTGGGTGGTGTGCATCTCGAACTCACGGGTGAAGATGTGACCGAGTGCCTCGGCGGTGCCCGCGACCTTGTCGAGGGTGATCTCGATCGCGCTTACCGGTCGATGGTCGATCCTCGCCTGAACTACGAACAGTCGCTGGAAATGGCGATGCTGATTGTTCGGAAGTCGGGTGGGATGGTCTGATCGTTGCTCACGTGTTGTCACCGAGCCCGGCTTCGTGCCGGGCTTTTTTTTTGATTCATCGTGGATCGACGTCCCCCCGGATTTGAGTAGCGCCCCGGTTTCGAGTTCAATCCCCCACGAGAAGGAGATTGGACGTGAAGAAGCGTTTTTCCGAAGAGCAGATCATTGGTTTCCTGCATGAAGCCGAGGCCGGCATGCCGGTCAAGGCCCTGCGCCGCGACGCACAAGCGCACCGAGGGCCCTCCGCCGCGACGTCCAGTCCACCGAAGGCTCCGCGCCGCGACGTCCAGGCCCGCCTTCTCTTGCCCCGCAGGCGCGGTTCAAGGAATACGTCGTGTCGCATGCTGCGCGCGAGCCCAAGCCACGTGCTCGCGCACAACCTCCGATGGATCGTCCGCACGTGCTTCCAGGGCGGCCAGGATTTCGTCGCTGGTCGGCGCGTTACCCAAGCCCACGGCGAGATTGCGTAGCCAGCCTTCATAACCGGTGCGGCGGATCGCCATGCCTTCGGTGCGTGTGAGGAATTCCGCTTCGCTCCAGGCGAAGAGGTCCACGAGTTTTGGGCCGTCGAGACTGTGACGAGGGGCGAAGTCGGGTTCGGTGGACTCCTGGGCGAACTTGTTCCAGGGGCAGATCAGCTGGCAGTCGTCGCAGCCGAAGACGCGGTTGCCGATAGGCGCGCGCAGTTCTTCGGGGATGCTGCCCTTGAGCTCGATGGTGAGATAGGCGATGCACTTGCGCGCGTCGAGGCGGTACGGAGCGACGATCGCCTGCGTCGGGCAGATGTCGATGCAACGGCGGCAGCTGCCGCAGTGCGCCGTGGCGGGCTGGTCTACCGGCAGGGGAAGATCCGTATAGAGCTCGCCGAGGAAGAAATACGAGCCGGCGCGCTTGTTGATCACGACGGTGTGCTTGCCGATCCATCCCAGGCCTGCGTTACGAGCAAGGGCCTTTTCCAGCACGGGAGCGGAGTCGACGTAGGCGCGGTATCCGAAGTCGCCGATCACCTCGCCGATCTTTGCCGCCAGCTTCTGTAGACGGTTGCGCATGACCTTGTGGTAGTCGCGACCAAGGGCGTACCGCGCGACATAGGCCTTGTCGCCGTCGTTGATCACATCCCAGGCATTCGCGGTGCCGGGCGGAATGTAGTCCATGCGCACGGAGACGACGCGAAGCGTGCCGGGTTCGAGTTCGGCGGGGCGGCTGCGGCGCGTGCCGTGGCGGGCCATGTATTCCATTTCGCCGTGATGGCCGTCGGCCAGCCAGCGTTCCAGATAGGCCTCGTCATGGCCGAGGTCGGTGCCGGAGATGCCGACGTCGGCGAAGCCGAGCTCTCGCGCCCATCCTTTGATGTCGACGGCGAGGGCGGTGTAGTCGATGGCGGGGGGAGCGGACATACGTGCATTCTACTTGCCCCTTCTATAATCCCCCGATGACCGCACCTCATCTCGGCATCGCTCTCTTCACGTCGGCGCAGGCCCGTGCCATCGACCAGCGCGCGACCGCGGAACTGGGCATCCCCGGATTCGAGCTGATGACGCGCGCAGCTGCGGCCGCCTTCGCCATGCTTCGCCGGCGCTGGCCCGGCGCCGAGCGGCTGCGGGTGGTCTGCGGTACCGGCAACAACGGCGGTGACGGCTACCTGGTCGCTCGGGATGCACTCGTGGCTGGGTTGTCCGTCGATCTGATCGCCCTGGGCGAGCCCCATGGCAGCGACGCCTCACGGGCTCGCGACGCCTTCCTGGCGGCCGGCGGCAAGCTGAGCTCCCCTGCAGAGAGCGCCCGACTTGCATCGGCAGATGTTTTCGTCGACGCGATCTACGGCACCGGCCTGAACCGCGCGCCCGATGGCCAGGTGCGGGACGCCATCGAGGCCATGAACGCCGCCGGGGTGCCCGTCCTCGCTCTCGACATCCCCTCAGGGTTGTCCGCCGACACGGGAGCGATGCCCGGCGTGGCCGTGCGCGCCACAGCGACGGCGACCTTCATCGTGAACAAGCGCGGCCTGCACACGTTTCACTGCGAAGTCGCCGGCGATATCGAACTCCACACCCTCGGCCTGCCGGATTCGCTATTCGACGCCCCTGACGCGCACCTTCTGCGTCCTGGCTGCCTGCCGTCGCGGCCGCGCGAGTCGAACAAAGGCACGAATGGCCACGTGCTCGCCATCGGCGGCGATCACGGCACCGGTGGCGCTGTCCGGATGGCCGCCGAAGCCGCGCTGCGCACGGGCGCGGGACTGGTCAGTGTGGCCACGCGGGAGGAGAACGTGGTGGCGATGAATGCCGCCCGCCCGGAATTGATGGCGCATGGCGTGAATGGCCCGCAGGCCTTGCAGCCGATGCTGGAGAAGGCCTCGGTGATCGCTCTCGGCCCCGGTCTCGGGCAGGCCGCCTGGGGCCATGCCCTGTGGACGACGGCGCTCGATGCCGGGCTGCCGACCGTGCTCGACGCTGACGGGCTCAATCTGCTCCATGCCGAGGAGCGTGCGTTGCCGGCGACGATCGTGCTCACGCCGCATCCGGGCGAGGCAGGGCGTCTGCTGGGTGTCGACACCAAGGCGGTGCAGGCCGACCGTTTCGCCGCCGTGCGCGACATGGCCCGGCGCTTCCAGGCGGTCGTGGTGCTCAAAGGCAACGGCAGCCTGATCGCGTCGCCTGCGGGCGAGGTTGCCGTCTGCCCTTGGGGCAACCCGGGCATGGCCAGCGGCGGCATGGGCGATACGCTGACCGGCATCATCGCCGCGCTGCTGGGCCAGGGCTGCGACGCGTTCGAGGCGGCCTGCCTCGGTGTGGGGCTGCACGCCCGCGCCGGCGACATCGCCGCGCGGGACGGTGAGCGTGGATTGCTTGCTGGTGACCTGCTCGAGCCCCTGCGTCGCCTCGTCAATGGGCTGGATACATGAGCGATATCGAGCTGTTCCTCGCGGACGAGGAAGCCACCATGGCTTTGGGGCGCCGCCTGGCCACCGTCTTGCCCGCGGGTCTGGTCGCGTTTCTCTACGGAGACCTCGGCGCGGGCAAAACCACGTTCGCCCGCGCGTTCCTTCAGGCACTCGGGGTCGGCGAGCGGGTCAAGAGCCCGACCTACAGCCTCGTAGAGGGCTACGACATCGGCCAGCGGCAGGCCTTCCACCTGGACCTGTATCGCATCGCCGATCCGGGTGAGCTGGAGTGGCTGGGCCTGGACAGCCTCGCCGAACCGGGTGCGATCGTCCTTGTGGAGTGGCCTGAACGAGGGGCGGGCGCCTTGCCCCCCGTCGACCTGGCACTGAGTTTTCGCCACGAAAATTCGGGCAGGGCCGTTCGTCTGTCGCCAAAGTCGCCGGTGGGTGACCGCGTCGTGGCTTCCCTGGCCGAAGGCCCGTCGCAGCCGGCATAGCGGCCTCTCATGTGCCTTACGCCATCATTCGTCCCTCAAAACAAGGGCTTTTCTTCGCCCACGCGGCCGGCGGTTGCGGCACATTCCTGTACGCCCGTTGACGAAGTGTTCGCAGGTTATGGATTAACAAGGGAAAACGTCTTGCATTCGTCGGGCGCTTGCAGTTCAATCCGGGCCGTATGAGGGGAATGACTATCAAACTTGGCCTCCTTGCGTGCGTGACCGCCGTCGCGACGCTCACTGCTGCCTCCGTGTCGGCTGCCGATGTGAAGGCGGCCCGCGCCTGGGCAGGCCCCGAATACACGCGCGTGGTGTTCGATCTTTCCGGGCCGGCCACCTACAAGATGTCCCAGGGCGACGTCCCCGGCAGTGTGGTGCTGGATATCGCCGGCAGCTCGGTGACGGGTGATTTCGCGGCGCCGGGTGGGCAGGGCCTGTTCAAGTCGATGACGGTGAGCAAGCAGGGCGGCTCGGCGCGCATGGTCGCGACGGTCGACCCGAGGGCCAAGCCGAAAAGTTTCCTGCTCAAGCCTGCCGGCGACTACGGCTACCGCCTGGTGCTGGATCTCTATCCGGGCGGGCAGAGCGATCCGGGCGATAACCCACCGCCCTCCGCCGACAACGATTCGCCTTCGGTGGCAGCCGCTGAAGCGGAGGCCGAGGCGCCCACGCAGCTGTCTACGCCAACGCGCGGTTCCCGATCTTCGCGTGGCAAGGCCGTTCCCGCCGGCAAGCCGCCCATGTTGCCGACGGGCGAGCGCAAAGTGGTCGTCGCCATCGACGCCGGGCACGGTGGCGAAGATCCCGGTGCGAAAGGCGCGACCGGCCTGCGTGAGAAGGACGTCACCCTTCAGGTGGCCCGCGAGCTGGCCGACCAGATCAACCGCCAGCCCGGCATGCAGGCGGTGCTCACGCGCAACGGTGACTACTTCATTCCGTTGAAGCGGCGCTATGAGATCGCCCGCGAGCACAACGCGGACATGTTCGTTTCCATCCACGCCGATGCCTTCAAGAACGGCGATGCCAAGGGTTCCTCCGTCTGGGTCCTGTCGCCACGCGGCAAGACCAGCGAAGCCTCGCGCTGGCTGGCCGATCGGGAAAACCGCGCCGATCTGGTCGGTGGCGTCTCGCTCGATGACAAGGACGACAGCCTCGCCGCTGTCCTGCTGGACCTGCAGCAGGGCTACGCCATGCAGGCCAGCGAATCCATCGCCGGTAACGTGCTAAAGGCCCTCGGCCGCCTGGGTCCGACCCACCGCGGCTATGTGGAGCGCGCCAACTTCGTCGTGCTGCGTTCGCCGGATGTTCCATCGATCCTGGTCGAGACGGCGTTCATCACCAACCCGGCGGAAGAAACCCGCCTGAGGGACGACGGCCATCGCCGCGAACTCGCCGTCGCCGTGCTTGGCGGCGTGCGCAATTATTTCGAGTCGATGCCGCCGCCGGGCACGTGGTTCGCCGCGCAGGCCGCACGCCGCAACGGTACCTCGCTGGCAAGTACGGCGGTTTCCGCCCCTGCCGCGCCCGCCGTGGCTGCCGACGCGAGTGCGGTCTCCGCGGATGCGGTCAAAGCCGCCACTCGCGTCCCGCCACCGAAGAAGACCCTCGCCAGGGCCGACACGCCCGCACCGTCGGCAAAGGGCTCGAGCGGACGCGCCGATGACAACGTCCGCGACCTGCACCGGGTCAATCGTGGTGAGACGCTTACCGGCATCGCCAACCAGTACGGCGTTTCCGTCGGCGCGCTGAAGATGGCCAACAAGATGAACGACGACAACGTCCGCATCGGCTCGGTCATGGTGATTCCGTCGGGCTGAGCGCGGTTCGGCAGTGGTCGAGGCCTTGGGCTATCCTTTCGACCTGAAAGCACGTCAGGTCGTACCGCCCATGCCCAGCATTCGTCCCCTGCCGCCCGAGCTGATCAACCAGATCGCCGCCGGCGAAGTGATCGAGCGTCCCGCCTCCGTGGTGAAGGAGCTCGTCGAGAACAGCATCGACGCCGGTGCCCGCCGTATCGAGGTGGATATCGAGCAAGGTGGCACCCGGCTGATACGTGTACGCGACGACGGTGGCGGCATTCCTCGCGACGAACTCGCCTTGGCCGTGGCATCGCATGCGACGAGCAAGATCGGCAGCTTCGACGATCTCGAACGCGTGGCCAGCATGGGATTTCGTGGCGAAGCACTGGCGTCGGTATCGTCGGTGGCACGTTTTTCGTTGACGTCGAGGCACCAGGGCGAGGACGCGGCGTGGCGCATCGAGGTCGACGGCGGTCGCCTCCAGGATGCGCGTCCCGCGCAGCATCCGCCCGGCACCACGATCGAAGTGCGTGACCTGTTCTACAACGTACCGGCTCGTCGCAAGTTCCTTCGTGCGGAGCGCACCGAGTTCGCGCATATCGACGACTTGCTCAAGTCGCTGGCGCTGGCTCGCGAGGGCGTCGACATCCGCCTCACCCACAACGGCAAACCCGTGCGCCTTCTGAAGCCGGCGCGCGATGAGAACGCTGCGCTGGCGCGCGTCGCCGAAGTGCTGGGCCCCGAGTTTCCAGGTCAGTCCCTGCGCGTGGAACACGAGGCTGCCGGCCTGCGCCTCTCGGGCTGGGTTGGGTTGCCGACGGCATCGCGATCGCAGGCCGACCAGCAGTATTTCTACGTCAACGGCCGACTGGTGCGCGATCGTATCGTCGCTCATGCCGTCCGCCAGGCTTACTCGGACGTCTTGTTCCATGGCCGCCATCCCGTGTTCGTCCTTTTCCTGCAGCTCGATCCGGTCGGCGTCGATGTGAACGTGCATCCGGCCAAGAGCGAAGTTCGCTTTCGCGAACAGCGCCTCATCCACGACTTCCTGTTCCGTACCCTGCACGAGGCGCTGGCGCAGACCCGTGCCGGTGCCGTGGCGCCCGCCGTTGAATCCGCGTTTCCCATGGCCAGCGCCAGTGCCGGTGGCGCTTATCCGGTCGCGGCTTCATCGATGTCGCCGGTCACGACCTCATGGCCACAGGCGGCCAGCCAGTCGCGGCTGAGTCTCGGTGTGCGCGACGAGCCGTTGGCCGGCTATGCGACGCTGTTCGGCTCGTCCGCCGCGCCGCGCCCGTCCGGCGCATGGTCGCCACCGGTCGGCAGCGAGCCGGACGCCGGCAGCGACGTGCCACCACTGGGTTATGCCATCGCCCAGCTCAAGAACATCTACGTGCTCGCGGAGAACGAGCACGGCCTGGTGCTGGTCGACATGCATGCGGCACACGAGCGCATCACTTACGAAAAGCTCAAGAATGGCCGGGTTACCGCCAGCCTGCGTTCGCAGATGATGCTCGTGCCCCTGTCGATCGCCGTGAGCGCGCGCGAAGCGGCGGCAGCGGAAGAGCATGCCGATGCACTCGCGGCGTGGGGCCTGGAGCTCTCGCGCAGCGGGCCGTCCGGTGTCGTGGTACGACGTATTCCGTCGCTGCTGGAAGGTGCCGACGTGGCCCAGCTCACCCGCGATGTGCTCGGTGAACTGGCCCAGCACGGTAGCTCGCGTCGCCTCGAAGAGCTGGAGAACGAGTTGCTCTCGACCATGGCCTGCCATGGTTCCGTGCGGGCTGGCCGACGCCTGGGCATTCCCGAGATGAATGCGCTGCTACGGGAGATGGAAGCCACCGAGCGATCGGGCCAATGCAATCACGGCCGTCCCACCTGGGTACAGTTATCCCTCGGTGAGCTGGATCGCCTGTTCCTTCGCGGCCGCTGATCGGCGTCGTGATTAGCGCTATGCTGGACGGATAGACGTCCAAACGGGGTATCGCCATGATCCGCTCACTCGCCTTCGCTTCCGTGTTCGCCGTGGCCACGGGCAGCGCCCTTGCCGGTGATGACTACACCGCCGCCGTCGGGAAAGTCCGCGCCGAGCGCCTGCAGGCGCTGAAGGCGCCGGCGGGCTGGCTTAGTCTCATCGGTCTGGAGTGGCTACAGCCGGGTGTGAACCGCATCGGCAGCGCCGCTGACAATGACATCGTGCTGAAGGCTGGTCCGGCGCACCTGGGGACCATCACACTCGATGACTCCGGCTCGGCCACGATCGAGCTGGCCAAGGGCAGTGGCGCCCTGGTCGACGGTCGCGAGGTACAGCGCGCCACACTGGTGGACGATGGCGGCACGGGGCGCAAGGCCACTGAAGTGCGCTTCGGTTCGGCCAATTTCTTCGTCATAGCACGCGAGGGCAAGAAGGCGTTGCGGGTGAAGGACGAGAACGCCGATTCGCGGACGCACTTCACCGGCCTGGACTATTTCGCCATCGACCCGTCGTGGCGCGTGGTCGCCGATTGGGTGCCGTTCGATCCGCCGCACGAACTCGAGATCGGCAATGTGCTCGGTGGCATCGACAAGGAAAAGGTGCCAGGCAAGGCCGTGTTCGTCCGCGACGGGCACACCTTCGAGCTGTACCCGATCCAGGAAGAACCGGACTCGCTGTTCTTCGTCTTCGCCGACCGGACCAGCGGCAAGGAAACCTACGGAGCGGCGCGTTTTCTCGACACCGCGTTGGCGAAGGATGGCAAGGTGATCCTCGATTTCAACGAGGCTCGTAACCCGCCGTGCGCTTTCACGCCGTACGCTACCTGTCCGCTGGCGCCGCCGGAGAATCGGCTCGATGTGCGGGTGACGGCAGGCGAGAAGAAGTACGCCGGCGGGCACGGCTGAGCGCCTGCTTAGTCGAAGAGCATCGCCGCTGAAGCGGCTCCCACATTGAGCGGCTGTGTGTGGGAGCCGCTTCAGCGGCGATGGGTGCCGGCAAGCCTTGCCGGTATCTCAGGCGCCCTTGAACGACGGCTTGCGACGCTCCAGGAAGGCGCTGGTTCCCTCACGCATATCGTCGGTGGAGAAGGCGATCGCGAAGCCCTGGGTTTCGAAAGCCAGGCCCTGGTCGATGGC
>Ga0247742_10002523_pt1 | contig 11922 bp, 8 predicted proteins | sample UWRJL208509C2_FD_180944 | JGI IMG/M metagenome (GOLD analysis project Ga0247742, IMG submission 180944) | Plant litter microbial communities from Arlington Agricultural Research Station in Wisconsin, United States - UWRJ-L208-509C-2 | ecosystem: Environmental > Terrestrial > Plant litter >... | reverse complement strand
ACCGGGCTTGCCAACAAACTTGGCGGATTTCCCCTGGTGCCCTGGTCAAACCGCATTTCCGACGACGGTTTCGACCGCCCGGATGGCTGGCTGGCCCTGGAACCCAACACGCTGACCGATCCTTATCCCATCCATGGCAGCGCCTGGCAGCAGCCGTGGCAGGTTGTCTCGCGGACAACCGATGAAGTGCTCCTGCAACTCGACAGCAGCACCCCGTTCGCCTACTGCGCCCGGCAACGGTTTCACTTGAGCGGCGGCAAACTGAGCATCGACCTGCACGTCACCCATCTGGCCGAACGCGCTGCCTGGCATGGCTTGGGGTTGCACCCCTATCTGCCGCGCACCCGCAGCACCCGGTTGCAGGCCAAGGCCGGGCAAGTCTGGTTGTGCGATGCGTCCAAAATGCCGACCCGACTCAGTCCGCTGCCCGCCGATTGGGATTTCCACTCACTCAAAGGCCTGCCCGACACCTTGGTCGACAACGGTTTCTGCGGCTGGGATGGACATTGCCTGATCCAGCAGGCGGACCTGGGCTATGAACTGGAATGCCAGGCCCACGGCAGCGAATACTTCCTGCTCTACTGCCCGGTGGACCTGGGTTTCTTCTGCATCGAGCCGGTCAGCCATCCGGTCAATGCCCACCATCTGCCAGGCCGCCCGGGTCTGGTGTTGCTGGAGCAGGACCAAAGCACGCAACTGGGTTTCAGCCTGCACTATCGCGAGCTGGCCTAACCCAGCATCTGGCTCAGCACCGCCCGCAGCTTGCCGGGTTTCACCGGTTTGTTCAGCAGCGGTGCATCGAGCCTTTGCAGCGAGCGCCGGCATTGATCGGTGCGGTCCGCGGTGATGATCACCGCCGGAATCGTGCGGCGGAAATGCTCACGCAGACGCCGCACCACTTCGCAACCGACCACGCCGTGGTCGAGGTGGTAGTCCGCCAGGATCAGTTCCGGCGCTTGCCCTTTCAACGCCGCCAGTGCGGCAGCTTCATCGGTGGCGGTAACCACCTCGCAGCCCCACTGCCCGAGCAGCGCGCTCATGCTTTGCAGAATGCTCACCTCATTGTCCAACACCAGCAAACGCCGGCCCGGTAACGGATTGCCCGTGCCCGGTTGCGGCGGCGCGAGGCTGATGGGCAATGGCACCTCCATGGAAATCGGCACCTCGATGCTGAACAGCGAGCCGCGCCCCGGCCGCGACCGCACCTGGATCCGGTAGTCGAGGATCTTGGCGATCCGCTCGACAATCGCCAGCCCCAGGCCGACGCCCTTGCGGTCGGCGGCGCGGCCGACATCCAGCTGATTGAATTCGAGGAAGATCGAGTCAAGGCGATCCGCCGGGATGCCCCGCCCGGTGTCCCAGACCTCCAGCCGCAAAAAGTCACCGCGACGCCTGGCCCCGAGCAGGATGCTGCCCTGATCGGTGTAGCGGCAGGCGTTGCTGAGGAAGTTGCGCAGGATCCGGGTCACCAGGCGCAGGTCGGTACGAATGGCGTAGTCGCCCATGTGCACACGCAAGCCCAACCCGGCGGCTGCGGCGACCGACTGGAACTCCGACACCAACGGCCCGAGCAACTCGTCGAGGCGGTACAAGGCCACATCCGGCTTGACCGCTGCCTGATCGAGGCGGGAAATGTCCAGCAGGTCGGTGAGCAGGTCCTCCGCACCTTCCAGGGCCTGATGGGTGCGTTCGACCAGCACCTGCTCGACCTCCGGCAACTGACGCTCACGCAAGGTGGAAATCAGCAAGCGCGCGGCGTTGAGCGGTTGCAGCAAGTCGTGACTGGCCGCAGCAAGGTATTTGTCCTTGCTGCGGTTGGCGGCTTCGGCGGCATCACGGGCATCGCGCAGGGCTTCGGCGATCTGCTTGCGCTGGGTGATCTGCTGCTGCAGGTTGCGATTGGCCTCCAGTAACTCGTCGGTGCGCGCGGTGACCCGCTGCTCCAGTTCGTCATTGAGTTGTTGCAGGCGCTGCTGCGCCAGCTTGCGCTCGGTGATGTCGGCAACGAACCCTTCCACCAGCCCTTCCTGGCCGGGTTTGAGCAACAGGTTCATCAACACGTCGAGGTGGCTGCCGTCCTGGCGCCGCAATTGGGTTTCGTAGCCGTGCAGGCTGCCCTGGTGGCGGAGGATTTCGCCGATGTTTTCCAGCTCCTCGGCGCCGCCGACGAACAGGTTGCTCGCCAGGTCCGCCAGGGAAAACAGCACTTGCTGAGGATTCTGATAGCCGAGCATGCGTGCCATCGCCGGGTTGGCGGCGCGCATGCCTTGCAGCAGGCTGGCCTGGAAAATGCCATGCACGGCATTTTCGAACAGCCACTTGTAGCGATTGCGCTCGGCTTCGAGTTCATCCAGGCGCGCGGCCAGTTCCGGGTAATGACTCTTGCGCGCCGAGTGACTGCCTAACCCCAACAGCCCCGCCAGCGCCCGTTGCTGGTCGTCAGAGGGCTTCGCCATAGACGACCTCGACATCACGCTGGCTGGACTCGCGCGGGTTGGTCAGAATGCACGGATCGTCCATGGCGTGTTGCGACAGGAACGGAATGTCCGCCGTGCTGACCCCGTGCAGACCCAGGGTTTCATGGAAGCCGATCGCATGCTTGAGGGCAATCAGGTGTTCCACCAGGCGTGCGCAGATCTGCCGATGATTGAGCCCGCGGCAATCGATGCCGAAGGTCTCGGCAATCACCTTGAAACGCTCCGGCGCCGAGCTGTAGTTGAACGCCACCACATGCTCGACCAGCACCGCGTTGCACAGGCCATGGGGCAGGTCCAGGAAGCCGCCCAGGCTGTGGGACATGGCGTGCACCGCGCCGAGGATCGCGTTGGAGAACGCCAGCCCGGCCTGCATGCTGCCGAGCATGATTTTCTCGCGCAGGGCGATGTCCGTCGGGTTGGCGATCATCTGCACCAGGTTGCCGTTGATCAGGCGCATCGCCTCCAGCGCATGGGGGTCGGTCAAGGGTCCGTGGCCCGTGGAAACGAAGGCCTCGATGGCGTGCACCAGTGCATCGATGCCGGTACAGGCGGACAGGAACGGGTCCATGCTCAGGGTGGTTTCCGGGTCGATCAGCGACACGTCCGGCACCACCGCCTTGCTGACGATGGAAAACTTCATGCGTTCCTGCTGGTTGGAAATGATCACGAACTGCGACACGTCCGCCGACGTGCCGGCGGTGGTCGGGATCAGGATCAATGGCGGGCTGGGCACGCGGATGGTGTCCACGCCCTCGAACTCGAGGATGCTGCGCCCGTGGGCGACGACGATGCCGATGCCCTTGCCGCAATCCATCGGGCTGCCGCCACCGACGGCGACGATCACGTCGCAATGGTTTTCCCGGTACAACTCGGCGCCGAGCATGACTTCCTCGACCCGGGGGTTGGGCGACACATCCTTGTACAGGCAGTAATCGATACCCAGCGCCTGCAGGCTGGCCTCGACATCGGCAACCCACCCGGCGGCGATCACCCCGGGGTCGCTGACGATCAGCACCTTGCGGGCCCCGAAGGTCTTGGCGTAATTGCCGACGTTGTGCCGGCACCCGGCACCGAAAATGATTTCAGGCGAAACGAATTTACGCAGCTGGCTGAGACTCTGGCTCATTGGAAAGCCTGTTTTTATTGTTTTGAAAGGTAAAGCCACACTAACCCATCCGGCTGCGAATGCAATCAGACCAATTGATGGATATAACCGTCCGCTCCCACAGTCAGCCGCGGTAGATCAGGCGCGACGCCTTCTCGTTGCGCAGCACCAGCTGCTCCATGCCCTGCCCCGGCGCGTCGGCGTCTTCGCGGGCCTTGAGGATGACGCCGTGGTGCGGCGACTTGCTGCACACCGGATCGGCATTTTCGGCATCGCCGGTGAGCATGAACGCCTGGCAGCGGCAGCCGCCGAGGTCCTTGTGTTTTTCATCGCAGGAGCGGCACGGTTCCTTCATCCAGTCATCGCCGCGAAAGCGGTTGAAGCCGAAGGAATCATTCCAGATGTGCTCGATGCTGTGCTCACGCACGTTGGGAAACTGCACCGGCAATTGCCGGGCGCTGTGACACGGCAGCGCGGTGCCATCCGGAGTGATGTCGAGAAACAGGTTGGCCCAGCCATTCATGCAGGTTTTCGGGCGTTCCTCGTAGTAATCCGGGGTGACGAAAATCAGCTTGCACGGGTGCCCCTGGGCTTCCAGGCGCTGGCGGTATTGCTGGGTGATGCGTTCGGCACGTTGCAGTTGCTCACGGGTGGGCAGCAAGCCGGCGCGATTGAGTTCGGCCCATCCATAGAACTGGCACGTGGCCAATTCGACAAAATCCGCCTCCAGTTCCAGGCACAGGTCGATGATCCGGTCGATGCGATCGATGTTGTGCCGGTGAGTGACGAAGTTCAGCACCATCGGATAACCCTGGGCTTTCACCGCCCTGGCCATCGCCAGTTTTTGTGCGAAGGCCTTGCGTGAGCCGGCAAGCAGGTTGTTGACCGTTTCGTCGGCGGCCTGAAAGCTGATCTGGATGTGATCGAGCCCGGCCACCTTGAATTCGGCGATCTTGCCTTCGGTCAGGCCGATCCCCGAGGTGATCAGGTTGGTGTAGTAACCCATGTCCCGGGCAGCCTTGATCAGCTCGGCCAGGTCCTGGCGCACCAGCGGCTCGCCCCCGGAAAAGCCCAATTGCGCGGCGCCCATGGCCCGCGCCTCGGCGAACACGCGAATCCATTCATCGGTGCTCAACTCCGCGCCCTGTTGGGCGAAGTCCAGCGGGTTGGAGCAGTAAGGACATTGCAACGGGCAGCGATAAGTCAGCTCGGCCAACAGCCACAACGGCGGGCCGGGCGGTGCATCACTCGATCCAGAACTGCGCATGGGCCACCTCCAGAAATGCCAGCACATCCTCGTCGATCCCCGGCACACCGGGGAAACTCGCCGACAGTGAATCGATGATGTCTGCCACGCTGCGTTGCCCATCCACCAGGCCGAGAATCTGCCCGGCGCTGGCATTGAGTTTGATCATGCCCTCGGGGTACAGCAGCACGTGGCAGTCCTGGCGCGGCTCCCATTGCAGGCGAAAACCCCGGCGCAATGCCGGAGATTGCCCTCGGTCGATCAGGCTCACAGCGCAATCCCCCGGTGCCAGACGTTGTCCCGGGTGACCGTGTGATAAGGCGGACGCTCCAGTTCATAGGCCATGCTCATGGCGTCGAGCATGCTCCACAGCACATCGAGCTTGAATTGCAGGATTTCCAGCATGCGTTGCTGGCCCTCGACGGTGACGTAGTGTGCCAGGGTGATGCGCAAGCCATGCTCGACATCACGCCGCGCCTGGCCCAGTCGCGTACGGAAGTAGTCGTAGCCGCCGACGTCGATCCACGGGTAATGCTTCGGCCAGGCGTCGAGTCGCGACTGGTGGATCTGCGGCGCGAACAATTCGGTCAGCGAGCTGCTGGCCGCCTCCTGCCAGCAAGCGCGCCGGGCGAAGTTGACGTAGGCGTCCACAGCAAACCGCACCCCCGGCAATACCAGTTCCTGGGACAGGATCCGCTCACGGTCCAGCCCCACGGCTTCGCCCAGGCGCAACCAGGCCTCGATGCCGCCCGCGCTGCCGGGCGCGCCGTCGTGGTCGAGAATCCGTTGCAGCCACTCGCGGCGCACCTCCCGATCAGGGCAATTGGCGAGGATGGCGGCGTCTTTCAGGGGGATGTTCACCTGGTAATAGAAACGATTGGCGACCCAGCCCTGGATCTGTTCGCGCGTGGCACGACCGGCGTACATCGCCTGATGGAAGGGATGATGGATGTGGTAATAGGCCCCCTTGGCGCGCAGGGCCTGTTCGAACTCGGCGGGGGTCAAGGGGGTTTCGTTCATTGCGGGTCTCCGGAAGATTCTGCGTGTCTGGTCTGGCGCTATCGCGAGCAGGCTCGCTCCCACGAGGGCCTCTGGTTGATCAGGATGTGCGGGATCAGTTGCTGACACCCCCACCACGTGTGGGAGCGAGCCTGCTCGCGATGGGGCCAGGGGCTACAACACAATGTCCATGCCGTCATAGGCCACCTCGATCCCCCGTCGCTCCAGCAACGCCCGTTCCGCCGAGTCCTCGTCGAGTATCGGGTTGGTGTTGTTGATATGGATCAGCACCTTGCGCTGCCGGGGAAAATCCTCCAGCCGCTCGAGCATCCCGCCCGGTCCGCTTTGCGGCAGGTGCCCCATTTCGCTGCCCAGGCTCTGGCCGACACCGCACACACGCATTTCGTCGTCGCGCCACAAGGTGCCGTCCAGCAGCAGGCAATCGGCACGCGTCATCCAATGGGCGACGTCGTCATCGATCTGGCCCAGCCCCGGGGCGTAGAACAGTGCAGCCCCCGAACGCTGGTCTTCGATAAACAGGCCGATGGTGTCGCCCGGCTGCGGATTGCCGCGGTTGGGCGAGTAAGGTGGCGCGTTGCTGACCAGGGGAATCGCGCGCAAGCGCAGGTGCTCGCAGGCGGCAATGTGGAACGGTTCGCGGTCCAGATCGACGGGTTGCCACTGCAAACCGCCGTTCCAGTGTTCGAGCATGGGGAACAAGGGAAATCCGCTGCTGAGGTCTTCATGCACCCGGGCGGTGCACCAGACCGTATGCGGGCAACCTTCGCGCAGGCTCAACAGGCCGGTGCAATGGTCGATCTGGCTGTCCATCAGCAGCACGCCGGCAATCGCCGTGTCGCGCAGGCGGCGCGCCGGTTGCAGCGGCGCGAAACTGTCGAGTTGCGCGCGGATGTCCGGGGAAGCATTGCACAGCAGCCAATTCACACCGTTGTCGCTCAGGGCGATGGATGACTGCGTTCGACGCTGCGCCCGCAGGCTGCCGCCGCGCAGTCCGGCGCACTGCCGGCAGTTACAGTTCCACTGCGGAAAACCACCGCCGGCGGCGGAGCCGAGAACGCGGATGTGCATGGGCAATGCTCCAGGAGGCAGGCCCGGCCAACACCACGGCTGGCCGGGTGAACGATCAGCGGTTGGCGAAATACATCGTCACTTCGAAGCCAATGCGCAGGTCGGTAAACGCGGGTTTAGTCCACATGGGTCAATCCTCTTCTTATGCCGGGCAATTCCGGTAAAGCCATTAATGCACGGGGCGCGAAAGGTCCGAATGCTACTTTCGAACGAGGGTGTGGGGTGCGTTGGTAGGGGGTGCGCCTCGGCGTTCAAGCAATGTGAAAAACCCCTATGGGAGCGAGCCTGCTGGCGATGAGGTCAGCACATTCAGCATTGAATGTCGGACCGCAATCGCGAGCAGGCTCGCTCCCACAGGGGGCCATGGGTTCAGGAAATCAGAAGAACCCCAACGGATTGATGTCGTAGCTCACCAGCAGGTTCTTGGTCTGCTGATAGTGATCGAGCATCATTTTGTGGTTCTCGCGACCGACACCGGATTTCTTGTAGCCACCGAACGCGGCATGGGCCGGGTACAGGTGGTAGCAGTTGGTCCACACGCGCCCGGCCTTGATCGCCCGGCCCATGCGATAGGCGCGGTTGATGTCGCGGGTCCACAGGCCCGCGCCGAGGCCAAATTCAGTGTCGTTGGCGATGGCCAGGGCTTCGGCTTCGTCCTTGAAGGTGGTGACACCCACCACCGGCCCGAAGATTTCCTCCTGGAACACACGCATCTTGTTGGTGCCCTTGAGCAGCGTCGGCTGGATGTAGTAGCCGCTGGACAGGTCGCCCTCCAGGCGCTCGGCCGCGCCGCCGGTGAGCAGCTCGGCGCCCTCCTCCTGGGCAATGTTCAGGTACGAGAGGATCTTGTCGTATTGCTGCTCCGACGCCTGGGCGCCGACCATGGTTTCGGTGTCCAGCGGGTTGCCGCGCTTGATCTTGACGATCTTCTTCATCACTTCAGCCATGAACGGCTCGTAGATCGACTCCTGCACCAGTGCGCGGGACGGACAGGTGCACACCTCACCCTGGTTGAAGAAGGCCAGCACCAGGCCTTCGGCGGCTTTCTCGATGAACGCCGGTTCGGCCTGCATGATGTCTTCGAAGAAGATGTTCGGCGACTTGCCGCCCAGTTCGACGGTGCTCGGAATGATGTTCTCGGCGGCGCAATGCATGATGTGCGCCCCGACCGGGGTGGAACCGGTGAAGGCAATCTTGGCGATGCGCTTGCTGGTGGCCAGTGCTTCACCGGCTTCGCGACCGAACCCTTGAACGATGTTGAGCACACCGGCCGGCAGCAGGTCGGCGATCAGTTCGGCGAAGACCATGATCGACAGTGGCGTCTGTTCGGCGGGCTTGAGCACGATGCAGTTGCCGGCGGCCAGGGCCGGGGCGAGTTTCCAGGCCGCCATCAACAGTGGGAAGTTCCACGGGATGATCTGCCCGACCACACCCAGTGGCTCATGGAAATGGTAGGCGGTGGTCAACTCGTTGATCTCGGCGGCGCCGCCTTCCTGGGCGCGGATGCAGCCGGCAAAGTAACGGAAATGGTCGGCTGCCAGCGGCACGTCGGCGTTCAGGGTTTCGCGCACGGCCTTGCCGTTGTCCCAGGTTTCGGTGACGGCGAGAATTTCCAGATTCTGTTCGATGCGGTCGGCAATCTTCAACAGCACCAGGGAGCGGTCCTGGGCCGAGGTCTTGCCCCAGGCGTCGGCGGCGGCATGGGCCGCGTCGAGGGCCTTGTCGATGTCGGCGGCGCTGGAGCGCGGGAATTCGGCGATCACTTCGCCGTTGACCGGTGAAGTGTTGGTGAAATACTGGCCATCGACCGGCGCAACGAACTCGCCGCCAATGAAGTTGCCGTAGCGCGCCTTGAAGGAAACGACGGCGCCGGGTGTTCCGGGTTGTGCGTAAATCATGGTGAGCCTCTGTCTGGGTCGAGGCCTGTCGGACCGACAGGCGATGCACCGATACTAGAGAGCCCCGCCGGCCAGACGAATGCGCCGTTGGCAGGAGGGGCTCTCGTTATTTGGTAGTAGTTTTGGTGCAAATCCGATGTGGGAGCGGGCTTGCTCGCGAAGGGGCCGTGTCTGTCGAGAGGGACGTTGAATGACACACCGCTTCGCGAGCAAGCCCGCTCCCACAGGGTGATGGGCAAGATTTCAGGTCAGTGCTTCGCCACCAGGTCCTTCGGCAACTTGAAGGTCCAGAGCATGCCGCCCTGGTTGAAGTCCTTCACGCGCTTGGCCACCTCACCGCCCCACAGCGGGACGGCGCCGCCCCAGCCCGACAGCACCGAGACGTATTGCTCGCCATCCATTTCCCAGGTCACCGGCGAGCCGAGCACGCCCGAGCCGGTCTGGAACTCCCAGACTTTTTCGCCGGTCTTGGCATTGAAGGCCTGCAGGAACCCTTCCGGCGTACCGGTGAACACCAGGTTGCCCTTGGTGGTCAGCACCCCGCCCCACAGCGGCGCGAAGTTCTTGTGGCGCCACACTTCCTTGCCGGTTTTCGGGTCGATGGCGCGCAACACGCCGATGTAGTCTTCGTTCAACGGCTTGATGGTGAAACCGGCACCGAGGAACGCCGCGCCTTTCTTGTAGGCGATGCCCTCGTTCCAGATGTCCATGCCCCATTCGTTGGACGGCACGTAGAACAGCCCGGTGTCCTTGTTGTAGGCCATCGGCATCCAGTTTTTCGCGCCGAGGAACGCCGGGGCGACGAACACCGAACTGCCCTTGGCTTCGCTGCCCGGCGCACCCGGACGGCTGGCTTCGTTGTAGATCGGCCGACCGTCTTTATCCAGGCCGGTGGCCCAGGTGATCTTGTCCACGAACGGGAAGCCACGGATGAACTTGCCGTTGGTACGGTCCAGCACGTAGAAGAAGCCGTTGCGGTCGGCGGTCGCCGCCGCCTTGATTTCCTTGCCGCCCTCGGTGTAGTTGAACGACACCAGCTCGTTGACGCCGTCATAGTCCCAGCCATCGTGGGGCGTGCTCTGGAAGTGCCATTTGATGGTGCCGTCGTCCGGATTGAGCGCCAGGCGCGACGACGAGTACAGGTTGTCGCCAGGACGCAGGTGCGAGTTCCATGGCGCCGGGTTGCCGGTGCCAAACAGCAGCAAGTTGGTTTCCGGATCGTAGTAACCGCCCAGCCAGGGCGCTGCACCGCCGGTTTTCCACAGATCGCCCGGCCAGGTCTTGCCGGCCTCGCCGCCGGAGATACCGTTCTCTATCGCTTTGCCGTCCTTGTAGACATAGCCCATGTGGCCTTCGACCGTCGGGCGGGACCACAGCAGATCACCGTTTTTCGGGTCGTAGGCTTCGATTTTCCCCACCACCCCGAACTCGCCACCGGCCACGCCGGTGATCAGCTTGCCGTTGATCACCAGCGGCGCGGCACTGATCGAGTAGCCTTCCTTGTGGTCGGCGACCTTCTTGCTCCACACCACCTTGCCGGTGTCCTTGTTCAGCGCCACGAGCTTGGCGTCGAGGGTGCCGAAGAACACCAGGTCGCCATACAGCGCCACACCACGGTTGATCACGTCGCAGCACGGGCGGATGTCGTCGGGCAGGCGTGCATCGTATTGCCAGAGTTTCTTGCCGGTGCGCGCATCCACCGCGAATACCCGCGAGTAGGAACCGGTCATGTACATCACGCCGTCCTTGATCATCGGCTGAGCCTGTTGACCGCGCTGTTTTTCACCGCCGAAGGAAAACGCCCAGACCGGTCGCAGGTCTTTCACGTTGTTGACGTTGAGGGTGTCGAGGGGGCTGTAGCGCTGACCCTGGACGCCCAGACCGTTGGTGACGATCTGCTCCGGGTTCTTGGGGTCCTGGAGAATGTCCTGGTCACTGACGGCGGCCAATGCCGTGCCGGACAGCAGCATGGCACTGAGCAGCACGCTCAGGACGAAGGGTTGGCGACGTGCGGGTTGGGTCATGGCGGCTACCTCTGCGGGTTTTTGTTATACCCGGGAAATTTTCCCGGTCTGGTGCAGATTCTTGGTCGCCACCGGCCCTGCGACAATTGCCCGCAGTGTTGAGATTTCTAGTTCCTTGGTAGCGGGTCTCGGCCTCGACCAACGCTGGCGCCCCTGTGGGAGCGCGCGTGTTCGCGATGGCACTGGATCAGGCGGACTGACCTCATCGCGAGCAGGCTCGCTCCCACAGGGGATGGGGATGTCGGGGGGTTATTGATCAACGCGCTTCATCTGCTCACGCTCATAACGCGGGTACAGATGGCTGACACTGCGAATCAGCTCGTAGCGGCTCAGGCTGATCGCGGCGAAGCGTTCGGGGATGGGGCTGCGGATCATTTCCGCCATGTCGCTGCCGTTGGCGGCGCCGTCGCGCATCAGTTGATCGAGCCAGCCGAGGTAGTCGTGCATTTGCGCGAACGGCCTGGCATCGCTGGCCAGCGGGCCGTGGCCGGGCACGATCAGTGTCCACGGCAGCGCCTGGAGGGTGTCGATGTCTGCCAGCCACACCGACAGCCCGGGGCTGTTCGGCGTGGTCAGCGCCCGCTGATAAAACACCAGATCGCCGGCGAACAGCACGCCGGTCTTCTGGTCGAGAATAGCCAGATCCGCGCCCGTATGCCCACCCAGGCTCAGCAGGCGCAGATCGTGATTCCCAAACGTTCGTACCCCGGGCGCCAGCGTTTCGGTAGGCAACACCACTTCGGTGCCGCGCATCCAGTCCCCCACCAGCCGGTACATGTTTTCGGCCATGGCGTCGCCCTGCTGTCTGAGCAACTCGGTCGTGCCGGCCAATGCGCCGATCGGCACGTCGCTGAAGGCCTGATTGCCCAGCACGTGGTCCGGGTGGTGATGGGTCAACAACACCTGGATGACCGGCTTGTCGGTGGTCGCGGCAATCGCCTTGCGCAGGGCTTCGCCATAGCGCCGCGAGGGCCCGCTGTCGATCACTACCACGCCGCGCTCGGTGACGATGAACGCCGTGTTGACGATGTTGCCGCCGTTGCTGCGGGCGAAATTATCGGTACTGCCTTCGAGCAACCAGGTG
>Ga0247742_10002522_pt1 | contig 11924 bp, 9 predicted proteins | sample UWRJL208509C2_FD_180944 | JGI IMG/M metagenome (GOLD analysis project Ga0247742, IMG submission 180944) | Plant litter microbial communities from Arlington Agricultural Research Station in Wisconsin, United States - UWRJ-L208-509C-2 | ecosystem: Environmental > Terrestrial > Plant litter >... | reverse complement strand
CAGTGGAGGTTGAAGGTATTTATGAAAAGCCTGATAGTTTACTTGTTTGTTATAAAATTGATGGATATTATAAATATGACACACCAGTTACGCAAGTAATAAAAGGTTCTCCGGTATTGCAAAAAATCGTATTTAACATTCCGGCAGGAAAAAATATTGAAAATGTTACTTTGATAGCTAGTACTAATAAAGAGCAGAGCACAATAATGGTTAATAATGTAACTGTAAAAAAGAATGATAAGGTTGTAGCTGACGGAAGCAATTATAAGCACTCTAAATACTTTGTAACAGATGCAAGTTTCTCTTGGAACGAAAAAGCGCAAAGGTTTAATTTGGATCATACTAAAGAAAATCCCCCAGCACTTTCTGGAACTGTTGAATTGGAATCTATTTTGTCTGAATAAGACATCGCAATAAAATATATGTAAAAAGGAAGTTTTGATACAGAACTTCCTTTTTTAATTTTAAATTGTATTATATAAAACTAATTTTAAATTTTATGGATGTAGGCAATTTAGGAAATCAGGTATGTAAAATTTGTGATGTAACTTCAAAAGTAATATTTAAGGCATTGATTTTAAATAAATATGAAATTGAATATTATCAGTGTCCTAATTGTGGATTCGTACAAACAGAAAACCCATACTGGTTGGAAGAAGCGTATAAGAATCCAATGAATTATACAGACACTGGTATTATGTTACGAAATCAAAGATTTTCTAAGGTAACTACAAGTCTAATTATTTTATTTTTTGACAAGAAAAAGAAATTTTTGGATTATGCTGGGGGTTATGGCGTGTTTACAAGAATAATGCGTGATATTGGCTTTAACTTTTTCTGGAGCGACCCTTATACAATTAATGCTTTGTCAAGAGGATTTGAGCAGGAGAAAAGTACCGTATATCATGTGACTACAACTTTTGAAAGCTTTGAGCATTTTTTGGATCCAATTTCCGAGGTGCAAAAAATATTGGATATTTCAGAAAACATTATTTTCTCTACCGAACTAGTACCAGAGCCATTGCCAAAGATTAATGAATGGTGGTATTATGGAGCAGAACATGGTCAACATATAGCGTTACATACGAAAAAATCATTACAGATTATTGCTAAAAAATTTGGATTACACTATTATAATATTAGTAATCTTCATATGTTTTCCAGGAAGAAACTTGGCGTTTTTGGTTCGGCATTCCTTAAGCTGAAATATTCAAAGCATGTTCTTTATTTACTATATTTTGTATTGTCATTACGTATGAAATCAAGAACCATGGATGATCTGAATAATTTAAAAAGGCAATAATAATTACGTTAACTCTTTTAGGATGAAAATAGTATTGGATAATATAGTTTACTCTAAGTCGAGTAATGGCGGTATTTCTAACTATTGGTATGAACTAACAAAGCATCTTACAGCTATTGAGGGCAATGAGCTTTTATTTATAGAAGAGCCATCAGCTTTAAGTAATTTTCACAGGAAACAACTTCCAATAGAAAGCCAGATAATTAAACAAAAAGTCATTAAGCCTCTTACTTTAGCGAGAATGCTACCTGTGAATGTAGACATTCAAGATTATTTTCTTTATCATTCAAGTTTTTATAGAGCTCTTCAAACATCTCAGGAATATAGTGAAATTACTACGATTCATGATTTTACCCATGATTATTATTCTCCTTTTTTAAATAAGTTAATACACAATAAACTTAAATATTCTGCTATAAAAAGATCGAAAGGTATTATTTGTATTTCACAAAATACATATCGGGATCTTAAATTTTTTTGTCCACCTAAGCCGAATCAAAATGTAGAAATTATTTATAATGGAGTAAGTGATGATTTTTTTCCATTGGCTGAAGATAATTCTGCCAGTCTTTTATTTTTAAATAGATTGAAGATTGAAAATGGGTATTTATTATATGTGGGCAGTAGGGCAAGTTACAAGAATTTCTTTTTTGTTTCCGAATTGCTTAAGAGTTTACCTGGTCATCAATTAGTAGTTGTAGGCCACTCATTTGACAAGAAGGAATTAGCGAAGCTGGACAAAAACTTGCTAAGCAGAATCATTATAGTCAGTGATATTAACAATTCAGATTTAAATATCTTATATAACAATGCGCATGTCTTTATATATCCATCCAGTTACGAGGGATTTGGAATTCCTATAATAGAAGCAATGAGGGCAGGATGTCCTGTAATGGCTTTTAGTAATTCCTCCATAACAGAAGTGGCCGGAGATGCAGGATTATTATTTCATAATATGCATATAAGCGAATTTATAGAAGTTATAGAAAATTTAAATAATAAGGATTTTAGAAGGCAGGTTGTAGAAAAAGGATTAGTACAGTCCCAAAAATATAGTTGGAAAAAATGCTGTGAGGAAACCTATGCTTTTTATAAAGAAATCTATTAGGCCAGTTCTTTTTTTCTGTTATAATCTTGAAAAGAATAGTAAAAGTACCAGATGAAAAAATATAATTCGGGAGGAAAATAATGACCATCTCTAAACAGTTTTAGAATAAAATAGATAAAGATGCCTTGGGCCATTATAAGCTCCTCTGCGCTGTAGATTTTAGATGCTTTATACATCAGAACTACCACTAACAAAAATCCTAGAACTCCCATTTCAGAAACTATTCTTGTAAAGAGTGAATTGGCATCTGTAGCATTAATTGCCTGTAGATGTTGAACCCTCAGATATTCGGGCGGGCGCATTTTTTTTAAATATACTTTGTTATGCATATAAAGATGACTACCAATACCGGTTCCAAAAGGATGTTCTGTAATATTGTTTTTAGCTACAAATAAATTACTAATCAACGCATAAGAGCTTAGATTAGTATCTTCTTTAAACTTTCCTGTATTAATAACATTTAAAGATTCGTAAGTTTCTTCTACCCTCATTTTAAAAAAGGTATAGTTATTATAGATATAATAAAAGGAGCCAAAAACAATTGGTAGCAGGCAAACGAGATAGACCATCCTTTTCAGAGAGATATTAGGCATTATAAACATCAATGCGCACCCAATATACCCTAAAGAGGAATTAGACAATATTAAGGTGCCAAAAAGGGTCAGGAAAAACGCATATTGCTTCTGTTTCATGAAATAATAACAGGCAGGTATCACAACGATAACATAATGTGCCGGCTCTTTGAAAATACTCTGTAAGCGCCCATCATTAAGGTTGATATTCAGGAAATAAAAAATATAGCCGATAATAGCAGCATAAAAGCACATTTTAACGTACACTTTAATGATATCTTCTTTATCAAAGAGTGGAATGAAATTGTAATAATAGGTACCTATAATCGTAATGCCGATTATTTGAGAAAACATATAATTTGGTGGTATCCCAATAATTAAATTTACAATTATAGCATGAACAAAAACGCCTGACATTATCAATGCAAAGTATTTGTTGATTTTTAATTTACCTAATCGTAATAACAAACAGTAATTTATAATTATGATTGCATACAACAACTTCCAATCTATAATAAAATTGAAGAAAAAAGCTTCAGTAAATATTGCAAATATAGAGGAGTAGAGAAGGTATTTTTTTATTGAAATTTTCAAAACACTATTTATTGTTTGGGTGATAAATTAATCTGACTTTAAGTATTGATAATTATTTATAAAACCAAATATACGAATGCTTTGGACTTATATTTTTATATTTCCTACCATCATATTCAATAAAATCCTCATTTACGACATTGGATATTATGCATTCAATATTTTTCGTATCCTGGACAACTGTATTTGTTATATTCTGGACGTTGATATCCACGAGATGTAGTCTTTCAGAATAGTAAGAATGAAATAAGGGATATTCCCAATCGTCAATTATTAGACCTATTTTTCTATAATCATTGCTATATAGTTGGTTTTCTATTTCTGAATATTCTTTTAGTAGATGGGGCTGATTGACAAAGTACTTTTTGAAACGGGTGTCAGTAATCTTTATGTTTCGTGTATATCCCACTTTCTGAGATAACGGCCTGATATTGTTGAAAAAACAATAAAAGTAGAAACTATAACACAAAAAAGGAAGTGTAAATAAAAGAATATATTTAAACCATTTCATTTCTTTAGCGCAACTGATTATAAGGATAACGGAAAGTAAGAAAATAGGGATGTGTAAACGCGTATGCCAAGGTTGCCATTTTAAAAAACCTGCAAATAGCAATAACTGAGCAATTATTACTAGCCCTAGAAGGCCATGTTTTAAATATTTTCTATGATTTCTGAAAAGGAGTATGCCCAAACCTAAAAAGCTAATGACAATCAGGAAAAAATGGATAGTATTTGGTACTGTGTCTTCGTGCGTATTTATTTCATTTACCGTTTGGTACGGCATTCCATAATAATTTGTCGCAGGATTATCAATATTAATATTTAAATCAGTATGTATTTTTCTTATGATTATATCTGCTTGCCTGCTTATTGGATATCCTAAATGTAGACCTGAATTTTTCAATAAGTTTGACAATAATAATTTAATGTCCATCTCTTCATTAGAATATGCTTTTTCTTCAACGGGATCAATATTAAGTATATTGTGATTAATAGTGTAATTCCTGTAAAAGTGTCCAATATTAATCAGTATTACGATAAATATTATTATTAAGCCATAAAAAATGGAAAGGAAATTACGGCTTTTTAGCGATTTTAAAATTATGGATATTATAAATGCGACAATGATAGGGGCGAAGAAGAGGTAAGCTGTTCCTTTAGTCAATAATCCAAGGCCTACAGAAAAACCTAAAAGAATAAAATTTAATAATGTTGTTTTATCCCGGCACTTTAGGCAATAGTAAATCATGGTAATTACAAAAAAACCACATACAATATCGTTTTTAGTTGTTGATGCTTGGAGTTCAACAGAGGGGATAGTAACCAAAAGAAAAGCTGCAACTAATTTAAAGAACGAAGGAAATTTAAAATAATCCAATATTGAGGTAACGGATATAATTGTCAGAACCAGGAATACCCATTGAACATTATTAGAGAAATAGTCATTTCCATTTAATACGTTTAAATTTAAAATGCAATATTCTGCAAATGGAGGCTGGTATAATTGTCTTAAAATGAATGTAGGAAAATTGCTGACAGATTCATTTCCAAGCCAAAACATTATTCTTGACATGTGATAAGTCATTGAATCCCAGTTATTAGGCGGGTATACTATGCCTTGAAAAAGCAGTAGAAGTAATGCTGCAAATACGAAATAAAGTAGGAGTTTTTCGTAAATAGGGAGTGATTGGTGGTACTTTAGAATTCTTTTTTTTTTGTCGACAAATAATTGAATTACCTGCTTTCTTTTTATAAAAAGAAAGCAAAAAAGGATAGTTGTAATATTACTCCAACATATACTGATTATTAGTACGTTTAGAGATTTGAATAGACTCAAGATTTCTGTAAGGCATACGATGAACAATGAAAAGATCAGTGTAGTAAATAAAACTAAATCTTTACCAGCTTCTTTAGTGTGAATTTTTAAAAACACTAATAATAAGAAATAGCATACTAAAATTAACATAAACCTAATTATTACAATTAATAATGTTATTACTATTAATCAATGACTAATCTGCAGTAATAATTTAAATTATTGTATTTTAAATAATCCATATTTTAAAATACAATAAATTGCCCTGAAACCGTCTTTCCACCCTATTTTTTTCCCTTCTTCATAAGTCCGGCCATAATAAGAGATTCCTACTTCATAAATCCTAATTTTTGAGACCCTGGAAATTTTGGCAGTAACTTCAGGTTCGAAACCAAACCGATTTTCGCGGAGAGGGATAGACTGAATTATTTTGGTGTTAAAAAGTTTGTAACAAGTTTCCATGTCTGTAAGATTCAAATTTGTAAACATATTTGATAACATGGTAAGGAAATGGTTCCCAATAGTATGCCAGTAGAATAGGATTCTGTGAGGATTGCCTCCCATAAAACGGCTTCCAAAAACCACATCTGCAAACCCATCTATAACGGGTTTTATTAATAAATTATATTCATTCGGATCATATTCTAAATCTGCATCCTGAATAATGAGATAATCCCCAGTTGCCTTAATAATCCCCGTATGAAGAGCGGCTCCTTTTCCTTTATTAACCTCGTGTTTAAAGTATTGGATATTCAAATCTGGATTCTGTGCAATATAGGTATGAATCACTTCCTCAGTATTATCTTTTGAACAATCATTTACTATAATTATTTCTTTTTTTATTCCGTTCATCAAGTCTACCTCTTTTAATTTATCAAGGATAAAATGTATGGTAGGTCCTTCATTATAGGCTGGAATAATAATGGATAAGTTTTTAAATGTGTTTTCCGGCATAATTATATAACGTTTTTTGAAATTATAGTAGTATTCTTTTTTAAATTGGAAATGATTTTATAACATTCATAAGGAATTAGTATAACCCAAAATAACATTATGATAAAAGTAGCCACAACAACACTATTAATACCCCAGCCTAGTTTTATTAAAAAATAAGAGATAGGAATTTTAAAAAACACGCTTATAATCAATAGAATTATATACTTATTTAATTTACCTATACCACTTAAAAAGAAAGTATAGAAAGTAATATAAATTCTAAATGCAGTTACTAATGCCGTTAATAATATCAAGCCATCAGGAATGACAATTTTACTTTTAATCCAAATCGAAATTATAAAAGGACATAACAAAGATATAAATCCAATAAAAAGCAGAATTATTATAAAATAAAGATTGAATTTTTTAAAAGTACTTAAAAGGAGTTCAGTCTTATTCTCTATATAATTTTTGGCAAACATTGACCATAATGGAGATAATCCAGCAAAGAGTATCATCACAGGGAACTGGAAATACTTATTTACAATTTCGTAGGGAACTATATCTTTCGGACCAAAGGCAGTAGAAAGAATATAATTATCTGAAGAAAAAATAAATAATAAACAAATTGAGATGGTCATATATTTAGATCCAAGAATACCGATTTCTTTCAAGAATTCAATAGGAGTCTTTACAGATGTTCTTAAATTTAATTTTTCCAGGTAAAAAAAATAGAAGGTATAAAGAGCATTTACTAGAAGGCATATGAAACCATTGAGTAAGGTTATGTATAATAATTTTTGTTCGACATCAATATTCGGGAACACTTGATATAGAATAAAAAGCAAACTTGAAAACAAAAATTGGTTTACAGCTGCTGATTGTTCTGAATATTTACCTTTAAGAAAAGCAACAAATAAAGATTTATATACATTCATTATGAAGTTTACACAAAAAAAGAACATATTTAAGGCAAACAGTTTTTTTATATAAAAAGAGGAATGTCCAGGGATTTTAAAAAGTGTTTTTATATCCACTAGATAGATTAACAATAGAAGCAGTACTAATAAAACTAATGCGATATATGCTGTTATTTTATAAGTACTTTTGAGATAACTTTTTAAAATATCAACTTTACCTTCGTGAATTAGTACGGGAACTTTGGTTTTTAGAACACTGCCAAGTCCGAAATCCATCAATAAAACCCATTGAAACACTGCAAATACAAGTACCCAAACACCATAATCAGAATCGCCTAAATAAGCAATTAATATAGGAATTGAGATAAATAAGGAAAATCCAGAGATTCCCTTGTAAAGTCCACTCATTATTAAGTGGTTATTTTTTATTTTTTGAATCACAATATTGAACTATATAGACGTTTTAATTACTTATAAATAATATAAGCAGTTAAATTACTGAGTGTCATTAATTAATTTAAGTTTAAAATTTTATAAAAAAATCTTAAAAATTACAAATGTAATCTAAATTTTAGTAAGGTAACTACTTAAAAATGCAAAGCTATTAATTAGCGTAATATTTGTGATTTAATTCCTATCCGAATATAGTAGAAAATATAAGGTAAAATCAAAAAAAGTAATAACTTGCGATTGTTTAGAATAACCCTTAATGCTTGCTGCCGAATCAACTTGGATAAATAAATGACACGTATTTATAATTATTTCAAACGTATATTCCCAAAAGACCTTAATTCATTTAAATCTTTTAAGGTATTTATTTATCTTATTGCGGCACTTTTAATTTCTATCCCTTTAAATTATGCTATTGGAAGTGTTATAAGTATTTTATTTATAATTATATCATTTGCTACTATTCAAAAAGTGAATTTTACTTTTAACAAAGCCCTGGCACTTCCTATAATATTTTATTGTATAATGATTGCCTCATTACTCTGGACCAGAGATTTGCAACTGACTATTGCAGGATTACAAAAAGAAATATTATTTTTATTCATACCTGTAGCATTCTTGTTTAAACCCAAAATAAGTAAAGATGGGGTTACTAAAATCATCAGCCTTTTTAGTTATGCAATGGTTTTTTATGCGCTGTACTATTTTATAAAAGCTATAATAAAGTATATTGAATCAAAAAATATCGAAGTGTTCTTTTATCATAATCTGGTAACGTTGGATTTGAATGCTATCTATGTTTCGGTATTTGCCTCTTTTGCGTTATTCTATTTTATTTCTATCAAAAATAAAAAGCTTATTGAGCAACTTGCAACAGCTGTCCTGCTGGTTTTAGTATTCTTATTATCTTCAAAAAGCGTCATTTTTATAGATGTCCTATTAATAATTTTTTATTATACCTTTTTTTCAAGTACGCCAAAAACAGTGAGGTTTCTAACAGTCATTACTTTTATGTGCTTTCTGTTATTTTCTTTGATTTTTGTCAAACAAATTAGAGAGCGATTTTTAATTGAATATGAGACAGCTTTTGTAGATAATACGATCAATAAAAATATTGAAAGTAATAACCAAAAGGTATATAACGTTAGTTTGAAACAGGCGTGGAATAATCAAAAGTTTCAGCATAACAATTTTTTCCCCGGAACGGCATTGAGAATTTACCAGATCAGAATTTTTAAGGAAATGTTATATGAGGAGAATATTTTATTTACAGGGCTGGGGCTTGAAACATCACAGCAAAAGATAAGAGATAAAGCAATTGAACACAACCTGTTCCCCGCTTATGGGGATTTTAATTTTCATAATCAATATGTGCAAACTTTTGCAGAATTGGGATTATTTGGATTCCTTACTTTGATAGCGATGCTTTATTGCAATATAAAAAATGCTTGGGATACTAAAAATTTCATACATATTGTTTTCGCAATAATAATGATAATCCTATTTTTGACGGAATCATTCTTTTGTAGGCAAAGAGGAATTATTTTCTTCATTACAGTTTATTGCATGTTTAATGAGAACAATAATATCAAGAAGAAGATATAAAACTAAAAAATAATGAAAAGAATTCTTATTACCGGAGCAGCCGGGTTTTTGGGATCGCATTTATGTGACAGATTTATTGCCGAAGGGTATCATGTAATAGGAATGGACAATCTGATAACCGGAGACCTAAAAAATATTGAACATCTTTTCAAACTGGAAAATTTTGAATTTTATCATCATGACATTACTAAATTTGTACATGTTCCTGGAAAAGTAGATTATATATTACATTTTGCGTCACCGGCAAGTCCAATAGATTATCTCAAGATACCTATTCAGACACTTAAAGTAGGTTCCTTGGGAACCCATAATCTATTAGGTCTGGCAAGGGTAAAAAAAGCGAGAATATTAATTGCGTCCACCTCTGAAGTATATGGTGATCCATTAGTTCATCCTCAAACAGAAGAATATTATGGAAATGTAAATACTATCGGGCCGAGAGGTGTTTATGATGAAGCTAAACGGTTTCAGGAGTCGATTACAATGGCTTATCATACATTTCATGGGCTTGAAACCAGAATAGTAAGAATTTTTAATACGTATGGGCCAAGAATGAGATTAAATGACGGAAGGGTTATTCCCGCATTTATAGGTCAGGCCTTAAGAGGCGAAGATTTAACTATTTTTGGGGATGGTATGCAGACAAGGTCATTTTGTTATGTAGATGATCAGGTTGAAGGTGTTTTCAGATTATTACATTCGGATTATTCTTTACCTGTAAACATCGGAAATCCTAACGAAATTACAATAAAAGACTTTGCGGAAGAGATAATCAAATTAACGGGAAGTACCCAGAAAGTAGTTTACCACCCGCTTCCTGTAAACGATCCATTGCAACGTCAGCCGGATATCACAAAAGCAAGAGCTATTCTTGGCTGGGAGCCAAAAGTAGATAGGGAAGAAGGTATGAAAATAACATATGATTATTTTAAAGCACTATCTACAGAAGAATTATTGAAAGAAGAACATAAAGATTTCTCGAAGTATATCGTAAGTTAATGAAAAACAAGAAAGGAAGATATTCCGTTTACATCAGACCTTTTACGTATGTATTGGATTTGTTAATAATTAATTTATTTTCATATTCAATTCTATCTGAGGATTTCTTTTCACTGTATTTTAATTTCTTCATATCATTATCCTGGATTATTATAGCCATAAATATTGGTTTCTATGAAGTTTATAGATACACAAAAGTGGTATCTATATTGAATAAAATATTTAAGCAGTTTGCCTTATTTACAATTCTTTGCTATGGATTTGCAGGTTTCTATGTCAGAAATTCAAACTCTGGAGATACTATTAAGTATACAATTACCTCTTTGGCTGTAATTTCAATACTTAAACTGTTTGTGTTTTATTTTTTAAGAAAATACAGATCTATATTAGGCGGAAACTTTAGAAAAGTTGTAATAGTAGGTAGTGGTAAAAGCGTAGAACAATTAATACATTTTTTTAATGAAAATCCAGATTATGGATATAAATTGATTCGTGTATTTGATCTCGATGGGGATAAAAAACATAAGATAGAAGAATGTTTTTCATTTATAATGGAAGACAAAATAGATGAAATTTATTGTGCCTTATCTGAACTGACAACTAATCAGGTAAATGCCTTTGTAGATTTTTCTGATAATAATCTCAAAATCTTAAAATTTCTTCCGGATAAAAAGGAAATCTTTTCCCGAAATTTAAAATTTGATTATTACGATTATATACCAGTTATTTCCTTAAGAAATATCCCATTGGATGACAAAATAAATAAAGTAGTTAAAAGAGCATTTGATATTATATTCTCACTGGTTGTAATCATCGGTGTGCTCTCTTGGTTGATCCCTATTCTGGCAATACTTATTAAATTAGAATCCAATGGTCCTGTGTTTTTCAGACAGAAAAGAAATGGCTTGAATTACCATGAATTCAATTGCTATAAATTCAGGTCTATGGAACTTAATGAAATTGCCGATTTGGAACAGGTTTCAAAAAATGATCCTCGAATTACCAAAACAGGTAAATTCATCCGAAAAACAAGTATAGATGAACTACCGCAGTTTTTTAATGTTTTACTGGGAGAAATGTCGGTAGTAGGTCCAAGACCTCACATGGTAAGCCATACAGAAATGTATGCCCGTAAAATAGATAAATTTATGGTTCGACATTTTGTAAAACCGGGAATTACAGGACTGGCACAAACAAATGGCTTTAGAGGAGAAGTTGAAAATGATAAAGATATTATTTACAGGGTAAAATATGACATTTTTTATATGGAGAACTGGTCTGTTTTACTGGATATGAAAATTATATTTATGACAGTACTTAACGCAATAAGAGGTGATAAAAAAGCATACTAATGCAAGTGCCTCTAGTTTCCATAATAACCCCTGCATTCAATTCCGAAAAATTCATTAAGGATACGATCTTATCTGTCCAGCAACAAACCTGTCAGGATTGGGAAATGATAATCGTTGATGATTGTTCCTCAGATAATACCATACAGCTCATTTCAGAAATTTCAATTCTGGATCCCAGAATAAAATACTTTAGTTTACCACAGAATTCAGGTACCGGAATTGCAAGAAATACAGCTTTACAATATTGTTCGGGTAAATATATTGCTTTC
>Ga0247742_10002521_pt1 | contig 11924 bp, 17 predicted proteins | sample UWRJL208509C2_FD_180944 | JGI IMG/M metagenome (GOLD analysis project Ga0247742, IMG submission 180944) | Plant litter microbial communities from Arlington Agricultural Research Station in Wisconsin, United States - UWRJ-L208-509C-2 | ecosystem: Environmental > Terrestrial > Plant litter >... | reverse complement strand
TTGATTGTCGTACTTATCTCCTGCTATCCCAGTCTCTAACTGGTTCGCAGACACTTATGGAATACTCCAACAACAGGTTTACCAAAGGCCCAAGCGGAGAGGATGAAGCCTGAAGAGGCTGCTAAGCGTTTAGACGTGCTGAAGCGGAGACGATGACAAGCAGAATTCCGTGTCCTACGGCTTCTCCTTCGGACGCGTCGCGTCTAACACGGAATCGGAGTTCTCTTTTTCGACTGCTGCACCCATCGATGTCTAGGACGATGCTAGATAATTCGATTCTGATTCGTCATCATCGCAACTTGTTTTGACTTCAGGAGATCTCAACGAACACCATTTAATGACGGTCTACAATATGCCTTGGAAGCAGGGCTGTCAGCAAACGTACTGTGCTAATCCTTCGCAGTAATCCTCTCAGCTACATCGATCAAGGCTCTCGCTGAGTGATATATGGACAAAATATGACGGTCACCTATGGATGGATCTGGTGCGCTTTTCGTTCAAAAATTTAGTGGGGTAACAGCGAGTAAGTTTCGCTCGTCCGATGATAATGAAATGGTAGATTCATCTTCAACTATAGGAGCAACTTTCCTTATATACCACATGAAACCGGACTCTTGACCATGGCATCGACCCGCCATTTCACCGGGACGAGCCAATACTATCACATTATATCTCTACCCAGCCATCCTGCCATACCAATACAGCTTTTGACCCGAAAGTGTGTCAGCATTCTACGCCGTATGTTGATCTTCAGCTTCGCGTGTCGAACCTGGAGGTACATGCGTCAATATTGGTGTCATTCGGATAGAAATTAATGCGCACCCAGAATTATATCGGGATTGGGTCAACGAGAAAGTGCGTGATGACGCTGGACGAGAGGTTGAGGCGTCAGTCGTGGACAACGTATTGAGCCATTGCATGTATCTTCAACGCAAGTGCGGAGGTTCACTTGGTGTTAACGTTGACGGCCGAACGTTCATATACATTTGTGGGCGTTGAGGAAAATTAGAGTGTGTCGGCTGAGGGAACGCACAGGCTACAACGGAACACATTTCAAGAGAGATGGATTTGCGGCTTGTATGAATTTATGCGCAAGATAGATGTCACCAAATGCGAATGCCCTACTTGAACAGCCAATAACTTTCAGTCTTGAACGGACGGAAAGTGGAGAATATGCTCACCCTCGACCACTTCCGATAAACTTTCCAGCGACCTACGTGTCGAAGCACCTAGGTGCGGCCATCCGAGTCACCAACCAAAACCACAAACTACTCATGATGGATCAACATTACGTCCAATGTTGACGGCTTTGGACACTCCACACCGTTATCTGAGGTCACTGGTCTGTGTAGGTGCTGTTGGCTGAATAACCTCGGTTGAACATGGAGCTGCCGGGTTCGACGTAAATCGGGATGTGCATGGCACCGTCGCCGCCGACGCGGTCCAGGTCAACAGTGTTTGCGTCTGCGGCCATTAGGAAGTGGACAAGCGTGAACCCAAATTTCAACAGCGAGTGATTCTGCTGAGATTTTATGCGTTGAGTTTGATTTGAATGGGCTTGGCGCGTTGCTTTGCGGATAATTGACCAAAGTCGGTTCGCGATAGGCAGAGAATACTAGTAGGCCAACGCCGAGACCTTCTACACAAATGGGCGTCAGAACCATAGCGGTTTGCGGGAGATCTAAAATGTGGCTTGTTAGAAGGGATAAGCTGCATGTGTAATAAATAATATACCATTTGCGACTCCTCGTGTCGATATTCAATGGACGAGCCACCGATATCCTCTTTGCGACTGTACTTGAGAGTAAATATATGTGCCGTCGCTTAAGGTTGAAGGCAAGTGTAGCGGCCATTTTCGATGGGGTGTCAGGAGGCGGCCATGGTGCTTGTAGGGGTTCATGGTGGCAATTTATTGTAAAAGATGGGCCATCATCTTCCCATGGGTCAAAGGGTTCTGAAATTAGTTCGTCGAGACCTGGATAGAGCGCCCAGGTGAAGGTAGGTCCATGTTCGGCTGTTCGAGTGTTCCAAGTTAGATGCCACATAACGATACGGAGGGTCTTCCAAATGACTTCTGGTGTCGGGATATTCGTCTGGATTCGAGGATCGACAGAAGCGGATACTAGTGACGGCGGCTAGTGAGGCAAGAATATAGAGAGAGAACACGAGAGTTGGTATGCAGGATAGGGTTCGTGCACTAGAAGAGGCGATACGTCAGATTGGCGTTCAGAAACGTGGGGAGAATGGGTATGACCAACCTTTATCACGCCCCAGCCAGAGTACGAGACGTTTTCCCTCCAAGGTCGCCCAAAATTTCCGCGCCAATAATGGAATGCCTGTATGATGGAAGGTCCGGTGTCTCCAGGAGCGGGCCTAGTGATGGAAGGATATTGAGGAGAGCTCAGAGAGACTTCGATAGCGGACGGGCATGCAGGTTCAGTGGGTGATGAGCTGGGTGCGAGGGATAGCATCCACGCATGTCTGCCGTTAATCAGGCGACGAGTGGAAGAGAACGCAGACAGCTGCAGGCCTAGGTGAACTTGATGGCGAGAGATATGTGCGATTACAGGCAGGGACTGGAAAGGATAAGAGTCAGATTGGGATAAGGATAAGGAAATGAAGTGACCAACCTATACGAGGAACTGTCTGAACTTTCCATCTCCAGGGTTTGTGCACCGGAGGCTGGAGTTCAATATTCGATATTCAGTGCCAAGAGAGGAATGATGAGGACGGCAGGTGGACCAGTGGAGGGCTTGCGCGAGGAGCAGATGCGTGGACTCAAGGCGACGTTGGATCAGACTGGGAAAGGTCAGATCTGAGTCAGAAGGGAGGAAGGTGCGAGCCAAATGTCGGCGACCTGAGAGTGGCGAAATTCTTCATAGTCAAGCCAGGCAATGAGAGGTCTGGAGCGATGGTGAGGAAAATATTTCGTTCCCACGCCTCGTCAGTTTAAACGAACGTCGGCCAATGACCAAACCACAATCAGCGTCCTTTCAGCGATTCCAATCTTGCGTTACAGCACTGCACATTAGCTGGTGCCTCCCATACCTGATGCACACAGCAGTCTCTCTGCGCGCAGGATTCAAATAACGAGCCTTGCTTCGTCGACAATCCGCAGCTTTGAACGCCGATTCTCGGTCTTTTCAGGTTACACGACGCTGATTGTCTCCACCGTTTATGGGTTGCCTAGATATGCGGAACGCGTCCTAAATCAATCCACGACTGCAAGACACTCCAAGAAGAGTGTTCTCACCCAAAGGTCCTTATTCGCATGTGGTTGACTCTAGCGAATCGTTGGATGGGATATTTTTTCCTGTATGGCGTACGCAACCCTTTGTTCTTGAAGGTCGACGCCTCAGCTCACTGTCTTGTGTTGCCCCGAACAGGTCAACACCTCTGGGTTCTAACCAGTGATCGCCGACTGCGGACAGATTCAAATGGACAGGATAAAGGGTTCGTGGCTTACAGATGGTGGAAGGTATGTCGGTCATCCAGTCCTACTCCTAATCGTTTTCTGAACATTCTTGCAGCATTTTTTTGCCTCTGGCATGAAAATTATCGACGTCGTCAACGCTGAATGCGGGACCCTTATTCACGTACGTACATGATCCACGATCAATGCACTTTCCTTCTGAACTAGACTGGATTGTAGATTCCAAAAAGCGTTTCGATGTCGATCTCACCTCATCGACATCTCCTAACGCGAGCCCAGCTCGACTGAGCCACTATCAGACACAAAGCCTTAGCCAATGGCTCAATACTGACTTGTACCGAGTTTTTACCAACCAAATCGGACGCCAGTTGGATCGTTCCATAAGCCCAGGTAGCTTCCTTCGCTACTTGTCGACGTTTGATACTTATTATTTATTGCATAAGACGGCTGTGACAACGCTATGGGCTCTCAGGCTTGCCGCTTTGAAATCTGAAGAGTGAGTCCCTTCGATTCATTGGCGTCTTTACTGCGAGACTAATTTGTATTACAGGTTTCAGCAAGCTGTTTCAACGTTTAGTCATTACACGGAGAAAGACGATGACGAGCGATATACCAAGCAAATACCTACAAATGTTCTACCACGATGCTTCCGTTACGCCTACCGCGACTTCGAGTGTGTCAGGTCCGATATCACAACGTCTGCATAGGCCTTTGAAAATACTCTATCTGGTGGTGTGATAGACAGTTTCGAGATATCGGCAAAAGAAATACAATGTTCCCCAAAAGAAAAGTCATGTGAATCCGAAGTCTTCAAATGCCACCAACTCCAGCAAGCGATGGCGCCGACAGATATATAACTGTGGTCGATTGACCTAATGACCTTCATGTCTGACAATCGAGCTTGTAACTTCAAATTCAAGGGATATACCTTCAGTTGTCGTTCATTGTTCTCAAAGTCGATACAAGGTTTGTCATCCTTTCATTCCACCGCTTTCGTCCAATAACTGAAGCGCTGACAGTCTGTCTATTTCTAGACGGTCACAGCCCTCTGCAGTGAGGTTGACGGGTGGCAGACGCCTCGCTGCGTTTGCGGCAGACTGCGTTGAATTGGATCGCACGTGTAGGCCTTGAGTTCGCACTCAGAGGGCTATGGGGATTTGAAAGTACTCGAAGGGCTCGTCCTCGACTTCATCTCTCGCACCACCATACTTTGGCTCCCTCGTCCGACTCATGAGTCTTTTCCCTAATGCTCAACACACCCCGATACACATTCAGGACGCGACACTCACCGCTGTTGGTGGCGATCAGAACCATCACGCCAGTGGTTCCATGACGGTAGCCGGCCCTACCAGTAACCATATTGCTGGAAATCAAAATATTTACCATGGGTTGTCGCTGAAAGGTGCATTGTTACTTCTACCACGCTTATTCTGACTATCTAACTTTCATATAACACCTTGCCAGGCAAGAATCTCCTTCTTGAACGGGCCTCGCCAGCTGCTCTTCCCGATAACGAAGCCAGAATCGATCAGCCTAGATGCATGGAGGATACTCGAGTAGAGATGGTGAAGGAGCTGGACGACTGGGAGAGGAGCAAAATCGATTCCGCCACCATGATGTGGATGTATGGAGGGGCCGGCACTGGGAAGACCGCACTGCTGCTCACGTTTGCGGACTTGTGCAGGCTGCATGGACGTTCGGCTGGGGCCTACTTCGCCTCGAACCGGATCGCCAACTGCAACGACGGAAATCGGATCGTCGCCACACTGGCCATTCAACTCATGCAGGCTTTCCCGTCCACCCAGAAGTACATTGATAGGGCAATCCGCAAAGATCCCCTTCTTTTCTCGAGGGGACGGGAGGTACAGATGAAAGCATTGATCGTGGAGCCAATCAAGCGGGTCGCAAGGATGGCACGCCTCCTTGAAGCCGTCACATTTGGGCTCAAGTCATACCCCACTCTCATTGTCATTGACGGCCTCGACGAAATCACTGGAAAAGAGGTCCAGAGCGACATCATCAGGATTATTGGCGAAACTATGAAAGACATCCGCCTCCCCCTTCGCTTCCTCATTGCCAGTCGGCCAGAACCCCACATTGTTGACGCCGTCGGGCATCTGCAATCGCGTTTTTCGGGGCGTGTGTCCCAGATCGACCTCAGCGAAGACGCTATGGCACGACGCGATATTGACGTCTACCTGAGAAGAAAGTTTGCGGAGGCCCGCTCCATGCATCCCGAGGTGCCACCTGACTGGCCTGGATCTGATATCATCTCACAACTGGCCGATAAAGCTTCGGGTCACTTCATCTATGCAACAACAGTGATGGCGTACATTATCACCCGATATCGTTGTCCTGACGAGCGTCTGAGCATCATCCGTGGTCTCCTCCGCGCACCTCCTGGTGATACCCCCTTTGCCCAACTCGATTTTCTATATACTCATATCACCGCCAATGCAAACAACCGAACCGACATCCTGAAAGTGCTGGGGCAGCTTCTCATCGCCCGCGACATGGCCAGCGAAGATGACATCTTCGGTTCTCCTGCAAACTCAAGCTCTCCAATGCGCCTCGAAGCCATTCTTGGTCTGAAGCCCGGCAGTATTCGGCGTATTCTGACTGATATGCACTCGCTCCTCAAAATTGGGAACAATAATGAAGATATCAAGATTCTACATGCGTCATTCCCTGACTTTCTCTTGGATCCCTCAAGATCTATGGACTTCTTTGTTGATGTTACAGAATGTCGCACAGTGCTGGGATTGGGGTATATTCGAGCCATCTGCAATCCCTCTTGTACGTGTAATTGGGGCTTCAAAGTACTATTCTGACTTTTGTTTTGTGTTTGTGGTTAACATCCGCAGTTGCAACATTCATCGGCTTTGAGCAAGCCAAAACATTCGAACGACATCTATCAGCCATGGGCTCAGCAGACACCTTTCCGAAAAACTAAGAAATGCTGACATCTTTCGTCAATGCGAGCTTTTGATCCACTCACAACCTTGGAATAGGCACCCTGCCACCTTGACTCTGAAGAAGATCTATGCACTTCTAATGGTATTTTTTTTTCGTCTGCTGGCTGTGCATTGAACTGAACCATCATGCTTCCAGGACAGTGGATATCCCAGCATCGATGAATTCGACGTTGACACGAGACTGGAAGCCCTTTGGAGAGCCTTCACCTGGGAGGTTGTACCAAACTTCAAGGCTACTCACACTAAACTGTGCATAAAGTATGTCAACGTTGATTTCACCTTGTGTACTCGCACTCATTCGTCTTGTAGTTTGTCTGATACCAATTCATACACCCGAACATTGGAGGTACGACATGTTACAGCCTGGACCTGATGTGCGCTACTAAAATCGGAACAGTTCTTGGCCAGAATATCCGGCCGCAAGGTTTTGGGCCTATCTGAACACAATTGTCTTGATAATCACGTTGAACTCAAGGGTCCTAATAAAGATGACCCCGTCATTCGCGTCGACATTTGCTATGACTCAGATACCAAAGATGGCACTGTTGGATTCGAGTAAGATAGTTCCTTGTACTTTGTTTTGCCTGATTTTCATCTTGTGTTTGAAACAGCTTCTGGGATGAAATTCACAGTAGCAAAACATACGAAGTAGAAGTTCCCCAGGTATACAGTCCCGGAGAAGAGGGGGAGGCACAGGCATGGGAGATACTCGCATCCGCTTGTCGCCAGTGCGAGTGGTTGAGGTAGTACATGGGTTTCCGGTTGTAGATTGGAGGTATCATCGTTTAAATATCAGACTCTTCAGGCGCAGTATCCCTTTTCTTGTCCATTAGCCTCGCCTTGGAAGTGGGGTTTAAGCATCTCATCTGAGATTTCTTCATTGGTTATAGAAACCCAGCATTGTCCAGATACTGAAGAGACGAATATTGCTTCTTATGTAGATTCCATCATTCACGTGTGCTTTGTCTGAGTAGGCATGTATTTCACTATTGGACTGAGAACACCAGATCAGCTCGCTTGAGCTTGAGATCGATGTGACCTCCACTTTCAATGTTACATCGAGGCAATCACCTTACAGAGGTACCATTACTTTGAAAAGAACGTGATGAAGTTCCCATAGACGGGCTAATATGTATTCGTGGGCGTCAATTTAAGCGCCCAGGCTTGAGAGTATTTCGAGCTCACATCCAACCACCCTCAGACCCTTCCATAATGCAAGTACGCGTGTATACGATCCGTTTTCGATCGTAGCCAAAAGTATCGTGAAAATATTTGCACTGGGATGGCAGGGTTGAACAATCGTTGGAAAGCTTAGTCTCAAACGGTCCTTAGGGTCCAGTAAAAAGAAAGCCGCGCCTCTCATTGAGTACCCGCACAAAACTAGACTATTGGCTACTATATTGACCTGCCAACTTATCAAAACGAGACAACGACATCACATTACCTTTACCCGACCATCCTACTGTCCCAACACGAATATCGACCTGACAGTGCGCCTCAGCTATTTTACACCATACAATTTGGGCTTTAGCCTCAGGTGTCGGGCCTGCAGGTACATGCGTCAATATCGAAGTCATCTGAGAGAGATTAATACATACCCTGAATGATATCCAATTTCGCAAGTACGGAGGTTTATTTGGTGTTGATGCAGTGGCCAGGCGTTCACAACAGATTGTTGGCGTTGAGGAAAACGAGAGTCCGTCGGCCAACCACCACCCAGCCCATGGTGAAACAGACTCCAAGAAAAACAACTTCACACCTTGTAAGTACAAATTCGTTTGTGCGAGAGATGCCGTCTGGGTGAATGCCCTACTTAAAGAGCCATTGATCACTTAGTCCTGGATGAACGGGAAGCTATGGATCTGCTTACCTTCAAGCACTCCCCATAAACGCTACAGCGGCCTACGCGTCGAAGCACCTAAACGCTTCTGTGTTAGTGCACCGCAAGAGTCAAAATCAAAGGACCAACGCACTCAATTGAACCTCGTCGGCGATGTCACGGCTCAGGACGTTTCATACCAAGGTTCACTTGCTTATGAAACTGCTCTCAACTTGACGAAGTCGGCTGAACGCGGAGGAGTGTCATTCAATATATGGGAGCGAATATATACACCGTGGCTGAACGCTAAGCGCAAGTGTAGAGGGCCTGCCGGGATGTTTGAAGGGAGTCATGGTACGGTAGGGGGGTAGTGGCAGGAGGCCACTGAAGAAGTTGGGGTAGAACACGAGCCACCATGTCCGCATGCTTGAAACTTTGTGCGTCGAAACCAGCACAGAGGAAGGGAGGCCCATCCTCGGCCGTCCGAGTGACATGGGGTCTACTATATGTTCCGAGTGAGACATACGATGGCGACGTCGACCGTGCGTTTGAAATATGGACGAGAGAGGCAGTATGTGAAATCGGGTGTGTGGACTAGACAAGGTCAATCGCGAGATTGGCGTGCAGAAACGAGGGAGAACAGATCTGACCAGCCTGTATCAGCCAGCATACGGGGCTTTTCCTTCCAAGGTCGACCAAACTTCGCCATGTCAATCATGGATTGGCTGCAGCATGCAGGATACGGAGGGTCCCCAGAAGCATGGATAGCAATAGAGTGGAGAAACATGAAGAGCCAGAACGGTGGGTGGATGGATATTGAGGAGGGCTCAGAAAGGCGTCGATGGCGAATGGGCAGGCAGGTTCAGTGTGTGATGAGCTAGGGATAGACGTCATGCGCCTCCAGCGATACACTGAAGGCATTTGGGCCACGGGCAGAAGATGGGGAAGATCGCAGGCACGGCCGCGACTGGAAGCTGGAAGTCTGGACAGTATCAGGGAGCCAGATCGGACTCGGCAACGAGGATAAGAGTAGAACTGACCTATACCTCAAAACATTGGCCAGAGTATAGGGCCAGGCAGTGAAAAGTCGGGGAAATGGTGCCAGGAGAGAAACGGTGTTGGAATGGGCTGCAACTTGGCGCGTGAATGACGTCAACCGATCACGTTTACTCAAACGCCCACTCTTCTCTACTATGTTCGTACGCACTGGGCAGTGCCATTGACTCTCGGACCACCATTCCTCAAATTTCAATGTAGAACGCCGAATAGTCCCCTCCTCAGCCTGGTACCAATTGCAATCACGCCGGCTCACCACCCAGGATCGCAACAGCCTCAGAATCCAACGATAGTCTGACATATTTCTCTTCCACCGCTGTTCGGGCTCCCAGATCGTAACATTTTTCTTTGAGAGCACGTCCATTAGACAGACGGAACAAGCGGGTCCTTTATCAGTGAGTTTCTTCTCTTTGCATAGGGTCAATACATACACTACTGACGCTCCCCTCTTGCAGCAAATGCCACATCAATGTATCAATGGGTAGTGTGACAAGGCTTGTGCGGGTCTTTTCGAAGCCCGAGGGACCTACGCAGTCTCCACCGAAAGTGCTTAAGTGGGTTTTGGCCTGTAAGTGGACAACGACAAAATTTTGATTACTTGGATGACGAATTAACTTGAAAATTTCTATTTAGTGAATATAAGGTGCTCAAAGACGACCTCAAAATCAGGAGTTCCATCGCTTTTCGTGAACGCCAGGAGGGAAACCTAACCCAGAGCGGTTCCTGCGAAAACGACAGGAAAGTACGTGCTCTTAGTGTTTTATACATAGGTTAATCATATCTTTCTACCATTACAGTTCTCTCGAACAGGACATGGAGAGTCACCACGACATCGCCAACGCTGAACATTTGCGCCTCTCGTATGTATGGTGCAGTTCGTTAACATTTTTGGCTGACTCTTTCTCAGCTTCTCGGCGCTTTCCCCATTCCTTCACCTTACTAATGGGAACCCATAGTGGACGGAGTCGTCAGGCCACCGGCGCTTGATCAAGCACTTCAAATTCAGCGGACTTCAACCAATGAGGTCGGAGACAAGTTGGACCCCTCCACCTCTGTGAGTCGCTATCACGTTCCTCGATTCTTGCTCGCAGCGCTGATTAGTAACTAGAGTAGCTGTGACGCCATCGCTAATCTTCCTCAACCTTGTATCAGAAGGCTCTAAGTGCAAGGATAGCTGCCCAAGTGATGCTCCAAAGTTGATCAGTACGTTTGATTGTCTTACTTGCCTCCTGCTACCCAGCGCTTAATTGATTCGCAGACACTCCATGGAATATGTTTTCCAAGTGCTAACCGGAGGAGACGAAACCCGAACCTGCCAGGTATTCAGACATACCGGAATCAAGACGATGACCTTCAAGGTCCCGAGTCCTACGGCCTCTTCAATGACTACGGCTATTCCTGAGAATGTGTCGGCGACGGTCGAAGCTGCAGCGAGAGCAGCGGCAATGGGAGCCCAGGACAGCATAGAGCACGGAGTCAGCGGAAGTTATCTTTCCGACTGTAACGCCCACAGTCATCGAGGACGATTCTAGATAATTGATTCTGATTCATGGGTCATCGCTGTTTGTTTTGACTTTAGGAAGATCTCCATGAACTTAGTATGAAGATTCACGAATGTCTTCGAAGCAGGATTATCACGAATACGCACCGCACCAATCCGAGTTCTTCGTGGTGGTCCTCTCAGTCGCATCGGTCAAGGTTCTCGCTGATGGATGAGACATCTGGACGAGACCCTCGTTCGAAACACGGCTTTTTGGTGAGTATGTACCACGAAATCCGTCAACGTATGTGGTTCATTTGTTCTTGTTCGTCGAATGGGTAGCTCACATCAGACCTGTTCTAGATTAGGGTGGTATCGGCAACATGAGGTTTGGAGCCAAACTGAAATGCATGATCTTGAGTTGCGTCCATGTGAGCCTGCGCTGCCAGAACGAGCCCAATGCAGTCGGAAAACCTGAAGGCTAGTACTCACTGCTAACGCCATGGTAAATATATGGGATTGCTGGTGATGCTGTTTCACGTGCTCACCGTTAATTCAAGGGGGTCCCGGGAATTTATTCCGGCAACCGGGGTATAGGAGAGGGGGTTGGCCCGAGGGGCTTAGAAAAAATTATAAACCGTCGAGGCAGTATTGTAAGAAATATCAACCGAATATAGGCTTCCGTGTTCTTTGACAAATTAACTGAGTCCAAATGGGACTGCAATAGCATTGTAAGTTGGATGTAAGGCATGCCAAATAGGCGCCCAAAGCTTTCTCAGAAGAAGGAACTGGCAAGGGGTTGTTTAGAGTATATTATTTATGCTTCGAGTTAATAACACGTCTACTTACCTCCACTCGATTCAACGCCGCATCCATCACCCGGCACTGCAATGAAGGCTGAACGCCATCTGAGTTTGCGTGGAGAGCGCATTTTATTTATTTTGAGGCACTGTGGACAAAAAAGCGGACTCAAAGGCCATATATTTATCCAGGAAAACATTCCCTTTTACAGTATGTTTTCCCCCACGCTAGGGTGGGAGGGGTACCCAGACACACGTTAAAAAATTTAAGGAGTTATTTCGAATGGGCGGGAAACCTACCTAACGTTCTCTACTGCGTGTACAACAGTATAATTGCCTTGGTTGCGACGACCCATATCGC
>Ga0247742_10002520_pt1 | contig 11926 bp, 8 predicted proteins | sample UWRJL208509C2_FD_180944 | JGI IMG/M metagenome (GOLD analysis project Ga0247742, IMG submission 180944) | Plant litter microbial communities from Arlington Agricultural Research Station in Wisconsin, United States - UWRJ-L208-509C-2 | ecosystem: Environmental > Terrestrial > Plant litter >... | reverse complement strand
TTGGCATGGCCCGCCCAGCGACCGTGCAGGTAGTCGAAACCGACGTCCAGCTTGGTCCGCGGGTTGGTGTCCCCGAGCAGACCGAGCCGCTCTCGCCGCTCCACACGCTGCACCGCCACGCCCAGCTCGTCGAGGATCGCCGGGTTGGGCTTCACCTTGGTCACTTCATTCTCGTTGTACGCCCAGCCCACCGTGGTGTTCAGGCGGTCGCCGTTGGCGAAGTCGAAGGCGTACTGGCTGACGAAGTCCAGACCACGCGTGCGCGTGTCCACCGCGTTGGTGAAGTAGCGGATCGACTGGTAGTTGGCATCGACGCCATTGGCGAGGAGATAGTTGTTGACCGCGGGGGTATTGACCGGGATGTTCGACGACAGGTTGATGCGATTGGTGATCTTGATCCAGTAAGCATCGACACTCACGTTCCAACCGGTGAGTGGCTCGAGCACGAGGCCCAGCGTCGCACTGCGTGACTTCTCCGGCTTGAGTTTCTCGGCGCCGAGCAGGCTCGCCGCCTGGGCATCCACCGGGAAGGTGCCCGACTGGACCAGCACCTGTCCCTGGCCGAGATCCTGCAGCTGCTGGGAAATATCGGCGTAGTGCTGCTGCACCAGGGTCGGCGCGCGGAAACCGGTGCCCACGCTGCCACGCAACGCCACGCGCGGGGTGAAATCGAAGCGACCGGAAAGCGAGCCCGATGTCGTGCCGCCGAAGTCGCTGTACTGTTCGTGGCGACCAGCCAGCGACAGCGCGAAACGGTCGGTGATGTTGCTTTCCAGATCGATGTATTCGGATACATCGTGCCGCTGCCAGTTACCTTGCAGGTCCCCGGTGATGCCGCCGTTCGGCCCGTATTGCGAGACGGCGTCACCCGGGCTCACCTTATAGGCCTGGCGCAGGTACTCCACACCGAACGAAACACTCACGGGATTGGCCAGCCAGGACGGCGAGAACTCCTTGCTTATGTCTACGTTACCGACCTGCTGATTGGTCTTGTAATCGGCACCCTGGATGAAGAACGGCGTATAGCCGTAGGTCTTATACCAGTCGGCATTGATCGACTGGCTGCGCTGGTCGTATTCGTTGGAGCCGTGACTGGCCGATACGTCGTAGTGCCAGCCGTCGCCGAGCTCGCCGCGAAGACCGGCGGTGAGCGTGGTGTCGCTGACGATGGGAATGCTTACCGGCAGGTAGCCTTCGGGATAGATGGCGATCACGTTGGTGGAGTCACCGCGATGCCGGTAGAGGCTGGCGGTTTCATCACGGTCACGGCGATACAGCGCTTCGAAGTACACCTCGGCCGCCTTGCTGAACTCGTATTGCCCGACCACGGACACCTTGTTCGACTGCACGCCAGGGTCGCCGAGCCGGTAAACCTTCTGGTTGTACGTGGTGCCCCTGGCGGCCGGGGTCTGGTCGGGACCGGCACGATTGGTGTAATCGTTGTTCTGCGTATCGATCGCGACGTGGATCGAGCCTTTGTCGCCGAGCTTGAATCCCGTGTCCGCACTAAGCTGCCGCTGCAGACCGTCGCCCGCGTCATAACCACCGAACTTCGCCGTGACCTGGCCGCCCTCGCCGCCCTTCTTCAGGATCACGTTGATCACGCCCCCGATGGCGTCCGAGCCATAGCGTGCCGACTGGCCGTCACGCAGCACCTCGATGCGCTCGATCGCCGAGATCGGAATGGCGTTGAGGTCCACCGGGTTGGAGCCGCGACCGATCGCGCCACCCAGGTTGAGGAAGGCGCCACTGTGCTGGCGTTTGCCATCAATCAGCACCAGGACCTGGTCCGGGCTGAGACCTCGCAGGGTCACCGGCCGGGCTACTTCAGCACCGCTGATCGTGGTCGGTTGCGGAAAGCTCAGCGAGGGCACCAGCCGCGACAACGCCGCCGTGAGCTGGGTGGCGCCGCTCTGCTGCAACTGCTGCGGCGTGATGACGTCGATCGGCTGCAGCGAACTGGATACCGTGCGTTCCGTGCTGCGGGTGCCGGTGACGATGACGGTATCGAGCTGGCTGGCCTTCGCGGACTCGGGCTTTTCCGCCGGCGGGAGATCCTGTGCGAGAGCGGTTCCCGCGGAGGCGGCCAGGACCAGCGAAACGGCGATGAACAAGGGTGTGCGGCGACGTGGAACGAGAGCGAACATGGACGTGGATTCCCCTGGGGACGATGCGAGGCGCCGACGCCACCGGGCGCCGGATGTGGAAGACGGCAGCGCCCCGGCGGCGCGCGAACGCGACGCCGGTCGGGCACGACCGGATAAAGAGGGAGGGAGCGAGACCGCGGGCGGGGCCGCGGTGTCTACGTCAGGGCGTCAGGCGCCGGACGTGGAGACGACTCAGGCCAGTCGACAACAACAACATGCGCCGTCCACCGAACAACGCGGCATGGCCGCGAACGTCATCGGGGAGGTCTTTGCGCTGTCGTTGAGTGCGTTCACTGGTGAGTGGGTTGCCTGGCAGAGGGCTTGGAGCGCTATTTGTTGCACCGCGTCGCAACTTTGTCAACCGTGGCGAATGGCCGTCTAACTGCCGTCACGGTGGTCGCACCCCGGAAAATGCGATCATCACGGCCTGTCCCACAGGCGAATCCCCCATGAGCTCCTACGACGACGAATCCTACGAAGAACGCGACTACGACGATGACGAGAGCGAGGACACCGTCGAAAAGCACGTGTGGCAGTTGCTCCTCATGATCAATCCAGGCGATGAAGAGGCCGCCAAGAAGCAGTTCAGCGACTATCGCAACGAAGTGGAGGACCAGGGCGACGACGATCCCATTCGCCTTGTCGGCCAGGTAACAGACTGGCGCTCCAGCTTCGAAGTGGACGCCGACGACACGCGCGCACTGGTCGAGGCGCTCCAGGAACTGATTTCTCGCTTCCACGATGTCAGCATGGACTGGGACGGCGACCCGGACGACGACGAGTACCACGAAGACATCGACGCCGCCGAAATCTTCAACCGCGCCTACGACCAGCTCAAGCCGCACGGCTATACCCTGTGGTCGCGTGAGGCGGACGACGATGTCTCTGCTGGCTGGATCACTTCATCCAGCGATGATGAGTCGATGCTGGTCGTCGCCACGGCGCTGCATATCAACCTGCGCCGCGGCGACCAGATGAACTGAGCGTCTGCGCCATCGTAGCTAGACGGTCAGCACCGTCTTGCCGCGCTTCGCCCGCGTCTCCGCATCGAGGAACGCCTGCCGCGCTTCGCCGAGCCGGTAGGTGCGATCCACCTGCACGGTGATGCGCCCGTCCGCTACCCAGCGCACGATTTCCGCGAGTTGCGCGGGGTCGGGTTTGACGATGAACCAGAACGCTTCGATACCGAGCTTTTTCGCCCGTTCCGGTGAAGGCGCATCCTCGGCCTCACCGGAAATGGTGACCAGACGCGCGCCCGGATTGACGAACTGCCAGCTCCGTTCGAGCAGGTCGTGACCCACGGTGTCGAACACGACATCTACCGGACCTGCGACGTCCTCGAAGCGAGTGGTCGTCGTATCGATCGCCTCGTCCGCGCCGAGTTCACTACACAGCGCCACGGCTTCACCACCGCGCGCGGTGGCGATGACGCGTGCACCGGCGCTCTTGGCGATCTGGATGGCGAACGTGCCGACCGCGCCCGCGCCGCCGTGAACCAGTAGCGTCTCGCCTGCCTTCAGCTTTGCGAAATCGAAAAGAGCCTGCCATGCGGTAAGCGCACCGATGGGGAGGGTCGACGCTTCCACGGCAGAGACCGCGTCGGGAAGCCGAGTGATTTCGGAAGGCAGGACGCTGGCCTGCTCCGCCGCCGCACCGTTGCGCCAGAAATCGATCAGCCCGACCACGCGATCGCCGACCGAGAAGCCATTCGTCACGGCACCGACGTGGGCGATCCGCCCTGCAAACTCGTGTCCCACGATAACGGGGAGCGGTCGTTTTGAGCCGTCCGGCAGGGCCATGGTTCCATTGGTGACCCAGTGCGGCTCACCGAAGGTCAGGCCAACTGCCTCCACGTTCACCAGTAGCCGGTCCTCGGCGTGCGCGGGAGCCTCCGTATCGCCCACGCGAATGGAAAGGTCGCCGCCCGCCGCGTCTGCAATCCATGCGGCCTTCATGGCATGACTCTGATGGTGCGCATGGCAAGTCCCTCATTGGTTAGTGGCCGCAGCGTTTCACGCGAACGTGCCATCGGCTTGGAAACCCATACCGGGAATTCGCAAATTCCAGCCCTCATGTATCTCGGGATCCGAGACGTTCACGTAGAAGGTCGATGAACGCCCGTACTTTGACCGAGGGCTGGCGTCCCGGATAAACCGCATGCACGCCGCCTTCGGGCAGACGAAAGTCGGGCAGCAACGGCACCAGCCGGCCTGCTGCCAGGTCTTCGTTCACCACGTAATCCGGCAGCACCGACGCACCCATGCCGGCGACGACGAAGGCGTGCGCGGCCAGGGTGCTATTGGCGCTGGCGACAGGGCGCATCTGCACGGAATGTTCGGCCCCGCTTGCGTCCAAGAAGGTCCAGCGGGTCGGTGAGACCAGTACTGTCAGAGCGACCCATCGGTGGCCCGCCAACTCGTCTGGGGTGGTTGGCGTGCCGTATGTGGCCAGATACGCCGGCGCGGCGACGAGGCACTGGCGAAAGCTCGCCAGTTTCGCGGCGCGCAGGCTCGAATCGCGCAGCCAGCCCAGGCGGATCGACAGATCGAATCGTTCGGCGATGAGGTCGACAAGGCTGTCGCTGACCACCAGTTCCACGCTCACCTGCGGATAGCGCTCGGCGAAGGCGGCCAGTGCGGGCGCGACGATCGCCGGTCCGTGGTCGCCTGCCGCGGCCACGCGGAGCACGCCCATGGGCGTGTCACGGCACTCGCCGAGGCGGGCGATGGCGGATTCGGCATCGGCAAGCACGCGCGCGCAGTCTTCATGGAAGCGCTCGCCAGCGTCGGTGAGCGACATTTTCCGTGTGCTGCGCACCAGGAGGGTCACGCCGAGCTCGTCCTCCAGCTTGGCCAGATGTTGGCTGACCATCGCCTTGGTCGTGCCCAGCTGCTGGGCTGCCGCGGTGAACGAACCCGCGCGGACCAGGGCGACGAACACGCCGAGACGATTGAGGTTGATTTCCGCGGCCATCGCCCGGCTCCATCGTAAAGCCATACTTTACGATGAATTCCTCCAATGGGCGTATTTCCGAAACGATCCAGGGCGCATCCTTGTCCCATCCTTTCCCTCGTACAGGCCCTACCCGTCATGAAGATCGTCCTGTTCGGCGCCACCGGCAACATCGGCAACGTGATCCTCGACGAGGCCCTCACCCGCGGCCACCAGGTGGTTGCCGTGGTTCGCGATCCGGCGAAGCTCGCCACCCGCCACGACGCCCTCACCGTGGTGCAGGGCGATGTCGCCCAGCCCACGTCGTACGCCGGCGCCCTGCCCGGCGCCGAGGCGGCCATTGCCAGCCTGAACGACCACGCCGAGCCGGCCAATGTGCCCCGCCAGGCGACGCTCCTGCTCGACGCGCTCTCCGCCGGCGCCGTACGCCGCTTCGTCTGGGTGGGGGGTGCCGGCAGCCTGGAAACCGCACCGGGCGTGCGCGTCATCGACGATCCGTCCTTCCCGGAAGCCTGGAAGGCCGCGGCCAACGCCCAGATCGACGCGCTCGAAGTGTTCCGCGCCAGCAAGGCGCCGATCGACTGGACCTATATCAGCCCCGCCGCCGAGATCGCACCGGGCGAGCGCAAGAGCAGTTTCCGCGTGGGTGGCGAGCAGTTGCTGGTCGATACACAGGGCCATAGCCGGATTTCCATCGCGGATTTCGCGATCGGTGTGCTGGATCGGGTCGAAAAGGGTGATGCGGTCAAGAAGCGGATTACCCTGGCCTACTGAGGCCAGGTCGCCGGCCCGCTATACTGGCCGGATGAATTACCGCCACGCGTACCATGCCGGCAACTTTGCCGATGTCCTCAAGCACATGGTGCTCGTGGCCCTGATCGACTCGCTGAAGCAGAAGGCCTCGCCCTTCTGCTATATCGACACCCATGCCGGTAGCGGCCGTTACGACCTTCGCGGCAACGAGGCGCGCAAGACCGGTGAAGCCGACGAAGGCTTCAACGTGCTCAAGACCGCCACGGGCCTGCCGCCGCTCCTGTGGAAATGGCTGGAAATCGTGCGCGCCTGCAACCCGGGTGACGACTCCCTGCGCTATTACCCCGGCTCGCCCTGGTTCGCCGCGCACCTCATGCGCCCGACCGACACCGCCCAGATGGTGGATACGCGCAACGACGAATCCAGCGCCCTGCGCCAGCTGTTCCATCACGACAAGCGCATCCATGTGCATGAACGTGACGGCTACGAAGCCCTCAAGGCCTTCGTTCCGCCGAAGGAAAAGCGCGGTCTCGTGCTGATCGATCCGCCCTTCGAAGCCCAGGAAGCCGAGTTCCGCATCATCGAGAAGACGCTCAAGGCCTCCCTCGAGAAATGGCCGACCGGCATGTACGCGGTGTGGTACCCGATCAAGCTGCGCAGCCACGTCCAGCCGTTCCACCGCTGGCTAACCAAGTGCGGGGCGAAACGCGTGCTTGTGGCCGAACTGCTGCTCCGGCCGGACAACTCACCGCTTACCCTCAACGGCACCGGCATCGCCATCGTGAATGCGCCGTGGAAGCTGGATGAAACGATCCGCGACTCGCTGCGCATGCTCCCGAAGCTGCTGGGCAAGCCGGGCGAATCCGAATACCGGCTGACCTGGCTGGTCGAGGACAAGAAGGATGAAGAACCTCCCCACGCCCCGCACTCGCCCCGTTCAGTCCGTCGGCGCTAAAGTTCAGCTACCTGCCAGGAGCTGACTCATGCGCCCCAACGTCGTCCGTCTAGCCGTCCCTGCCGCCCTGCTCACGCTGGCTCTCGCCGGCTGCGCACCCGCGCCGATCTACAAGCCCACGGCGAACAACGTCGCGGTACCGCCCTCGCAGGTGGCACGCGAACCGGAACGCTACGGCACGTCCGATGTCATCTGGGGCGGGCGCATCGTGCAGGTGCGTAATTTCGCCGACCACAGCGAGATAGAGATCCTCGCCTATCCGCTTGACGGCTCGCAGCGCCCGCAATCCAACGACACCGGCAACGGTCGATTCATCGCGGCCATGCCGGGTTATGTCGAGAGCCTGGACTATCCCTCGGGCGGCCTCGTCACCGTCTCCGGCCGCATCAATGGCACGCGCGCCAGCAATGTCGGCCAGGCCTCGTATACCTTCCCGCTGGTGACGGTGAACCAGTCGCACGTATGGACGGCCAAGGAGATGTCCGGTGGCCATCCGAACGTGAGCTTCGGCGTGGGTGTTGGCGTCATACGGTAAGATCTTTCGATCGATCACCGGGACAGGGAACCACATGTCGGGACACGCCGATTCGAAGCGCGCCATCTTCCTCGCGCTTGGAGCCAACTTCGCCATCTTCATCGCCAAGCTGGTCGCCGCCCTGTTCACCGGGTCCGGCGCCATGCTCGCCGAAGCCGTCCACTCCGCGGCCGATTGCGGCAACCAGGGGCTGCTCCTGCTCGGCATGAAGCAGGCCAAACGGCCCCCTTCGCCGGACTACCCGTTGGGCTGGGGACGCGCGCTCTACTTCTGGTCGTTCCTGGTTGCCATCCTGCTCTTCAGCGTCGGCGGCATGTTCTCGCTTTACGAGGGCGTGCATAAGCTGACGAACCCCGAGCCGCTCAAGTGGCCCTGGCTCGCGGTTGGCGTGCTGGCCTTCTCCATCGTCACCGAAGGCATTTCCATGCATGGCTGCATGCAGGAAGTGAACAAGGCCCGCGAAGGCCGGCCCTTGTGGCAATGGTTCCGGGAAACCCGCGCCAGCGAGCTGCTGGTGATCTTCGGTGAAGACCTCGCCGCCCTGGTCGGCCTTTGCCTTGCCATGCTGGCCGTGGTCGCGACCATCCTTACCGGCAACCTGATTTACGACGCGATCGGCACCATCGCCATCGGTGTGCTGCTCATCGTCGTAGCCATCGCCGTGGCCCGCGAGGTGAAAGCACTGCTGATCGGCCAGGGCGTCGAGCCCAAACGCCGCGCCGAGATGATCGCCTTCCTCGGCGCCCGCGAGGAAATCGACTCCGTCTACAACCTGCTGACCCTGCAGATGGGCTCGGACGTGATGGTCGCGATCAAGGCCAAAATGGCCCCGGCACCCACCGCCCGGGCCATGATCGAGGCGATCAACATCGTCGAGGCCGACTTCAAGGCGGAATTCAAGGACGTGCGTTGGAGCTTCTTCGAGCCGGACATCACCGACTGAGCCCACACAACCCGTTCGCCCCCGGGTAGTACAATCATCGGCTTGCCCGCAGCTGCCAAGCCGACTTCATGCCTGTAGCGCTCCCCCGTCCGCCGCTCCCCGCCAACGCCAAGACCCGCCGCTACTGGGCCGTGCCCCATGGCTCCTCCTGGGCGCTGGAGGTGGCCGAGGCGGCCCGGGCTCACGACGGCCTGCTGGTCGTCGTGGCACGCGACACGCGCAGCGCGGACAACCTCGAAGGCGAGCTGGCCGTGTTCGCCGGCGAGTTGCCGGTACTGCACTTCCCGGATTGGGAAACCCTGCCTTACGACGTCTTCAGCCCGCACCCGGAAGTCGTCTCCCAGCGCATCGCCACGCTCTACCGGTTGCCGAGCATCAAGCGCGGCGTGCTGGTGGTACCGGTGGCCACGCTCATGCAGCGCATCGCGCCGCGCACCCACATCACCGGATCGGGCCTGGTCCTGCGCAAGGGCCAGAAGCTCGACATCGGCGCCGAACAGCGCCGTCTCGAAGCCGCCGGCTACCGCAACGTGCCCCAGGTGGGCGAGCCAGGCGACTTCGCCGTGCGCGGTGCGCTGATCGACATCTTCGCCATGGGCGCGAACGAGCCGTATCGCGTCGAGTTGTTCGACGACGAAGTGGAATCGATCCGCACTTTCGACACCGAGACGCAGCGCTCGCAACACCAGGTGGAAAGCGTCGACCTGTTGCCCGCCCGCGAATTCCCTGTGACCGAGGAGGCCGCGAAGAACTTCCGCGCCAACCTGCGCGAGCGCTTCCCGATTGATACGCGCCGCTGCCCGCTTTACCAGGACATGAAGGAAGGCGTGACGCCCGGTGGCATCGAGTACTACCTGCCGCTGTTCTTCCCGGTCACCGAAACGCTGTTCGACTACATCGCCGGCGACGCCCTCTTCGTCCTCGGTGACGGCGTGCTCGACGCGGCCGAGCAGTTCTGGGCCCAGACATCGGAACGCTACGACCAGCGTGCGCACGACATCGAGCGGCCTGTGCTGCCGCCCGGCGAGATCTACCTGCCGCCGGAACATCTTCGCGAGCGCCTCAACAAGCAGGTTCGCATCGACGTCGTGCCGAAGGGACAGGAGCACGCGGTCGACCTCGGTACCATGCCCGCCCCCGAGGTGCCACTCAATCGCAAGGGCGAAGAACCCGGCACCTCGTTGCGCCACTTCCTCGCCAGCTACAAGGGCAGCGTACTGATCGCCGCCGACTCTGCCGGCCGCCGCGAAGCGCTTATCGAGCAGCTCGCCGGCGGGGGGATGAAGCCGGTCAACGTGGACGACTGGAAAGACTTCCTCGCGAAGGACGAACGCTTCGCCATTACCGTCGCCTCGCTCGAGCAGGGTTTCGCGCTGACGAAACCGGCGCTCACGGTCTTCACCGAGCGCGAGCTGTTCGGCGAGCGCGTCCGCACCGACCGCAAGAAGCGCGTCGGCGCCGCACGCGACCCCGAAAGCATCATCAAGGACCTCACCGAGCTGTCCATCGGCTCGCCCATCGTGCACATCGACCACGGCGTGGGTCGTTACCAGGGCCTGGTGTCGCTGGATGTCGGAGACATGCCCGGCGAGTTCCTGACCATCGAGTACGCCAAGGGCGACAAGCTCTACGTGCCAGTGGCGCAGCTTGGCCTGGTCAGCCGTTACACCGGCACCGCGCCCGAACTTGCGCCGCTGCATTCCCTGGGCGGCGACGCCTGGGAACGCGCGCGCAAGAAGGCGGCCGAAAAAGTCCGCGACGTCGCTGCCGAGCTGCTGGCGATCTACGCGCAGCGCGAGGCGCGCCAGGGCGAATCGTTGTCGATCGACCGGCAGATGCTCGAGGAATTCGCCGCGACCTTCCCCTTCGAAGAAACCGCCGACCAGCAGGCGGCGATCGACGCCGTTATCGTCGATCTCGCCGCGCCGCGCGCGATGGATCGCGTGGTCTGCGGCGACGTGGGCTTTGGCAAGACGGAGGTGGCCCTGCGCGCTGCGTTCGCCGCGGCCACCGCCGGCAAGCAGGTCGCCGTGCTGGTACCGACCACCCTCCTGGCCCAGCAGCACTACCGCAACTTCGCCGACCGCTTCGCCGACTGGCCCGTACGCGTGGACGTGATCTCGCGATTCAAGTCGAAGAAAGAAACGGACGCCGCGCTGGAACGCCTCGCCGAAGGCCAGATCGATGTCATGGTCGGCACGCACAAACTGTTGCAGGCCGACATCCGCTTCAAGAACCTCGGTCTGGTCATCGTCGATGAGGAACAGCGATTCGGCGTGCGCCAGAAGGAACAGCTGAAGAAGCTCCGCGCCGAGGTCGACCTGCTTACGCTCACCGCGACACCCATCCCGCGCACGCTGAACATGGCGATGAGCGGTCTGCGCGACCTTTCCATTATCGCCACGCCGCCCGCGCACCGTACCGCCGTGCGCACGCTGATCTCGACCTATCAGCCCGCCCTGATTCGCGAAGCGATCCAACGCGAGCTGGCGCGCGGCGGCCAGGTGTACTTCCTGCACAACGAAGTCGAATCGATCGAACGGATCGCGCGTGAATTGGGCGAACTGGTACCCGAGGCACGCATCCGCGTGGCCCACGGCCAGATGCCGGAGCGCGAACTCGAGCAGGTCATGGCGGATTTCCACCGCCAGCGCTTCAACGTGCTCGTTTCGACGACCATCATCGAGTCGGGCATCGACATTCCTACCGCGAACACCATCGTGGTCAATCGCGCCGATCGCTTCGGTCTCGCGCAGTTGCACCAGCTCCGTGGCCGCGTGGGTCGTTCGCATCATCGCGCGTACGCGTACCTCATCGTGCCAGATCGCAAGGCGATGACCGCCGATGCCGAGAAGCGCCTCGAAGCGCTGGCCTCGCTGGAAGAACTCGGCGCGGGCTTCACCCTCGCCACCCACGACCTCGAGATCCGTGGCGCCGGTGAAATGCTCGGCGACGAACAGTCAGGCCAGATCCAGGAAATCGGCTTCGGGCTGTACACCGAATTGCTCGACCGCGCGGTACGCGCGCTGAAATCGGGCAAGGTCCCCGACTTCGATCTCACCTCCGAGCACGAGACCGAGGTGGAACTGCACCTGCCCGCCCTGATCCCGAACGACTACCTGCCGGACGTGCACGCGCGCCTGACGCTCTACAAGCGCATCGCCAGCGCTCGCAACGACGAGGGCCTGCGCGAACTGCAGGTGGAAATGATCGACCGCTTCGGCCTGCTTCCCGACCAGACCAAGTGCCTGTTCGCCGTGGCCCAGCTAAAGCTGATGGCTACGCCGCTCGGCATCCGCAAGGTGGACTTCGGCGCCAGTGGCGGCCGCATCACTTTCCGCGACAAACCGGACATCGATCCGGTCGCCCTGATCAGACTGATCCAGACCCAGCCGCGCATCTTCAAGATGGACGGCCAGGACAAGCTCCGCGTGATCATGGAGCTACCTGGCTCCGCCGAACGCATTCGCACGGCGCAGGAAACACTGGTATCCCTGGGCGCCCGCCGCCCCACTTAAAGGCGGATGCTTCTCTGTAGGAGCCGATTCATCGGCGATCCCCGCGCAGCGAAACCATTGAGGTTATCGCGACCGGGTTTTCGCCGATGAATCGGCTCCTACATAAAGAGAGCGGCGGAGCTT
>Ga0247742_10002519_pt1 | contig 11928 bp, 8 predicted proteins | sample UWRJL208509C2_FD_180944 | JGI IMG/M metagenome (GOLD analysis project Ga0247742, IMG submission 180944) | Plant litter microbial communities from Arlington Agricultural Research Station in Wisconsin, United States - UWRJ-L208-509C-2 | ecosystem: Environmental > Terrestrial > Plant litter >... | reverse complement strand
GAAGTCATCGGCTCCGCGCTGGCGGCGGTGGACCTCGGCCGGCGCAGGGTCGTGGTCAACTTGCCACCCCGATTTCCGCTGGTGCAACTGGACGCCGCCCTGTTCGAGCGTGTACTGGCGAATCTGTTCGACAACGCCATCAAGTACACGCCTGACGAGGCGACACTCCATATCCTTGCCGACCGTACCGGTGCGCGCATCCATTTAACGGTCGAGGACGACGGTCCCGGCTTTCCGGCGGGGATCAATGCGGACTCGCTGTTTGAAGCGTTCTCGCGGGGTGCACGCGAATCGGCCGTGCCGGGTGTCGGCCTCGGCCTGGCGCTGTCACGGCGCATCGTCGAAGCGCACGGCGGCAGCATCTCGGCGTCGCGCGGCAAACCGCATGGTGCGCGTTTCGAAATCATCCTCCCCGCCGGTGAGCCACCAGCGATCGACCTGGAAGACCTTGCATGAACAAGCCACGCATCCTGGTGGTAGAAGATGAAGCGGATATCCGCCGGTTCCTGCGGTTGGCCCTCGAGCGCGAGGAAATGATCGTGTTCGAGGCTGGCGATGCGCTGCGTGCCCGCATCGAGGCCGCCAGCCGGCAGCCCGACCTCATCGTGCTCGACCTCGGCCTGCCCGACGACGACGGCAAGGCGGTGATCCGGGACGTGCGCGGATGGTCGTCAGCGCCGATCATCGTGCTTTCCGCACGCGACATCGAAGCGGAGAAAGTGGCTGCGCTCGAAGCAGGCGCCGACGACTATCTGGCTAAACCGTTCGGTGTTCCCGAACTGGTCGCACGCGTGCGCGCACAGTTGCGCCGGGCCAGCCTGGCCGGCGACCGTGGCAAGGCCAGCGCGCGTGCGCGCTTCGGCGACATCGAAGTGAACCTCGCCACTCATGAAGTGTTCCGTCGCGGCGAAGCCGTGCACATGACCCCGATCGAATACCGGCTGCTGGTAGCGCTGGTGCACGGGCAGGGAAAGGTATTGACCCACCGGCAGCTCCTGCACGACGTATGGGGGCCCGGCTATGCCACGCGGCCTCATTACGTGCGCGTCTACATGGCGAACCTGCGCCAGAAGCTGGAAGACGAGCCGGCAAGGCCGCGCTATCTGGTGACGGAGCTGCAGGTGGGTTATCGGCTGGCTGGTCTGGTCTGACGCGTCTTGATGGCGCCTTGATATGGCGGCAGGCAATACAGCACCGTCCTTAGACGGCGGTGCCTAGCATGGGTGGTCATCCCTGATCCGAAGGCCTGACCATGAACGTCCGCTCCATGCTTCTCCCCGTCGCCCTCCTGGCTGCGCTTCCAGCCTTCAGTGCCCGCGCCGACGACGCTCCGCCCATCTGCACGGACCGTCCCACCAAAGCCAACGCCACGTGCACCGTGCCCGAAGGGACGTGGCAACTGGAGACCGATGTCGGCAACGACACGCACGATGCACACGCGGGAAGCAGCACCGATACGCTGTACTTCGTCAACCCGTACCTCAAGTACGGCATCGGCGCGCATACCGACGTCGAAGTGAACTGGGCGCCCGCGATACGCGTCCTCACCAGGACCGACGGCGACCGCCACACCACCCGCGGCTCGGGCGATGTCTATATCCGTGTGAAAACCGGCCTCTACAGCGGCGATGTCTTCAGCGCCTCGATCATTCCGTTTGTGAAAGCTCCCACCGCCTCGCATGGCGTCGGCAATGACCACTGGGAAGGTGGCGTCGCGATGCCGATGAGCGCGGCCGTCGGCGGTGGCTTCACCGTAACGATCGGCCCGGAACTCGACGCACTGGCGGACGCCGACGGCCACGGTCGGCACCTCGCCGTGACCAACCTCGTGAACATCGCGCACTCGCTGACCGGCGCGTTGTCGGTTGCAGTGGAATACTGGCGCCAGGACAACCACGATCCGTCGGGCCGCGTGAAGCAGGAGTCCGCGGACATCGCCTTTACGTATCTGGCCAGTCGGGATCTGCAGCTGGACGTGGGCGCGAACCTTGGCGTCAACAGGGCGACGCCGGACCGGCAGCTTTACGCGGGAGTTTCGTACCGATGGTGAAGTAGAAGTTACGACATCAGATATCCCATCGCAGACCGACGCTAAGCGACCGCGAGCGCGTCGCGCCACCGCCTGCCTGCAGGCCCGCGTTGGCGTACCAGGTCCAGGCACGCCCGAAGCGCGACAGCATGCCAACACCGAGCCAGCCGGTATCCCGTGGCGTGCGCGCGCCTTCCACATGGATATCGACCGCGCTCGCGCCAGCGAAGGTGGCGTCGAAGCTCGTGTCGCTGCCGGAGACCACGTGCTGCCACAGCCCATAGGCCGACACCGTCGATTCGCCGCCCGCCCACTCGAAATCGTGCGACCAGCGCGCACCGAGTTGGGCGGCGGTCTGCGTCATCGTCTTCGCGTGGGCGTCGAGGCCGAAGCCACCGGCCCCGTCCTCATGAATGTCATCGCGACGCAGACGGTTCGCGGCGGCGGAGACGAAGGGCGTGATGCGGTTGGCCGTGCTGCCGAACCCGATCCCGGACTCGATGTAGAGCGAGGTCATCCGATCGTCGCGGATGCTGTCGAGCGAGGCACTTGTCGTGCCTAGCAGCACCCATCGATCGGTCGTGGAGCGGATCCAGTCCTGCCCCACCCGGCCGAGCAGGTAAGCGTGTTCCCCATCCACGCGGGCGTAGAAAGAAACGCCCTGTGCTCGCGTGTCGCTTTTTCCTGCGCGCCCGTCGTACGTCGCATTCAGGCGGTTCCAATCCAGCGCCGCGCCCAAGGTAACGCCGTTGCCGACCATGGAATCGATGCCAGCCATGGCACCGCCACCGGAGAACTTGCCGGTGGCGAACCCGGAACGGCCGACGTCGCCATTGCTTCCCGTCGCCTGCACCCAGGTGCCCGCGCCTTCGTTCGTGTCGGACAGGCGGTCGACCAACGCGCGGTTGACGATGCCCGCCTGCTGCAACGTGAGCGCCTGCGAGGATGCGTGGATCTGTCCTGAGAGACTGTCGAGCGATGCGGCGGCAGCCTCAAGGGTAGGTGTCCGCTCGATCGCGCTTGCCGCCGCCATGAAGGCGACGTTCCGGTTCGCACCTTCGACGCTCCACGTGTCGGCCTGCTGCAGCGCCTTTTCCACGTTGACCGCGGCGAGTTGGATATTGGCGGCGCTGGGAGGCGCGGCCTGGGCGGCGACCGTCGTGGCGGACGTGCGAGTGAGGGCGATGTCGACACCGTTCGCGGTATACGAGAGCGTGCCGTCGGTGTAGACCGAAGCGAAAACCAGCCAGAAATCGAACGTACCGGTGAGGCCCTTGGTGGCCCTTACGACGGGTTCGGATGCCTTGTAAACGTAGCTGTCCGGTAGCGTGAATGCCGCCGAGGCATGTTCGAGCGTGACCTTGCCATCGACCGAAAGCGGATCGCCGACGGTGATGTAGGTGACGCTGCTCTGGCGCGCGGTGTAGTCGCCGACGATGGCCAACGGTCCGCCCTGGTAGTTGAGGTATCCGGCGTTATCGACGTTGCCGAACACGGTGCCGCCGACGCCATCGAGCTTTCCATCCACGCCCACGGTCACGTCGGATCGGATACTCGCGCCCTTGGTCAGTAGCAGGAAACCTTCGTCGATCACCGTCCCGCCGGTGTAATCGCTTTGCCCCACCAACAATACCTCGCCGCCGCCGGTCTTGTGGATGCCGCCGGTGCCGGTCATGTTGTTGTAGAAGAGACTGGAATGGTTCGCAGGAATGTTGACGTCGAACATGCCCCAGTCGAGCCGTTTCGGGCCGTTGATGGCAGCCTCCGCATTGACCAGCCCGTACCCGTAGATGGCCGGGTCGCCAAGCGGGGTGGCCGTGCCCAGCACCACCTCGCGTACCTGGGTCATGTCCATCCAGAGGAACTGCTGGGCGACCATGGCTGCGACACCGGTGACGATGGGCGCAGCGATGGAGGTGCCGTCCGCGGCACCCGAGGCGAACTGGGTGCCCGCGACGGGAACCACCTGTGCCCGGGCCGGCGCGGCAAGGCACCATGCGGCCGCGACGCCGCACGCGTTCGACGCGGCGCCTGCGGTTTTATCGAGACCGATGACCGCGCCCTTGTCGTCCACCTCGAGTCCCACCACCGCAAGCCAGTGGTCTTCCAGCTCGGGCAGCAGCGCAGGCAGGCCGGCCTCGATCGTAGGCTGCGCGTTACCCTGGTTCCCCGCCGCCCACACGTGCAGGGTTCCCTTGGCCACCACGGGATCGAAGATGCCGCGCTCGTAGCTGACGAAGGAAGCAGGGTCCTTTTCCTGTCCGGCTGCCGCGGTGATCGATGTGGTTTGCCCGTAAGAGTGGTTGAACAGGCGTACGCCCTGAGCGGTCATGTCGGCCAGGGCGGTGGCCGTGTAATCCGGACCGGGCGTACCCGGCACGTCGGGCAGGACGCGCGCTATGTACAGTGGGGCAAGGTCGGCGACGCCGCCCGGAAGCGTCCGGCCGTTGCCGTCCGTTGCCGGATTGCCGCCGAGGACCTGGGCAACGATGCTGCCGTGACCATCGACATCCTGCGTCGATGTATCCGTACCGGCATAGTTGCGGTACCAGGCGATGCGCCCCGTCAGGCCGACGTTATCGGCCTTCGCACCCGTATCGAGGATGCCGACACCGATGCCCTGGCCCTCCAGCGTGCTGTCTCGCTGGTTGTTTGCGAAAGCGCGCGCCCACGGGATCCGCGCCACGGTGATGTGCGCGTTGTCCGGGGTGTAGCCGACCGGCCCCTCGGTGAGCGTGGGAACCACCACCGGGGGCGGCGTCGTAGGTGGGGGCGTGACAGGAGGCGTGACGACAACCGACGTTCCACCCGAGGCGCGGGTGCCACCGCCTCCGCCGCCCCCGCATCCGCTCAGCGACGCCAGCAGGCAGGAGGCGATGGCAACGGCGATGAAACGACGCGGATGGTTCATGAGAAGGTCCTTCTGCTCGACGGCGGTGGGCCGTTCGGGGAGAAGGAGTGCATCGCCTGTGGAGGCGCATGGCGGCGCCGCCGTTAAAATCCGGCTGATGTCCTTCGTACGTTGTTCCCCTTAGGCTCGCGAATATATACGAGGACGCAGGCGCGTTGTCCAGCGTTACAGAGCTGGGGAAAGATGTGCGTCCGGAGGGATTCGAATCCCCGACCCATGGCTTGGGGAGCCAGTAACCAACGCCGGATCATCCGCTTTACGCTGGAGTTTCGTACCGCTGGTGCCTTGAAGGCGAGCGGTATCATCGGAGCACCGGATGACTGCAGGAACGCCAGATGACCGCTTCCCTTCCCATGCCCGAGACGCCCGGCCGCGTCGTGCGCTTCTGGCGCGAGCTACCTTCCTGCAGAGCGGCACGCGTGACCTCTTCCTGTCGAACACGGTCCGCATGCACCGCGCACTGTGCCGCGCGCAGGTACCTGCCGAACTGCATGTCTTCGAAGCCATGCCCCACGGTGGCTTCATGGGGGCGCCCGAAGACAAGGAACTCGCGACGGAAGTGGCTCGCTTCGTCCGTACGCACTGGGGTCTGGCATCGAATGCGTAAAAACGCGCCTATCTCCAACGGGTAGGTCGTGTAATGGTGCGACCGGCTTGATCTTCCATCGTTTCGGGCATCTGTGAGTTCTGAAGATGCGTGCGGGTTATGCGTCGATGAAAGTGTGAGCAGAGCTGGAGTTGCTTCGTGGGCCGCTTAGGTGCGCACAAGATGCCTACCGTTTTGCCCATGGTCCTCTGGCACGGAGCGCCCGCAGATATACGTCCTGACGCGAGGGCATGTCCGCGTCGCCGGGCGGCGCTTTGACCCGGGCAGTGAAGTACCGGGCGAGGCAAACCTTATTCTGCGGGGAGAGCGCCCCACTGCCCATTGCAGCCAGGTCTAGCCACTCACGCCAGCCTGACTCTCAAGCAAAGAATGAAACAGGTTGAAGCCGTCTACATAGACTGCAGTGCGCATTTCCATTCCCTAGAAATGGCAACGCCACCTACAAGAGGTGGCGTGCGACCCGGCGACCGAAACCGCTCGGGGATGTACAGAATATACTGCCGCTGCAATCGTTTGATTGCGACCCCATCGTCTTTTTAGAAAAGATGGTGCGCCCGGAGGGATTCGAACCCCCGACCAATGGCTTCGGAAGCCACTACTCTATCCGGCTGAGCTACGAGCGCATGTTGCAGGACGGGGATTGTAGCCGAATGGTCCGGAGCGGCCTAGCCTGAGCGGTCAGGCCCGGGCCACGCTGGGTTCGGAGCCGGCCGCGGCGGCACGCAGGCTTTCCCTGTAGCGCCGACTGCAAGGCAGGACGGTGCCGTCGGCCATGTGCAGGCGTGCGTCGCCCGCATCCAGCGGCTCGATGGCGGTGACCTGCGCAAGCTGGACCAGGTAGCTTCGGTGGGCCTTCACGAAAACGGCCGGATCAAGCCGGGTCTCCAGCGCAGCCAGGGTGCTACGCAGCGGGTAGTCGCGGCCGCGCACGCGGAGGTTCACGTAGTTGCCGGCGGACTGCACCCATTCGATATCGGCGGTGGCGACCAGGAAGTCACGGCCCAGCTTGCGGACGAGGAAGCGCTCGGGACGGTCCACCGCCTCGACCGGCGGCCCTTCGTCCGGCACGTCGAGCAGGCTGGCCTCGCCCTGCATGTGGCGCCCGAACCATTCGACCATGTGGCCAACGGCGACGATGAGAAAGAAGGTGCGGATGTCCTTCAGGTACTCATAGATCGCCTGGTTCGCCCAGGGGCCCGGTTCGTACCTTGAACCGAACGTGGAATAGACCAGCATCCGGATCAGGTCCATGCCGACCACGTGGCAGGCGGAGTAGGCGATGCTGCCAAGGAAGTACAGCGGCAGCCGGCGCCGCCACGTGTCCGCATGCAATGGCCACCGGTCACACGCTTTCAAGATAAACGGGAGGATCAGCAGGCCGAGCGTGATGCTGCTGAATTCGTTGGTCGCGATCTGCCAGGTCGGCGCCGCGATGTTGTACCGGAGGGCGTCCATTCGGGTGGTCATCGTGTTGCCGACGGCGGCGGCGACGAAGGTGACGACCCAGAAGGCGATCATCCACCGCTGGCGACGGCGATGGGCGCGGTCCAGTTCCTTGCCGGGCGGTGTGGGGGTCATGGCATCCATGCCGGGAATCATAGCGTCGTCACCGCCGGCGCTCACCGATACCCGTCCCAACTGCCCCACCATTCGTCCCCGATAGCCTTGCATTCGGCCCCTCGCGCTGGTGACAGGCCCGGCGCCCGGCCAATTCTGGTCCTGCCTTTCCTTCAGGACGCCTGGTCATGAGCACCACCCGCCGCCACGATATCGATGCCTTGCGCATCTTCGCTTTCGCCCTCCTGATCCTCTATCACACGGCCATGGCCTATGTGTCTGGCTCTGGCTGGGACTTCCATATCAAAAGCATACACACGGCCGAGTGGCTGCAATGGCCGATGATCTTCTTGAACCGCTGGCGGATGTCCCTGCTGTTCCTGATCTCGGGCGCCGCGATCGCCCTTGCCGCGCCTGAGGGTAGGCTGGGGCGATTCGCCCGTGAGCGCACCTGGCGGCTGATGCTGCCGCTGATCTTCGGCATCTTCGTGGTGGTGCCGATCCAGCCTTACTGCGAGGGCGTGGCCAGCGGCCACCTCGCGCCGGGCTTCTGGAACTTCCTCGTCAGCTACTGGGACTTCCACGTCTGGCCGAAGGACAGCTTCACCGGCTGGCAGTACGGGTTTACGTGGAATCACCTCTGGTACCTGGCCTATCTGTGGACGTACACCGTGTGCCTGGTTGCGCTGATGCCGCTGCTGGGTCTGGCAGGGGTTCGCTCGGGCATCGCCGCCTTTTGCCGGATGCCGGCTTGGCTCTTCGTCGGTGCGCCCACCGCGCTGCTGCTGTTCTACATTCTGTATCTGGCGCCGAAGTTTCCGGGGACGAACGCTTTTGCGGGTGACTGGTACCAGCATGCCAAGTACGCGACGATCTTCCTGGCTGGCTATCTGCTCGCCCGTGAGACAGGGTTCTGGAGCCGCGTCGTATCGCTGCGCAGAGTGACACTGGTGACGGCGCTGGCGTCGATCACGCTCTACCTCGGCCTGAGACTAACCGGCCAACTGGTGAGCGCCGACTCGTGGGTGTACCGCGTGCCGCAGACGTTCTGGGAAGTGCTGTCACAGACCGCACAAACGCTTTACCTCTGGACTGCGTTGCTCGCCATTCTCGGCTGGGGCAAGGCTTTGCTCGACCGTCCGTTTCGCTGGCTGCCGTATTGCACCGAGGCGGTGTATCCCTGGTACATGCTGCACCAGAGCCTGATCATCCTGATCCTGTTCTGGCTCAAACCGATGTCGCTGGGGCCCTGGCTGGAACCGGCGCTGGTGGTCGGTGGGACGGTCGCCGGGTGTTACGTGCTGCACGAATTCGTGATTCGGCGAGTGGCTTTTATACGGCCATTGTTTGGGCTGAAACCCGTGAAGCGCACCTCGCATGCTGTTGTAGGAGCCGATTCATCGGCGATGGGTGCTCGCGAGGGAATCTGATTTCTGCGCTCCGCAGGGATCGCCGATGAATCGGCTCCTACATCAAGAAGAAGGGCGCCTTGCGGCGCCCTTCCGTGTCTCATTTTGTCTTGTAAAGCTCGCCCAGCCAGTCGGGCTTGCTCTTGTCGCGCTCCAGATGCGGATACATCAGGCCGTCGTGGTAGTCGACGTTGATGGTCTTGTACTGGTCGAAGTTCTTCACCAGCAGCTGGATCGGGGCCTTGTTCGTCTTCGCGTCGGTGACGGCGTCCTTCAGCACGTCGCCGCCGAATTCCTTGTTGTTCACCGCCACGATGTGCATGCCCGGCGAGAGGCCTGCCTTGAAGGCGGGGCCGTCCCAGCGCACGTCGGAGATGTCGCCCTTGGACGACACGGCGAAGCCGGCTGAGTAGGTCAGGTCGGTCATCATGCGACGGGCCTCGAAGCCCTTGATCGCTTCGGAAGGCTTGTCGTTATAGACCAGCTTCCAGCCGCTGCGCTCAATGCCTTCGATATCGCCCTTGTGGCCGTCCACGCGCTCGCGCAGATAGGCCGACCAGTCGAAGGGCGTGATTCCATTGAGGGTCGAGACCACTTCCTCGAACGTGTAAGGATTGACCTTCCAGTCGCCATCCTTCATGCCGAAGAACGCCTTGGCGAAATCGTCCAGGTTGCGCTTGTTCTTGGTCAGTTCGCGCAGCTTGGTGTCGACGTCGAGCCAGATCATCTGGCCGCCCGAATAGTAGTCTTCGCTCATCTGGTAGTTGCGATACGAGAGCGGGCGACGCTGGGCGATGGTCGGATCGTTGGTGGTGTCTTCGATATTGCGCCAGGAAAGGCCCGGACGGCCCTTGTCATAGGTCGCGGCGACGAAGGCGAGCAGGTCACGCGCCTGATCCTGCGAGACAAGGCCCGAACGAGCGGCGACCACGTTCCCCCAGAACTGCGTCTGGCCTTCGTAGACCCACAGCAGGCTGTTGCCCATCGGCACGTTGAAGCTTGGCGTGGCGAGGTCGGCGCCACGGCGGTACTTGCCGTCCCAGGAGTGGTTGTACTCGTGCGCGAGCAGGTCGCGGCCAAGCCAGTTCTTCTCCCATTCGGTGAAGTAGCCCGGCACGGCACTGTTCTCCGAGGAGCGGTGGTGTTCCAGGCCGATGCCGCCGAGCTTGTCGGTCAGCGCGAGCAGGAAGTCGTAATGATTGTAGTGGCGTGCCCCGTAGAGCTTGTCCATCTGCTGGACGAGCTTGCGGTGGATCTCCAGCGCTTCCGGCTTGATCTCGAGCGACTTGGCGTTGTCGGCCACGATGTTCAGGTGCACCGGCGAGCGGCCATTCGGATCGAGGTCGACGCGCTTGAAGTAGCGACCGGCGAAGATCGGTGAGTCGACAAGGTCGTCGTAGTTGATGGTCTTGAAGTTGACCGTGTCGCCGCTCTTGCCGGCTTCTTCGAGCGCGCTGCCGTATTGGAAACCAGCCGGGAACTTCACGCTTGCATCGACCTGGACGCGATCGGCGCGATAGCCCGCCGGATAGAGCGATACCTGGTTCCACTCGACATTGACGATGTCCGGCGTCATGACGATGCGACCCTGACGGGTGTCCTGCGGGGTCAGCGTCTGGAACTCGACGTCGACGGACGAGGCACCGGCGGGCACGTCCACGTGGAAGGCGTAGACGTTGAATTCGTCACGCTTCCACTCGATGCGCTTGCCACCGGCGGTCACGACGAGGCCGGCGAACTGGTCGATCGGACCGGTCGGTGAATGGTGGCCCGGGATCCACTGCGGGAACAGCAGGGTCAGCGGACCCGGCTGCGCAGGAATGTTCTCGCGGACGCGGAAGATGCGGTGATCGAGGTCGGTCGCGTCGACGACAAGCTTGAGCGTGCCGTTGTAAGCGGTGTCCTGCGGAGCGGGGACATCGTCCGCGCGGACGGCCGTCGCGCCGACGCCGGCGAGCGCCGCCAGCAGCGCGGAGGCAAGAAGGGTGGATTTCACTGAATTCTCCCGTGGAGCGTGTGGGTTGCCCGGCCATCCATGCGAGCGGGTCGGCGCGAGCCCCTGCGGTTCGCGCAAGCCTTCGATCCTAAACGTCGGTGGCCGGGGTTCCCTATGCCAGAGGTAACGGACGCCGTGCGCCTCGCGTTGCAGACGCAAGAACTTGCGATGGCGCGAAGGGTGAATCAGTACTTGGCGCACAAAGTTAAAAGATCGTAATATCGCGCGGCCAGTAAAGGGGCCGCCCGGCGAAGGGGCCGGTGCGCACGACCAGGAACACAGGGAATATTATGGAAAAGCTTCTTCTTACAGCGGCCGCTGCGGCCGCACTTTCATTTGCGTCGTTCGGTGCGCATGCCGCCGATGAAGGCACCTTCATCGGCATCAACGGTGGCCGTGCCAACTACGACATCAGCCACAGTGGCTTCCAGGACAAGGACGATACCGCCCTCGGCGCGGTGGTCGGCTATCGCTGGGCGGTGGATCGTCCGTTTTATCTCGGTGTTGAAGCCGGTTACGTTGACCTGGGCAGCATTTCTTCCAGGTACGAACAGGTGAACACCTACCCGAATGTCGTCGTCACCAACACGCAAAAATACAAGCTGAAAGGAAAGGCGGTCCTGGTCGGCGCCAACGGCAAGTGGTTGCTTCCGCATCACTGGACGATCACCGCGCGCCTGGGACTTGCTCACTCCCGGACCACCTACGACACGCAGTTCGACCACCTCGAGAACGGTCAGCATGTCTATGGCGGCAATGACGTTCTCTTCTCCGGCAAGACGCATGACTCGTCCAATGACAACGGCATCTACGCCGGCGTGGGCTTCGGCTATGACTTCACGCCGAACTTCGGTGTAACGGTCAACTACGACAATTACTCGCTGAAGGCCCAGAACATTACCGGTGACAAGCGCACCGTGAATGTTGGTGTCTGGGGCGGTGCTGCGGAATTCCGCTTCTGATCCGCTCTTGCCTCGAACCATGAAAAACGGCCGCTTTCGCGGCCGTTTTTTTTGCTTTGCGTTCGATCAGGTACGCGACGGAATCTTCAGCCCGCGCTCCACGCCCGGACGCGACGTACCCCGCTCGAGCCACGCGATGACATTCTGAAAATCATCGAAACCGACAAGCTCACGCGCTCCGTAGAACGTCACCAAGTTGTTCACCCAACCCAGTGTGGCGATATCGGCGATCGTGTATTCGTCGCCGATGATCCACTCGCGCCCGTCGAGGCGACGATCCAGCACACCGAGCAGGCGCTTGGCTTCGTCGACATAGCGCTGCAGCGGACGTTTATCCTCGAACTCGCGGCCGGCGAACTTATGGAAGAAACCCACCTGGCCGAACATCGGGCCGATCGCCGCCATCTGGAAGAACACCCACTGGATGGTCTCCCAGCGTTTGGCCGCATCGGCGGGA
>Ga0247742_10002518_pt1 | contig 11931 bp, 14 predicted proteins | sample UWRJL208509C2_FD_180944 | JGI IMG/M metagenome (GOLD analysis project Ga0247742, IMG submission 180944) | Plant litter microbial communities from Arlington Agricultural Research Station in Wisconsin, United States - UWRJ-L208-509C-2 | ecosystem: Environmental > Terrestrial > Plant litter >... | reverse complement strand
CAGCCCGCCCACCTCAAGCCACTTCCAGGTGTTGTACACCGGGATCCAGGCGGTCCCCGGCTGCACGCCGACCTTCCGGAAGAAGAGGGACAGGGCGATCCCGAGGAGGATGTATCCGCCGAGCAGAAGGAGCCCGAACACGGGGAGCAGGGTCATCACCGCACGCGCAAACGATCGCTGTGATTCAAAGTCACCCATCGGTTCAGACTACGAGGTTCAGCTCGCCCGCATTGCCAGCGGTCAGACGCACGCCCGCCCGTTCCGCCCACGCCAGCAGCGAATCGACGTCGGGATGATCGATTCCCGCCTCCGCAATTCGGCGCACAAACTCGCCCTTGCCCTTTTTGTTGAAGTGGTTGAGCGCCCGGGTCACACCGTCGTCGCCCTCCCCCAACACCCGCAGAAAGTAGCTATTCCCGCGCCGCGGCGCCGGGCCGAGCGCCACGTACGACTCCGACCGCAGGTCGAGAATGAGGCCGGGGTACTCCTCCAGCGCCCTCGCAATCGGCTCACGCCAGTGGGCTTTCAGCGCGAGCTCCGGCAACCGGGAATTGTGAGACAACCGATACGCGGGAATTGCGTCCCCCGCGGCAATAAGCCCAAACAGGGCGGAGGCGATGACGACGTGCTCGGCAAGGAACGCTCGAGCCGGGCCGTCCAGCGAGGCGGCATCGAGCGCGTCGTAGAGCACACCCGTGTACCGGTCCATCGCCGGCATAACGGCCGACGTAGTGATCGCGCGATTGCGATCTATCTCAAAGTGCAGCGATGGGCCGATTTTGAGGGCGGATGCCGCGTCCTCACGGTTCCGTGACAGCTTACGCAGCGCGGCCACCGCGGCCCGGCGCCGCGCGTTGAGCGACGGGTACGAGAGCCCAGACACGCTCAGCACCGAGTCCTCGGCGCCACCGTCCCTCTTGGTCTCCGATGGTGGAAGGAGGAGCAGCACTAGTTGTTGAGGAAGGCGAGTGCCTGGTCCACGTTGGTGCCGATGGAATCCACCGAGTCGAGCTGGATACGTGCCACGGCCGCAGACGGGCCGCTCCACTGGTCGTACTCGTCGAGGCTCTGCTCGACGGCGTGCCAGGTCGGAGCTTCCAGGTGGGCGAGATTGCGTCCCCGTGCCTCGATGCGGGAGCGATGGAGCTCCACGTCGGAACAGACGACCTCAATGAAGCGAAGGCTGTCGCTGTGTTTCTTCGCCAGGGCCACCCACTGTTCGCGGGCGGGGTTCACCGCGTTGACGGCATCAACGATGATGGTCTGGCCATTGCCCAGCGCCGCATCCGCGATCGCCTCAGCAACAAGATAGGCCGCGAGCCCCGTCGGCTGGTCGGAATCGATACCAGCCGACAGGATCGCGGACTCGATGGGGTCGACGGACAACACGGCATATCCCAGCCGGTTGCCGACGACCTCAGCGATAGTACTTTTGCCGGCCCCGGGGAGGCCAGCCATAACGATCAGCACTCGATCAGACCAGCTCGGCGTTCCGTGAAACGACGGTCACGATGTCGTGCTCGACCGAGAGGAATCCGTCGCTGGCCTTGGCCGTGACGACAGATCCGTCCGCGGCCGTAACCCGAACCTCACCCTCCGCGAGGATGGCGAGGATCGGCTCGTGCCCGGAGAGAATACCGATCTCACCCTCGGTGGTGCGCGCGACGATCTGGCGAGCGAGGCCCGACCAGACCTCCTGGTCGGCAGAGACGATGCTGACCTTCAGGTCCGCCATGACTAGCGGTTTTCCTTCTGGATGCGTGCCCACTGCTCTTCGACGTCGCTGATCGCGCCGACGTTGAAGAACGCCTGCTCTGCGACGTGGTCGAACTCACCCTTGGTGATCGCGTCGAACGACTCGATCGTGTCCTTCAGCGGAACGGTCGAACCCTCTACACCGGTGAACTTCTTCGCCATGTAGGTGTTCTGCGAGAGGAACTGCTGAATACGGCGAGCACGCGAAACGGTGATCTTGTCTTCCTCAGAGAGCTCGTCAACACCGAGGATCGCGATGATCTCCTGGAGTTCCTTGTTCTTCTGCAGGATCGCCTTCACGTTCGTGGCCACGCGGTAGTGGTCCTCGCCCAGGTAGCGGGGGTCGAGGATACGGCTGGTGGAGGTCAGCGGGTCGACGGCCGGGTAAAGGCCCTTCGATGCAATCTCACGGCTCAGCTCGGTGGTGGCGTCCAGGTGGGCGAACGTCGTTGCCGGGGCCGGGTCGGTGTAGTCGTCAGCAGGAACGTAAATGGCCTGCAGCGACGTGATCGAGTGACCACGGGTCGAGGTGATGCGCTCCTGAAGAACACCCATCTCGTCCGCGAGGTTCGGCTGGTAACCAACGGCGGACGGCATACGACCGAGAAGGGTCGACACCTCCGAGCCGGCCTGCGTGAAGCGGAAGATGTTGTCAATGAACAACAGCACGTCCTGCTTGGCGACGTCACGGAAGTACTCCGCCATCGTCAGCGCCGACAGCGCGACGCGAAGACGCGTTCCCGGCGGCTCGTCCATCTGGCCGAATACTAGAGCCGTCTTGTCGAAGACACCGGCCTCGTCCATCTCGGCGATGAGGTCGTTGCCCTCACGGGTACGCTCACCGACTCCGGCGAACACCGAAACTCCACCGTGGTCCTGCGCAACGCGCTGGATCATTTCCTGGATCAGAACCGTCTTACCAACGCCGGCTCCACCGAAGAGTCCGATCTTTCCACCCTGAACGTACGGGGTGAGAAGGTCGATGACCTTGATGCCGGTTTCGAACAGCTCGGTCTTGGACTCGAGCTGGTCGAATGCCGGTGGCTGGCGGTGGATCGGCCAGCGCTCGGTGATCTCGATCGGCTCGCCACCCTCGTTGTTGAGGATGTCGCCGATGACGTTGAACACCTTGCCCTTGGTGATGTCACCAACGGGGACCGAGATTGCCGATCCAGTGTCGCGAACTTCCTGGCCACGGACGAGTCCGTCGGTCGGGTTCAGGGCGATGGCGCGAACGAGGTCGTCACCGAGGTGAAGAGCTACCTCGAGCGTGATCTCAACCTCGGCTTCGCCGGGGATGGCGATCGTGGTCTTGAGCGCGTTGTACATCGCCGGGATCGAGTCATGCGGAAACTCGATGTCAACGACGGGGCCGGTGACGCGAGCGATGCGTCCGAGACCCGGCGTCGTCGCCGCCGGAGTGCCGGCGGCGGGGGCTGTGGTAGTCATGGCTTCCCTATCTCTGAATTACTACTTGGCCGAGCTGAGGGCGTCTGCGCCGCCCACGATCTCGGAAATCTGCTGCGTGATCTCGGACTGGCGGGCGTTGTTTGCCAGTCGCGTGTATGTGTCGATGAGCTTGTCTGCGTTGTCGCTCGCGGACTTCATCGCCTTCTGCGTCGCTGCGTGCTTGCTCGCTGCCGACTGGAGCATCGCGTTGAAGATGCGGCTCTCGATGTAGACAGGCAGGAGAGCGTCAAGAACGTTCGACGCTTCCGGCTCGAACTCGTACAGCGGCAGGACCTCGTTCTCGGCGGGAGGCTCTACGCCCTCCACGATCTCGAGGGGCAACAGCCGGACAACCTCTGGCGTCTGCGTGAGCATGCTGACAAAGCGGTTGTAGACAATGTGGATTTCATCCACACCACCCTCGCTTGCCGGCTGCAGGAACTTGGCGACTACTGCATCGCCGATTTCCTTTGCCGTCGAGAACAGTGGGTTGTCAGTCTCGCCGACCCAGCTCTGCTCGAATTCACGCTTGCGGAAACCGAAGTACCCCACGGACTTGCGTCCAACGAGGTAGTACACGATGTCGCGTCCCTGGCCGCGGAGCAGTGTTGCCAGCTCCTCGGCCTCGCGAAGCACGTTCGTGTTGAAGGCTCCAGCCAGTCCACGGTCAGACGAGAAGATAACGATCGCTGCGCGCTCGATCTTCTCCGGCTCCGTGGTGAGGATGTGGTCGACGTTCGAGAACGTCGCCACACCCGACACAGCACGCGTTACAGCGCGCGAGTATGGCAGTGATGCCTTTACCCGCTGCTGAGCCTTCTGAATGCGGGATGCCGCGATCAACTCCATGGCTCGGGTGATCTTCTTGGTCGTCTTGGCAGACCTAATTTTCTGCCGGTAGACCCGAAGTTGCGCTCCCATGTTTCTCCTGTGTTCCTAGACCGATCAGCGCTTCTGCTTGACGATCTTTTCCTGGTTGACGTCTTCGGCTGCGAGCTCTTCGAACTTCTCGGAGCCCACGGAAGCGAGCGGCTTGCCCTCGCCCGTCTGGAACTCGAGCTTGAACTTGTCGACGTGCTCTTCGAGGCCTGCAACGGTGTCGTCGCTCAGGACGTTCGTGTCGCGCAGCGTGGTCAGGATCTCGGTGTTGCGACCCAGGTAGTCGAGCAGCTCGCGCTCGAAGCGCAGGATGTCCTCAACCGGAACCTCGTCAAGCTTGCCGTTGGTGCCGGCCCAGATCGCAACGACCTGGTCCTCCACGGGGTACGGCGAGTACTGCGGCTGGCGCAGGAGCTCGGTGAGACGGGCGCCACGGGCCAGCTGGCGACGGCTGGTCTCGTCGAGGTCGGATGCGAACATCGCGAATGCCTCGAGGGACCGGTACTGAGCCAGTTCCAGCTTCAGGGTTCCGGAGACCTTCTTGATCGACTTCACCTGGGCGTCGCCACCAACACGGGAAACCGAGATTCCCACGTCGACCGCGGGGCGCTGGTTGGCGTTGAAGAGGTCGGACTGGAGGAAGATCTGGCCGTCGGTGATCGAGATCACGTTGGTGGGGATGTAGGCCGAGACGTCGTTCGCCTTGGTCTCGATGATCGGAAGACCGGTCATCGACCCGGCGCCCAGGGCGTCGGACAGCTTGGCGCAACGCTCGAGCAGACGGGAGTGCAGGTAGAACACGTCACCGGGGTATGCCTCGCGTCCCGGGGGACGACGCAGCAGCAGCGAAACGGCGCGGTAGGCCTCCGCCTGCTTCGACAGGTCGTCAAATACGATCAGGACGTGCTTACCGGCGTACATCCAGTGCTGGCCAATGGCCGAACCGGTGTACGGGGCGAGGTACTTGAAGCCGGCGGGGTCGGAGGCCGGGGACGCGACGATGGTCGTGTACTCCATTGCTCCGGCGTCTTCGAGCGCGCTCTTGATGCTCGCGATCGTCGACCCCTTCTGCCCGATGGCAACGTAGATGCAGCGAACCTGCTTGTTGACGTCGCCGGACTCCCAGTTGGCCTTCTGGTTGATGATCGTGTCGAGCGCAATCGCGGTCTTGCCGGTCTGGCGGTCACCGATGATGAGCTGGCGCTGGCCGCGGCCGATCGGGATCATGGCGTCGATTGCCTTGATTCCGGTCTGCATGGGCTCGTGCACCGACTTGCGCTGCATTACACCGGGAGCCTGGAGCTCGAGAGCACGACGACCCTCCGATGCGATGTCGCCGAGGCCGTCGAGCGGGTTGCCCAGCGGGTCGACTACGCGGCCGAGGTAACCCTCGCCCACGGGCACGGACAGGACCTCGCCAGTGCGGGTCACCTCCATACCTTCGACGATGCCGTCGAACTCGCCGAGGATAACAACACCGATCTGGTTCTCTTCGAGGTTCTGGGCGAGGCCCAGGGTGCCGTCGGAGAACTTGATCAGTTCGTTGGCCATAACGCCGGGGAGGCCCTCGACGTGCGCGATGCCGTCGCCGGCATCCGTCACGTATCCGACCTCTGTAGTCGTTGACTTGCCCGGCTCGTAGGCCTTGACGAAGTCCTTCAGCGCATCGCGGATCTCGTCCGGGCTGATGGTGAGTTCTGCCATTGTGTTCCTTACTCCTGAAGTGTTCGTAGCGCGCTAGCGAGCGAGCTGAAGTCTGAGATCGTTGAGCTTGGTCGCGACGCTGCCGTCGATGACGTTGTCACCGATCTGGATGCGTACGCCGCCAAGGAGAGCCGGGTCAATAACCTCGTTGATCCGCAGCCCGTGACCGTACTGGGCGGTGAGGCCCTTGGTCAGACGCTCGATCTGCTCGGGGGCAAGCGGTGCGGCCGATGTGACCGTGGCCAGCGAGAAGCCCGCCTGGTCTGCAACAACGCGTGTAGCGAAACGCAGCAGTTCGCCGATGCGGCGACCGCGGGGCTGCTGCACGAGCTGGCGCACAATCGCCACGGTCTGGGCGCTTGCGCGACCGCCGAGCAGTGACTGCACCAACTCTGTCTTCGACTCGGTGGAGCCGAGGGCGCTTCCGACGGCGAGCTCGAGCTGAGCGTTCGAGTTGACCGCTCGGTCAAACTCGAACAGTTCGGCCTCAATGGAAAGGTCGGACCCGGCCGAAGCCGCAACCGCACGAATTCCTACCTCTTCGATGCCCGCGAGAAGGTCATCCTCGCTCGACCAGCGACCCTCGACCGCGGAGACGAGAACCGCCTGCGCCGTCGGGGTGAACGTGCCGAACAGCGCGCCAATAATGCCGCGCTTGTCCGCTCCGTCAGCGGAGTGGTCAGCGAGAGCGGCCCTGAGCGGTGCCGAGCTGCCGATGATTCGACCGGCGTCGAGCAGTTGCTCGCCCGTCGCCAGATCAGGAGTGCCGGCCTGGCCGTCGAGTGTCTCGACGGCCACAGCCAGGGCCTCTCTCGTTGCTGAACCCATTGTTGTTATGCCTTTGCCTTGTCGTCAGCGGCTTCTGAGGCCTCGAGTTCGGCAAGGAAGCGGTCGACGATTGCCGATGCCTTCTTGTCGTCGCTCAGGCTCTCGCCGATAACACCGGATGCGAGGTCGATCGCGAGCGATCCAACCTCAGCGCGCAGCGAAACAAGAGCGCTCTGGCGCTCTGCTTCGATCTGAGCCAAAGCGTTCGCGCTGATGCGCGCCGCTTCGATGCTCGCCTGCTCCTTGAGTTCTGTCAGGATCTTCGTGCCGTCGAGGCGAGCCTGCTCGCGAATGCGAGCTGCCTCTGCACGAGCCTCTGCGAGCTGCTTCGTGTATTCGTCGAGAGCAGCGGCCGCTTCGGCCTGGGCGTTCTCGGCCTTCTTGATGCCGCCCTCAATGAGTTCGGCACGGTCGTCAAGAAGCTTCTTGACGGACGGGAGGACCTTGAACCAGAAGAACACGAACAGAACAACGAAGACGAGCCCACCCCAGATGAGGTCGGGGAGCTCAGGAATAAGCGGGTTGTGCGCCTCTTCCGCAGCTGTGATGACTTCGTGAACCATAACGGCGCCTTAGTTGGTGAAGATGAAGTACGTTGCGATACCGATGAACGCGAGCGCCTCGGTGAAGGCGATACCGATGTACATAAGCACCGTGAGGCGACCCTGCAGCTCCGGCTGGCGTGCGACGGACTCGATGGTCTTTCCGACGACGATGCCTACACCGATTGCCGGGCCGATTGCCGCGAGGCCGTAGCCGACGGTCGCGATGTTTCCGCTGAGCTCAGCGACGATGGATGTTGCGTCCACGTTGTGGGTTCCTTCCGTGATGGCAGATCGGGCGGGCGCCTGATCCGTCCTTGGCTTTGTTGAGGTTTTAGTGCTCGTCCGCCAGCGCGAGCTGGAGGTATACAGCGGTGAGCAGGGTGAAAACGTATGCCTGGAGAACTGCGACCAGGATTTCGAACAGCGTGAAAACGAACCCGAAGGCGAGCGTTCCAACACCGAACAGCTTGGCGACTCCGTCAACGTCGAAGAAGAAGAAGCTCGTCGCAAGGAAGAACAGCACCAGCAGGAGGTGGCCGACGATCATGTTCATCAGGAGTCGGAGCGTCAGCGTGACCGGGCGAAGAATGAAGGTCGACACGAACTCGATGGGCGTGACGATGATGTACAGGAAGACGGGAACCCCGGGCGGGAACAGTGCGTTCTTGAAGAACGCTCCCGGGTGCTTCTTGACGCCGGCATAGATGAACGTCACGTACGAGATGACTGCCAGCAGCAGCGGTACGCCGATGACCGACGTTCCCGCGATATTCATAAACGGCACGATTCCTGTGATGTTCAGCGCGATCACCATAAAGAAGATCGTTGTCAGCAGCGGGAGGAAACGAGTTCCGTCCTTTTTGCCAAGAAGGTCTTCGGCGATGTTGACGCGGACGAGGTCCAGTCCCATCTCAATGAGGGACTGGAAACGACCGGGCACAACGCGCATGCGACGGGTGCCGAGGTAGAACAGGACGAGGAGTGCAACCAGCACGATCACGCGAATGATCATGATGCGGTTCATCTCGAACGGTGTACCTGCAAAAAGCACAGCTTCGGGGAAGAACTCGTTAATCGAGGGACCAACAAACCCCCCGCCGCTACCGTCGTCGGTGGCCAGGGGAGCAAACAAGGTGAGACCGTGGTGTAACAGCGCTGTCTCCAGAATCGGGGCGTGAAATCACGCGGCGACGAAAAAGTGGGGGGTTGATCGGGAGACAGCCTATCAATAGATTGTGCCGCCAACCGAATCCTTATTACTAGTGGTCGCTGCGCTCCGCGTCCCCCGGAAGGGCTACGTCGACATACGGGGCGCGCGAGGTCGCGACGACGACCACGTCGACGACGAGGCTGCCAACGACGCCGGCGACGATGCTCAGGAACAGGACGATGGGCTCGACCCACGGCTGTTCGCGCAGCAGGAAAACCAGAATAAGAAACACTACGAACTTCACCAGCCAGCCGCCCAGCACGATACCGAAGAACACGGGCGAGAAGACGTCGGACTTCGTTGAGCGGCTGGCGAGCAGAATGCTCGCCGACGTGATCGCGAGGAAGACGGCGGCCATCGCTGTGCCCACCAGGGCGCTGACAACGCCGGGCCAGCCCGCGAAGATCCCTCCGAGGGTGCAGCCCACAACGGCAATGCCCAGAGCGAGCAGTGCGCCGTAAACGAGCGCCCGCTTCAGGATCGGCGTAGCGCTGTGCATGGACGGGGTGCTGGTCATGGCCGGGCACCTTCCTGTGGGGTAAGCGGTGGGGCGTCCGGTGCGGACGAGTCGGGCAGTGTGTCAAAGTCGTTGGCGTCGGCTGCAGCAGCGTCCAGCTGGTCGAACTGCGCCACGGCTGGCGTTGTGCCGCCCTCTGCGGGCGCCAGGCGCTGTGCGGCTGCCTCCGCTCGTTTGCGGCGGCTCAGAGGCGCCAGTGTGACGGCTGTTGTGACGATCATCCCAAAGACAATTAGACCAAGAGACCAGTACCACGGGAAGAACATAAACGTGAGGCACCCGACGGCGACCACGGCAGTCCACGAGTAGAAAATCAGCACCGCATGGAGGTGGGAGTGACCCATGTCCAGCAGGCGGTGGTGCAGGTGGAGTCGATCGGCGCTGAACGGTGATTTCCCCGCCCGTAGGCGTCGGAGCACGGCGAGGCAGAAGTCCAGCAGCGGCACGATAAGGATCGCCACCGGGAGCAGGATCGGGATGAACGCCGGCAGCACGTCTCCCCTGCCGATGTTGCCCGACTGGATGCTGGCGGGGTTAATGGCCCCGGTCACCGAGATGGCTGACACCGCCATGAGTAAACCAACGAGCAATGCTCCGGCATCGCCCATAAACAGCTTTGCAGGGTGGAAGTTCAGGGGGAGGAATCCGAGACACGCGCCGATCAGGACCGCCGTCACGAGAGACGCGAGGTTGAAGTACTCGGTGCCACCGCCGGACTGCAGCACGTAGGCGTAGATGAAGAACACACCGTTGGCGATGATGGCAACGCCGGCGACGAGGCCGTCGAGGCCATCGATGAAGTTGACGGCATTCATCACCAGCACAACGGCCAGAACCGTGATCAGCAGCGAGGGGAATGCCGACACCAGGATGATGTTGCCAAAGGGAAGGCTCAGGATCTGTACACCGCCCCAGACAAGTACACCGGCGGCGATGATCTGACCCGCGAGCTTGGTCAGCCAGTCGAGGTCCCAGATGTCATCGACCACCCCGATGATCACGATAATCAGCGCAGCGCCGAGGATCGCAAAGATCTTGCGTTCTTCCGAGAAGACGAGGCTGAGCTGCGGGATCTGTGACGCAACACCAATAGCAACGACGATACCGAGGAACATTGCCACGCCCCCGAGCCGGGGCGTCGGGCGGGTGTGCACATCACGTTCCCGGATCTTCGGGTAAAGGCGGTACTTGTGGCTGAGCTTGAGAATCAGCAGCGAAAAGCCCCAGGTGACGAGGGCAGCAACGCCGGTCGTCAGGACATAGAAAATTATGCGCACTTGTCCGCCCCAACGATGTCGCGGATAGCGTCGTCTGAGATGACTCCGTGACGGACAATGCGAAGTTTGCCATCGGGCAGGTGCAGGGAGCTGGCGTCGACGATGGTCGATCCCGGCTCCGTGACGTTGGGGTCGTCGGAACCAACCCGGCCCGATTCCAGATACACCGACACGGTGTCGCCAAGGCTCTCCATCGCCTGGGCAGCCGTTCGGGCGGCCGGCCGGCCGGTCAGGTTGGCGCTCGAGACCGCGAGGGGCCCGGTCTCCGACAGCAGTTCAAGGGCGACCGGATGCGACGGCATACGCAGCGCGACGGTTCCGCGGGTATCCCCGAGGTCCCAGGTGAGCGACAGGCGAGCGTTCAGAATGATGGTCAGTCCCCCGGGCCAGAATGCGTCCACCAAGCCCCGGACTTCGTCGGGAACGGTCTCAGCCAGCGCATCCAGCGTGGGGATACCGGGCACCAGAACAGGGGGCGGCGACTGGCGGCCACGACCCTTGACGTCGAGAAGTCGCTGGACGGCATCGGGCTGGAAAGCGTCAGCGGCCACCCCGTACACGGTGTCAGTGGGGATAACGATCACCTCGCCCCGGCCGATCGCGGCTCGTGCGAGGCGCATACCGGTTAGCAGCTCGACGTTTACCGAGCAGTCGTAGAGAGGGGCCATGTCTCGTACATCGTAGTCGCAGGTGCCTGATCAATCGCCGCGATACGCTCGTACCACCGTGGACCTTTACCTTTTTGATTACGACAAAACCCTGTACGCATACGATTCCCGCAAACGGCTGCCCGCCCAGAGCCAGCTCAGCGGAGTCAGCCAGTACCATCTGGCGTCGACCTGGTGGGTTCCCGGATACGAGCGTCGCGCGGAGTCCGGGGAATGGCCAACTGCTGCGGAGTACCTGGACAAGTTCGCCGAAGTGACCGGAGCGAGGCTGACAATCGCACAGTGGGCCGAGGCGCGTCAGGCGGCGAGCACCCCCAACGCGGGAGTTGTTGACGCCCTTCGCCGCGCAAAAACACTGGGCACCGTCTCATTGCTGTCCAACAACCCGTCTCCATTCCTGGAGACGCTGCCCACTGTCGCCCCCGATGTCGCCGAACTCCTCGATGGCAACGTGCTCGTCAGCTTCCTGCTGAAGGTGCGGAAGCCGGCGGTGGAAGCGTTCCAGCTCGCCCTCGCACACTACGGCGTCAATGCAGAGAATGCCTTTTTTGTCGATGACTCCGCCGAGAACGTGGAGGGAGCGCGCGCGGTCGGCATTACGGCGCACCACTTCTCGGGCGAATACGACGAATCTGTGGCATCCCTCAACAGAGCAATCGACGCGTTCGCGGGACGCCAACGATGAGCCTGCTGTTTGTGTTTGACATGGACCAGGTGTTGTACGACTACAACTGGGCACAGCGCATGAGCGGGATGACGCAGTTGACCGGGCATAGCCTGGAGAGGCTGCGCGAGCTGTGGTGGCACCAGGACGGCGAGATGGCGGCGGAAGCGGGAGCCTTCGGATCGGCCGAGGAATACCTGGATGCGTTCTGCGACGCCATCGACTGCGAAGTTGAACGGGAGGACTGGTTGCGGCTGCGCGCCGACGCCATGACACCGTGGCCTGATTCGATCGCGGCCGTGCGTCGTGCGTCTGAGTTCGGCCAGGTTACGCTGCTGACAAACAACGGCCCCCTGACGGGTGAGAACCTTCCCCGGGTGGCGCCGGAACTGGTCGACCTCTTCGGGGACCACCTGTTTGCGTCGAGCTTCGGCG
>Ga0247742_10002516_pt1 | contig 11935 bp, 9 predicted proteins | sample UWRJL208509C2_FD_180944 | JGI IMG/M metagenome (GOLD analysis project Ga0247742, IMG submission 180944) | Plant litter microbial communities from Arlington Agricultural Research Station in Wisconsin, United States - UWRJ-L208-509C-2 | ecosystem: Environmental > Terrestrial > Plant litter >... | reverse complement strand
GTGTCGTCGCTGGTGATCATCATCCCGCTGCTGATCCTCGGCTGGTTCATCTTCCGTGGCCGCATCCTCGCGCTCGCGAAGGCGCGGGAGGGGTACACCGGTCCGTTCCCGACGGTGGCGGGCAGGGTCGGCGCGCCGGAGTCCCCGCAGAAGTAGCTCAGCGTCGGGCGCGGGCTGCGCGCCATCGGATGCGGAGCCGTCGGCGAAGGGCTCGAAGGTGCTCCCGGAAATGCCAGGCCAGCGCCAGCGCGATGATCGCGAGGGGCAGCAGCTCCGGCGCCAGAGCGGACATGCCGAGCAGCACCTCGAACGACTCGAAACCGACGAATGACGCGGCGGCGACCCAGGTCCACCCGCCGAACAGGGTGAGCCGACGGCCGAATCGGCGCAGGACGCGACGGGTTCGGATCGCGAGGAGTCTCGCTCGTCTATACGGGAATGGGCGCTCGGAGGGTTCGGCTGAGCGGTATGGAGAAATGGGCATGGGTTTCCTCAGGTGGAGGCGCATAACTGTCAGGGCGCGCGAACGCGCGAATCCCCGCTGAGCTGCGGGGGTGGGTCTCGCTAGACGGCGGGAATGCGGATGTCTGCGACCGCCGGCGCTCGCGGACCGTTGCCGCCCATCGGCCTCGCGCTGTCCGCCGGCGCCCACCGGTCTCGTGGAACGGCCAGAGACTGGGGCGCGAACAACACGGGCACACGTGCGGCTCGTGCCGCACCGTTGGCGACCCAGGCCGCTGTGATGAGGGCGCCCACGACGAGCAGCGCGACGAGCGCGATCGTCAACTGCGGGATCGGGCCGACCTCGAGGTGCAGCCAGGTGGCGACGGGCACGACCCATTCGAGGAGTGTCCACTCGACGGATCGCACCACGACATCCTTACTGCTCGGTGTCCGGGACGTGCTCAGTACGGATGGCTCGGCACACGAATTGCTCGTTCCACGAATTGCTCGGTACCCATGACGCTAGCGCGTCGGGACCGTGCCCGCAGCGCCCCGCCGCCGCCCCTGCAGTCGCCCGCCTGAGCACCGCCCCGCCCCGGAGCCCGACGAGCGCGATTTCGATACGCGTGCTCGTTCCTCGCGCGCTACTCAATCAGCCGAAGCTGCTCAGTCAGCGAGAGAGCTCCTCCGCGATGACCGACACGAAGTGGTCGACGTCGGCCTCGGTGGTGTCGAAGGCCGTCATCCAGCGCACCTCACCGGCCGCGCGATTCCAGTCGTAGAAACGCACCCGCTCACGGATACGGTCGGCCACATCGTTGTCCAGCACGGCGAACACGGCGTTCGCCTGCGTCGGCTGGCTGAATGACAGCCCATCGAGCTGCGCGGCGTCGAGGGTATTCCGCAGCCGCGCCGCCATCGCATTGGCATGCCGTGCCGACCTGAGCCAGAGGTCATCCGTCAGCAGGGCGATCAGCTGAGCCGAGACGAACCGCATCTTGCTGGCGAGCTGCATGTTCAGCTTGCGCAGGTACACCAGACCATCGGATGCCGCGGGCCGCAGCGCGACGATCGCCTCGCCGTACAGCAGGCCGTTCTTGGTGCCGCCGAAGCTCAGGATGTCGACCCCGGCATCCGTCGTGAAGTCGCGCAGCGCAACGCCGAGGGCCGCGGCCGCGTTGGAGATCCGTGCGCCGTCCATGTGCACGGTCATGCCGAGCGAGTGCGCATGGTCGGTGATCGCCCTCACCTCGTCGACCGTGTAGAGCGTGCCGAGTTCGGTGGTCTGCGTGATGCTCACCGCGAGCGGCTGCGCGCGGTGCTCGTCGCCCCAGCCCCAGGCCTCGCGGTCGATCAGCTCGGGGGTGAGTTTGCCGTCGGGGGTCGGCACGGTGAGCAGCTTCAGCCCGCTGACCCGTTCGGGTGCACCGCCCTCGTCGGTGTTGATGTGCGCGGTGGAGGAGGCCACGACGGCGCCCCAGCGCGGCATCACCGAGGTGAGTGATGTCACGTTCGCTCCGGTGCCGTTGAACACGGGGAAGGTCTCAGCCTGGTCGCCGAACTGCTCGCGCATGACGCCCTGCAACTGCTCCGTGTAGACGTCTTCGCCGTAGGCGATCTGGTGGCCGCCATTGGCAGCGGCGATGGCCGCGATGATCTCGGGGTGCGCGCCGGCGTAGTTGTCGGAGGCGAAGCCGCGGTAGTCGGGGTCGTGGGTGGGGAGGAATTGGGTCACGGTCTATTGTCTCGTGCCCGACCCTTGCGCATCGGCGGGAGTGGGCATACCGTGCGGGCTAAACCGGTTCAGTGGCCGCGACTCGACGAGGAGATCCCATGGCGAAGCCCACGATCGCGGATGTCGCGCGCGTCGCCGGCGTCAGCAAGGGCCTCGTCTCCTTCGCCCTCAACGATCGCCCCGGGGTCGCGCCCGACACCAAGGACCGCATCCTCGGCGTGGCCCACGATCTCGGCTGGCGGCCGAGCCTCCGCGCCCGCTCGCTCAGCACCGACCGGGCCTTCGCCCTCGGGCTCGTCATCGCCCGCGACCCGGACACGGTCTCGAGCGATCCGTTCTTCCCCGCCTTCATCGCCGGCGTCGAGTCGGCGCTCGCCCCCGCCGGCCAGGCCCTCGTCGTCAGCGTGGTCGAGGAGGGCGAGCAGGAGTTCGCGAGCTACCGCCGCCTCGCCGATGGAGGCCGGGTCGACGGCGTGATCGTCACCGATCTGCGCCGTGACGACCCGCGCATCCGTCTGGTCGCCGAGCTCGGAATGAGCGCGGTCACCCTCGGGCATCCGGATGTCGCCTCGCCCTTCCCCGCCGTCTCCCGAGACGACGGCCCGGGCATCCTGGCGACCGTCGCGCACCTCGTCGGCCTCGGCCACCGCCGCATCGCCCACGTCGCCGGACCGAGGCGGATGCTGCACGGTGCCCGCCGCGCGGAGGTCTTCGTCGCCGCACTGCGCAGCCACGACCTACCGCACGATCTGGTCATCGAGACGGACTTCACGGTCGCCGCCGGTGCGGATGCCACCCGCAGACTGCTCGCCCTCGCCGAACCGCCCACCGCCATCCTCTACGCCAACGACGTGATGGCGATCGCCGGCATGGGGGTCGCCCAGCGTGCCGGCCTCCGCATTCCGCACGACCTCTCCATCACCGGCTTCGACGGTTTCGAGGTCGGTGAGTATCTCTACCCCTCGCTCACCACCGTCACCACCGCGGTGCCGGTCTGGGGCAGACGTGCGGCGGAGCTGCTGCTCGCCACCATCTCGGGCACGAGCGAGGGTGACGTCGAGCTTCCGCCGTCGCAGCTTCTGGTGCGCGAATCGACGGCGGCCCCGGCTGGGCCACCCGGCGCGGACGACAACAGGGGAGCGTTGACCCAGTGAGAGAAAACCGCAAGGAACGCGAGTTCCGCCGAATCGGAGGACAGATCGTGCCCAGACGTACCCGCAGACGAACGCTCGGTGCGGCGGCGACCCTCGTCGCCGGCGCTCTCCTCCTCACGGCCTGCAGTCAGGGCTCGGCGAAACTGACCAACGACGGGCACGGGCCCATCACCATCTGGTACTCGAACAACGAGCAGGAGGTGCAGTGGGGCAAGCAGATGGTCGCCTCCTGGAACCGGGACCACCCGGACGAGACGATCAAGGGGCAGGAGATCCCCGCGGGCAAGTCCAGCGAGGAGGTCATCGGCGCCGCCATCGCCGCGGGTAACGCCCCGTGTCTCATCTACAACACCGCACCCTCGGCCGTCGGGCAGTTCGAGAAGCAGGTCGGGTTGAAGAACCTGTCGAAGATCCCCGGGGCGACCAAGTACATCGAGGACCGCAGCGGTGCCGTCGCCAAGCAGTACCAGAACGCCAAGGGTGACTACTTCCAGATGCCGTGGAAGTCGAACCCGGTGGTGATCTTCTATAACAAGAAGATCTTCACGAAGGCGGGCCTCGACCCCGAGAACCCGCAGCTCTCCACCTACGCCGACTTCCTGGCCTCGTCGGAGAAGATCGTCGCGTCCGGGGCCGCGGAGAACGCCATCCATCCGGCGCCGACGAGCGAGTTCTTCCAGTCGCAGTTCGATTTCTTCCCGCTGTACGCGGCGGAGACGGGCGGCGAGCCCTTCCTCAAAGACGGCAAGGCGACCTTCGCCGATCAGGCCGGCTACGACGTCGCCGACTTCTGGCACACGCTCTACAAGAACGGTCTCGCCGGACAGGAGCAGTACCAGGGTGATGCCTTCGCCGCCGGACAGTCCGCGATGGCCATCGTCGGCCCGTGGGCGGTCGCCGTCTACAAAGACGTCGACTGGGGTGCCGTGCCCGTCCCCACCAAGAACGGGATGCCCGCCGACAAGATCTGGACGTTCAGCGATGCGAAGAACATCGGCCTCTATACCGCGTGCAAGAACCAGGGCACCGCGTGGGACGTGCTGAAGTACTCCACCAGCCCCGACGAGGATGCGAAGCTGCTCGACCTCACCGGTCAGATGCCGATTCGCAAGAACCTCGCGACGACATACGCCGGCTACTTCGCCGAGCATCCGGAGTACAAGGCCTTCGGTGATCAGGCCTCCCGCACGGTGGAGGTGCCGATCGGTCCGAACACCGTGGAGATGCTGCAGACCTTCCGTGACGCCTGGACGAACTCGGTGATCTTCGGGCGCGGCAGCGTCAAGCAGTCCCTCAACGGAGCAGCAACCAAGATCGACGAGATTGCGAAGCAACCATGACCACTGCAGTGAGTGACCGCTCCTCGAAACCCATGACGACGGTCTGGCATCGGATCTTCGGTCGCAACCCGCTCGGCCTGTTGTTCAGCGCGCCGTACCTGGTCTTCGTGATCGCGATCTTCGCCTTTCCCTTGCTGTACTCGGTCTGGATCTCGTTCCACGACTTCTTCTTCGCCGCCCCGGGAGCGAAGGTCGCCACCCCGTTCGTCGGATTCCAGAACTACATCACCGCCTTCAGCGATCCGCGGGTGATCCAGTCCTTCGGCAACGTGGGGATCTTCCTCCTCATCAACGTGCCGCTCACGGTGGTGCTGTCGCTGGTCATCGCCACCGCGCTCAACCGGGTCACCCACTGGCGCGGTTTCCTGCGCTTCGCCTACTACGTGCCGTACCTCTCGGCCAGCGTCGCGGTCGTCGCCGTCTGGCTGTTCCTGTTCAGCGGCACGGGGCTCGTCAACCAGATCCTCGGACCCTTGGCGCCGAACCCCTCCTGGCTCATCAACGAGGGTTGGGCGATGCCCTCGATCGCCCTGTTCGTCACCTGGAAGCAGCTCGGCTTCTACATCCTGCTCTACCTGGCGTCGCTGCAGTCGGTGCCGAAGGAGCTCTACGAGTCGGCCTCGACCGACGGTGCGGGCCCGGTGCGCAGCTTCTTCACCGTGACGGTGCCCGGCGTTCGGCAGGCGACCGTGCTGGTGCTGCTCGTCTCCACCGTCACCGGCGCGAACCTCTTCACGGAGCCCTACCTGCTCACCGGAGGTGGCGGCCCGAACGGATCGTCGTCGTCGCCGGTGCTGATCATGTACCAGCAGGGATTGCAGCAGGGGCATCCGGATGTCGCGGCCGCCATCGGGGTCGTCCTCGTCATCCTGGTGCTCATCATCGCATTTCTGCAGAACCGATTCGCGGGAGGTAGGGACTGATGGAACACGTCAGGATGTCACGCTTTCAGACCGTCCTCCGGGGGGTCGTGGTGGGGCTGGGTGCCATCGTCTTCCTCTTCCCCTTCTACTACATCCTCATCGGTTCGCTCCAGCGCAAGCCCGATCCGTCGGTGGCCGGGGCGTTTCCCAACCCGGCGAACATCACCGGCGAGAACTACGTGCAGATCAACGAGCGCATCGACCTGTTCCGCGGCTTGCTCAACTCGGGCATCTTCACGGCGGGCGTGCTCATCGGCACCCTGATCTTCGGGCTGCTGGTCGGGTATGCGCTCGCCGTGCTGCAGTGGCGTGGTCGCGGGGTGACCTTCGCGCTCGCCCTCCTGGTGCAGGTGGTTCCGTTCCAGCTGCTGATCGTGCCGCTGTATGTGCTCATCGCCCGCGACTATGGCCTTGCCGACAACTACCTGGGCATCATCCTTCCGTTCTTCATCAACTCGACAGCGGTGATCATCTTCCGGCAGTACTTCCTGCAGTTGCCCAAGGAACTGTTCGAGGCGGCCCGCATCGACGGTGCCAGCGAGCTCGGGGTGCTCTGGCGGATCGCGCTGCCACTGGTGCGGCCGGCGCTGGTCACGGTGGTGCTGCTCACCTTCATCGGGCCGTGGAACGAGTTCCTCTGGCCGTTCCTGGTGACCAAGGAGGCGTCGTTGCAGCCGCTCGCCGTCTCGTTGGCCAACTACATCTCGAACGTGGCGGCCACGGCATCCAACCCGTTCGGTGCGACCCTCGCGGGAGCAGCCGTGTTGGCGGCGCCCGTGGTCGTGCTGTTCATCTTCTTCCAGCGGTACTTCATCTCCACGGACATCGGGTCCGGCGTGAAAGGTTGATCATGCACTACCCCCTCCCCTTCCCCTACCGCCTCACCCGCGCCGGCGTCGTGATGACGCCTGAGCCGGGCAATCCGCTCGAGGTCGAGGGCGTGCTGAACCCCGGCTCGGGGCGTGGGCCGGATGGCGAGCTCTACCTGCTTCCGCGCCTGGTCGCGGCCAGCAACATCAGCCGGGTCGGCCTCGCCCGTGTGCTCATCGACGAGGGTGTTCCCGTCGGGGTCGAGCGGGAGGGCGTCGTGCTCGAACCAGACAGGCAGTGGGAGCGCGGTGCGACGAGCGCCGGCGTCGAAGATCCGCGCATCACCTTCATCCCCCGACTCGGTCTGCACGTGATGACCTACGTCGCCTACGGTCCGCTCGGCCCGCGCACGGCGGTCGCCGTCTCCGACGACCTGCGGGAGTGGCGTCGACTCGGGCCGGCGATGTTCGAGTATGTCGACGCGCTCGACATCGATCTGAACCTGTTCCACAACAAAGACACCGTGTTCCTGCCAGAACCGGTGACCTCGCCGAGCGGGGTGCCCAGCTTCGCGGTCATCCATCGTCCGATGTGGAACCTCGGCGACATCAAGCCCGGGGAACAGATCATGGTGCCGGCCGGAATCACCGACACCCGACAGAGCATCTGGATCAGCTTCATCCCGGTGGATGCCGTGGTCGACGACATCCGTGCGATCACCCTGTGGGGCGAGCACACCCTCCTCGCCCAGCCGGAGTATCCGTTCGAAGAGCTCAAGATCGGGGGCGGTCCGCCCCCGGTGCGGGTTGCCGAAGGCTGGCTGTTCCTCTACCACGGGGTCACCGGCGAGCTCATCCCGGGAGTCGACCAGCAGCCGAACGTCAACTATGCCGCGGCCGGCATGATCCTCGACGCCGACGAGCCGTGGACGGTGCTGTCACGCACCAGCGAGCCCCTGCTCGCCGCCGAGACCGAGGACGAGCGCAGCGGAATCGTCGCCAACGTCGTCTTCCCCACGGCGATCGAGGAGATCGACGGGCAGTTGTTCGTGTTCTACGGGATGGCGGATTCGAAGATCGGGGTCGCGCGCATCGACCACGTCTGAGCGGAGGTTCGAGCAACCCGTTCGTCAAAGTTTCGTCATGTAGTCGAAACATCGGAGCCCTAGGCTGACGACGAAATCTCAACCTCGAACCTCCCGAGCTCAGCGGCGACCCCGGTCGCTGAGGCCACGCGGTGAAGATTCATCCGGCTTACCGCCACCTTCACCGAACGGAATCACCGATGACAAGTCCTATTCGCGCGCTCTCGGCGGCCACGATCGCCGCCGGAATCGTGGTGGCCGTGGTCGCCCCCGCGAGCGCGGCACCTCCCGCTCCACCGGCGGTGCCGGTCTCGTCCGCGTCGAGCGGGAGTGCCGATTCGAGCCACACGGTCACCCTGATCACGGGCGACGTGGTCACCCTCCGGCAGGGGGCATCGGGAAACACCGCGACCGTGCTGACCGCCGACGGCAGACCGGCCAGCGCGCGCATCATCGAGACCGGCGGCGATCTGTTCGTCTACCCGGAGCAGACCCTGCGTTACGTCGCCGACGGTGTGCTCGACGAGGACCTGTTCAACGTCACCGAGCTCGTCGCCGACGGCTACGACGACGCGCACGCGGCCCAGCTCCCGCTCATCGTCACCTACCCGGACGCGCAGTCCAGCCGCAGGGCCGTGCCCACCGGGGCGGAGCGGGTGCGTAGCCTCAGCAGCATCGACGGGGCGTCCGTCGCGGAGCCGCGGGCGACATCCGCTCAGTTCTGGGCGGGCCTGACCGCCGGCGCGAACCCCGCCGCCCGGGGCGCCGCGGCCACACTCGGCGGCGGCATTGCCACGATCTGGCTCGACGGCAAGGTGACGGCGAGCCTGGCCGACTCCACCGCTCAGATCGGCGCACCCGAGGTGTGGGCCGGCGGCAACACGGGTGAGGGGGTCACGGTGGCGGTGCTCGACTCGGGCATCGACCCCACCCATCCCGACCTCGTCGACCGGATCGATGACAGCACGAGCTTCGTGCCGGGGGAAGACAGCACCGACGTTCTCGGGCACGGCACCCACGTCGCCTCGACGATCGCCGGCACCGGTGCGGCCTCCGGCGGCAAAGAGCGCGGCGTCGCGCCGGGTGCGAAGCTCGACATCGCCAAGGTGCTCGGCAATGACAACTTCGGCCAGGATTCCTGGATCATCCAGGGCATGGAGTGGGCCGCGCGCGACAAGGGCGCGAAGATCATCAGCATGAGCCTCGGCGGAGACCCGTCCGACGGCACCGACCCGATGAGTCGGGCGGTCGACTCGCTCACCGCGGAGACCGGCGCGCTGTTCGTCATCGCTGCGGGCAACCAGGGCGCGAACGACACGGTCGCCACCCCGGCGGCAGCAGCGTCGGCGCTCACCGTGGGAGCGGTCGACGCCCACGATGCTCTCGCGCCGTTCTCCAGTCGCGGACCGCGGCTCGGAGATCACCTGATCAAGCCCGAGATCACCGCCCCGGGCGTCGAGATCCTCGCCGCCCGGTCCAGCTTCATGGGCTACGGCGAGGGGGACTACTGGTCGATCAGCGGAACCTCCATGGCGACTCCCCACGTCGCCGGGGCCGCCGCGCTGCTGCTGCACGAGCATCCCGAACTCACCGCTGCCCAGGTCAAGGACGGGCTCGTCAGCACGAGCAAGCCCACGCCCGACTACTCCGTATTCGAGGCGGGAAACGGCCGACTGGATGCCGTGGCCGCGACCACCGCGACAGTGATCGGCCCCGGCGCGATCAGCGTCGATCGCGATCAGGCGGATGCGAAGGGCGTCGTGCGTCAACCGCTCACCTACACGAACCTCAGCGACGCTCCGCTGACGCTTGCCCTCACCGTGCCGAAGTCGACCGCCCCGAGCGGACTGTTCTCGCTCTCGGCGCCCAGCCTGGTCGTGCCGGCGCACGGCACGGCATCCGTGACCCTGGCGACGACCCTGGCCAAGACACCCGCGACCGATTCGCTCGGCGCGGTGGTCGCCTCCGTCGGCGACGTCACCGTCGCCCGCACCGCGCTCGCGGTGCTGCCGTTCAACTACACGCTCACGCTGACGATGAAGGATCAGAACGGTGCGCCGATGCTGGGCACGGTCGAGCTGCTGAAGCCGGACGCGACGGCGGCGACGTTCGTGACCGTCGACGGGTCGACGACGCTGCACCTGACCCCGGGTGCGTACTCGGCGATGACGCGCGGAACCGTGGAGGGCGTACACGGTCCGAACTCGCTCGGCACCGCGATCATCGGCACCCCCGACATCAACCTGACCAAGAACACCACGGTCGCGCTCGACTTCAGCAAGGTTCGCCAGGTCGAGACGACCGTTCCGCAGCTCACCCGCGATGCGTTCGGGCGACTGGAGTACTTCCGCAAGGTCGGCAGCAACTCGATCCGCTCCCTCGAGGTTGGTACCTACAACCGCGACAGCCTGTGGACGGTTCCCACCGGCAGGGTGACGCACGGTGAGTTCGACCTCGCTGCGCGCTGGCGCAAGGAGCAGCCCGAGTTCGTGCTCTCCAGTGGCACGCACGACTACACCGACGTGACCCGTCAGGCGGGAACCACCCAGCTGCCGAAGGGCACGTCGTCGTTGAAGCTGGTCTTCGCCGGCAGCGGGACCGCCGCCGAGATGGCGGCCGTCAAGGCCAAGGGCAGCGCCGTCGTCGTTCGCCGGGACCCCAGCACGATCGCCGATGGCGAGCAGGCGGCCGCAGCAGCCGCAGCGGGTGCGAAGCTGCTGATCGTCGCCGGCGACCAGCCCGGAGTCGCGGTAAACGGGTACGCGGCGGCCGATGGCGCCACGCCGATCGAGGTGGTCGCCGTGTCGCCGGATGAGGGCGAGCGGCTGATCGCGGAGGCCCAGAAGAAGAACGCGAAGGCAGCCATCACATCCACTCCGGAGAGCGCATACGTCTACGACGTGGTTCAGCGGCATCACAACCAGACCCCGCAGAACCTGATCGTCCACGAAGACAAGCGCACTCTCGCCCGCATCGACGAGGACTTCCGCCGAACCGCTGCGGCACCGCTGGGCACGACCGAGCTGCGCTACGACCTGCAGGACTACGACTCCTGGGCCGTCGCCATACCGTCCACGAGGCCACTCCCCACCAAGCGGGTCGACTGGGTGTCGGTCGGCGATGGCTGGCTGTGGGGTCAGGATGTCACGGTCTTCGGCAGCACGGCGGAACAGGCTCCGCGCCTGCAGTACCCGTCGGGCTCGCGGAGCGCCGTCGACTGGTTCGCGCCGATCACCCGGCCGTACCTGAACAATTCCGCCACCGCGCCGTACCGGTCCGACGACGTCATGTCGATCGACGTGCCCGGCTTCGGTGGCGGCGATCACGTCGGTCTGTCGCAGTCGGAGAGCCAGTCCCAGACCGTCGCGCTCTACCAGGGCAGCACGCTCGTGGACTCGAGCAGCGGGTCGTCCCTCTACGTGTCGGGGCTGTCATCCGCTGTCCTCCCGTATCGCCTCGTGACGAAGACGACGCGCACCGCCGACGTCGGCGACCTCTCGCCGACGACCACCACGCAGTGGAACTTCACGTCGGGTGCGCCCGCCACCGCCGGGGCGATCTCGGTGCTGCCGATGACCCAACTGCTGTACGGCATCACGGCGAACGCGAAGGGCGTCGTGAAGAACGAGTCCACCGTGAGCATCACGCCGCAGAAGCTGGCGAATGCCGTCGGTGCCGGGTCGTTCGGCAAGCCGACCGTGGCGCTCTCCTACGACGATGGCGTGACCTGGCGTTCGGCGACGGTGAGCAGAGGGCCGGGCGGTTCGTGGACGGTTCCTGTCGAGGCGCTGCTCCACACGAAGTTCGTGTCGATCCGCACCGACCTCGCCGACTCGAAGGGCAACGCGGTGTCGCAGACCGTCATCCGGGCCTTCGGCGTGCGCTGAGCGGCGGCCGGCTGCGGGCCCGTCGCTCCGGCTCACCTCGGCCTGCCGGCTCACCCCGGCCTGCGCGGAACGCATCCGCGCGAAACTCCTCTGCACGAAACTCCTCTGTACGAAACTCCTCTGTACGAAATGAAGGAACTTCGGCCTGTGGCCGATGCCCTGCCCGCGTGATCCCGGGGAGGGCATCGCGCGGTTCCTTCATTTCGTGCAGGAGGGGCGTGCAGGGGAGCGGGGGAGGAACCAGTGGCCGGGGACCGCGTGCCGTGCGGGGGGAGCGGGGGAGGGACCAGGTGCCAGGGAGAGCGTGCGGGGAGGCGAGCACGAGTACGTGAAGGCGCACAGCGATCGTCGGTCAACAGGATGCGGCGAGCAAGACTGCCGAGCTGATCCTGTCTACCGCCGATATGGCGAGCTGATCCTGTTGGCTGCAGGGAAGCGGCAGACCCGAGCGGCAGACCCGAGCGGCACCGTTACCGCGCGAACGTGCCCAGCGCCTCGGCGAAGCAGATCGGGTCATCGCGGGTCTCGTCGGTGAGCAGCAGGGCGGAAGCCCCGATG
>Ga0247742_10002515_pt1 | contig 11941 bp, 8 predicted proteins | sample UWRJL208509C2_FD_180944 | JGI IMG/M metagenome (GOLD analysis project Ga0247742, IMG submission 180944) | Plant litter microbial communities from Arlington Agricultural Research Station in Wisconsin, United States - UWRJ-L208-509C-2 | ecosystem: Environmental > Terrestrial > Plant litter >... | reverse complement strand
TCCAAGCCGTTGGGACCGACCACGCCCATGGGGCTGAAATCAGTGTCCGTCACTTGCTCGCCCTCGGGCATCGCCGGCTGGCCTTGGCCACCAGGCCGAGCCCTACCGAGCCACTTGTGCACCAAGGGTTTGAACGCGCACTCCGAGCGGCCGCGACCGGAACGGCACGTTATGTTCACGGACGGATAGCGCCAACTGGTGACGGTCTCGCGGCCGTCCGCGGGTCCCTAGAGCACTTCTTGAAACGTTGCGTTGATGAGCGCGTCACCGCCGCCCTCGTCCTGCCCGATGAGGCAGCAGTGACACTGATGGAACTGACCCAGGATTCGAGTTTGGAGCTTCCAGAGGGGTTCACGATCGTCGCTTATGACGACGAGATTGCTTCCCTGGCGCCGGTTCCGTTGACGGCCGTGGCTCCTCCGAAGTGGCAAGTCGGTTATACGGCCTTGAAGATGTGTTTCGATGACATCTCCTCGTCCACCGCAGTCCCACGTCCTGCGCGGGTAAGGGCAGCCCTCCTACCTGAACTGATTGTTAGGGAGTCCAGCCTTCTGCAGAATGGTTGATTATGTGCGATTGACCGCCTAAGTCTTGTTTTGAGGTTCAATCAAACATTTCATGATGTTATCCGTTTCACATTTCCAAGGAGACATCATGCGCTTTACTAGAGTTTCCACGCTCGGCGCTGCGGCGTTGGCAGGCGCCCTGGCCCTGACAGGTTGCGGCTCATCAAATACCGTTACCGCCACCGCATCTTCAGCTCCTGCTGAAGCCACAGGGGACATCACATTCTGGTCAGCTTTGCCGAACATGGATAAAGTGGCTCAGGCTTTCAACAACTCCCAAGACAAAATCAAAGTCAAGTTCGAAACCGTCCCCACCGGCGCCAACGGCGGCTACGCGAAACTGGCGGCCGCCATCGGTGCGGGAACTGCTCCAGATGTGGCGACCGTCGAGTATTACGCACTCCCCCAGTTCGCCAGTTCGGATCAGCTCCAGCCGCTGGACGGCGTCGTCGCGAAGGAAACACTGGAGAAATACAACGACTCCAGCAAGAGTCTGGTTCAGCTGGGCGGTAAGACGTGGGCCCTGCCCTACGACGCACCGCCCATGCTGATGTGGTACCGCGAAGACCTCCTTGCCGGGGCAGGATCCAGTGTCCCCCAGACCTGGAAGGAATTCGAGGCAGCCGGTAAAGCTGTGCAGGCAAAATACCCTGGCACGTACCTGGCGTCGTTCAACCCCAATGAACCAACGTGGTTCGCAGGCCTCGCTTGGCAGAACGACGCACGATGGTTCTCAGCCCAGGACACTACCTGGAATGTTGGGGTTAATGACGCCGCCAGCAAAGAAGTCGCGGACCTGTGGCAGCGGATGATCAATGACAAGACTGTGAAAGTGGTCAACTCCTACAGCGACGAGTGGACTGCCGACATTGCCACGGGCAAGGCAGCCGGCATCGCCGGAGCGAGCTGGAGCGCTACCTCTATCCAGGCTCGGGCCAAAGGCCAGGAGAAAAAGTGGATAGCGGCCAAACTCCCTCAATGGAATACCCCCGCAACGTCGCTCTATGGCGGATCAACGTTCGCCGTTCCGAAGACCAGCAAAAATCCCGCAGCTGCCGCCAAATTCGCAGAGTTCCTGACTACCGATCCGCGCGCCATCGCGGCCCGAGGAAATACCGGTTCAGCGTACTTGGCGGACCCGGAACTGACGGCCACCGCCAAGAAGGCCTTCGACGCCAGCTTCTTCGCCAATGACATCTGGTCCGTCTTTGACGAGGCGGCCGGAACTGTCCGCAAGGACTGGCAATGGGGCCCGAACTTCGATGTCACCAATTCAGCGGCCAAAGACGCCTTCGGAACACTCAGCGCCGGGGGAAATCTCGCTACAAGTCTCGACAGTATCCAGGACAAAACCATTACTGGGCTCAAGCAATCAGGGCTTTCGGTCAAGTAGACCTACCCCACCCACTGAGCACTAAGCACTACGCACTGAGCAGGACGAAGAAGGAGCACCCCATGTCAACCATTAGCGGCACTTTGCGCCCGAAGAGTAAGAGGGACAAGGGCGGCGGCGGCGAACCGCCGCGATCTTCCTAACTCCCTTCTTTGTCCTGTTCATGCTGTGCATGATCGGCCCAGTTGTTTACTCCGTAGTTCTGAGCCTCTTCTCCGAGCAGAAATCAGGGTTGGGATTCGGAGGTGCCCCGCAAACGACGTTTGTAGGCATCACGAACTACCTTCAAGTCCTCTCTTCGGAGTCGTTCCTCCAAGGATTCGGCCGGATCGGACTTTACGTCGTCATGTACATCCCAGTCATGATTGGAGGAGCGATTGTTCTGGCACTGCTGCTCGACGCTCTTGCCGCCCGCGCCAAACGGCTTTTCCAGCTGCTGCTGTTCCTGCCTCACGCCGTTCCGGGGGTCATTGCGGCCCTGATCTGGACCTACCTCTACACCCCCGGCGTCAGCCCGGTCGTGCAGGCACTGGGGAACGGCGGCATCTCGCTGAACTTCTTCTCCTCCGAACTCGTACTACCCGCCATGGTCAACATCGCTGTCTGGCAGTGGACCGGTTACAACGTCATCATCATTTACACCGCTCTTCAGGCGATACCCCAGGAAGTCCTCGAAGCTGCCGTTGTCGATGGGGCGGGACAGATCCGTGCAGCCATCAGCATCAAACTTCCCTTGGTTCTTCCCGCGCTCGGTGTCATCGTGCTCTTCACCAGCATCGGTGCCTTGCAGCTGTTCACCGAACCCTCCATCCTGTCCAAGGCCGCATCCAGCGTCACTCCCGGCTACGTGCCCAACATGTGGGCCTATGACGCAGCCTTCAACCGGTTGGACCCTAACCAGGCAGCAGCAGCCTCAATTATCATCGCTGCGCTGGCCGCCGTGGTGTCCTACTTTGTCACCCGGTTCAACTCTAGGAACGTCAACGCATGAGCATTCTCGAGAAACCCCGTTCCGAAGCGCGCCAAACAAATGCTGCCAACAGCCGGCCCCCGAAAAAGCTAAGGGTCAGCGCCAGAAGCACCGTAGCCGTCAACGGGCTCCTGGTCCTCGGAAGCCTCTATATGATCCTGCCGATCTTGTGGCTTGTCCTGGCATCGCTAAAGAATGTTCAGGACCTGTACTCCAGCGGCATATTGGAACTAGGCAACATCGCCCTCCTGGACAACCTCATCGCACTATTCCAAGAGAACGACGGCATCTTTGCCAAATGGATGCTCAACAGTTTCCTCTATGCCGGCATCGGCGCTGTCGTCGGCGGCTTGATCTCCGTGATGGCCGGCTACGCTTTCGACAAGTTCAAGTTCAGGGGTCGCAGCAAACTGTTCGGGTTCGTGCTTGTGGGTGTCCTGATTCCCAACACAGCTACAGTTCTCCCGCTCTACATGCTTTTCTCCACTATGAACCTCACGAACAGCATCTGGTCGATCATTCTTCCGGCACTGTGCAATCCCTTCAGCGTTTACCTTGCCCGGATCTTCAGCCAGTCCTACATTCCTGACGAGACCCTAGAGGCTTCCCGTATGGACGGCGCCGGGCCGATCAGGACGTTTGTCTCGATTGCCGTCCCGATGATTGGTCCCGGCTTCGTCACCATCGCGTTGTTCCAGTTCGTTGCGATCTGGAACAACTACATGCTCCCCTTGGTAATGCTCAACACCCAGGAGCTGTTCCCCGTCTCCTTGGGCATGGCTTTGTGGCAGGGGTACACCAGCGGCAACCCGGAATACAGCGTCCTGGTCATAACCGGGGCCCTCATGTCCGTGATACCCCTCTTACTGGCATTCACCATGCTCCAACGATTCTGGAAGTCAGGCCTCTCAGCAGGAGCGGTGAAGTGAACAGGCCACTCGCCGCGGCCTTCGCCATGTCCGCAGATGTAGCCGGCAGGCTTTTCACCTCCACCCTGCTTGGTTCAATTGACCCAAGCAAGATTCGGGTGCTGGACAGCCAACCGATGACGACCTTCACGGATGCCAGGGCCAACGGAATACTCGCCCGCACGGAGATCCTCATTACGGGCTGGGGTTGCCCGCCCCTCACCGCTGAAGTCCTGGACCAAGCACCTATGCTGCAATACGTGCTGCACGCCGCCGGCACTGTCAAGGATCACATCACCGAAGAAGTATGGGACAGAGGCATCCAAGTCAGCTCAGCCGCCGTCGCAAATTCGATACCAGTAGCTGAATACACACTCGCCATGATCCTGCTGGCCAACAAGAAGGTCCTGCAGCTCTCAGCTGCCTATGCCAAGGAGCAAGGCGCACTGCCAGCCGAGGACTTGTTCCCTTCCCTTGGCAATTACAGGAAAACAGTCGGGGTCATCGGAGCCTCAAAGATCGGTCGCTTGGTCCTGCAGAAACTCCACGGTTTCGACTTCCACATTCTCATAACGGACCCTTACCTCACCCCCGCAGAAGCCGAAAGTCTTGGCGCTGAACTGACGGATTTGGAAACGCTCCTGGCCAACAGCGACGTTATCTCCCTTAATGCACCCGATCTCCCCGATACGCAGAACCTGCTGAACAAAGAAAGACTCGGACTGATCCGCCCCGGCGCCACCCTGATCAACACTGCCAGAGGCGCCCTGGTGGACCACGAGGCCCTGCGTGCCCGGATCCTTAACGGCGACTTGTACGCCATTCTCGACGTGACCACGCCTTGGGTCCTCCCGCCCGGCGATCTTCTCTACAACCATCCCAACGTGCTGATGTCGCCACACATCGCAGGGTCCATGGGCACGGAATTGGAACGCCTCGCAGCAGCCGCACTTGACGAAGCTGCCCGCGCGGCCGCACATCTGGACCTGCGCTACCCAGTAGCCGCATCGGACCTGGCCAGGACGGCCTGACGGAGCCTGTGCAGCAATAAGCAGGGCGGAAATACGGCGCATACTGGAAGTACTAGAAAGAAGCAGCCAGTGAAACCGTTGACGCGCCGGCTCCTGCTGGTGCTGAGTGCAGCAGGAGCGGGCGCCACAGCCGCGGTCAGTGCCGGGCTGTGCTTGAACAGTGGGCCCGGTGCCAACCCCTTCGTCAGCGTAGCCCGGGCGAAACATTCGACTACGAGTGCACACTCCCTGCTGACCACCCACCGGGCACTTACTGGTACCACCCCCGTCACCACGGCCATGCTGCCGGCCAAGTGGCCGGTTGTCTCTGCGGCGCGATAGTGGTGGAGGACACCGAACCGATTCCAGTCACGAAGGAAAGGGTGATGGTGATCTCCGATTTGTCCCTCGACGCCGACGGCAACCTTGCCCGGCCGGACCGATCATCAATGCCTGCCCCTCCCGGTACCTGCGATTGTCCCTTGACGGACAGCAGGTCCGCCTGCTCAGCCGTGACATCGGCTATTTGCCGGAGCCTGAGGAAGTTACAGAGGTGGTTCTCGCACCGGGCAACCGGGTGGAACTGCTCGTGAAAACCCGGGAAGCGTATGCCACGCTCACGGCTGCCCCTGTGAACCGTGGCAGCATGAGTCCCATGATGGGGGACCCGGCCATCGGACGTGGCGGCCCGGCCGGTGAAGGCACACTGGACATTTGTTCTCTGGAATCCGGGTGGCATTCGATGACTTCCCCGGCCGCGCCGTTTTCCATTGCCGAATCCTCGATCACGAAGACCAAGGCATGATGACCACTGTCCAAGCGATCTGAGCGGCAGGTCAGGCCGTTGAGGAATACGCCGTTTGGAAGCCTACTGCTGCGTCCACACCCAGTCCCTGATTTCAGGGAGGTCCTCAAAGTGCTCGCGGATATACCTAGGGTGGTCCTCCAACTGCGACCTGCAATGCTGCAGCAGTTGGTCTGCCCCGGCAAACTGCCCATGTGCCCGGCGTAGTGCTTCCATCACCAAGTGGTACCGGCTGACCTTATTAAGGACCACCATGTCGAACGGAGTGGTGGTGGTGCCTTGCTCGTTGTAACCACGAACATGGAACCGCTCGGGGTGCGGGCGGCCGTGCAGGAGTTGATGCAGGGCCCTCGCGTAACCATGCCACGCCATCACAACGTCCACGTCGGCGGTGAAGAGTTCCTCGAACTTTTCACCTGCCAGCCCATGCGGATGCGTGTCCGGAGGTGGCAGGACCATGGCATCCATGACGTTGACTACCCGGACGGACATGTCAGGGACATACTTCCTCAGCAACCATGACGCCGCCAATGTTTCCTGTGTGGGAACATCACCGGCACATGCGAGGACAATGTCCGGTCTCTGGGCGGCCGGAGTTCCAGAAGCTTCATTTCCAGCCCAATCCCAGGTGGATGCACCCACAGCTGCGTGCTTCCGTGCCTCCTCGAGGGTCAGGTACTGAAGATGTTGCTGTTTATCGATGACCACCAGATTCACGTAGTCTTTGCTGTTCAGCATGTGTTCCGCGGTGACCAGCAGTGTGTTCGCATCGGGAGGGAAATAGACACGGATGACTGTACTGGACAGGGACAGGACGGTGTCGATGAGGCCTGGGCCTTGATGACTGAAGCCGTTGTGATCGTTCCGCCAGCAGGTGGAGGTCAGCAGGATGTTCAGACTCGGAACGGGCTTCCGCCACTCCAGTTCCCGTGCATGTTGGAGCCACTTGGCGTGCTGGATGGTCATGGAAGCACTTACCATCGCAAACGCCTCGTAGCTGGCAAACAGTCCGTGGCGTCCGGTCAGCACATATCCTTCCAGCCACCCTTGGCAAAGGTGTTCGGAGAGGACTTCCATCACGCGTCCGCTGGCGGATACATGATCGTTTGCGAGCGCCGCAGCCGGTTCCAGGAGGCACCTGTCGGTGGCTTCGAATACTGCCCCGAGCCTGTTGCTGTTGGTTTCGTCGGGGCAGAAGAGGCGGAACCTTGGGTCCTCGGCCGTACCGGTGTAGATATCCCGGAGCATTTCCCCCAACGGTCTGGTGCTCTCACGCATCACGGCACCGCGGGGAACGGCCTCTATGGCGTACTGATCGAGCCCTGGAATCACCAGATCATGGCCTCCATCGCCACGGCTGGCCGGCAACGCACCCATGCGCAAATCGCCTTCAGGGGCGAGTTGCGCGAGTTCGGGAATCAGCCGGCCGTCGGCGTCGAACAGTTCTTCCGGCCGGTACGAACGCATCCACGCCTCAAGTTGCTTGAGGTGATCGGGGTTTTTGCTGACGCCCGCCAGGGGGACTTGGTGGGAGCGGTGTGTTCCTTCTACGGGCTTTCCGTCCACTGTCACCGGCCCTGTCCACCCTTTGGGGGTGCGTAGGATGATGGCCGGCCATCGTGCGGGACCGGCGACTCCTTCTGTGCGGGCGCGGGACTGGATTGTCCGGATCGATGCGTAGGCTGCGTCCAACGCTGAGGCGAGGGCGGGGTGGACGCGGTCTGGGTCGTCGCCGGAGACGATGACGGGATCCCAGCCGTGGGCCTCCAGCAGTGATGCTACCTCCAGGTTCGTATGAAGGCCCAGCACGGTGGGGCCGGAGATCTTGTACCCGTTGAGGTGGAGTATTGGAAGCACAGCACCATCCCTGCATGGGTTGATGAACGAGGGCGCCTTCCACGAGCCCTCCAGAGGACCGGTTTCGGCCTCCCCGTCACCCACTACGCAGGCAATGATCAGGTCCGGATTGTCCATGGCCGCTCCGGTGGCATGCATCAGGGAGTAGCCCAACTCGCCGCCTTCATGAATGGAACCGGGGGTGGCGGGTCCGACGTGGCTGGCGATGCCTCCCGGGGTCGAGAACTGCCGGACCAGCCTCCGCAACCCTTCGACGTCTTTGCCAACGGCGGGATAAACCTCCGAGTAGCTGCCCTCCAGATAGGTATTGGCGACGACGGCGGGTCCCCCGTGGCCGGGACCGGCCACGAACAGAACTTCCGCATTTGTGCGACGGATAAGGCGGTTGAGGTGCGCGTAGATCAGAGACAATCCGGGACTTGTTCCCCAGTGACCCAGAAGTCTGGGTTTGATGTGCTTCACTTGCAGCGGTTCCCGGAGCAGGGGGTTTTCCTGCAGGTAGATCTGGGCAACGGTCAGATAGTTGGCCGCAGACCAATACCGGTGCAGGAGGTCAAAGTTCTCTTCCTTCGACTCAGCATGGGTAGCGGTGGCGTTCTCTTCCAGGCTCATGGTGCAATCACCTTTCCTTCGGGGGCATGGCGAGCAAAGCCGCCGTCGATTCTGCTATGGCGCGTTCTTCATCGCTGGGCACTACCAGCACAGGAAATGCGGAGTCCGTGGCGCTGATTTTGCGGATGCCGTCCTTACTGGCCGAATTCGTTTCCTCATCAAGCCAAAGCCCCAGTGGTCCCAACCATGCCACCACCTTGTCCCTGAAGAGTGCAGAGTTCTCACCCACGCCTCCGGTGAACACCAGAGCGTTGGGCCGGCCAACCACCATGGAATAGGAGGCAATGTATTTGGCCAGACGGTAGGCAGCCATATCCAAGGCGAGAATCGCATCAGGTACTCCGTGAAGGGCAGCGACGCCAATTTCACGCATGTCAGCGGTTCCCGCCACCGCAAATAAGCCTGATCGGTGGTTCAGAATATGGTCAACCTCTTCGGCAGTTGCACCGCCGCGCTGGATCAACAAGACAATTGAGGGATCCAGGTCTCCCGAGCGCGTACCCATGACCAGGCCCTCCAGCGGGGTCATTCCCATGGAGGTGTCCACGCTGAGCCCCTGTCTTAGGGCGGTGACGGACGCGCCATTGCCAACATGCGCCACGATCCCATTCAAAGACGCAATCGGAATCCCGAGAAACTCTGCAGTGTCGCGGCAGGCCATCTCCACCGAGATCCCGTGGAACCCGTAGCGCCTCACAGGATGCGCCAAGTAGGCGTCCTCCGGTATGGCGTAGCGCGCAGCGAAGTCCGGAATGGAGCGATGGAAAGCCGTGTCGAAGACGGCCACCTGTGGGAGGTCGGGCCAACGTTTACCGGCGGCGTCCATGCAGGCAATACTGGCCGGGTTGTGCAGTGGCGCCAAGGGACTGAGGTCTTCAATGGCGGTTATTACGTCCGCTGTGACACGTACCGGGCTGCTGAACCGTAGGCCGCCGTGGACTACGCGGTGACCAATCGCCTCCGGGCTCGCGGATCCGAGGCTCTTTACGGTGGCATCGAGTTCTTCAAAGGCCGTGCTCAGACCGTCCTGGGTGGAACGCTCATCAGGTGGCCAGTCCACCTGTCCGGACGCCAGGATGCGCGTTCCAGGGTGGGAAGCTGAGGTATCCCGCACATGGTATTTCAGCGATGAGGAGCCGGGGTTCAGCACAAGGACGCGCATGTTCTCCTTTCACGTCCGCCGGGAAGGGGAAGGTGGATGCCTCTCCTCTGGACCCTAGTGCACTGAGCTATTAAGCGGGAGGGCCTTCCGGCCCTTGCGACGACGGACCGGCCGGCAGATAGTGGAGAGCACCACCGTTGGCAATCCGAAGGGAACATCGGTTCGTGAAGATGCAGATTCTGGTTGCCCTCGGCGGCTCACGGGCGAGCGCTCCTGTGGCCGACTGGGCTGCGGCCCGCGCGGAGTCCCTTGACCTTGGCCTGGCCTTGGTCCATGTAATCCCCGATCGGTGGGCTTACCCCCGGGAGAGCGACCGTCAACTGGCGCTACGCCGCGCTGAGGATCTGCTCACCGAGGAAGCGGAACGGCTGGCGGCAGCCTTTCCCCTTCTGGCCATCACGACTCACCGGTTGTCAGGCGAACCTGCCGCAACGATCGCTTCCATGTCATCGGCCTACTCGATGGTGGCGGTGGGCACAGACCGCGGACCCGGTACGGAGGGGCAGGGATACGGTTCGGTCAGTTTCCAAGTTGCTGTTACCAGCAAGTGCGACGTCGCCGTTGTTCCCGACCTTGCCCGCCAAGAGCGTTCCGGCGTAGTGGTTGGCGTCGACGGCTCCCCTGAGTCAGTGGATGCCCTGGATCAAGGGGCCAGGGAGGCCCAACGTGTGGATGATGAATTGACCATTGTCCACGTAACGGGTCCCGGGGTTGACCCTGCCGAGGGCAGGAACGTCCTTGACGCGGCTGTCCGGCGGGTCAAGAACGAGTTCCCGTCCGTCGTGGTGAAGGAAGTCCTGGATACCAGCCGTGGCCCCGGAGAAGCGCTGATAACTGCTGCAGCAAAAGCACAGCTGCTGGTCATGGGTTGCAAAGGGCGAGGCGGTTTGAGCGTACTGGTGGGCTCCGTTGCCCAGCATGTGCTCCTGCAGGTGCAGTGTCCCACTATCCTGACCCGAAGCTAGCCTGAGATGCCGGTGGGCTACCTCTGAGGGACAACTCCAGGCGGCTCTCCCGTAACGGTTGAACCCATCGGCTTCCACGGCAATCACCCCCTCACCCGAAGAACGTCGAGCTTGATTCATGGTCCGGCCCCTCCCGACCATGCCTTTCGACCCTAGACGCGGGCAGTTCCCCGATGGAGTCTTTCATCGAACAGGCATTCCTGCATTGGAGAGAAGATGTCCCTTGGGAACACACCTTCGGCCTCACTGTCCGAGACCCCGGGCGCCGAGGGCCTGAGCTCGCAGGCGGCCGGCGATCTGTTGCGACGAACCGGACCAAACGTTCTACCCACCGCCAGAAAGGTCCCCCCATGGCGGAAGCTGCTCGGGGAACTGACCCACTTCTTCGCCCTGATGCTATGGGTTGCAGCTGGGCTCGCTTACGTGGCAGGCATGCCACAACTGGGCATCGCAATCATCATCGTGGTGATCGTCAACGGCCTATTCGCCCACATCCAGCAGGAACGGGCCCAACACGCAGCCGAACGATTGCAAGGACTGCTCCCGGCCGACGTCACTGTCCGGCGGGATGGCCGGCTTCAGAGGGTGCACGCGAATGCCTTGGTACCCGGAGATGTGGTGGTTCTGGCCGCAGGCGACAGGTTGCCGGCAGACGTGCAGTTCATTTCGGCGTCAGCATGCAGCGTCGATGAATCGATGCTCACCGGTGAGAGCGAGTCCGTACACAAATCCGCGACGGACACTGCATGGGGCGGCACGTTCCTGGTCAACGGCGAAGCGGAAGGGTTGGTCACGGCCACCGGAGCCAACACCAAGCTAGCCGCCATCGCAGCGCTGACCAGCGGCACCAAGTCTCCGCCCACTCCGCTGACCATGGAGCTGCGCAGAATGGTCCGCTTGGTTGCCATGGTGGCCCTCACCGTCGCCGGGCTGTTCTTCGTGGTCTCACTTCTGGTCGGAACTGTGTGGCGTGATTCCTTCCTGTTTGCCATTGGAGTTGCGGTTGCGCTGATCCCCGAGGGCTTACTGCCAACGGTTACCCTGTCCTTGGCCATGGGCGCACAGCGTATGGCGTCGAGAAACGCACTCGTCCGCAATCTTGAAGCCGTGGAGACCCTTGGCTCCACCACCTTCATTTGCACCGACAAAACCGGAACGCTGACGCAAAACCGGATGAACGCCGTCGAGGTCTTCACGCTGGAAGGGCCGCTACATATCAGCGGTGACGGCTATACGCCTGAGGCCCGGGTTGATGGGCAAGGCCGTCCCGCTGCCCTCCGGGTGGCCAGTGCGGCCCGCGCCGCGTCGCAGGGCCGCGCCGTGCTCCACGGCGAGGAATGGGTGGCCAGCGGAGATCCCATGGAGGCGGCGATCGATGTTTTGCTCCGACGCCTTGTGGGGAATGCACCTGAGGAACTTCAGCCAGAGGTACGGTTCGCCTTCGACGCCGATCGTCGGAGGGAATCGGTCATTGTGGGCAACATGCTGTATGTGAAAGGAGCTCCGGAATCCGTCCTTCCCCTCTGCGGAGTCGAAGCCGCTCAACTGTCCCGGGAAGTAGAAACCATGGCCGCCAAAGGCCTCCGCGTCATTGCTGTCGCCACGAGGGAACTGCCTGGAGCAGCCGGCAGTTGGCGTGAGCGGGCCGCAGAAGAGGCTGAGCTGAACCTCGAAGGAATAGGCCTCATTGGCC